>Ga0315284_10002901_pt1 | contig 24407 bp, 22 predicted proteins | sample YL17G09_16_MG_FD_203696 | JGI IMG/M metagenome (GOLD analysis project Ga0315284, IMG submission 203696) | Sediment microbial communities from Yellowstone Lake, YNP, Wyoming, USA - YL17G09_16 | ecosystem: Environmental > Aquatic > Freshwater > Lake > Sediment | place: USA: Wyoming | collected...
GACCTCGGCGGCCATCGAGCGCAACGCGCGCATCGGCGACGACGCCGCCCGCAGGGCCGCCGACGTGCCGATCGTGCGGCTGAACCCGGGCGGCGCCCTCAACTGGAAGTACGTCGGCGAGGCGGCGCTGCGGCACTCGGGCCTCTCGTACGCCGTCGTCCGCGCGACGGGGCTCAACGACGAGGAGGCCGAGCCCGCCGCCGCCGCCGCCTCGGACCCCGCCGCTCCCCCCGCTCCCCCCGTCGCCTACCCCATCGAGGCCGGCCAGGGAGACACGATCTCCGGGGTCATCTCGAGGCCGGAGGCCGCCCGCGTCGTCGTCGCGGCGCTCGACCCGGTCTCCCCCGCCGCCTCCGCGGGCTCGCCCTCCGCCGCCTTCCCCGCCTCGCCGATCGGGAAGACGATCGAGGTCCGCAGGGGCCTGCCCGCGGACGCCGAGAGGCTGGGCCCTGGCCGAGGCAGCGACGCCGCCGCGCTGGCCTCGCTGTGGCGCCGGGCCGTCCCCGACCGCGAGCGGCACCTCTTCGGGCTGCCGCCGCTGCCGGCGCCGTGCCCGCCGCCGCCGCCGCCGGCCGAGGAGGAGGTCAGGAGGGTGCTCGCAGACCCGCGGGTCGCCGCCGCGGCCGCGGCCGCGGACAACGCGCGAGGGGGGAGGGTGAGGAGCGAGAAGGAGGCGTCGAGGGCCGGGTCCGTGGTCGTGGCCAACGACGGGAGGGAGCGGGCGAGCGAGCGCGCCGCCGCCGAGGAGACGAGCGGCAGCGACGGCGACGACGACGACAACACGCCTCCTCCTCCTTCGAAGTCGAGCGCGCCGATCCCCGAAAACGTCGCCGAAGCGAAGGAGTGGGTGGCGGCCTGGAGGGCTCAGTCGGCGCAGTGAGGAAGAAGGAACTCGGGGGAAAGAGAGGGAGAACAGGGAGAGAACTCAGGGCTGGAGCAAAAAAAAAGAGAGAGGGGGTTGTTTTTTCTTTGTTGTTGTTATTTTGCTATACACAGGTTGGACGAGTTGAGAGAGAATGAGGAAGAAAACGAGAGTCTAGTGCTCCTTGAAGTACTGGGAGATGGGGTTGAGCATCACTGTTTGTGGTTATGGAGAGAGGAGGACGGGGCGGGTTATGGAGAGAGGACGGGGCGGGTTTTGGAGAGGTCAAGGTGAGAGAGAGAAGAGAGAGATGGCAAAAGAAGAAGGTCGCGAGAAGACGAGGCTCGTCGCCGCTGCGACAGGCCTTTTCGGCGACGTCGCGATTTTCCTTGTTGTCGCTTCGCTCCGAGGCGGAAAGTTCGCTCCTTTACCCCCTTTTTCTTCCTCTCTTTTCGCAACTAGGGGCCTCGACAGAATATCTGGTCTCGTTCGCAAAGCTTGCGCGAGCGGAGATGGCCGGGAACGAAGCAGGCGAGGGCCGGCATTACGGGCGAGGGACGACGAAACTGTTTAGCCGGGCCGTCCACCTTTGGAAACGAATGATGCCCCCCCTCGCCCACGCGAGAGCCCCTCTCCCCGCCCCTTTTTTCCTCCCCGATTGTTCAAAAACGCAAGCGAAAGAAACAGAAGAAGAACAAAAGCTCCGCTCTCGCTCACCTGTCCTGTCCGTCGACTGGAAGGGGTGCCTCGCCCTGTACACGCCGTCGGCGGCGTAGCGGGCCGTCGTCGCGGGGGCCTCTGAGTGCGAGAGCTGGGGGACGAGCGCGTAGAGCGCCGTGGAGAGGAGGACGGCGGCGGCGATGCGGGGGCCCACGACGGTGAGTCCGGCGACGGTCATCTTTTTGTAGGAGAGGAGGAGAAAGGAGGAAGGAAAGGAGGCGGAAGGAGGCAGAGAGCTCGAAGGAGGAGGTCGAGAGAAAGTTGCAATTGTGAAAGAGAGAGCAAGTTTTTTTCTTCTCTCTGGGTTTTTTCGACCTCCTCTCTCTCTCTCCTCTCTCTCAACCTCTCTTTCTTCTCGTTTTCTTTTGCTTTCTCCTGGGACCGAAGGGGCTCTTACACACAACTAGGAAGAGAGCGCACGACCCACACAATAACACACTAACACGACAGAGCTAAGGAATGGGACGAGCTAAGAGTAAGAATGAGTTTTTGTTGTTTTTTCTTTTTCGACCGAGGGGGCCGAAGCCGAAAGTGAAGGAACGGCCAGAGTACTTTTTTTTTTTTTTTTTCAATAAATGATTTTCGTTTTCGTTTTCTTTTTGTTGGTTTAATCTCTCAAGAGCCCCAGTTCATAGTCAAAGTAGCACTAAAAGGGGAGGCGATGATGAGCGAGCAGCAGCAAGCAGCAGTGAGGAGGAGGGGGGGAGTTTTTGGAAGGAGGACGAGGAGGAGGGCAACCGCGTTTCGGTCGAGAGAGCGCCCCCCCCAACCCCCCTGGCTTTCTTTTTGCTCCCTCGGGATAAACGCACACACGGAGAGACGACTTAATTTGAATGATTATGGTATATCAGGGAAGGAACCCTTTCGTTCGTTCGTTGGAGGTGGTTAAGTGGAGGGGAGGGGGACAGTGCTGCTGAAAGGAGAAACAAAAAGAAACGCTCTCCCTCGAAAAAAAAAAACCCCGGGGAAAAAAAAACTCCTCCTCCCACATTTTTCCCCTCACAAAACCGTCAGGGGCACGCCCTTGGCCCCGGCGGCCTCGGCGTGCCTCGCGTGCAGGCCCCTGATCGCCTCGACGTACCTGTCGAGCACCTCGCGGACGACGGCCTCGCTCGGGTGGCCGATGGGCCGCCCGTCGCCGTGCGAGATCGGGGCCCCCACGACGACGGTCAGCGGCCTCGCATGCGGGACGGGCGAGCCCCACGCGCCCCACATCAGCAGCGGCATGCAGCGCAGCGCCCTCGCGAGCGCGTTGACGACTTTTCGGGGGAGCAGCGGGGGGCCCAGCACCCAGAACGAGTAGGCGGAGGTCTGTCCGAAAGCAAAGGCGGGGACGATGGGGGCCCCCTCCTGGAGGGCTATCCGGACGAAACCCGTGCGCTTTCGGATGTAGACGGTTTCCTGGCCGTTGCGCAGGTAACGGCACTCGCGGACTCCTACACGGTGGCTCATTGTTGCAGTGGAGAGGTTTTTTTTTTTTTTTTTTTTTTTTAAGAAAGAGAGAGAGAGAGAAGCGAGACAAAAAAAAAGGCAAAAAAGACAAAGCGGGAAACTCGACGAGGAAAAAAAAGGAAGGGAAAAAAAAAGTCCACTCACCTCCGGGGCAGAGCGCCACGGACTTTCCCGACCGCAGGATCGCCCGCATCGACGCCGCCGACGCCTCCCTGTTCCCGATCCAGTACCAGAGGTGTCTGACGATGGGGACGCACATGAACGCCGACGAGGCCAGCACGCGGATGCCCCCCACAGTCTTCAGCGAGGTCGACGGCCGCGGCGAGCGCAGCGCCGCAAAGCCAAGCGCCGGCTTCGTCGCCCCGCTGTTCCTGTTCGCTGCGGCCCGGGCTGCCGCCGCCGCCCCGGAGTCGACGACGACGACCCGGCGGGGGAGGAAGGCCCCGGGGCAGACCGGGGAGAGGTCGCACATCGAGATCGGGAGGCCCAGCGGCAGCGCCGAGTGCGGCTCGTAGCCGACGACAAAGCGGGCGACGGCCGCGGCCGCGGCGGCGTCGGCGGCGGGCGCGTGGCACCCCGGTCGAGGCGGCGGCGGCGGGGCCGCGGCGGCCGCGAGCAAGGCCTTCTCGTCGTCGAAAATGACCTTGACGGGGAAGTGCTCCGCCGCCGCGGCCAGTGAGAAGCGCGCGAACCGCTCGCTCAGCCCGCCGCCGCTCGGCTCGCTCACCGGCGCGGCGACGAGCGCGGCCATCAGCGCGAGCCAGGCGAGCGCCAGGGGGTTTGGCAGCGAGAGGACGGCCGCGACCATGGTCCCGACGCTGAAGAAGGCCGCTGCGACGTAGACGGCGACGGAGGCGCGCTTGATGCCCGCGGCGAGGGGCGACGGGATCTTGGAGAAGAAGGAGGAAGACGACGGCGCGGAAGAGGCCGAAGAGGCGACAGAGGCAGAGGCTGCTGCTGCCGCCCCCGCGGCAGCGGTGGGGTCTTCGCCGGGGGGGGCAGGAGAGTTTCTTGTCGGTGCCTTTTTATTGCTCTCAGTAGCTGCTGCTGCTGTTGTCGCCGCCATCATCATGCCGTCGTCGTCGCTGTCCTCTGCGATCGGCGAGGGAGGGGACTTGAGGCCTAGCAGTGGTGGATGAGTTTTGTAAAGAGAGGAGGAGGAGAGAGAAGAAGAGAGGTCGAGGTTGAGCGAGAGACACGAAACATTGGCGGCCGGCAAGGGCACGAATAATCGCCTTTCCGGTGCTGTAGAGTGCGTCTTGTGAACTTCCGCTCTACCACAGCGGAGCAGGGAAAATGCTGTATCCTCTGAGCGTTTCAGAAATGGCAGGAGTGCGTCCAGAGCTCGCGCAGCGACGCAAGAGAGACATTCCAACGACGGCCAGCAACAGCCAATTCGGTGTCTCCGAGGTTGAAAGTTCTCTCTTCCCTTCTTTTTCCCTCTCTCTCGCGCTGCCACAAGCGCGCGTGTAAATCAGCCGCCCCCTCCCCAGCGCTGCGAGCTCCCGGAAGAGAAGCTGCAGAGAAACGGAGGTGAGATGGAGCGCAATTGCGCGAACAATGGGGAGGCGGAACCGCAGCCGTCTCGATGGCGTGCGGCGAGCGGGAGCAAAAAAAGCGGTTCAAAAAACCTCACCGTCCCCTGCCTTGCTCGCCCGCCGCGTCGACACCGTGGCCGTGCTTGTCATGCGGCGCGGCAGCTGTTGAGAGAAGGAGCCGAAGAGGGATAGAAAGCAAAACAGAAAGCGCTTTTCCCTTGTTGTTTTCGATGCTCGCACTCGGCCGAGTTTTTTTTTGTATGGGGCTCGCATCCGAGCTTAGCCTTTCTCCACTTTTTTTTCTCCCAAGGCATCCCGAGAGGTAAACTTCCGGGGTCTCGGTCCCTCCCTTCTCTCGGTCCCGAGAATGGCGGACCAGGACTCGCCAGCGTCACAGACGCTCTCTCCCGTGCTCGCGGGGGTTCTGGCCTACGTGATGACGGCGTGCGCGAGGTACGAACTTTGAGGAAGAAGAATCGAGGGGTCGCCGCCGTCGACGAAACGACGACGACGACGGTGTTTTTTTTTTCTCTCTCTCTCTCTCTCTCTCTCTGCCCTTCCATATGCAGCCCCTCCCTTAAGTCGCGCTTTTCCAATCCCCAGAGCGTAGATTCGTGTCCGTTCTCGCCGATGCGCGAGCTAGATGAACAGAAAACCAACACCGGACGTGTCGAAACGACCGGCGAAAATCCAATGATGATGCGATAAGCTATCAAGCCGAAAAAGACAACCAGCACTCAATCCTTCTCCTTTTCTCTCTCACCTCTCCCCAAACTCAACAGGTCCGTCTCCGCGTCGCTGCTGTCGACATGGCGCGCGAGTCGACACGGGGCTGCCGATGGCGGAGGGCAGGCGACGGTGAGTAGTGGGAACAGGGCGGGAGCAATCGATTCACCAAAGGCGGCGGCGGCGGTGGCGGCAGCCTTGCTCGCCTTGGGACAGCAGAGATGAGGGCTCGTCTCTTTCTTCTTCGAGTGAGAGTCGCGCCTTGCCTTTCTCGGGCCTTGTATTTCTCCAACTCTTGGCCTCGAGGGACCGAACGCGACGCACTCTACATGCTCGAGTGACAAGAGAACCGAGCCTGCGCGTGATGCCTTGAGAGCTGCCGGCCAAAGATTCAAGCCCCCCGAGCGTTTTCCGTTTTTTTTTTCCGGCCTGCTCTTCCTTTTTTTTTCCTCCGACCGCTGCTGCTGCTGACTCCTCCTTTGCACCCCCGACCACGCAAAACACGCAGGCTTCCTCCGACCCGCCCCTGCCCCTGACCGCCGCCACCTCCATGCTCATCGCCCTACCGCTGGCATGCTACGCCTACCTGTGCCTCGCCCACGCGGCCCTGCTCCGCGCCAAAGGGCTGAGAGCCGTCGGCGGCTCCAGGGCGCTCCGGCACGCGAGGGCGCCGCCCGCGGCCGCGCTGCCGCTGCCGTGGCCTTTTGCGGCGGGCTCGACGCTGGAGGTGCACCTGCTCCCGAGCCTGAGGCTTGCTGTCGCCTGGGGAGGAAGGAGCAATGTTTCTGCTTCTGCTTCTGCTGCAGGCGAGGGGGGCGAGAGGGGCCGGCGGAGCGCCGCTCGCGCCGCAGCCGCCACTGCCGCGGCCGCGGCGGCGCGGCGGCGGAGGACAAACATCTCGGGAGCTCTCTCCCCTCCTCCTCCTCCTCCTCCTCCTGCTGCTGCTGCTGCCCCCCCGCTCGCCGCGACGGCAAAGCCCAACGACAGCCTCCACCCGCTCTACCACCGCAGGAGGGCGTCTTCGGGGGCCCTGTCGCAGATGGCGAAGCAGCAGGCGCAGAGGAGTCTGCAGGAGGAAAAAGAGAAAGAGGAAGCGTCTGCTTCCTCTGCCGTTGCCGTTGCCGCCGCCGCCGCCGCAACAGCAGCAGCAGCAGCAGCAGCGACGAAGACGGCTCGGCCCCGGCGAGCCGCTGCCGGTGCCGCCGCTCGGAGGAGCGTCGCCGCCGCGGTGGAGGTCGCGCTCGCCGAGGCCGAGGCGCGCGGGGGCTCCTCGAGGGCGCCCTCCCCGGAGCCGCAGCACCAGGCCGACGATGCAGACAGCGACGCCTGTATCGAGGATGAGGCGCCGGCGGCGGCGGCGGCGACCTCGGCCGCCGCCGCCGCTTCGTTCCGCCGCAGGCGCTGCGCCACCGTGCCCCCGAGGCCTCCGTCGAGCAGCGCTGGCGGCGCCTCGAAGGCGCTCCTGCGCCGGCCGCGCTCCGTCGCGAGCTTCCCGCTGGCGCTCTCCCGCCCCGGCTCGGTCGACGACCTCTCGTCCGCCGCCGCGGTTGCCGCTGCCGCGGCGGCGTTTTCGCGGAGCGGCAGCAACGCTGCTGCCCCTTTTCCTCCCGCCGACAGCAACGGCACCAACGGCAACGCCGGCAGCGCCATCAGCGACGACACCGCGGACGACGGGAGCAGCAGCGCCGCGGGCAAGGCCGCGTCGGCTCTGATGATGATGCTCCAGCAGCAGGAGCTGCAGAGGCAGAGTCACCTCGCCTCTTCCTCTCCCTCCTCTTCTCCTTTTTCGCCCCCGCGGCCAGAGTCCTTCGCGCTGCTGCAGGTCCCCACGACGCCGACGACCGTCCTCGCCGCCAAGGCGGAAGCAGCGGCAGCAGGCGCAGCAACGGCGGCTGCTGCCCCCGCGTCGGTCTCCTCCTCCGACGACGGGCTGCTCTCGCCGGTCCCCGTCGCCGGCGGCCTGCTGCCGCGGGCTGCCGAGGCCGCGACTCCGGCAGCCGCCCTCGAGCAGCAGGAGGACGACGACGACGACGGGTCTCTCTCAGACGTCTCCTCGGAGGCCGGAGAGCAGCGCAGCGGCGGCGGCGCCGCTCGCTCGGGCGCGAGGACGCCCCCCTTTGTCGACGCCGCCGACGAGATCGAGGGCGCCGGCGAAGAAGGGGCCGAGAGCGGCGGCGGCGCTCGCGCCGAGGGGGCCGACGAAGGCGGCGGCGGCGACGCCTCCTCGGGCCTCGCGCAGCAGCAGCTCCTCCGGACCAGGCTCTCGGCCAACACCGCCGCGGCCCTCGCCTCGCTCTGCGACCACCCGCGCTCGCCGTTCCCGAGGCCGCCGCGCCTTGTCGCCGAGGCCCTCCCGTCGTCGGCGCTGCTGCAGTTTGGCGTGCTGCTCGGGGAGAGCGACGCCGCGGCGGCGCTCGCCGCCGCCCCTCGCACGACGACCAAGAAGCAGCAGAGCCGCTTCCCCGCCAAGCCCTGGGGCGAGCCCGGCTCGCTGCTGGGGAGGGTCGAGGACGGGGGCGCGGGCAACGGGGGCGAGGACGGCGGCGAGAGCTCCTCGAACAGCTGGGAGCTCATCGTCGCCGAGCGCGACGCCGCGCGCGGCGTGCGCTACTGGGCGTGGAGGAGGCCGCTGCGCCGGGGGCTGTTCGTGTACCGCATGCGCACCCGGATCGAGGGCGCCGACGTGCCGAGCCTGCGGGCCTTTCACGGGGACGAGAGGACGAGGTTCCTGTGGGACGACACGTGCTTGGACACTTGGAGGCTGCCGCTCCATGACGAAGATGACGACGACGACGACGACGGCGGCGGTGATGGTGCTGAGGGAGGAGGTCAAGAGAGGAGGGAGAAGTCCGCTGGCTCTCCTACTTCTTCTCCTGCTGCTGCTGCTGCTGCTGCTGCTCCCGCCTCCTCTTCCTCTTCCGCCCTGTTCGAGCCCGAACCGGAGACGGGAGCCGCCCTCTACCGCTGCCGCTGGCCGCGGCCGCTCTGTGCGCGCGAGTACGTCTACCTCCGCCGTTGCTGGGCGCGCCCGGCCGACGGCGGCAGCTACAGCGTGTCCGTGGGGTACCCCGTGGCCTCGGCCCCGGCCGCAGGGTCGACGGGCTGCGTGCGGATCGGGGACTACGTGAGCTGCGTGCTGATCCGCAGGGGGGCGAGGGAGAGCGGAGGAGGGGAAGGCGGCGGAAACGACGGAGGCGACGTCGGCGGCGTCGCAGACGACGACGCTGACGAGGTCGACGAGACCCCCTCTTCCTCCTCTGCCGCCGAGATGATCAGCATCTACTTCGAGGACCCGCACGCCCGCGCGGGATTCGTCAACATCGCCGTGCGCAAGGCGCTCTGGCCTTCGACGCTGCGGTTCGTCGACGCGTTCAGGGCCTACGCTGCCGCGAGGGCCAGGAAGGCCGCCACCGGCGCGGCGAGGAGGGCCTCGCTCGACTTGCTGTCCGCGACCTCCTCCGCGTCGCTGTCCTCGCTGTCTTTACAGCAGCAGGGATCCTCCTCCGCGATCGTCCCCGCCCTCGAAGGGGGAGGAGGAGGAGGGGCCGCGGCGGCGGCGAGAACCCCTGCCCCCTTTGAAAACACCTACGACGAGGAGGACGCGGCGACGTCGTCGGCCTCGACCTCGGTCGCCGGCTCCGACGACGAAGAGGACGACAGCGAGTGGGCAGCCATGGAGACCAAGATGCGCCACGGCCGAGGAGGAGGGAACCGAAAGCACCACCACCACCATCTGCAGCAGCAGCAGCAGCAGCAAAAGAGCTCGCGCGGCGGCAAGCGGCAGGAGCTGTCAGGCCACGAGCTCGGGCGCCGCGGCGGGATTGGCGGAGGCCAGCCTGGCGGCGGCGGGCACGGCCTCTTCCACCACCACCACCACGATCAGCGCCCTCCGGGCCTCTGGCGCCGCAGGGCCCTGGTGGTGCTGGCCACGGTCGTCGCGATCGTCGTTTGAGAGCTCGCGAGCTAATTTTTTGATAACCTATTGATCTCGTTTTTGTTTGAGATGATTTTTTTTCCAGCAGCAGCCAGCAACCAGCAACCCCTCTCTATCTGATGATCAGATTTCTCTCATTTTTTTTTCTCAGCTAGTACGCGGCACCATTACCATTCTGACGACAGCGCACCTCCCCCCCCCCCACAACAAAATTGTAAACAACGACAAACGAAGAAGAAATGTCGATTTTGATTCGAGGTGGAGGTCGAGGTCGAGGTCGAACAAGAGCGAGAACAAAATGAAAACAAAACACTCTTGCCTCCTCCGCATTCCACTCCCACCTTTTCTCTATCTTATGTCGTCGTTTGCGCGCTCCAACTGCACGAGAACGTAGCCACGAGTGATCTCTGCCCTGTCATTATCTCTGATTGACCGCTGAAGGAGCAAGCAGCCCAGCGAAACACAGAGTAGAAGGAGAACCGCTTCCGACGGTGACATTTTCGATGCATCACCATCGACTCGTTCTTCCGACCCGCGCAAGTCCCTCCGCGCGGGCCTGCCTGCCTCTCTTGGGTGCCGGTACGTGCACTTTCGATGAATGCTTGCATCCCCACTGTTGACGAGGGAAGAAAAAGGCTTCGATAGAGAGAGAAGGAGGCGACGACGCTTTCTCATTCAAACGCCCGACGTCAACGTGGCGTTTTTTCTTCTTCAACGCCTCTCTCACCTCAAAAAACCTCCTCCTCTTTTCCTCTTTCTTTCCCCCCTCTCGCGCTTTCCCCCCTCAGGTACAAGCAGCAGCAGAAGCAGCAGCAGCAGCAGCAGAAGCAGGCTATCTCCGAGAGCATCACCTGCTCCGTCTCCTTTCGCGGCCCCGCGCGTCGTCTCTCCCACTTCTGCGAGGTTTTTCTCTTCTTCTTCCCCCTCCTCCTCGAAGCTCTTCGCCCAGTGGCTCGAAAACTCAGCAGAGGTCGAGGTCCTCGCCCCGCTCGAGGCCTGCTGGGAGATGTGGGAGGATCGCCCGCGTATCCCGCAGTGGATGCCCTGGATCGCCTCAGTCACGATGCTCCCGGACGACGGCAAGGGCTCCGGGGACAAGCTCTCCAAGTGGCTCCTGCGCACCGACCAGTTTGGCCGCACCTGGGAGTTTAGCTGGCTCGCGCAGAGCCTGACGCCCGTCAAGCTCCAGAAGATCCACTGGAGGAGCGTGCAGGGGTCGACCGGCGGCGCCCTGGGCTCGGCCGTCGACATCGCGAACCGGGGCGCGATCCGGTTTTACAAGAAGGGCGGCACGAAGTCCTCCCCGCTCTGCGCGATCAAGATCACGATTTCGTACGAGGTTCCCGACGTCCTGGCACCGTTCGGGTCGGCGCTGACGCCGCTGGTGGAGCGGATCCTGGCGGGGGATATGCAGAGGTTCAAGGCCCTGGCCGAGAGGGAGTTTCAGGACGCCGCGAGCAAGTGAAAAAGAGTGGGGAAAGAGGGGTGGAGACACGGGGAAAAGAGAGAGAGAGGGAGGGAGGGAGAGAGCGTTTTGAGTCAGTATCGCCCCCTCCTCGGCAGTTGTAAAAAGATCAGAATTTCTGCATAACGATTTGGATGCGGCGAGAGAGGAAGGGCACAGTTTAAAAGAGAGAGAGCGGGGCTCAGGTTTTTTCAGTCTTGTTCTTCGAAAACAAAATTCGGCGTCGAGAAGTCGAGAGGAAAAAAAAAACTTGGCGGCTAGTTCTGGCTTGCAGCGAACTAGTAGTTTCGTTCTTCCCTCGCGTTCCGCTCATATCGGCGCCATGCCCCCTCGCACAGCGCCCCGCAAGAGATCTGTGCCTGCAGCGAGCAAGATCCTGGCGGTGTCGAAAGAGGAGCAGCAGCAGCGACAGGCGGGGAAACAGGAGCCGTCGACATGGACGGCGACGGACGCGACGATGACGACGAGCAAGAAAAAGCCCCGGCGCTCGCCCTCCGCTGCTGCTGCTGCCGGTGGTGGTGGTGGTCAGAAGCCCAGCCCGCCCCCGCAGTACGTCGGAGACAGCAGCAGCAGCGAGGAGGACGAAGGTGCCTCAAAGAAGAAGAAATCCGTCGTCTCCCTGGGCAACGTCGTCCCTTTCGAGAGGAAGACGAAGCGAGATGCCATCGACGTCAATGCTCCTCCTGCTGCTGCCGCCAACGGCGTAGCGGGTGCTCCTTCGGCAGGCTCCACGCCGCGCGTGAGCGTCGAGAACTCTCCCTCTCAGACGCTGGTGCAAGGGAAGCCGGGTCCGTGCGCCATGGAGGGAGGAATCGACGACGACGAGGAAGACGAAGGCGATGCTTTTGCCGACCGAAGCGGCGGCGGCGCTGCCGCAGACGCCGACGCTGACGCCGACGCCACTGACAACGACGCCAAGGCCGCCGCCTCTGCCGCTGCCGCCGCCCCGCAGGACTGGGTCGCCTCCGGCGGCGCCACGGGGAACTTTGCGCCCTGCCCGCTGGGACGCGCCACCTTGCTCTTCGACCTCAACGGCGTGCTGCTCGTCAACCCCAGGGACCCGGCCTCGGGCAGGCGCGTGCCCCGGCTGCGGCCGGGCGTCGAAAACCTCGCCCGCCTCTGCGGCAAGTTCAGACTGGGTGTGTACTCTTCGGCGACCCTGCAAACGGTCCGGAGGGCCACGAGCGCAGTGGTGTTTGGGATGATGAGTGGAAGCAGCAGCACTACCAACAACCAGCAGCAGCAGCAGCAGCAGGTCTTCGAGCTGATGCTCTGCAGGCAGCACTGCCGCCCCGCGCCCAAGGTGAGAAAATTCGACCTTTCGCGGCCCCGCTGGCGACCTTTTACGCCTTGTCTTTGCGCGATTCTTGTTGCGTTCGACGCTTTGCGCCCTGATGCGTTTTTTTTTCCTGATGCGTTCGTGACGTGCGCTATCGATGCGCGAGAGCGACCTGGTTGTTCGAAATCTCCGGAAAACCGTTTGAAATCCTCCCTCCCAACCCGCGTTTTCGGACTTTTTACAACCTTCCACGCCCTTTTCGTTCTATTTGCTGCTTGCAATAGATGCGCAGCGCTGAGAGGTGTCATTTGAAGGCCCACCTTTGGCGTGAAAGCGAGCAAAAGGGGTCGACTGCTCCGAAAAAGTGTGAATTCGGCCTCAAAAACACTGTTTGTTGTGCCTTTACGTCGTCTTTCGACCTCCTTGCGCCAGGTCTTGTGGGGCTTTCGTTTGCAAAAACACGCTCTCTGATTGAAATGCTATCGTTTGCATTTAACGACGGAGGAAATGGAGGGTTTTTCGCCTTTTCCCTCCCTCGACCCGCTCGAGCGCCGCCGTCGCCGCCGCCGGGCCAGACCTCTCGGCCTGGCCAAACAGCGCCAAACCACTTCCTCAACCCCAAAAAATCGAGTCGACCACTCACCTCCTCCACCCCTCCCACGCGACTAAAAACACTCACTCAGGAGCGCCTGGACCAGGGAGGGAACGAGTGGGACACGGTCAAGCCCCTGGCGGCGCACTTCCGGGGCGACGCATCGCACGTCGTGCTCGTCGACAACGACGCGCACAAGGCTGCCGACGGCGAGGAGCGGAACATGGTCCTCGTGCCCACCTGGGACGGGCCCGGGAGCGGCGAAAGCGAGCACGACGGCGTGCTCGCTGCCCTGGTGGAGGCCCTGTTGGACCCGAAGGTGGGGCTGGCGTCGAAGAATGAGGGCGGCGCTTCCGCTTCTGCTTCTCCCGCCGTCGTCGACGTCCGGCCAAAGACGGCCGCCGTCACCGCTCGTATCGCCTCGGACGCGCCGGCCTTGGCCGTCGCAGAGAAAGCTGCTGCACTCGAGGCCGCGCAGCGTGCTGCTTCTGCCGCTGCCGCTGCTGCTTCTGCCGCTGCTTCTGCCGCTGCTGCTGCTGTTTCTGCCGCTGCTTCTGCTCTCCCTCAGCCCTTGCAGCCCTCGGCGAGCGCCAAGCGCGCCGCGAAGAGGGCGGCCAAGGAAGCGGCCGCGACTGCTGCGACGGCGCTCGGCGAGACTGTTCTTGTCCTCAGCTCTGACGACAGCGAGAGCGACGACGGCGACGGCTCTCGCGACTCCGACTCCGACGAGGACGAGGAAGCTCTCGCCTCGGACCTCCCTCCGGAGCCGGTGCTGCCGGAGACGCTGGCGGCGTGGAAGACGGCCGTGCTCGCGACCGTCGCCGAGCTGACGGCGGCCGGCGCGGTGGACTTGCCCACGGTGATGGCCTACTGCAGGCACAGGGCCACCAGCGGCGAGCTGAAGGTCCTGCTCAACCGCAAGGCCCTCAGGACGGCGCTCAACAGCGCGGTGAAGCAGTCGAAGAGGAGCGGAGAAGGAGGGGGAGGGAAGAAGAACAAGGCTTCGCCTGCTGCTGCCTCGTCGTCGTCGTCCGCCGACGCCGCCTCTCCTCGGCCGCCGCTGGTGCTCGGGACCAAGCCCGACGGCGCACGCGGCGTCAGCGGCAAGATTATTTCGAAATGCTTCTCCGTCAATACAGGTGCTACGCGCACGCCGGCGAGCTTCGATGAGGCCCTGGAGGCGCTTGCGAAAGTGTCCGGAGGCAAGCAGACGACTCCGGGGAGTGGTGGTGGCGGCAAGGGCAGCAACAACAGGAGCGGCGGGGCCGCCACCGTCGCCGAGGCCATTAAGGCAGTCGCGGTCGCCAGCGTCTCGGACTTGACGGTACGTTGTCCCGCTTGCGGCGAAAAAGATCATCCAAGCTACGTCGCGCGCACTTTGCGCGACGCAAACAAGAACAGACGAGCGCACTGCGACGAAAGGCGACGGAAGCTCACCGCAGCAAACAAATCGAACAAATCAAATCCCCCGCAAAACAGCTCGATCACGGCCCTTCGATCCAGATCGTCCTCCGCCACCTCGCGGAAACGCAGGGCAAGCCCCGGGATAGCCTCGGCGGCACCACGGGGAAGCTGAGGCAGCTGCTCTTGAAGCAGTTGGAGCAGGTTCGTTTGCGGAGTATGGGGATGTGAGATGCGGCGCACGAGTTCTAGAGCGCGTCTTTTTGAGATCCAAATGCGACGCACGCTCACGCTTACCCCTTTCAAATATCACCGCAGGAATGCCGCATCCAACGGCAGACACTGGGGGGAAAAGTGCCGGGGCCGCTCGTCGGGCTGCGATGTTCGTCGCCGCCGACGCGCGAGGAGAGCGACGCGGCCTTTGCTGCCCTCGCGGTCCTAAAGAGAAGCACTAAAAAGGTAGGTTTGCGACAAACGGCGAGTGGAAAGAGTGCGGAGAAAGCCACTAATCCTGCAAACTTACTCAAACCCATTTCGCCCAATTTCACCGCACGACATCACAGCCCACGCTAACGATCGCCGGAACGCTTGCGCGCCCCTCCGTCACAGGCGAAGTATTGGTTTCGGCGAGCGTGAAGCAAGCGCCGCAGCAGGCCGGCGCCGGCGATGTCGAAACGAAAACGGCCGTCGCAGCTGCGCCGTTGCTCGTCTTTGAGGACCGCGGCACTCTCGCGAGGACCGCAAATGATTCGCGCGGAACTGATGATGCGCCGCAGGGCCCTGCGGTTATCCCTGGTGCTCCGCAGCGTCCGGCGCAGGACTCGGCTCAGAACGGGGTCGCCGCACCTGGTCCGCAGAAGCTCTCCCAGGCCGGCGTTGCGCCTGCGGCAAACGTTCACGGTGGCCTCCCGCCGTTGTCGCGCCTCCATGAAGAAGTTGCGGCGTTTGCCGTAGCTGCATGGCCTACGCGGGTGAGCAAATGTTTTTATTTTCCCTCGAGTTTTTTTTCTTTCTTCACTGCTTGACCCCCCCGACCCCTGTTTCCTCGATTCTCGCTCTCTCACCGCTTCCCTCCCGTTGTTTACATCTTTATAACATTACATCTCTCTCAACTCCACATCACTCTCAGAGCGAGTCAATGGCGATCAGCAGCTCCCTGACGGCCGTCTCCACTATTGCGACGCGCCTCTGGCCGCAGTCGCGCACTGTGCTTTTCGGCTCGCAGGCCACAGGGCTCAGCCTGCCCGGCGGCGACCTCGATGTCGTCATCCTGGGGGTGTCACACGAGATGACGAACCCAGCCCTGGGCTTTACTAGGTAAAGTGGCGACTCGAATTTTTGGGCTCCGGAAAGCACCTTGGCTGTTTTCGGTCGAGCGAGTGGGCGAGGGCATCGACCGAGGTCGTCGCCTTTCCCTTCCCCTCTTCCCCCTCCTCCCACTCACTCGCTCCTCTTCCTTCCCATTCCGAAATGGCCCAAACACTCTCAGGGACCAGCGCGAGGACCTCCAGAAGCGCCTGAAGGAGCTCTTGAAGGCCCTGCGCAAGGCCAAGCTCGTCTGCGGCCGGCCCATGGTCATCAAGGCCAGGGTCCCCATCATCAAGTGCGAGCTCAACTTTGGCGTCGCCGTCGATATCTCCCTCGGCGCCGTCAACGGGGCAGCTGCTGTCGAGTACATCCAAGCGCAGGTGATTTGGGGATGATTTGGGCTCGTCGATTTTTTGGTGCGGCTGGACCTTCTGCTGCTCCAGAAGGGGTCGTCGAGTCCGTCGACCTCGCTTTTCTCACCTTTTGCTCGTCTTTTCCCCCTTGAGAAAAAACAGGTCGCCGCCCTCCCCCCTCTCCGCCCTCTCGCCCTGATCGCCAAGGCCGTGCTGAAGGAAGCAGGGCTCAACCAGGTCTTCACCGGAGGGCTCTCTTCCTACTGCACCACGCTCATGGTGATTGCTCACCTGCAGGAGGAGGCGGCCGAGGCCGACAAAGCAGCGGCAGCAGCAGCAGCAGCAGCATCGACCTCTTCGGCTCCTTCCTCCTCTTCGTACGCCCTCCACTACCACCGCCTCGTCGACATGGGTCACCTGCTGCTCTCCTTCTTCAGGCGCTACGGGAAGAGCTTCGACTACGAGCGTCAGGCCGTGAGAGTCTCCAAGGGCGGCGTGCGGCCGAAGCCGGCGTCGTGGGTGCTGCCGGACAAGCCCAGGTACCTCCTCTCGGTCGAGGACCCGCAGGAGCAGGGCAAGGACATCGGGTCCGGGACGTTCAACGTCACGGCCGTCCGTGAGTGCTTTTCTCGGGCCGCGGACGCGCTCTCCGCGGTCTTGGAGAGGGACCAAAGGTTTGGAAACGCGCGCGGCGGGGCGGTTTCGGGCGTCAACACCGCCCAAGCCACCGCCGCGGCCCTCCTCGACGACCCCGTCGCGACGGAAACAGCTTGGCGCGACGTCCAGGCGGAAGGGAGCAGTCGGAGCTTGCCTCCCGCGCCCGCCGCGGCCGGTGACAGTTCGCAGACTTCGAGGGCCCTGCCTTCCCTCTTGCGCTCTATCGTCGACGTCGATTCAGTCGCCAGCGGCAGGCGCGTGGCCAGGGCTGGCGGTGGCGGTGCGGGAAGAGGAGGGATTGCGTTTGGAGGCGGCGGCAGAGGAGGAGGAGGAAGAGGGTCGTCGTTGCCGCCGCCGTTTGCGTCGCCGTCTGGGAAGGGCGGCAAGTTCCCTCGCGGCGTCGGCGGCGGTGCCGGCGGCGGCGCTGCCGCTCTTTCGCCCTCCAAGCACCACCCGGAGATGCACCGCCACGTCGCGCACCTTGTCCCCGCCTTGAAGGCCCCCGAGGGGAGGCGCATGGGCAAGTTCGCAGCGAGGAAAGCGAGAGACCACGGCGGCAGTGGAGGCGGCGGCGGCGGCGGAGGCGGGGGTGGGGGTAGAGGCGGCTCGCGGTCGTCCGGTCCCCCTCCTCCTCTGTCGACCTCTGCACTCGTCTACCAGCACCAGCAGCAGACGCAGGGCTGGAACCACATTTCACTCGACAGCGGAGGTCGCGGGGGTGGAGGTGGAGGCGGAGGCGGCAGCAGCGGGCGCGGAGGAAGAGGAGGCGGTCGAGGCGGCGGCGGCAGCGGCGGAGGTGGTCGTGGCGGAGGAGGTCGTTCTTCGTCGTGGAACAACGGGTCTTCTTCCGGCGGCAGCATGAAGAAGGCGCGATGGAGGACTAACAAGTAATGGAACGGAGAGAGAGAGAATGGAGAGAGAAGAGAGGGGAGTGAAAATATAAAGAAGAAACGAAAAACTTGTCCGTCGCCCCCTCCACCACAACCTCCTCTTCTCTCACTCCCCCTCTTTGAAGTGAAAAAAGTTCTTGTTTTGCATTTCGTCTTTTGAAACTTTCCCTCTCTCTCTTTCGACGTTTCGAATCATTCCCAGTCGTCGGTTCCCGGGACCACGGGCGGGGGCGGCCAGCGGCTGTCGTTGCCGATGTCATCCGCAGCAGAACTCGCTTCCTTTTCACTGTCACCTCCTCCGAAACGAAAGTCGCTCGGCGTCGGCGGCAGGTCCGAGCCGGAGGCTCTCACTTCGTCGTCGTCGTAGTAATAGCTCCCTCCCGCTTCTCCCCCTCCCGTCGAAGCAGCCACGTCATCGTCGATGACGCCATCGTAGTAGTAGCTCGAATAAGGAGAGGAAGCAGCAGCGTCCTCCTCGTCGTAGTAATACGAAGAGGAGGAGGAGGAGGTTGCCCTCGCTGCTCCTCGCTCGGCTTCGCCTCCGCCGCCCCACCTGCTTCCTCCCGCAAAGTAGTCCTCGGGGGAGACAGATCCTTGTCTGGGCGGGGGCAGACCGGCTCCAGGGCCGTAGTAGCTGCTGTTTCCGTTGTTATTGTAGTAAAAGTCATCCTGAGGCTGCTGCTGCTGCTGCTGAGGAGCACCGTTGCCTCTTTGCCTGCCCCCTCGCACCCGCGTGTCGTACGGCGGAGGCAGCGCCGCGCCTCCACCGAGCCCCTCGCTGGCGCCGCCGCCTCCCTCCACGACCTCTTCCCTCAGCCTCAGGGCCTCGACCGCGAACGAGAGAGCCATCCCGGCCGTCAGGAGCTGGCAGAAGAGCAGCAGCGGGTCCAGGCGCCATCCCTGAAACACCAGAATCCCGCCGGAGAAGATCGCGACGGACGACGCGACGACGTCAAAGTCGCGGGAGACGCTTGGCCTCGCCCTCCGGAGCTGGTAGAGGGCGAGCCCCCCGCCGATGAGGCCCATCCCGAGGACGAGGGCCGGGGAGAAGTCGACGTTGACCATGGCGATCGGGAAAGAAGAGGCTGCGAGGGCTAAAACGGAAGTGGCGGCGGGAGCGAGAGCGGCGGTCGTCGTTGTGCTTTTGCTGTTCCTTCGACGGAGCAATTGCTGCTTCTGCTGCTGCTGCTGCTGCTTCGCGAGGAAGGGTGACCGGAGATGGCCCTGGAGTGTTGTTGAAGAGATGATTTCGGTCGGAGAGAGAGCGGAGAGGTTCGAAAGGTGAGCGACGAAGAAGAGGGGAAACGTCGTCGACGTCGGTGTCTGAACGAGGGTCGAATTGTCTCCTCTTTTCGCCACCGCTTTTCTCTTTCCCTCCCTTTCTGTAAAAAAAAACCGCGCTCTTGAGTATAGAGAGGACGTACCTGAGAGCTCCATGGGCGCAGAGACGCCATCGGAGCCTCGGAACCTCGCGAAGCGCGAGCGCGGAAGTTGACGTCGACGGAATGCTGGCCGCCGATGCCGGCGACGGCGACGGCAACGGCTCGCGTTCGCAGCGCTGCTCCTGCTGGCCTCCTCCGGCAGGAGGACCCAGCGCGCGTCGAAGCCGACATCGAGGTGACGACGAGCGAGGCCATCGGCGCAAGAGAAGAGGGAGCGCAAGAGGGGAGGCGCTTTTCGGAAGGAGAGAGAGAGAGAGAGACGAATGCCCTGCCTCTCGACGTTTTCTTTTTGACGAGCTCAAACTTGGGCCCAGGACTCAGACCTCTCGAAAAAAAAAGATTTTTTGATTTTCAATCGACGGAAGAGCCCTCTCCTTTCCATCTTCCCCCCCTTCTTCTCAATCCCTCTCAGCCATGCGATTCCTCTTGGCGCTCGCCATCTGCATCCTCGCCCTGACCGCAGGGCATGTTTCGGCGAGAGAGATGGCCGGTCTGCGCCGCCTGAGCGCGTCCGACGCCGACGCGTCGGCACCTGTCCCGTCAACGTCGAATCGCTCGGGCGCTGCTGCATCCGCAAGGTCGCTCCCCGAGATCACCCTCTACGGCGAGGCCCTGTGCCCCGACACCGCGGCGTTTGTGTCGAGGGTCTTGGCTCCTCTGCTGGACGCGGGGGCGATCGCTAAGAGCGGCGGGAAGGGCGGCTCCGGAGCCGGGAAGGCGACATCGACCCTGGCTGCAGCGCCCTTGACGCTCGTCGCGACTCTCGACGCCGCGTCCGCTTCTTCCCTCCCCCTCGCCTCACAGCCCGGAGGCGGCTTCCTCTCGGCCCACTCTGGCGGCCCGGCCCCGACCGCGCTCGCCCCCGAGCAGTCCGCGCTCTCCCTCGGCGGAGACTTCGCCGGGACCGTCACGACCAGCTCGGCCTCTTCCTCCTCCTCCCCCTCCCCCTCCTCCGACGGCGACACCGCTGCTCCCGCTGCTCCCGCCGCCTCCTTCCGCTTCGTCGCCTGGGGCATAGCCAAGCGCGCCGGGAGCGGCGGCAAGGATGCCGTCACGTGCCAGCACGGCCCGAAGGAGTGCGAGCTCAACAGGCTCCTCGAGTGCGCCCAGGCGGAGCAGCGGGCCTCGGGGTCCTTCCCGGCGACCCTCAGGTGCTACTTTGCGGCCCTGGGGAGGGGCGGCGGCGGCACCCCGGCCTCGCTCGAAAAGTGCGTCGGCGAGGAGGCCCTCTATTCGAAGATCTCCGCGTGCGCCGCCGGCCCCGAGGGCGCCGCGCTCGAAGGCGCGGCGGGCAGGGAGACCCTGGAGAAGCAGAGCGCGCTGACGTTCGTGCCGTGGGTCGTCGTCGACGGCAGGCAGCTCGCCGGCAAGTGCGGCTTGGCGCTCAAGGTCGCCTGCGATATTTCCATGTCGAAGGGGGTCTCGCCGCTGTCTCCGGCGTGCTCCAATGTGCCGGAGCTGACCACGGGAGGCTGCCCCGGGGCTCCTTGAATGAAAAAGTTGGAGTTTTCAGAGAGTGGGAGGTGAGAGAGACGGGCGAGAGAGACCAGAAGAGGAAAAAACACGTTTCAAATTTTTGGTACCTCATTTCATTTCAGTTTTTTTGTTTTTTCTTCATTTGCAGATGTATAATTTCAGAAAGGAAACCATTGAAGCAATAAAAAAGAACGCCAACTAGACGTCAAAGAGGTCGTGGCCGAAGGATCCGGGGGGCAGCGAGGGCAGGAGGTCGGTCGGCAGGGGCGGAGGGGTCGGGGCCGCCCCGAGCTCTTGCGGGTCGACGACGACAAAAGGGGCACCGGGAGGAGGAGCAGCAGCAGCAGCAGCAGCAGCAGCGCCGGTCGCGGCCGCGGCCGCTTGAGCGGCAGCAGCAGCTTGAGCAGCAGCAGCGGCTGCCTCGACAGTCGCTTTCTTCGGCCTCCCGAGCTTCTTCTTCTCCTTGGGGGGCTTGGGCTCGGCCTTCTTCCTCGGGACCTTGGGCGGCTTCGGAGAAGAAGGCGTGGGCGACGCGACGGCAGCAGCCTTCCCTCCTCCTCCCGCTGCCGCCGCCGCCAGCGCCGCGGCGGCCGCCGCGGCCTTCCCCCGATGCAGCACCGATACCAGCAGCCCCGAATCGGCCGCGGCCCGCACGGGCACGCGCAGCCCGCCCAGCACCAGGCCCCTCGAGACTGTCGGCTGGCGCGCCGCGGGCAGGTGCGTCGCGCTCAGCTCCTTGGCCAGCAGCGCCGTGCCGGGCATCTGCAGCATCAGCGGCAGGGCCGCGGCGCGCAGGGTGTGCGCCCTCGTGGCGACCGAGTAGCCGTGGCGGTGGGCCCACCAGTACGAGCCCTTGGGGGGAGGGGGAGGCTTCGGTCGCTGGTGCTGCTCTTTCTGCTCGGCGGGACCGGAGGCAGCAGCAGCAGCAGCAGCAGCAGCAGCGCCGGCGGAAGCAGCGGCCTCCCCCTCCTTCGCGTCTGCTCCCCCCCCCGCCCCCTCCTCCTCCTCCTCCTTGCTCGCAGCGTCTTCTCCTCCTTCGACGACCCCGCCGACGCCCTTCCAGACCCCGCCGCCCAGGGCGCACCCCCTGGGAACCGCGACCCCCAAGAAGAGGGGCATCCCGGGCATCAGCACCAGCTTCACTCCCGCGCACAAGAGCTCCCTCTCGACACACGCGAGCAGCGAGGCGCCGAGGCCGTTGCCGCGGACCTCCTCCCGCACGGCCAGCGCTGGCACCTCGGCGACGTCTCCGTGGGCCCTGACGAGGGCCGCGGCCACCAGGGTGCCCCCGGCCCACAGCAGGGCCGCGTGGAAGCCCGAGAGGTCGAACTCGCGGAGCCTCGCCTGCCTCGGGAGGGAGGCGAGGGGGCGCCGGTTCCCCCCCCCCGCCGCTCCCCCTCCCTCGCCCCCGCCGAGGACGGCAGAGACCCTCGTCGTCGCGCCGGCGAGCGCCAGCGGGAGGACGTCGACCCCGGGGGCCCTGGTGTCCCGCATGGGCCCGAAAGCGTCCGCGAGGACGTGGCGCGCCGCGTGGAGCACACGGGAGAGGGCGTGGGCCGCTTCGGCGTCGTAGCGCGGCGCGGCGCCTCGGAGAGGGGAGGGCCTCGCCCCGGCGGCGTCGGCGGCGGCGGCGACGACGGCGGCGCCGCGGACGAGCGAGAAGCCGAGCCTCGTCCCGTCCGACAGGGCCCCCGCCGCGCGGACCCCTGCGGCCGCGGCCTGTGCCAGGGCCAGGTCGGACCTCCGGGCCTCTTTCGAGGCGTACCAGGAGCCCGAGGAGGCTTCTTCCTCGGGGGAGGAGGCGGAACAAGAGAGCGAAGCAGAGAGGCAGGCAGCGTGGCACCTCGAGCCCGTTCCGGGGCAGACGGCAATGGCCGCGCCTCCCTCCCCCGGGGGCGGGGCCTCCGCGGCCCTCTCCGTCATGTTGTTCCCGTCGTCGGCGCCTCCCTGGACCACCGAAGAGGCGAGGAAAAAGCGCAGGGTGGACGGGACGGAGAGCGGGACGCCGTCGTCGGGAGGCGGCGCCGGCGGGTCAAAGTCGGCCGGGGGGAGGTCGTCTTCCAAGAGCAGCGCTTCGTCTTCTTCCTCAGCTTCTTGGTGGTGGTGGAGCTGCTGCTGCTCTTCTTCCGCAGCCTCTTGAACCGAAGTGATACAGCCTGCTGCGGCGGCTGTTGCGGCCTCCTCCTCCTCCTCGCTCTTGACGGGAGGAGCAGCGACAGCAGCAGCAGCAGCAGCAGCGGCGGCCGGCGCTGCTTCCTCCTCCTCCGCTGCTTCCGTCCCGCCGCGCTCTTCCTCGTCCGCCTCCTCCATCGGCACGGCAGCAGCGGCAGCAGGGGCAGGTTCGCCGAGGACAACGGCGGGAACGTCAGCAGGAGGAGCAGCAACTGCCTCTCCCTCCTCCTCCGCCACCCCCGCCGCCGCCGCCTCGGCCCACGGCGGCGCCGGGCTCGCCGACGCGCTCCGCGGCCCGAGCCCTGCAGCGCCCGCAGCCGAGCTCCCCAGCGGCTGCGGCCTCGCCGCGAGCCTCTGCTCGGGCGTCAGCGCCCCGGTCTCCCGCATCCTCCACAGCGCACTCACCAGCTTCGGCCACGCGTACGTCCTCGTGCGGTAGCTCACGAAGCTCGGGCAGCAGGCGTAGAAGAGGACCTGCAGGTCCTCGGACGCCTTGGGGTCCTTGGCCCCGCGCGGCCTGAGCGGGAAGCGGAGCTGCAGGCTCGCGTCCAGGGCCGCGGGGGTCGCCGAGGCGCGGGAAAGAGCGACGTAGGGCTCCAGGTCGAGCGCGATCGACGCGTGCTTGGCCGGCTCCTCGTGGACCTTGGAGACGGGCACGCCCGTCGCGGCGGCGGCGGCGGCGGCCGCGGCGAGCTTGCTGGCTTTTTTGGCGGTGGGGGGCCGCGGGGGTTTGGCCGCCGAGCGCTTCTCTGGGAAAGGAAGGGGGAAGAGTCGCGGGGCAGCAGCAGCAGCAGCGAGAGCTGCGGAGGAAGAAGGCCCCGCTCTTGCTGCCGCCGGAGGAGCTTCATCCTGCTCCTGCCCCTCCCCTTCGCCGTCCTCCTCTTCCTCCTCCAGCGGAGGGAGGCCCGCCGCCTTCCTCCTCGCGGCCTCGAACGCCCTCTGGATCGCAACAACCGCGGCTTGCTTCCTCTTGGCCGCGGCCGTCATCGGTTTTCTAGAGGCGCCGGGAGAAGGCGCAGCGGGGCGCTTTGCCGCTGCCGGGGAAGGGCCGCCGCCGCCGCCCCCGCCGCTGCCGCCAAAGGTGGCGTCAAAGACGGTGCGCGGGAGGAGGACGACCGGCGGCGGCAGCGGGCGTCGGACGGTCTTATCCTTTGCTCCTCCTCCTATTCCCTGCTGCTGGAGCACCGAGGGCGTCCAGGCCACGTTCTTCGGCGGGTCCACAAGCGTCGAGGGGCCCGCGGCGGCGCCGTCGAGGCGGTGGAGGAGGAGGGAAGGGGCGGAGCCGGAGGGGGAGGAAAAAGAAGCCTCGCCGGCCTTTTCGGCTACCGCCGGCGCGCCGCAGCCGACGCAGACGCAGGCGGGGCAGAACCAGTCCCCCGAGGGGGGGGCGTCTTCGTCGAGGCCGATGCAGGAGGCGTGGAAGATCGCGGGGCACGACTCGCAGCAGACGAGGTCTCCCTATTTTTGTTGTTGTTGCTGTGAACAAAGAGGCGAGGAAAAAAAATCGAAAAAGGAAAAAACGAGGAGAAAAAAGATGAAAAACTTCAAAAAAAAATGTCTTCTTACCCCCTGCCAGCAGACCCTGCAGAACTCGTCGTTGAGGTCATCAGAGGCCTGCTCCATCTGCAGCGGAGGGGCCTTGCCGCGCTGGCGCGCGTGGAGGGCTCCCCAGCGCGGCGCGGCGTTGTTGTTGAGGGTGGCCGAGGCGGCGGCGAGGGCGGCCGCGGCGGCCTCCTTGGCCGAAGCAAAGGGGCGAGTAACGATAGTGGTGGTGCTGCTTCCGCTTCCGCCCCCGCTTCCGCCTTCTTCTTCTGCGTTCAGCAACTCTGCGAGCGTGGCCCCGCTCGCAGCCACGACGGACTGCCCGGCTGCGACGAGGGAAGAAGAAGAAGGGCCGAGCCCTGCTCCTGCCGCGGCGGCCTCGAAGACGTTGAGGGCGACGAGAGGCTTGTTGCCGTTTGTCAAGGAAGGCGACGAAGGGGCCGAGGCTGCTGCTGCTGCTTTCGCGGCTTTCCCCACGAGCTCGACGCCGCCTGCGCGGGCCTTGCCGACGCCGAGGAGCCGGCCGGCCTGGAGATTGTGGGTGGTTGAGAGAGAGAGAGAGAGAGAGAGAGAGAGAGAGAGAGAGAGAGAGAGAGAG
>Ga0315284_10002902_pt1 | contig 24403 bp, 21 predicted proteins | sample YL17G09_16_MG_FD_203696 | JGI IMG/M metagenome (GOLD analysis project Ga0315284, IMG submission 203696) | Sediment microbial communities from Yellowstone Lake, YNP, Wyoming, USA - YL17G09_16 | ecosystem: Environmental > Aquatic > Freshwater > Lake > Sediment | place: USA: Wyoming | collected...
ACAAAGGCCAAGAGACCTGCTATCTTTTGGTAGGCTTTGCTTACCCGTTGGTTCTTGGTCAGGCCTAACTTTTCATCCAGGAGATAGCGGTATTTACCACCTCTCTCCTGATATAACCTTTTGTAGAAGGTGATATCTCCTAAGAGGGTAGTCATATACCTTAATCTTTTGCCTTGATTGGAAAGTTCTCCTCTTTTTCTTGCTTTTTTTAATTTATCATCTATTAGCGGTAAGAGTTCTTCTATTAATCCTTGACCGATCTTTCTACTTAAGTTAAATATTATTCTCTCTAGGGTATGGAAATTTATGCTGTCTTGTGGTATATTAAATTTAAGATTGGGTAAGTTTATGATTACTTCTAAGTTTTCCATAGGGTAGATTTACCTCCTTTTGAAAAAGAATATTTATTCTTTTTCTTTTTGTTCTTTGAGGTAAGTCTACCTTTTTTATTTACCCTCTGGCAAGTCTTTTATCTGAAATCCCCTACTAAAATTTTACACTATCAAGAATTTATTTGAATATTTGATACAAAGAATAAAAGACAATGTAGATTTTTATCAATACAAAATTTCTAATATATTAAACTAATAATTAATCTTAAAAACTCTTTTGTTGGGGATATTTTTAATAGAGAGAGATTAGAGGAAGTGAATTTTATACAGAAGATAAAAAACAGGTAGTGATATTTTTTTAAGATCGGAAAATTATGATAATGTTAACGCGGCATCTAAAGGCGGCCAGATTACAAACTTTTTCCGGAAAGTATTACAGGAATTTATTATTTTATCTACCTCGTCATTATTTAATATACCAAGTTACGTGATGCCTCAATCTTCATGTTTGGGAATAGAAAATTTTGACATTATTCTAAAGTTTGCTTCCAAGGCAGTTTTTGAATCTTTTTCCAGGAGTTCATAGGGATACCTATCTTTTTCGACTGCTCTGTATTCAATAATTTCTTTATCATTTGGTTTGCGAAAATGTGCTATTGGATTTCTAATTTTTCTAACCTTATTAAATACAGTAAATTCAGACTCAGATATTAATCCTTCTTCTTTAGCTTTTTTCAGTAAATTAGCTACACTTGCTCTTTGTAAATCATTTCTTCCAGAAGCATAAAAAACGCTTGCCAAGGTATTTTCTATATATGATAGGCTTAACACAATTGATGCAATATATTGCCCGTATACGAAACAATACCTCGCCTCTTCAAATAAATAATGAGATTTTAATCCACCGTGAAACAAAGATATATCAATATCAGGATAATTTTCTATAATCCATTTTAATCTGTTTAATCTATCACTCCGACATCGTCTGTCTTCGTTATCTAACCATTCTTCAGCGCTTAGCGTAATTTTTATTCCCCCATTTAGTTAAATTGAGATTTTATATAACGCTATACGGTTTAGTGGATTGCAACTACCTCAAATCAAGCTTGGCAGATGCCACTGCAACCAGTTGTTATGAGATTTTTATGCTTCACTAGCTTCATCATCAAGTATTGCAACACAAAAGTTTATAGCTAACAACAAAGCGTTGTTTTCTAAGCCATAATCTTCCATGACAGCTACATTCGCATAGCTACCTAAAGCCTCATTGAAATTTTTGTAGTTTTCCTTGATAAAGAGCGATGAGTCCGGATTGAAAAAGTCAAATTTGACTGTATCCGGATATTCTTTTTGAAGATTGCGAAGAAATGATTCTTCCTCACAGAGTTTATGAAATTCGTTTCTTGTCATATATCTACCTTGATCGACTAATCTTGCGAGGTTTCTGACAACTTCAATGCAACCCTTCCCGAAGTAGTTCTTATTCATGATTCCTCCCTACTTATAACGATAAGGTTATGTGTAAAATAATTCTATAAACAATAAAATCGAAGTGAAAAATCCTCTCTTTTTTCCACGCTTTTAACGCTAGCAGAGACGGATGCCTTTAAATGAAATATTATCACCTTCGTTTTTAACAATCTTAGCTGAAGATTCTAAAATTCACATTTGTTTTAGTTTAATTTCTTTAAGAGAATTTGTCAATATTTATAAGAAAAGACGCCAAGATGGCGTAAATCTATAATATAAAATGCATATAAAATAAAGATCTTAATTTAGGGTAATTGGCTAATGGTGTACTTTTAGACAGAAGACGACAAGATAGCGTTTGTTTTATTTTTTGGCTCTGTCATAACTTTACTAACACCTACCCTATTAGGAGTTCACCTAGCACATTATTCAGTTCTGAGACAGTGTTAATTATGATATCACATGCATGCAGCCTCATTATATCTAGGCCCTCTTCTTTTTTTTGGATCGGTAAATAGGCCGATAATTTTCAACTGAGGGTTGATAAGTTGTTTAAAAGCATATGCATAGCCCAATTCTAGAGTTGTGCCCCAACATAAACCTTCCAAAACAAATATGGCCGCATCACATTCTTGTAAGGCTTGGAGGTCTTCGTTAAATACAAATTTCCCAAATTCTTGATATTCTTTCTTCCTTAAGAGTCCTTTCTCTCTTCCATTACGATGTGGAATAGGCACATCCCTATGAGGAAGAAAGGAAGAATGCTCCTTCTGCACAACAAGAGAATCTATAAGTTCTAAGTAGTTTCTTATCGCTTCCACTCTAAGATCTCCACCTAAATAAATTTTCATCTTTGTTTTCCTATCCTTAATTCTGAATTTTACCGATTATATCTTTCTAAAGCAGGCCTAATGTCACTATAATATCTTGCAATATCTGCTTAGGGCTCTGCTGCGCATTTATTGTTACAAAATTGAATTTCTGGGCATATTTTTTATACAGCTGATTAACTATAGTCTGATATGGAATCTGACTTGAACTAAAACCTGTAGAAAGTGCGTTATCATTATGCTTTCGTTTAAAAGCTCCTTCTGGCGAAACCTCAAGAAAAAATACGTAATCGGGTCTAACAAAATTAGTGTAAAAATTCAAGAGCCAATCTTCGTTAGCACCCAAAGCAGCATTATAGACTATGGCCGAATAAATAGACCTTACAGAATAACCCACTTCCCTTCCATAAGTGTTGGAACTATTATTTCCTCATTTTGCAATGCATGATCCAGTGCAAATAATAGTGATAGTGATTTAATCAATGGTTGCTTTTTCTGTTTTAGCCGATTTAGTAGTATATTTAGTTCCTTAGAGTATACTACCCCACATACAATATGGGGCAGATTGTTATCTTGGAAATAATTATGTAATAAACGAACTTGGATACTTTTCCCAGATCCATCAATGCCTTCGATAGCAAGAAACTTATTCTAACGCAAGATTTTCCACCCCTTTCTCTTTCTTTGATTTGGTTTTTAAGTATTCTTTCCTTAATTGTTTCAGGTATTAATTTCTTGAAAACATTTCCATAGTAGGGTGGTTTGACTTCCAGAAATATCTTTAGCCTGAGACCGGAGAAAGATACTCCTCAAAAGTCAAACAATTAAATTACACCCTACATTTTAGCTTAATTTCAGTGTCATTTTATATTGCAGAACCAATACCCTTTCGGTGTCATTTTACACTACCCAATTCGGGAAACTTTACAAATGTTCTACAAATGAATATAATAAGAATGATCCGGTGGCCAAGTTGGTAAGGCAAGAGCTATACAAGCTCTAAATCGCAGGTTCGAATCCTGCCCGGATCTCAAAATTAACTTAGAACCAGTCAAAATTAATCTAATGGAAAAAACTTTTATTTCTTTTGCATATATTTACCCAATTTGTCCTCTTAATATAGACCACGCAAAGATGTTTGTTATTGGAGATATTATTGCGAGATATTCAAGAATGAAGGGAAAAAATGTTTTTTTCCCCATTGCCTCACATTACAGCGGCAATACTGCTCACCGTATCGCGAAAGCATTCACTAATATTTTTTCAAAAAATAATGCAATTACCGAAGAAGAGAGAAAAATACTCAGTTTGTATAAAGACATGTACAGTGTACCAACAATGATTCTAAAAACCTTTACTAGGCCTTTAAACATTCTGAATTTCTACAATCAAGAAATCTTATGGGAGCTAAAATCGCTAGATGTTTCAGGAGATTATGAACATTCTTATACTACTAAAGATGAGGATTTCTCGGTTTTTGTAAATACGATAATCTCTTTATATGAAAAAAATAATTTACTTATTTACAATAAGAATAAAGAGTTGGCACTGAACTATGATAACAATGAGTGGAAAAAAAGAGTGCTCGAACTAATAGAGCGAACTGAATTTATTCAGTCGTTTCACAAAAATAATGTCATCTCTGCAATGAGAAACGTTAGAAGCGATTGGGGTTTGTTAAGAAAAGATGGTTTTGGTGTAGTTTACCGAAAAAAATGGATAGTAGACCCAATGTTTGATAGTGAATTATTTACAATATTTGATTTATATATAAAATTTAAAAAAGACTCTAAAGATAAATCAATTAATGCTAAACGTATTTTTAAAAACTTGTTTGGGGTTTTGAATAACAAAAAGAAACCCGAAAGTGTTTTGGTGGACAAAATTATTCAATGGCTTCCTAGCGACATTTTTATATGCGAGGAGCATTTAAAAAACTGGGTTGTTAAAAAATTATTCGCCGAAAGCATTCTATTGGACAAAAAATATCAGACAAGAAAATATTTTATTTTGGGTATGGGTTTGCTCAATGGCAAACGAATGTCAGCATCCAGAGGCAAAGCTATTTTGGCAAGCGATTTATTTAATTATTATGGACCAACAAAAGCGAGATTAATAATTATTTTACAAGGTGGGCATCCATCAAAAACATATAAATACGACCAAACACTGCCAGCACAAATCGATAAATTGTTAGCTAATTTCGTCAGCTATTACACCTACCTACTCTCTCTTACCAATAAAGAAATTCATATAAAAAACACCGATAAAGAAGAGCTGCCAACTAAAATAATCTGCGATACAATTGAAAAAAATATTGAGAGGGGCTATTACAGACAAGCCGTAATCGAATTGCTATCGTTTTTACCCAGCAAATATAATGTCAAAACAAGCAAATCAGCCCGCAGTTTAATAGCAATATATAAAAAATATTTAGGCATACTATTACCCAGCCTATTAAAAAGTTTTGATATCTAAAACAAAAACTTCCGGATTATGAAAAAATATACTAAAAGAACAGTAAATTATTATAACAGCATTGCCAATGACTACTTTAAAAGCAATGCCGCAAAAGTGGTAAAAGACAAAATCGATTGCTTCATTAATTTATTACCAGGGAAAAAAGTTCTTGATGTGGCTTGTGGAACGGGGCATGATACCGATTATTTAACAAAAAAAGGTTTTGATTGTCTAGGTATTGACTTGTCAAGAAAAATGATAGAAATCGCCAAAAAAAACTTTGAAGGAAAGTTTGAAATTATGGATTTCTTCAATTTAAGGTTTAGAGATAATTCATTTGATAAATTATGGTGTTCTTCTGTATTTGTTCATGTAGCAAAAAATGATTTACCTAAACTACTTATGAATTTAAAAAAAATACTTAAAAATAATGGTCTTTTGGGAATAATAACTGTCAAAAAACAAAAAATAATAAGAAATAAAGGCGACAGCAGAATATATGTTATGTATGGCAAAAGGGATCTTGAGGGTTATTTAAAGAAAAGCGGATACCAAATATTAGTTTCGACAGCATTCATTCATGGAGGCAAAAAACGTCTATTTATTATATGTAAAAATAAAAAATGACTAAAGATACTTTTCGATTAAACAGAAGAAAAATTAGAGTTGCTATTTCACCTTTTTGTAATTTGAATTGCCTCTATTGCGATGGGTCAAAAAGTCAAAAAAGAGGTAGGTTCGGACTAATGGAAGATTTTAGACAGAGACCACTAAGTCAAGGGATTATAAGCGCAGATGTTTTTATAAAAATTATTGAAGCTTTACATTTAGTGGGATTTAGCGGAATGACCCTAACCGGGGGAGAACCTCTTTTGAACCCAGAATGGGACGAAATTATTAAAATATCCAAAAAGGTAGGAATATCGCAAATATGTCTTACTACTAATGGGACGTTGTTAAATTCGTATCTTCAGAAGAAGAGCCGTCTACCAGAAGAGCTAACACTACTAACAATAAGTCTTCATAGCTTTAATGCCAAAGAGTTTGAGTTTATAACTGGCGGAGCCAAATTAAAACAAATAATAGATGGACTTAGAGTAGTAAAAAAGAGCAATCCTAAATTAGAAATTAGGGCAAACAAGGTAGTAATAAGACGCAGCTTAAAATCTTTGCCGGACTATATAAAACTTTGTGAAAAATCAGGTGTTATTGATCAAATTAATCTCCTCAATTTGATATTAAAAGAACCAAAAGACAGGAGGAATAAAGAATTTTTTGAAAAACAATTTGTCTCTGCTTCAGAAATAATTGATCTTCTTTCTAAAAAAGCAGAATATCATTTTTCTATGGATGACAAATATGAATTTAGGACAAAAACACCGAAAGGGTTGTGGATTATAATAAAGGATACTAATCTGACTCTTCGTAATGCCCAATGTGATAAATGTCCAATTTACTGCCAAGAAGGCTTTTATACTATAAGGGTTGCTAGCGATGGCACTATAAGAACATGTATCGATTATAGAAATAAACTTCCATTTATAGATGGCCCTTTAGAATTAAAAAGAGGAACGCTTGTTAAAGAACTCCAAAAAATTATGAAAATGTTCGCAAACGTCGAGATTAAAGAAACTCTTGAAGAATTTTTTAAAAAATATTCAATTAAAAAAACAATAAATTCCTTATACGAATCTATAAAGAAAGTTTAAGCTTATTTTGTTTCAGACGGAAGTTCTATTCTTTGGTTCGTTTTTTAATTTTTGGGCTCTTATAATCAGGGTTGAACCAAAGGTGGGAAAAAGGCGGGTAAATAGCTTTGAATAAATTTTTATTTCCTTACCGAAAAAATTTAGATCAATGACATTAGTCCGAAGAGTAATATTTGTAAAATTACATGCATTTAGGGTATTTTTCAATAAATCAAAGGTAAAAGGACGAATATGAAGGTAAAGATAAGGATGAAACGGAGCAACTTGTCGTGGTGTTTTTCCAAAAAGAAATTTTAAACGATCATCAAATCGTGCCAAGTTGGGCGTAGAAAGGATTAAATAACCGTTGGGTTTCAATACCCGATAAATCTCATTTAGAAAAGATTTTGTATCAAAAATATGCTCTATAATCTCGCCAGCAAAAACAAAATCAAAATAGTTACTTTTAAAAGGCATGGGTTCAGAAACATCAGTATACTTCGTAATGATTCCTCGCTTACGAGCAGTTCTTAGCGATTTTTTTGCTGCATCTACTCCAAAAGCAACAATTCCCAATCTGTTTTTTATTTTTTCTTCAATTACGCCTGTAGAACAAGCTATGCTTAAAAGCTTTAAAAGAGATTTTGATTTTTTATCAATTACTTCACTGATAAGTTCAATTGAAATTTCTCCCCTAAGGTTATGTTCCTTGGTAAAAAAATAATCATGATCTTTTATGCTATCATAAAGATTTATATTATCTTTTAAAGAAAGTCTCATTTTTTCTTCAAATTCTTCAAATATTGAATAATTTCATGATCGTAAGAGCGAGTATAAGTAAAAGCTTTTATGGCTAACCGTCGCTTAAATTCATCGGTGATTATTTTCTTAAGAATAGCGTTGGCTACCTTTTTATAATCATTCGGATCAACAATAACCAAAACGTGTTTAAAATTTGTAGCAGCCGCTCTTACCATTAGTGGTCCTCCTACATCAATGTTTCTTATATTAAAGTCTTTTGGAGTTTGAATAACCCTCTTTAAAGGAGGAAAATTACAAATCACTATGTCTATTGGTTTTATGCCAAGTTTTTTAACCTCTTTCAGGTGATTAAGGTTCGAGCGATCAAAAAGAATTCCTGCTTCAATCCGAAAACTAATGGTTTTAATGCAATCTTCGAGTTTATCTGGATTTTTACTGACTTTTTGAGCAGGAATAAAAGAAATCCCGTTTTTTGCTAACTCTTTCCCTGTTCCTTTAGTTGAAATTATTTCGTAACCCAAAGCTTTAAGTTTCCTAGTAAAATCAACAATACCCGTTTTATCGAAAACGCTTGCTAAAACAAAACCTTTTTTATTAATTTTATCCTTCATTTTTATTGTTTGATTTTACCATTCTTCCCCTTTTTCCAATTAGTATTTTCTAATATCGGTGCAAAGAGATCATTTTTTATATCAACCAAAAATTTTTTTAATTCTCTTTGAGTAGGAACCCTATTTTGAAATCTTACTTTATTTACTTTCTCAATAATACAAAACGGTCGTTTTTCGCCAGCTTCACCCATGTCTAAAACAGCAGAAGCAGCTAAAGCATCAGCTATGTTTATTTGAGGAAGAGAAAGTTTTCTATTAAAGATATCCTTTTCGTTTTGATAATCATACAAAGCCTCAAATCCGCAATAAGAAACCGCAATTCCGATAGCGCCCCACCTCAGAGGTAAAATATTACTATCTACGACAATTACTCCGATTTTTTTAACCGAATAATAGTTTTTTAAATATTTCCAAATCTTGTTTGTCGTATTTTGTATGTCTTTTGGCAGAAGAATATATCCTTCATCGACATTACATTTATTTACTCCCGCATTAATTCCTAAAATGTTATTTTTAATAGTACACATTATTCCATATCTTGATTCTGAGGGATCCAGATAATAATCAGCCTCTTCTTTTATAAGTTCGTACTTTTCAAATTTTCTACTTTCCTTTTTTTCAATCAATCTGCCCTGACAAACACTTACAATTTTTGCAGCAATTGCTAAAACTGACTGTTCGGGAAGTTTTTTAATATTTTTAGAAATTATTTCAAAAAGATTATCACCCTTTTTTATTATACCAGTCTTTATAGAAGTTATTTTCATTCTTTTACCATTTATTAGTTGGTAAATATTTGGTAAATATTAAGATTAAAAGCATTTATTCCTTACTGACCTTCCGTCATAAAAAACCAAAAGCACTTTGGATAATAGTTCCAAAGGCAGCTTACTATCAGTCAATTCAATTTATTCTATCCTGGCGAAATTTTGGATATCGCTTAATAAAGGCTTCAGTAGACTTTGCTTATTAGGCTCATAAACAAATAAAATTCGAGTGACACGGGCATAGCAGCAGGGATGAGTTCCCTAACCTTACAAAGAACATTTTCCTCTTTTGTTCCAATCATACCATCTTTTTATAGATTCTTCAAGAATTTATTCTCTTGAATATGAGAAGAATCTTCCGTCACCGGCAAAAAAAATAGGGACCCTTATTTAATAAGAGCCCCTTTTTAAATTTTGAAGGCCATTTTAACCTTAAACTTAGATGATTCGTAAACTGTGTAGTTTCCTTTTTCTGGTATTGAGAAGGATAAGGCTTTCGCGCGAGCAAACCCTTTTATGTCTTCGCTTACTTTTTCTAATTTTTATTGGGTTGGTCCTGAAGTCTCTACATAAATTATCTCAATCCCATTTTTTTGGAAAACTCTTTTTTCCGTTCTGAATTTCCTAATAAGAGAGATAACGTCTATTAACAATTCCCTGTTTTCTCTCATCTTTTGGGCATCCCATCGGCTATCTACTTTAGGCCATTTTGTTAAATGGACTGAAGCAACCCTTTCCTTTTCTCTGAAAGCCATTTGGTATATTTCTTCGGTAATATAAGGAAGGATTGGCGCAAAGAGCTTGATGAGCGTATTTAACAAAATGGAAAAAGTGAACTGAGTTGATCTTCGGGCTTTTTCACCTCTTTTCTCCGGGTTATGTAGTCTGTCTTTGCAAATATCTAGATAATTATCAGCTAGTTTCATCCAGAAAAAATGCTCTAAGGCAATTTTAGCTTGGGAGTATTCATAATTCTCAAGAGCAAGGGTGCACTCTTTTATCACATTCTGTAGTTCTGCTAGGATCCATTTATCAGTTTCTTCTGTGGCAATATCTTCTTTTTTATACTGGTAATCAGTGAGGTTCATTAGTATAAACCTGGTGACATTCCAAATCTTTGTTAGAAGTTTCTGTCCAGCCTTAACATCTTCTTCGGTAAATCTTAAATCCATTCCTAGATTTGCCCCACAAGACCAAAATCTTAATGCATCAGCAGAATATTTTTCAATTATTCCTTCAGAAGTGACAAAATCACCTTTGCTTTTGCTCATCTTTTGCCCCTTAGAATCAAGACCCCAACCTGAAATCATTGCAGCTTTCCAAGGCAGAGAGTTTGTGTGAAGATGGGATTTTACTATTGTGTAGAAAAGCCACGTCCTAATAATTTCAAATCCCTGCACCCGGAGACTCATAGGATAGATTTTACCCATTAGATTATTTTTTTCGTGCCATCTGGCGTTAATTAATGGCGTTAAAGACGAAGTCATCCAGGTGTCCATAACATCAGACTCTCCGACGAAGTTTTTGCCGTTACAATGGGGACAAAATCTATTCTTTGGTTGACTTTCTCGTGAATCAACAGGCAATTCTTCTTCTTTTGCCAGAATGATTTCTCCACAATCCTTGCAGTACAAGACCGGGAAAGGAACGCCATAGTAATGGCTACGTGAAATACTCCAATCCCATTTTAGACCAGAAACCCAATCTTCATAGCGTTTTAGCATAAATAGTGGATACCATTTAAGTTGTTTTCCCCGTTCCAGAAAATCTTTCTTAAAGTCAATCAATTTGATGAACCATTGAGATGAAGAGAAAAATTCTACCGGTGTACCACAACGTTCATGAACATTGAGCGTATGTAGAATTATCTTTTCGTTTTTGAGAAGGTCATCCTTTTCCAAGTCGGCTAATATTTTTTTCTAGCCTCCGTAATAGATAACCCCTGATACTTCCCAGCCAAATTGGTTAGTTTACCAGATTGATCAATTAATAATTTTGTCTCAAGTTTATCCTCTTTCCATTACTCTCAGTTGGAAAAGAGAAGAATCTTCTGGAATGATAGTTTCTTCTCAAAAAGACTCCTTTAGACTCCCATGAAATTCATTGGTCCCGTCAAATACTTTACAATATAAACCATTTTATCAATTTTGGTAGTTTATTATTACAGATAAAACTATTCTCTTTTGCATTTTGTCTCTAACAAATTTTTATCAACAAATAAAAAGTATCTCAGAAGCGTCATATTTCAAGATTAAATAGCTCAATCACATTCTTTTTCTTTAGAATGTCGCTCTTATACTTTTACATTGCACTACATCATTCTATTACGAGATTATTCATTTAAGAGAATGCTAATTTTAATATTAGGATTTTCTGTTTCAAAATTGGCTTGTTCGCTAAAAGAAATTTTTTTAGCTCTTGAGGCGGATTTCAGATCGTCTGATATATTAAATAACTCTTGTTGAATAGTATTTCGGTTATCGCCTAAGCATTTTATTTTAAGTTCACTAATCCAGTGGTTTTGATGTATTTTAAAACTTGACTTATATTTTCGAACGGCTTTTAATACTATTAAAAGAAGTTCGCCTTGGAACTCGGCTTTTTTATTAATTAATTTTTGGTTCAATTCTGGCCATAATGAAAGATGGATACTTTTATCTCCTTCGAACTTTTTATAAAATCTATCGTAAATTTCTTCTGTAATGAATGGGAGAAAATGAGCGAAAAGCTTCAAGATAGTTAAAAAAACTAGATACATAGTATTTCTTGTAGAAACAATTGTTATGTCTTTATAATTCTCTGGTGTCCAGAAGCGATCTTTGATTATTTCTAGATAATTATCGCAGTATATCGACTTAAAGAATTCTTCAGTTACTCTCAGAGCCTGGTTAAATTCATAATCCTCCATATGTCTTGTGGCTTGAGAAATTACTCCTTGTAATTTTGAGAACACCCATCTATCAATTGTTGATAGTTGAATTTTTTGTTGTGAAGGATTAATTTTTTCTATATTTTGAGCAGCAAATCTAGCAGCATTCCAAAGCTTTGTTAATAATTTTTTGGCTTTCACCATTTCATCTTCACTATAGCGCAGGTCCTGACCTAATGTAGCTCCAGCTGCCCAATATCTTAATGCATCTGCGGAATATTTATCAATAGCATCTTGGGCAGCGACAAAGTTTCCAAGACTTTTACTCATTTTTTTGCCTTTTTTATCAAGGCCCCATCCACTAATCATGGTCGATTCCCAAGGAATAGAATTCGTATGGAAATAAGACTTTACTATAGTATAAAAAAACCAAGTACGAATAATTTCAAACCCTTGGGGCCTAAGACTCATTGGGTATATTCTTTTTTGTAATTCATCTCCATAAGCCCATTTCCCATTTATTAATGGTGATAAAGAGGACGTCATCCATGTATCCATAACATCATTTTCAGGAAGAAAAGTATTATGTTTACACCTGGGGCAAGAGCTTGTTTGAGGTTTGTCAATTGTGGGATCGACAGGAAGGCTATCAATTTCAGCTAATACAGGAGAACCACAATTTTCACAATACCATACTGGAAAAGGAACTCCATAATATCTTTGACGAGAAATATTCCAATCCCACTTTAGATTCGATACCCAATCTAAATATCTTACTTTCATAAATTCAGGATGCCATTTTAATTCTTCTCCTTTTGAAAGAAGTTGTTCTTTGAATTCAAGTACCTTAATAAACCATTGAGGTACTAACATGAATTCAATTGGGGTTAGACATCTATCATGAATACTTACGTTATGCTTAATAGGGAGAGATTTTACAAGCAATCCTTGACTTGCTAAGTCAGAGACAATTTTTTGACTAGCAATATTCACTTTCATCCCCGAATACTGTTTACTAAGATTGTTTAAAGTTCCATCATGGTTTAAAGTTATTCTTGTGTCAAGCCTGGTCTCTTTCCATTTTTTAATATCTTCTACATCTCCCCATGTACAAACCATCATTAGTCCTGTTCCAAAGTCTGGGTCAACTGATGGATCAAATTTAATCGGTACTTCATAATTAAATAAAGGAACTTTTGCTTTTTCGCCTTTCAAACCGCTGTAGCGAGAATCTTCTGGATGAGCATAAAGCGCTACACAAGCAGATAAAAGCTCAGGACGAGTGGTTGAGATTGTTAAAATTTCTCCTTTACTAGATTTAAATAAAATATTGTGTAATTTCGAATTTCTCTCTTCCATAACAATATCAGCTTGAGCTAAAGATGTTTGACAACTGGGACACCACTGAATTGGTTCTTTCTTCCTTTCAATAAGACCTTTATTATAAAGTTCGATGAAAGAAAGCTGGGCGGTTCTTCTAGAGAGAGAATCAATTGAGCTATATGTTAGAGACCAATCAACACTGATACCTAACGATTTCCAGAGTTTTTTATAATTTTCAATTCCTATTTCAGTTTCTTTCAAACATAATTTAATAAAATCTTGGCGACGTACTGTTGATTTATGAATTTTATATTTTTTTTCAACAAAGCGTTCTGTAGGTAATCCGTTATTATCAAATCCCATAGGATAAAATATATTGTAGCCTTTCATTCTTTTATAGCGCACAATGAATTCTGCTTGTGAATAAGACATTGCATGACCAACATGAAGTTGAGTCGAAGAGATAGTGGGAGGAGGAGTATCAACAGAAAAAATGGGTTTTCCACTTTTACTATCAAAATTATATATACCTTCTTTTTCCCAGTATTGGTTCCATTTTTGTTCTATATTTTTAAAATCGTATTTTTTTGGCCAATTCATTTTTTTTATACCCCTTTCAATAAAGTTTATCATTATAATTGTCACTATTTTGTGTTTAAATGTCAAGTCTAACTTGCAAAATTACAAAAACCTTTCTCTAATTACTTCACTAAAGTTTACACTAAATTACGTAATAATAAAAGAATAATTTGCAAAATCCTTCAAATCCCGTATAATTCTATATTATAAAGATTTATACCTTAAAGACCTTACCTTTAGTGCCTATCATTAAACTGATCTAAATTAAACAAAGAAATAAAGAAGTTTTTGTGAAGCGAAGCTGGAACTTGGCGGAGTTTGTGGCAAAATAATATTTTTTCTGAAACATTATTATATATACAAAAAAACTACTTCAAAATCCAAGGTTTCCTAAATAATCTTTGGTTATTTGCCTTATCTTTTTTATCCGCAGTCTCACTGCTTCATGGGTTAAATTAAACTTTTTAGCAATTTCCCTAATAGTGTATTCCCTCAACAAAAGCTCGTAAGTTTCTTTTAATTTTGCATTTAAAAGTTTTTTAATTCGCTCTTCTAAATCCTTCGCTATCAATATGGATAATGGTTCATATATTTCCGAGGGAATATTATATTCGAATGCTATATCTCTTTCACAACTTTTATAGTTCAAACTAATTACACTAACAGCTTCTCTTGGTTTGCTATCAATACTTTTGCCTTGTTTGAAGTAATTAATAAACTTGTAATAACAGCTTTTTAATCTTCTCAAATATAAGTATAATCAAAAAGGAGGAGGTTCAAATGAGTGTAAAGATAAGACTATCTCCAGAGGCGTAGCTCAAAATTTTCATCGAGAGACTTAAGGATAATGTAAAAATTTTAGAGATTTGTCGTAGAGAAGAGATATGGCGAGGACTTATTCAGAGCTTGTAGAAAGCTGGAACAGGGACTTTTCCACCTTAACCACTTTTTTAGACTATCACGAGGAGATAAGGCCCTCCATTTACATAATCAATATACTTGAAAGAACGAACAAGGAAATAAAGAGAAGGACCAAGACAATAGAGGTCTTTTCAGGGTAAAAGCCGTAGAAAAAGATTCTCTATCTTGTATCCATAGAGCTAAATGAGAAATGAAGGGCAAGAACTCATGGGAGATTTCTTAAGGCAAAATCCACATTGAAAAAGGTGAAAAGTGAGTAATATGGCCAGACACAAAATACTTAACACTATGGTGAAATTTTGTACGTAATATAAAATTATAATTTGCTATATACTTTTGTTGCTGCAATAGTATTTATAAGGTTAATAAACTCACTATGTATTTTCTTACGATCTTGGAAAATTAATTTATCAACTGCCGGATCATCTGGCAATGGATTATTTCGTTCTATAAAAGTGATCCATTGTTCCATATGTTCTATAGTTTCTCTACTGATCTTCCTCTCCAAATCGACCATTGCAGCGAATAGATCTTTTCGATTTCGCCATTTTATTTTGTAGGAAGAGAGGAAAGATTCTATTTCCCGATGTTCTGCAAAAAGGGACGATACAATTTTCCACAAAACTGCTACCTTTACATCTTTAAATTCATAAAAATAATTATTAAATGTGCCTTTTAAACTATGTTCGTTTAATAAACTTTGGACTACGGGGGTACCGGGAAGAATTTGTAAAATATTCGCCGCCCTTGTTGGAGAAAAACAACCAGATTCTTTAAAAAGCTCGAGACTTTCTTTTATCATCCACAATTCACAGTAGGGATCAAACAAAATGCATCCGAGTCGCGTCCAAGGTATCTGTACTTTTTTCAAAATCTCTATCACTTTCCTATTTTGTCTAACTGTAACACCCTTGCTAAAATAATCTAATTGCTTCTGACAGCCACTTTCAATTCCTACACAAATTATGACTAATCCTGCTTTTTTAAGAGCTTTTAAAATCTTTTCATTAATTCCTAATACGCGAGAGCAAATAAAAAACTCAAAATTATAGGGAAGTTCTTTGAGACATTGGGCAAAAGTTAATATGCGCTCTTGTCCTTTCTTTCCTGGTTGAATAAATGATTCATCAAATATTCGAAATTTACGAATATTGTAATTCTCCGCAAGAAATTTAATCTCAGATACCACTTTGTGAATATCGCGGGTTCTAGTTTTTCTCCCTTTGCAAAGAGCATAAAAGTTAGGAGTTGTGCAAAATATACAATTACCCCCACATCCTCTGCTTGTAATTATAGTTGGCATATTTTCTGTTTGTTTAACTACGTAAGGCATAAAATCTCTAGCCATAGAGGGCAACGTATCTAAATCGGCTATAAGAGGATACATTGGATTAAGGATAATTTCTGTACCATCACGATATGCAACATTATTCACCGAATGCCAGTCTAAATGCTTTTCTATATCTTGAACCAGAGCATGCAGTGCATATTCTCCTTCTCCTCTCACTACAGAATTGATACCGGTATCCGGTTTAAGCAATTCTTCATATATAAAGGTCGCTCCAATCCCACCTATTGTTATGTGGCCGGAATAGCCCAAATTACGCAAAGATTTACTCAACGCAATAGTAGGTAAGATCTGATTTGGACCAATCACACTAATACCTATTAAATCAGGTTTTTTTGATATTACACGAGCACTGAGCTCTTCCATTGGTAAGTTAAACAAAATAGCATCTTCAAGAAAAACACTATAACTGTAGTGACGCAAATACGCCGCTAAATACGAAATTCCAATAGGCTCTACTCGTTCATCACTATCTATTTTTCCTTCTTTGGGAGGCGTGACCAAAACAATATTCATAATTTTTACCTTATTTATTACATTATAACCACATAGATTTTACTTCTATCTGTAACATTTTTTTCGTTAAGACTAATATCCTTAATAAGAGACAGCAGTGCTGTACCCTATTATATATGAGTACAGCACTGCTGTCTCTTCGATCCCTTAACAATCTTTACAATTATACAACGTGTATATTAGACTTCGCACATTCTGCTTCTTTGGAAACTAAAGAACTTTCTGCCAGATAATCATTGAGCGTGTTGCTAAATTGCTCATTTGACATGTTTGTGTTTTTCATAAATTCTTTTCTATATCCCTTGTCATTTAGTGCTCTTAAGAAACTTTTGTACTCAATTTTAGTATTAGCCATTTGAATACCTCCTTATATTTCTTATTAACTTTTTTTCAGTATATATCAGGATAGGATTTTAGTCAAGTTTGTGTTTGAGTCCAATACATTTGCACCATTTCCGCATCTCTGTTATTTAACTTACTACAATATTCAATCGGAGTCAAAAGATTCAAGCTCCCGTGTGGTCGATAGAAGTTATACTCAATCAAACAGTCATATAATATTTTTCTTTTAACTACCCCGCTAAAGTTTACATTAATTGCTCCAAAATTCTAAAATCTTGACATAATTTTTTCTAATTTATTTTCAACCAAACAATCAATTTCCGGATCTTTGATTAATATGGCGAAAGGTGCAGTCCCCAAGCGGTTAATACTTTCTTTAATGCTATTAGTCAATTGCTCTATATCAGTTGAGCTATGCCATCCATTTTTTCCGAAAAAACGACCACTTTTAGTTATAATATTTACATGTTGTAAACTGTATCTTTTTATAAATATACCTAATCTTTCTTCCGCTTTCCCAAGGCCGTAATTGGGTGCAGTATCATGCTCCTTATGCCATTCTTATAAGCTTCATATAATAACTTAACGCTCTGATTATCTGTCAAATCATTCCGGTCAAGTGGAACATTTTTCACATTCCATTTACCACCGATTGCTCATGTTCCAAGTACAAACCTATTAATAAGTTCTACTAATTTTGTTTCCTTATCTTTATTGTTTTAAACTCAATTTATATATTTGTTTTTCCTGTTTTTTTTAAATAGATACTATTACTCAATAATATTAGCATCAAGAGACCAATTAAACTACCTAAAATTAAATAATCTAATTTGATACTGTGTGAATACAGTGAAAATAACCACAAGAGTATTGAGCCAAACAAACTAGTCATAAGAGAGTTAAAAGATAATATTGAACTTCTAAGAGAATCTTCTTTTATTGAATAGTTTAATTCTTGGTAAAAAAAAGGAAGAACGTAGCCCCATAGCGTTCTAAAAAGGCATGCCCCAATTATGAAGCCAATCATAGTTTTTAACAATGAAAAAAACAAAAAAGTTAAGCTTAAAAAAAGGCATAAAATTATCAATAACAGATTTTTATTATTAACCTTCTTTCCAAAGTAAGATTGGGACTTTGAACTTATAAAAGCAAATAATGTAATCAAGAAATACAAAAAACCATTATATGGTCCAGCAATATTTAACTCATTCAGGTACGGTTGCAATAAGAAATATCCCACAATCAGTACACTTAGAAATAGTGATGATATCAAAAGCCAGAATTTTAATGCAGAATTATGATGAATGTAAATTAAACTATGTTTTAAAATAGATAACATATTTGTTCTTCTATTACTTATTTCAGATTTGGGTAATTGAATGATTACGAATATGGCAATCAAAAATGATATAATTGTTCCATAAAATGGGAAAAATAAATTCCTCAAGGCTAAGAATTGTCCCAATAATGCTGCTAAGGCAAGGCTCAACCAGGACAGAGAAAGACAATTTGCAATAGTAGCATCATATCTTTTATGCTTACTTTCTAGACTTTTTTTATTATTTTTAAAATAATGATAGAGAAGAGCTTCATCAGAACCCGAATAGAATGCTTCACCCATTGCAAAAAGGATTTCCCCAAAAACAATCAGAGCAAGAGTTCCAAATGTTAATAAAATTATTGCTATAAACAGCGAAAAACTACCTATTACCAGTGATATCTTCTCCCCGTATCTATCCGAAACAACACCTGTTGGTATTTCTAAGAGAACTCTAGATATTGAGTAAATAGCCAAAATTTGGATTATTTGTGCGTTATTTATTCCTCTTATTTTTTCAAAAAATAGGGCAAAGAAGGGCATGTATAAAATAAATTTTGAAAAATAAAAATATAAGTAAAATATATTTATTTTATCTTTTTGAAAACCACATTTATACTTTCGCATGTCGGCGATTCTCATTATACTCCTCTTTTATCTTAGTAAGAAGCACTAATTGAATTTCTATAACTTTCAACTCCTGATTGAGTCTAGATATAGCGATTTTTTTCCAAGAACACCACTCTTGCATTAAATTAATATTATTTTCAAATTTTATTAGAAAGTTAGTTGTAGCATAAAATATATCAAAAAATTTTTGATTAAGTTGGTTAATGCAGTTGTCTAGTTGATTTTTATAATCATAATAAAAAGTTCCTGGTTGTGGAATTCTTCTCCACTCAAAAGTAATACTATCAACAAGAGGCAAGTAAATTTTAACTAATCGCATATATTTCTTTAACAAGAGTTGAGCAAAGGAATACAACTTCTTTACATTCGAATCTTTAAATTTTATTGAGGGTTTGTGATTATGAATTTTTAGTAGTCCATCTTTTTTAATTTTTGAGTGTATACGTGTTCCATAATAAGGATCGAGTTTGGTTGTGAAATTAAAAGGTTTCCCTTCTCCAACCTCATCTGACATTTCTAAATTTCTCTTTATATAATTTAAAGTAGAATAAGGATGAAACATTATAAAGCCACATTGTAGACTTAAACCCAGATCTTTAATTAACCGAATAGCTTCTTTGTTTTTCTCCAGTGAAATATTCTTTCTATATAATTTTAACTCTTCGTCTGTAAAAAACTCTACTCCAAGGAATACGTGAACAAGACCAACTTCTTTTAACTCGGCCAAAACTTCTCGACTAATTGAATCGGCTCTACATTGAATGCAAAATTTCGTGTGGATATTCTTTTTTTTAAGTAAGCTACATAACAAATATATCCGGGGCAGCCTATCTTTAGCATTGCCAAAAAATTCATCATCTACAAACATGAATTCTTTTATTCCCTTTTTATTAAGCCATTTAATTTCGTCAGTAACATCATTTAGATCCCTTGTGCTCCACATTCTGTTAGAAAATTTCTTGTAATACTGATATATGGAACAAAATTCACATGTGCCAAAACAACCTCTACTTAAAGAAACGGAGTAAAGGGTATTTGCCTTTTCTTTCTCACTAAGATCATCTAAGTACCGTCTATCTGGTATAGGTATATTACTTATGTCAAATTTTTTATAGATATCGTTTTTTATTATCCTATTTTTATAGCGATATAGAAGTGATGGGATTTTGTAAACCGAGCTAATGTCATTGTGTTTCAACGCTTGAATGAGTTGTCTAGTAGGTTCCTCACCTTGCCCAACAATTACATAATCTACATTTTCGTCCTGTTTCAATATTTCTTCAGGATAAAAAGATATACTGTGGCCACCAACGACTATTTTATTTTTATATCCTTTTTTTCTCAATAGTTTCGTGAATTTTTTTATTTCAGGGTGATAATAGTATGTGACTACAGAAAGTCCAATAATTGATGGGGATCTTTTTAATAAATTACTCAATTTTTGTTCAAATTTTTTGGGGTAAAATGTCGGATATAAGACCTCAGTTGAAAATCCATGGGAGAGTAGATAAGAAGAAATAAATCCTATCCCTAGATTTTCCACGCATCCCGAAAATTTATCAATAACACCTTGGAAAGGTTGAATTAAGAGCATATCTAGTTTTTTCATATCAAATTTAGAAAGTTATCCTATGATTTTTAATAAACACTATTGGTTTATGTGTGGCTTTCTCCAAAATTTTTGAAGAAATACCTACCAAATCAAATCCCCCTTCATTCAAAAATGAGCTTGGCATGATTACTAAATCAATCTTATCTAATATATCCTTTTTTGAGCCGATTGACTTAATAATATCAGATATTATAACCATATCTAAAATATCAATATTCCCGCCAAAGTAATAATTATATGGAACAAGTATGTGAAAGTTAACATTGCTCTTCCTCAGGCACTCTTTATCAAAACTGTACCCATTTTCTTTAAAAAGATTAATTATCGGTTTTTTCATCAACATAGAAGTTATTAATAATACATTTTTTGCCTTATACTTACTTAGCGCTCGATTTATCTCTTTTAAGATAAAACGTCTATTTAGCCCATCAGCAGTTATTATTCCAAACGGGAAATGATATTTGCCGTAAAAATCACCATTATATGGATATTTATTACTCTCTTTTGTGATTTTGAAATTGATTTTTTTGCTTTCCCTTTCAATTTCGATGCAAAAAGTATTATTCTTTATTAAAGTGGATAGTTGTTTAAATTGCTGACAATCTTCAATTTGTATATTATCAATTTTTTTAATGATATCTCCTGTTTTGATCTTCCCATAACTAGGTGAATTTTTAATTGTCCCCAAGACTAAGGGAGACCATGACTCTTTGGAGTATTTATTTAAATATCTATAAATTGGGATAAGAAAAATTGGGTAACTGAATTTACCAATAATACGATTATGGTATAATTCTAGTATAGAATCGTAAAAATTCTGCCCACATTTCGCCTTTATTTTGTTGATACTAAGATCAGTATAGCCGAACAAATTAATTCTAGTGCAAACAGGATTATAGCGATCGATTATTCTCAATGTATTTAAAATATCGCAATTTAAATTTACGATCTCAGGACTGGCAATAAGTGACGGTATGTACGAAACTTGGTATTTATCAAACCACTCCATTCTTTTGATAAGTTCAGCCGGCGGAATCGTTCTTTTATTCATAATTTTTTGATACTCTTTCTTTGAAAAAGTATTAAAACTTATGACAAAAACGGCCGGTTCTATCTCCTTAATGGCACGCACAATTTCTTCGGTTAACCCAATTCCATTTGTAACAATAAAAAAGGGCGCTGACGACTTTTCTCTTATTTTTTTTAGATTTGAAAATTCGAACTCATCAGTAAAAATTTCTTTGAATTGGTACTGCAATGAAAATAGTTCTTCTTTCTTTTGTGGAGAAAAATATTGCATTAATAGCTTAAATTCTTCTTTGCCAATACCATAAGGACTTTCTGCAATTGCAATATTGGGTGGATTGCTCTTAATATAACAAAAAGTACAATTTGCATTACAAGTTCGAGCAAGTTGTCCATATAAGGAATCTGGCCTACACGAAGAATTCATCTTCCAGCGCTCTAGCTTTTTTAAAGAAAAATATTTAGGTTTTATTTCGTCCCCACGTTCATTGTAAAGGTCTATAAGTTCAAGAAGTAAAGCCAATAAAACTGATAAAAAAGATAATCTTGGATCAGATGACTTTATTGCATTGAACGGAACTATCTTATCTATTAATTTTTTATTTATTAAATTATTCTTGGAAGGAGCAATAAAATTACAAACAGAAGAAAAGGATTCGATAAATTTACTATAATCTAAAATAATTTTATTATCTAAAATCTCAACAGAATCAATTGTTATAGTACTTTCTTTTGCGTTTTTTAATTTAGCATAGTTTTGAAGAAATAATAAAAGATCCTTTATAAACGAATTAAAATTTTCATTCTTATTTTTTCTATTAAATATTTCAAACAAATAATTAAATTTAATTTTCATGATATATCCATTTGTTTAGACAAAAAAAATCGCCTTATTTAAATTACAATTTAAGTCTATTATCTTATTTGTTTTTGTTAAAATATACCTCAGCCGGTGTTCTGTAATTGAGAGACTGATGTGGCCTCTCCTGGTCGTAAAAGTTCATGTAATCACTGATTCCCTGCTTTGCCTCACGAACATTCTGATAATTTTTGAGATAGACCTCTTCGTACTTTACAGATATCCATAATCTTTCATTGAAGATGTTATCCATAGCTCTGCCTCTGCCATCCATACTGATCCAGATATCCTTCTGTTTTAGCCGATTAGTGAAATCTAAGCTGGTGAACTAAGAGCCCTGATCAGAGTTGAAGATCTCAGGGGTACCAATAGTAAGTGCTCTTTTTAAAGCCATTATACATAAATTACAACATCCATGTCAATAAACAGCTCCCAGGAGAGAACATAACGACTCATCCAATCCATTATGGCTACTAAGTATAGCCATCCATGACTTAATCTGATATAGGTTATATCAGTGCCCAAACCTGATTAACCCTGCTGATTTTAAGGTTTCTGAGTAGATACAGGGTTATATATCTTATGGTCTGGATGAGACCTACTTAAAATAGGTCCCTGATAGATGGTCTCAATGCCCATGAGCCTCACTCCTCACCGATAAGGCCAAATTTTTTAAGCCAGTTAACTTCCACCTTCAACTGTCCGATCTGCTTGTAGGGCTCCTCGATGAGCATATCTTTATCCTTATCTTGTTTTTGCCTCTTGTCCATGAATGACCCTCTTATTTCCTCTGTAGCCATAGTATAGACTCCCATCTTATTATTTGACCGGGATGAACTTTATACTCACTGGATAATTCAGCCGAAGTCTTCTCTTCCCTAAGAGCTTCTAAGGCTACTTTCGTCTTAAAGACTGGTGGGTATTTTTTTCGGGTATTTCCCATAGCGGACCTCCCTTTTTATTTTACCTGTACCTTAATGTATTGTCAAGTTTTTGAGGTCCACTATAATTAAAACCCATTTTACTTCGTAATTATTTAATGATTCTTTTATATTGGTAAGACGCAGACCCCTCATATATTAAGGAGTTTTTGTTATGTAAGTATTTATGACAAAATCAGAGGTAATTAAGAGCATTTCTTAATATTAAGCAATATTCATTTTAAATTTGAAGAATTCCTTAAATGCTTTGGCAGATATGCAAGTAAAGAAGAGAATATAGTAGATAAATGTAGATATAATGAGTTAATATGACTTAATACGGGTTATTTCAGGAACTAAGAAAATTAATCATCAAAATAAGCGTGTTTTAAGCGCCTATTTTAAGGTGGCTGGTATGATTCATCGTATTTTTTAAATTCGTCTCGTATAAGCAGTTTTAGAAGGTTTTTTAAAAAACGTTAAAACCCTTATATATCAATGGTTTCATTGATTTTTCGCAAAATCAACCCGTAAATCATTGAGTGCCTGCTTGATTTCTTTGATTTCAGCGGTAATATTCTGGGAAAATTCCTTTTGATTTTTGATGATTTCATTAATAAAAAACTCTAATTTCCATACTAAATACACCGAAAGCACCAGGGGGAAGCCGTTATTTGCAATTAATTTTAGTACATATTCAATATCCAATTAATTTTTATCCTTTCCAAAAATGTGTTGGCCCAGGCCTAATATCGAGATGTAAGAAATTTTTATTTTCATAAAATCCAATACCATTAAATCCTACTTCATGAGCATAGATAAGAAGATCAGAAAGTAAAATATCTTTTACGTGAATATCTACAGCCATACCCAGGAGATGATAAGAGCCGGAGACTCCTCCGACTCTTTGATTTTCTTCTTTGCACCGGTAACTGGAATTGATATATATTGGTCTATTTATAATATTTCTCAAATGATTTAGCCTGGTCAAAAGGTCTGGAGATAATTTTACTGTGTTACAGCAGGAACACTCAAACTCTTTCATACTGAAAAATCTTGCAATTTTGATATCATTAATTTTTTTCATTATTAACTTTAATGTTCCTGGCATTTCTTATAGAATCCGGCATAGCCTTATATATTATTTCATTAACCTTCGGGACTGTAGCCTTCATAAGATCCTTTACATAGGAAATTTCACCTTCTTTTAATTCAACTTT
>Ga0315284_10002903_pt1 | contig 24403 bp, 24 predicted proteins | sample YL17G09_16_MG_FD_203696 | JGI IMG/M metagenome (GOLD analysis project Ga0315284, IMG submission 203696) | Sediment microbial communities from Yellowstone Lake, YNP, Wyoming, USA - YL17G09_16 | ecosystem: Environmental > Aquatic > Freshwater > Lake > Sediment | place: USA: Wyoming | collected...
TCACGACCATAAAGACAGACCAGGCACCGTCTACATACTGCAAGGAACGATCACTGACCATCGAAGTGGAGTCGCTACGGACTATGGGCCGGGAGTGGGCTGGCCCGAGGATAGGAACACCACACACTGGCTTGAGAACAGAGGAACGATTCCGGCGATGGAGATCTCGGTCGATATAGTCAGGCAAGAGTAAGCTCAGGCCCAACATCTAACACGGTCGGGCCTAACACGCGGCTCAACCGGACGCGCTTCAGTCGGCGTCGCCACCATTCGCGCACCGGTTAGCCACAACGTTCGGTTGCTACGGATCGCCGGGGGCCTGGTGTCAGGCCTGGAAGATTTAGTTTTCGGGGCGTGTGATCTGTCGGTTCCTATCAGGGCAATAACAGAGAATAGGCCACCAGCGCGTCCGTAGAGTCAAAAGGTAAATTTTCCAGACCTGACCCCGGGCATTTCACAAGCCCATTTGTGGTCCATGCAAAGGTTTACGGGTGCCCGCAATCTCGGTGGGAGCTACTGATTGAGCTTTCTCGATCTCTGTCATCTGGCCTATAATGGCGGCGATTCCAATTGATGTTATTGCAATGGGCGTATCGCCTTTGTGGAGGCTCCCATGCCCGAGATCGGCCAAACCATTTCGCACTACCGGATCGTGGAAAAGTTGGGCGGCGGAGGAATGGGGATCGTCTACAAAGCCGAAGATACGACCCTAGGTCGCTTCGTGGCTTTGAAGTTCCTGCCGGATGACCTGTCCAAGGACAGCAACGCACTCGAACGATTTCAACGCGAAGCAAAGGCCGCCTCGGCTCTCAACCATCCCAACATCTGCACGATTCACGAAATAAACCAGCACGAAGGCCGGCATTTCATTGCATTGGAACTGCTGGAAGGCATGACGCTAAAGCAGCGCATCCAGGGCAAGCCGCTCAATACCGAGGAGATCCTCGACCTGGCGATTCAGATCGTTGACGGCCTGGATGCCGCTCACTCACAACAGATCGTACACCGGGACATCAAGCCGGCGAATATCTTCGTAACAAAGCGTGGCCATGCCAAGATCCTTGACTTCGGCCTGGCCAAGCTCGCGCCTGAACCGCAAGGGAAGGCAGAGGCGGCGACCGCCATGCCGACGGCAGAAACAGCCCTGGATCAGCTGACCAGCCCAGGCTCAGCGATCGGCACGGTTGCCTATATGTCTCCCGAACAGGCGCTGGCGAAGGATCTGGACGCGCGTACGGATCTGTTCTCTCTCGGTACGGTTCTCTATGAAATGGCCACCGGCGTTCTGCCCTTTCGCGGAGCGTCTTCGGCGGCTACTTTCGATGCCATCCTGAACAAAGCGCCTACCGCGCCCGTGCGCATCAATCCCGACCTGCCGGGTGAACTTGAGCGAATCATTAACAAAGCGCTGGAAAAAGACCGTACCGTTCGTTATCAGAACGCATCAGATATGCGTGCCGATTTAAAGCGGCTCAAGCGGGACTCCGACTCGGGCGGGCCTCCGGCAACAAACACTCGGAAACAATCTCATTTCTTTTTGATCGGAGTCGGTGGAGCGGTGCTGTTGGTCATTGCCGCTGTACTGCTTATTCTCGGGCTGATCAAGCAACGGTCTGGGCTGGCGCCATTGGACCTGGGAGGCGCAACTTTCACCCAACTCACGCGAGATCCTGGGGTGGAAAATTACCCGAGCCTCTCGCCGGATGGCAATTATGTCGTTTATGCCGCGCGAGGCGACATTTGGCTTCAACGTGTCGGGGGCGCAAACGCTATCAATCTCACAAAGGACTCTCCAGTAGCTGACTCTCAGCCGGCATTTTCTCCTGACGGCAAGCGCATTGCTTTCCGTTCTCACCGGGACGGTGGCGGGATTTTCGTGATGGGAGCAACTGGGGAATCTGCGAAACGACTCGCGGACTTCGGATTCAATCCGGCTTGGTCTCCTGACGGGAAAGAGATCGTATTATCGTCAGGGTATTTCTCTTCCCCCAACGGCCCTACAGACACGGGAACTTTATGGGTTGTAAATGATGCCGGCGGGGAGAAGCGCCAGCTTGGGAAGGGTTACGCGCTGCAACCTAGCTGGTCTCCTCATGGCCGAAGAATCGCATTCTTGACAATCTTTGGACCCGGGCGCCCACAGTCGCAGCGCGACATATGGACAATGCGCACAGATGGAACTGATTGGGTGGCCGCGACAGATGATCCGGCTATAGATTTGAATCCGATTTGGTCATCCGAAGGGAATTTTCTCTATTTCTCAAGCGACCGTGGCGGAAGCATGAATGTCTGGCGGATTCCGATCGACGAGGAATCCGGCCGCGTGCAGGGCAAACCGGAGCCTGTAACAACCGGAGGACTGGGCTATAGGCAGCATTTAACGCTCTCCCGCGACGGCAAACGGATCGCTTATTCCGACCTGAATACTTTAAACAACATTCACAAACTCTCTTTCGATCCGGCCAGTGAGACAGCCATCGGCAAACCTGCGGCTGTAACCCAGGGTTCCAGGAGCTTTGTCCACCCTGCAGTTTCACCCGATGGTCTCTGGCTGGTAATTTACTCTCAATCTCCGCAGGAAGACGTTTACCTGGTTCGGACCGACGGGTCTGCACAACACCAACTAACCGACGACATTTTCATGGACCGCCACCCAAGATGGTCTCCCAATGGAAAACAGATTGTCTTCAGATCCGCCCGCACGGGAAAATTCGAAATCTGGACGATCAATAGGGACGGCAGTGACTTGCGGCAAATTACCCAGATGAAATCTGGTGTCGGCCCTCCGATCTATTCGCCTGATGGTGCAGAAGTTTACTTTGGCACAACAACACCCGATGGCCTATGGGTGGTCAATCCCAAGAAAGGTGCAAAGGAACAGGTTCCGGTGCGCCTGACGGATTGGTTCACCCCTTGGTCCTGGTCGTCCGACAAGAGCATGCTGGCGGGTCATGCCAATGGGATTGTTGTCTATGACGTGAAAAATCGACAGCTCAACAAATACACGGAATTCGGAACAGATCCTTGCTGGCTGAAGGACAACAGACGGCTTGTTTTTAAGGGATCAAAGAAGATATACATTCTCGATACGCAGTCCAGGAAGTATCATGAAATCTTCGACGTTGGTGAGACAGGTTTCCCTGATGGTCTGACCATATCGCCCGATAATCACACGATCTATTTTTCCTTGAGTACAACCGCGGAGGCCGATCTCTGGCTTATCAACCTTCGATGAAGGTTCGGCATTAGGCACTCCTGCGGAAGCCCTTGTCCAACTGCATATGTGCAATTGGAACTCCTGCCGGACGCGGCCTGCGAACACCTATTTGCCTCGCTTTTGACTCCGAGCGAAAACTGGAAATACTGTAGCCGGAGCTAAAATCGCTAAGGGCATCTCAGCCATACGATTTTCCCTTTAGCGCCTCATGCCTCTGCCAGCCCATGGGAATCCCCCGATCCCATTGCTAACGCTCCGCTGCAACGGCGCGGCTGCCCACAAAAAAAGTGAGAAATCACGCCACGATCGCTGCCCGTCACCTGCCTGATAAGTCCAGATCTGGGAAGTTACGCCGCGAATGCCCACCGTCACTTGCCTGAGTTGTCGCGATACCGGACAAATGGCCGGTCACCGGTCAACTTCCCCCATGAACGATTCTTGGGAGCGGCCTGTTTTTGGGTACCCGCTATCGCGACAAGTGCCGGGGATTCAGCTACCCAGCGCCGAATCCAATCGACTATAATCGCGGCAAGAATTGGGGGTGCACGATGACACCGAACCGATGGATTCTGCTCCTCACCACATTATCAGTCTGCCTATCAAACAGTGTTGCCCTCGACCGTCCATACGTTGGGGCTCAGAATGGCACCTTGCCGAGAGCCCAAGATGCGGTCAGCTTTAATCATGCCCGGTTAATTGACTTCATTGCGACCATGAGTCAAAGGGTGGGCATTGCAGCAGTGCTCATTGACAAAGAGACGTTGCAAGGGTTCGTCACCCTTCACAAAGATGCGCCCGTGTCGAAACAGGATATGCTGGACATGTTCGTTGCTGGTCTGCGTGACAACGGTGCCATGCTTGTCAAATCAGGAACAGTGTATCAGATCGTCCCATTGTCAAGGGGACTCGGCGAAGGGGTAGAGGCCATAACCAGCGCAACGGCGATATTGCCCTTTTCCCGATACTCAGGAGTGCAAATGAAGTTTGACGGCATATCCGTTTCTCAATTCTGCGCTGTAATTGCGGATATGTATGCAACCACTCCAATTGTGATCAGCCCGGCGATTAAAGGAGGTGTCACTCTTTATAGTTCAGCAGCAATCACACGTGAGGATGCGTATGCGATTTGGAGGACCGTTTTGAAAAATAACGGTGCTATGCTCATCGGGTCCTCGGGGCGATACGAGATCGTTCCCGTTTCGCAGAATCTGGACCCGGGCTGGAATGTGATCACCGACCAACCTCCGCCGCCGATGGCGTACGGCATGCGTAGGCAGCGCCGGTCTGTAAGGCCAGAAGAACTGGAATCCCACATTATCACTAGGATTGATCCCATACTCCGTCAAGCTGCGGGGCAGCCTAAGCTAACGGGAAAGGTCGTTGTTGGGATCGCCCTCAACGAACAGGGTGAGCTTGACATTGTGCATGTTTATACGCCCGCAATGCCACCGCTAGATGAAGCCGCAATCGAAGCGGTAAAGCAATGGCGGTTTAAGCCCTTCATAGGGTCGGATGGATTGCCGGAACGGATTGAAGGATTGGTGACTATAGTATTCAATTAGAGCTCACGCAGGATCGGGTTGTTTCAGCCTATCGAGCCATTCACCATTTATGAATCGCTGGCGGACTGACAACTACGCCGGAGGGGGAAGGACGAGGCAATCATGAACCTGACAGGCACTGGCACTGCACCCCCGAAGAGCTCCGATACTTCGACTGAAAGAAACACTCTTCTGCTTCTCGGTGGATATTTCTCCCTGGCGCTTGCAGCGTTTCAGATCAGCGCTGTGTTCTGATCGCCCGATGCAATCAAGTATCTCGGCGGCCCAGCCGCGGCCTGGTGTCAGGCCTGGAAGATTTAGTTTTCGGGGCGTGTGATCTGTCGGTTCCTATCAGGGCAATAACAGAGAATAGGCCACCAGCGCGTCCGTAGAGTCAAAAGGTAAATCTTCCAGACCTGACCCCGGGCATGCGCCAGTGTAGCTTTGAGCGGGGGCAAATCATTCCGGACGATCTGCCAGATGATCTCGAGATCCAAGCCGAAATAGTCATGGACAATCCGGTTGCGCAATCCGGTGACTTTCCGCCAGGGTACATCAGGGTGCCTGGCCGCAAAAGCGTCGGGAATCTGTCGCGCAGCCTCACCCAGCACTTCGAGGTTTCGGACCACCGCGTCGACCGTTTTCTCATCCTGAAGAAACGATGAATGGTCCATGCCCGCAATGTATAGATCGATCTTCCGGAGAGCGTCCAGCATATCTTCCACGAGCAATTCAGCGTCACGCTTAGGCATCTATGAGTTCCGGTTCGATCAATTTCCAATAGGCTGGCCTGATGGCGCGGCGTGAAACGAGGTCCACATGCCGGCCCAGCGCACGTTCGAGTTCTTCCGCCAGCTCAATGAAACCCATCCCGATCGATGGATCAACATCTACCAGCACATCCACATCGCTATCCTCTCGGGCGTCTCCACGAGCCCATGATCCGAAAAGGGCAAGACGCCGGATTGGATAGCGCTGGTTCAGGACTACGCGCTGTTCGTGAAGAGAACGCAAAATCTGTTCCTTGGCGGTCATGCTATGACTCTATCTTGAAAGAGGCAGAATATTCCATTGTTCGGCATCTCGCAAAAGTGCTTTACCGATCCCTCTATCTTACCATGTGCGAGACCTGCTCGAGTTTCAGGATTCGTTGCACGGCGATAAGGTGGCGCATCCTAAACAGTTCTATTATCAGGTTTCCTGACCGAAAACGACACTATTTATGAAGATTCGTCTCAAAATCCTGATGGCGGGGCCGGAAGGCGTTTTCCTGCCGGGATCGCTAATTGAGGCTTCCCCAGAGGAAGCCCGGGCGCTGATCGCCGGCGGGCAAAAACCGGGGACGCTGTCCGGTTTTGCCGGTATGCATTCCCTGAAGTCACTGTTCTCGCGGGGATTAAAAACCGGGCAGCGTCCCCGGTTTTAAACTGCTGAAAATACAGCAAAACCCATGATTGACATGGGTTTTTGTGCTTATGGCGCTGCCCCGAATTTCCCCGGCTTTGCCCGGACTTCCGCAAAAATTCCCCTGCAATTTTCCCTACACCTGTCACATCACGACAAAAGCCATCTGAAACGCAGATCTGTAAATCATATCTTTACATGTGTCAAGCATTGCTTTACAATCCTATGGTGATCAAGAGCTTCAGGCATGCTGGACTCAAGATGCTTTTTCAGACCGGCACAAGCGCCAAGGTGCGGCCTGATCTGCAAGCGCGCGCTCTGAGGCGCCTGGATGTCCTGGATCAGGCGAGCGAGCTGACGGATCTTCATCTGCCCGGGATGCAATTCCATCGGCTGCAGGGAAGGCCCACGCGTTACAGCCTGCATGTCAACGGTCCATGGTGCATCACCTTCGAATGGGAGGAAGGCGATGCCTATCGAGTTAACCTGGAGCAATATCATTGAAGGAGAAGGTTCTATGACCCGTGAGTATGTCGTAAATACGCGGCCGCGCAGAAAGCCGACTCATCCGGGCGAGTTGCTGAGAGACGATGTGCTTCCGGCTCTGAGGATCTCTGTAAGCGAGGCGGCTCGAAAGTTGCGGGTCTCGCGGCAGACGCTGCACCGCATCCTCGCCGGCGATGCAGGAGTGACCCCCGACATGGCTGTCCGCCTCGGCAAGTTTTGCGGCAATGGACCCGGCCTGTGGCTTAGAATGCAGCAGGCCTATGATCTCTGGCACGCGGAACAACGGCTCGCAGACGAGGTTACTAAGATCCCCACGGCACCGGCTGCCGCCTGATCTGTGCCCTTCCCACTGGTCAAACAGGCGGAATTTCGTCATGAAGCGTGGGAGGCCCTTGTCTGCAAGGGCCTTCATACATTCTGCATACTGCTGAGCTTCGTGCACTACACTGATGGCCATGGACTGGTCATCTTGAGAGCTTGGGCGGGCAATTTCGGCGACGGGCCTTCCTATTTCCACCCGCCCTCGTGCGGTTACAGATCAGGGAGGAACAGGAAAGTTACGGTGACTATCGACGAAATGTTGCCCCGGTCGCATCCCGGGTTGGGTTACTTGATTCCGGTCACGCGCGCAGTGAAGAGACCGTAACCCAGTGCAGGGGATAGAGCACTTCAGGCGCTTGGGCGCCGGAAAGAGCCGAAGATGATCCGGCGGTACGTTCATCTCAGCCAGGAGCACTTGAGAGCAGCCGTGGAAAAACTCGCAGAAAATTCCCCTGCAAATTTCACTACACCTGCCCGGGAAGCCGAACAGGCTGTAGCCGCTAAACTCAGTTCCGCCAGTTAGATGGGCCCATTGCTCAGTTGGTTAGAGCAGCTGACTCATAATCACACCGGAGCCGATCTCGCAAGTTGTTGAAAACACAGTAAAACCCATGTCTGACATGGGTTTTCGTGTTTATGGCGTGGCCCCGTATTTCCCCGGCTTTACCTGGATTTCCGCAAGAAATCGACTGGAATGAGAACAATTATATGGTGGGCCTGGCTGCCTTTGACAGCCGAATTCCCAATTCTTCGAATCCAGACGGTGAGCGCCGCCTGCGAAGACGAATCGAGGCGCTTACCGGGAAATCTCATAACCCATAATTCTTGGTTTCTGGGCCGCGAGACCATCAATGATCGCTTGGGATACGACAACCGAAAAGAGGGGACGAATGTTGAAATGGCTATAGGGATTGATCTGTATCATGAGGATCCCGATAAGATCCTCTGCTGGATCAACCCAGAACAATGTGCCGTCTGCGCCGCCCCACGTAAAGCTACCGATCGAGAGTGCGTCCGCCGATTTAGAAGGATCGGATAGCACGCCGAATCCAAGGCCAAAACCGTAGCCGGGCCCCCGGACGTAAACCGGCTTGTCGCTGCCAATCTGGTTCGTGATCATCAGGTCGACGGTCATGCGTCCTAGCAAGCGCTGCCCGCCATATTCACCGCCATTAAGCAGCATTTGCGCAAAACGGAAATAGTCTGCTGCGGTGCCTTTCAGTCCTGCTACCCCCTGGAAATAGGTCGTAGGCTCGTGATATTCCGGCTTTCGCAATAGTGTGATTTTGCCGTCTTTGTCGGGACGATAAACAGCCGCAATGCGGCCTGCCTTTTCCTTCGGAATGTTGTAATGAGTGTCTTCCATGCCGAGCGGTTCGAAGATTCGCCGCCGCAGGAACTCGTCGATGCTCATTCCGGAGATCTTTTCAACCAGCACCGCAACATAATCCGTCGACGAACCGTACTGCCATTTTTCACCTGGCTGGAAGGCAAGTGGTCTCGGGGCGGAACGCTCGATCGCTTCGAGAAGGGTTTTGGGGCCGCTTTCTCCGCTAACTGCCGGTTCGAGTGACAGGCCCGAGGTATGGGTCAGGATTTGGCGGATTGTGACAGGACGCGAGGCCGGCGTCCTGCGGCCCGACACCGGATCGAGCACCTCCTTTTGGGCATAAGAAGGAAGCCATTTGGAAATCGGATCGTCGAGCATGAACTTGCCTTCTTCCCACAGCATCATCAGCGCGGTAGACACGATCGGCTTCGTCATGGACATAAACGTGAAGATGGTGTCCTTCGTCATCGGCAGTTTTTCTTCCTTGTAGCGCCAACCTTGTGCCTCAAAGTGAACGATTTTGCCCCTGCGGGCCACCAGGGTCACGGCGCCCGCTATTTGATCCGTGTCAATATAGTCTTGGATGAAAGCGTGGATGCGTTGAAGCCGGCTTGCCGACATGCCAACCGTTTCTGCCGTAGCCGTTGGCAAATCCCTTTGAGCGCCAATCGAGTGCGGTACCTGCAAAGCAAGAAAAAGCAGCAACACAGCGATACTAAACACGCGTAACTGTGTCCGAATCATGTTAGTCCTCCTGGCCAAGAATCACACTTCCAATGCCTTACGCACGGAGAGAAGCCTGCTCTCGATCTGCTGCGCCAGTGTTTCGCCTGCTACCAGCTTCATGGCGAGGAAGCGCTTCCCGTCTGCCTGTTCCAGGCCGTGGATTGCTGCGATATTGGGGTGATTCAGCGAAGCCAGCAGCTTGGCCTCGCGTTCAAAGCGAGCCAGCCTTTCGGGATTGTCGGAGAACACGTCAGGCAGGAACTTTAGGGCGATCTTGCGATCGAGGGATGCGTCATGAGCCAGGAAAACCTCGCCCATTCCGCCCTGCCCCAGCTTTCCGGTAATCCGATAGTGCGAGATGATCTTACCAATCATAGCGAATTCCCTCAACCGTGCTTATTTCCTCTCGGAGAGTTTCGCCTTCACCTCCTCGAGCCAGTTCAGGATGAGGTGAATGTGAGTAACCGGCGGTGGCGGCGGCGTAGGAATCACCTGAGTTGTGTAAAAACTCCTGCCGTCGGGCGCAACACAATAACCGGCCCCAGGAGCCGCAAAGAAGCGCAGTTCCGAATCCTTGAAAGCGAACAGCGGCTTCGGCATGCTTGGACGACCGTCGGTACCAGCCGGGGCGGCGACGGCCATCATATGCCGCTCCCCTGCGTTGTCGGGAAGCGTGAGAAAGAACAACTCGTCTCCACTGGGATTCCAGATCGGGCATTCGCCTCCCTCGAAAGACACCGGCTGCCGTCGGCCGGGACCTGGATATGGCTGCAATAAGGCTCAGGTGCGCCAAAAATCCATAACCAGCGACAGGATTCAGCGGTAAAATAGCGTTTGGCGAGGCAAAAGCAGCCGAAGTTTACATATAGCTCTTTATCGGAAGTTGAGGAGACCGGATGCATGGGGGCGCAGCCGACGGCGACGGCAGGTTGTCCTTCCTATCCATCCGGGCGATTTCGGCATTGCTTCGGGAACGATACAGGCTTTTCAGAGTTAGCCTTTTTATCGGAAGTTGAGGAAACCGGATGCAGGGGGGCGCACCCGACGGCGACGGCGAACATTAGGCAGCTTGTCCCTCTTATCCTTGGCCAGATATGGCAGCCGGTTCAAGGGTCCTAAGCCGACAGAGCGATCCAAGCTATACCTGTTTGGCGACGACCTCGGGTCGCCGGAGAAAACCTCGTTCATTCAAATGAAGGGGAATAGGGAGTATGCGTCAGGAGGCCTTTTCCTGAATCCACATGTTTACGAGTGTTTCGGGCGAAATTCCTTTTTGGTGAGCAATGATTCGCACCGATCGGTACAGATCGCTGTCAACGGGAACCAGGTAGGTTCTTCTTTTGATGTCGGCGGCGCATTCAACCGCCACCGCGTGATCCTCATATTCAGCGCTGTCGTGGGTATCCCAGAAGAGTCCTGCCTCTTCAACATTGGCGAAGTGTTTTGGTAAAGGGGATTTCTTCTTTTGTTTTGCTTTATCTCTTTGATTTGCCATAGATCTTTTTCTCGCCATCGGTCGTGTCCCGGGCGGAGATAATAAGAGCCCTTTCGCCGGGCTTCATGATGAAGAATACCGCAAGTCGCCGGCCGCTGTCAGCCCTGCCAAGCATTCGATAGAGATCTTCTCCGCGCACATCGCCTCGCTCAAATCGATGAATGAGCGGACGATTTCCAAACGCCTGTTCCACCTCCTCAGTGGTTACTCCATGCTTGGCCTCGAGCTTTTCGACGAATTGCGCGAGCCAGATGATCTCTTTGATCTTTAGCACAGCAATTGATTTTACTCTTTCCTTTCCCCAAATAATCGCTATTTCTGCTCCTTCCCCTTCCCGGGCGCGGCAAGCGTCTTCAGGTCGGATCAGGCCGTCCGGATGCAAATAGCCGGGGATATTGTCGCATGAAATGCTATTTCAGAATTGCAGCAAGTATTGGGTCGCGGTGGAGGGCTTCGCGGGTATCGATGATTCGGACCACGGAAAGCGTGCGCGTCAGGGCGATGTACATCCGCTTCGAATGAGAATCTGGTTCGAGTGATTGTCCTAGTTTTCCCTAGTTTTCCGCCGATCCCCGTGCCGCTTTGCCCACGAGGAAGTTGCCGCGCGTGCAACGTTTCGCTCCGGATTACATTTTCTTGGCTGCCGGAGTTACGAGGCAGTTAAAACCTATGTGCAATGCCTGCCCCAAGGAGTCTACCGGCTGCAATAAGGCTCAGGTGAACAAAAATTCCGTAACCAGCGACACGCTTCAAAGGTAAAATAGCGTTTTGCGAGGCGCAAGCCGTCGAAGTTAACATATAGCCCCTTATCGGAAGTTGAGGAGACCGGATGCATGGGGGCGCAGCCGACGGCGACGGCAGTTTGTCCTTCCTATCCATTGAATCGAAAAGGAAGCCACGAACACAGAATCGTCGATGTTGATTGGGACTCCTTGCGGGAAGCGACGCCAAGAACCGGTCAGCGTCCCCGGTTTTTCGGTACTGTAAACCTTTCGTAAAAGCCGGATTCGAAAGCCGGAACAACCTTCTCGAAAGGGAACGGAGGAGTGGCAGCATCGTTTTGAGTTATGATTGCTTTCACAGGCCCGAGGAATGGCGCAGATTGACATGTCGCCCCTCGGAACCCAGGACCCCGCCCCGGGCTTGGGCAACTCGCAGCATTTTGTAGGTTATTTCGACTTATCCGCTGGGGGAATTTTGAAGTGGCCATCGGTGAGATCATCACGATCTGCATTGCATTGATTTTTTTTCACACATTTACTACATTAAATCGATTCTGTTCTATTTACCCTGAGGGAGGAACTTCTTATGAAAAATGAAAACAAATCAAGGAGGGAAGCTTTAAAGCTTTTGGGAAAGACCGGTTTGTTCCTGGGATCGGTCCCTGTTTTTTTTACCAGCCTGAAAATCAATCCTTTGAATGAATCCAGCCTGTTGAACGATTTTCTTGAAGCACCGCTGACCGATCCACCCATTGTTGTGGAGAAGGCATTTATCAGCGGATCAGGATCCAGTCTGACCGTTAAAGTTACCGGAAATCCCGGCAGGGTTTTTTTCGTGACCTTTGCCTCGACCGATGTCAGGGAAAATTACAGGAGGGTTCCCGGATCTGATGGTGTTATCAATGCAAGGGGGAGCGGGAGTGTGGTCATCAACATCAAGAACATTCCAAATACCAGGGTTTATCTGAAGGTCATAACAGGGGAACCGAACAATGTGAAAAGCGGATTGGGAGAAACAAGGGCTTTTATGATCACCATAAAAGCAGGCGTCATGCAAACCTTCGATGGAACCGTCGGCCGTCCGATCATGGAATCTAAGTGGGAAGCCTCACAGACATTGATTGCGATGGCAGCGGCAACCCAGGATAACCGTATTTTGCTTCGTTGAGTTGGGATGAATTATACGGCGCTTCAACTTCGGAATAGGCCTTTGAAACCGGAGCTGCCATGAAAAGGAATGTTAAAAAGATCCTTCAGGTAAGGCAGCGCCTTGTTTGTCATGCGGAAAACGGCCTGCGATCGGTTCCCATTGAAAAAACCATTCAGAACATCGAAAAGTTCTTTCTTCACAGCCCACTTGAAGTCCAGTTTACTTTTATCAGGAAAGGCGGTGGAGGAATATACCGGGCCATTTTGAAATACCATTCACCGGAAGGTAAATCAGAGGACAAACACTATTTCGGCAAAGGGCTGACCATTGGTCAGAATATGGCCAGCGCCGGCTTTGAATTTTTTGAGAGATACTGTGCCCGGATGAGACCGGGGGATGAAATGGCGGAAGCATCTTATGAAGAAGTTTCTGATAAGGCAGTCGATCCGCGCCTTTTCGATTTGGGCCTTTCCTCTTATAACCCGAAAACAAAAATAGATTGGATTCAGGGTTATTCCCTCACCAGGAAAATTCCGTTACTGGTTCCTGCCAATCTGGTTTTCCTCCCTTACAGGACAGAAAAGAGTGAAAAATACATCGTGCTTTCAGATTCAAACGGGCTTGCTTCGGGGAACAACCTGGAGGAAGCCATTTTGCATGCTTTATTGGAAGTCATTGAGCGCGATCAGGTCAATATCAGCGAGTACAACAGATTCCCATTCAGAAGGATTGTAACTGAAAGTGTGCCGGAAGTTTGCCATCCTTTGCTTAAAAACTTGAAGGCCAAAGGATTCCAGGTTCACCTGTTATCCGGTTGTTCTGATTTACCTGTTCCTTTTATGGCTGTTTTTCTGCAACACCGCAAAATACTACCACGCTGTGCCGTGGCTTATGGCACTTATCCTGATCCGACCATTGCCCTCGAACGGGCATTGACCGAAGCAGTACAGATGCTTCCCCCTTCAGCCAGCCACAAAGCCTGGTTTGAATCAGGGTCGCCTCAGTTTTTTCAGTCTCAGTTTCCGGAAGAAATTCAATTTAGCTCCATCCGGAATCTGGCCACAAATGATATCAGGGAAAACATTGAGAAGTGTGTATCCATCCTGAAAGAAATTGCCTCTGAAGTCTTTGTTGTTGATCTGAGCCGGCCAGACATCCCATTCCCTGCCGTGAGGGTTCTTGCAACCCGGCTTCAACCGAGGTTGAATACAGATTCCATGCGGTTGTCCGATCGTTTTTCCGAAGTGCCGGTCAAACTCGGGTTCAGGAAACAGCCACTCCCAATTTCTGACATCAAATTATGGGCTATCTGCGGATATCGTTAAAACCGGCAATACTAATTAGTTTCTGTCGCGAAACGCCTCAAAAACCGCATTTTTACCGGGATTTGGGGCTTGCTCTAGATTAATCAGGCCAGAGCAGGGCTGATATGAGCCCAACGGCTCCAGTAGTTGCACTGGACTGCGAGTTTATCAGTGCTGAACAGACACGTCTCCACCAAAAAGTGATTTATTGACTCCTTCGTAAGTCTATGCGGCTCGTTTGAAACGTCGTTTCCGTTTTTCGATCAGCAGCCGTGCGATGACCATGAGGTTATTCGCAAGCACGGCGGCTCCCACCAACAGTTCGAATCGCTCGCGATGTGGTTGCTAAAAACTCCGCAATCATCCCAATCGTTGCGTTTGCAGGTTCACGCTGATATCGTCCTGAACCATGCTTGACATTCTGCTTTCAATATTCGCTGCCCTCCCATGTACGCTCCGAACGCGTGCATCCCTGCAACTTGAAATCCTCGCCCTTCGGCACCTACTCGTCGTGCTGCAAAAAAACAATAAGAAACGGATTCGGCTCAGCCCATCGGATCGAATCTTCTGGGTCTTTCTCTCGCGGCTCTGGCCTCGGTTGTGCAGTTGTTTGCTACTCGTGAAGCCGGCCACAGTCATCGCGTGGCATCGAAGAGGATTTCGACTCTACTGGAAGTGGAAAAATCGCGGGACAAGGATTGGCCGCCCCGGCGTTCCCAAGGAAATCCGAGATCTCATTAACTATTATCATGAAAGTCGCTGCCATCTTTCGCTTTGGAAGGATTCTCCAGATGGCAGGCCTTTGCAGCCTCCAGAGATGGGAAAAATTATTGCGCTTCCCAAAGTAGGCGGCCTTCATCATCGGTATGAGCGCAGCGCTGCCTGATTTTCAGCATGCTTGCGTTTTCGGCCCTGGAGTTCACATCCGGTGCGCCGATGTGTGTAGCAACGGCCAGGTCAACGACAGAATTATCAATCTGCTCCACTAAGCATTCGATTCTCGAAAAACTTCTCCCAAATTCCAATATGCACCGGCACTGTCAGTATCATTCGGCTTGGCTTTTTGGTAGGGACACTCCCGGGTGCAATTACTCATCGCCCCTCCAAGACTTGCCGGGGAGGAGCGGCAGGATCTCGTGTTGCACGTAGCCGGCCGCGGCTTCGAAGCTCCAGACCGTGTCCGGCGCGATGAGTGGTTCGATATCTGAGAGGAAGCTGCCAACAACGCAGGATTGCAACAAAATGCCCACTCTGCCAGTCCCGGAGAGGGGAATCGCGGCAAACGGCGGGTTCCAGGTGACATAACGCCTTATCAGAAGCACGGCTCACGCCCAGGGCTTCCAAGGCTTACAGCAACTCGGAGCATTTTGCAGGTTATTTCGACTATCCGCAACTGATTCGAGGAACTCGAGCGCCTCATCCCCACCGGAAAACAGTAAGCACGGTTAACAGCGATCCCGCACTCGCCAGAAACAAGTTTTGATTCTCAGCGCCCCGGGAACTTCGCCGACCACTCCACAGATCTGACGACTTTCGTCCCTTTCGTTTCGATCCATTTTCCGTTAGTCAGGCTTTTGCCGTCCTGCGACAGGACTGCACTGTACGAGTGGAGCGTCGCGACAAGGAGCTTGAAGGAGACCAGGCGGGTCTGTCCGTCGTATTCGCAGGGTGCCTGGACACTCCTGGTTCCTTTGTTCGGATCCGACGAGCGCTCCTCAACCTCGCACAGAGCGAAGTACCGCTTCGCGTCGAACCGGGTTGGATCGATTTTCTCGATCGTCAGAGTCCCTGTCCAGGTCACTCCGCTGTCGTCCTTGCCGGTGTAGTCCCATTTCCCGAGAGAGGGAGGTCCACCCGCCGAGGACACGGCCGCCTGGGCCGTGGCTGAATCGAAGTTGGTCGCACGACCGTGGGCCGCGCAAAGCAGGATGATGAAGAGAACAATCACAATGCGGTTTGAAGACATAGCTAACCTCCCATCAGTAACGAGGGCTCCCACCTACGGCGTCCCGTGGCTTCCGGCCGACGTCGACACCACTGCGCGTACAGACGTCGTGCTGGACCGGGTCAATCAGTTGGGACCCTCAGCGGAGAATATCATGTCCGGCCAAGACAACCACTGTCATTTGATAGATTAGTAGACGGCCCGCTTACTAAAGTGTGCTAGGAGTGCGCCAAAATCCTACTTGTCCTTAGCAAAAACCCAATCCGGATGAAACTGATGGCGTTAGCGCTATATTGGAATTTACATTGGGAGAGGGGTATTTCGAGAATCGTGTGGTTTCTTTTGAAGATTAATCAGGATTTCGTCGTCCACCTGGCGTTGTTGCACACATTGGCGCACTCCACCCCTCCGGACGTGAAACTCCTGGGCCGCGCTCGCCAGGTAACGCTGGAAATCAGGCGGCACAGCGCTCGTATTGATGATGAAGGCCGCCTACTTTGGGAATCGCAATGATCTTTCCCATCTCCGGAGGCTGCACAGGCCTGCCATCGGTGACGTTGAAGTGCACGATGCGCCTGCGATCATGAGCCAGAACAAGAAATACATACAGGATCCGGAAGGTCAAGGTGGGCACCACGAAGAAATCGACGGAAACCAATTGTTTGACGTGATTTTCCAGGAACGTCCGCCAGGTTTGGGAAGGCGGCTTCCGATGCTTCAACATATATTTTGCGGCAGTACCCTGCGACACTTCGATTCCGAGTTTGAGCAGTTCGGCGTGAATTCTTGAAGCTCCCCACAGGATATTTGAAGAACTCATGCTTCGAATCAGCTCCCGGATCTCCTTGGGAACGCCGGGGCGGCCAATCCTCGGCCACGACTTTTCCACCTCCAGTAGAGTCGAAATCCTCTTCGATGCCAGGCGATCACGGTGTCCGGCTTTACGAGTAGGAGACAATTTCGCCATTTGGTCCAGAAGCGGGGAAGAAGGACCCCCCAGATTCGATCCGAGCGCGAAGCCGAATCCTTTTCTTGTTGCTTCTTTGCAGCACGACGAGTTGATGCCGAAGGGCGCGGATTTCGGGTTGTAGGGAAGCGCGCGTCCGGAGCGTATGTGCGAGGGCAGCGTATATTGAAATCAGGATGTCAATCATGGCCCAGGACGATATCAGTGTGGGCCTGTAAGGGCAATAATTGGAATCCTTACGGAGTTTTTGGCAACCACAACGGGCAATCGTCGGTGGCCTGGGCACTCTCGTCGAAGGATTGTAATCAGACGTTCCACAAACAGATGGGATAGCGGGACATAGGGGACGGTTTTGATCTCGGTCACTCCAAGCATCCGTAGATTGGCCTGCCATTGGTGGAAATGGAACAGAGGATCGTGATCCGAGCTGAGGTATTTGGGAACTGACTGGTTTTGAACGGCCTGATGGAACATTCGGCACAACGTCGCACCATCGACGGTTCCGGCGTGAATGGCAAATCCAGTGATTCTGCGGGTGAATTGGTCCATGACGATCAGGATCCAGTGTGTCCGCATTGTGGTCGACTCGCACCTGAACAGATCTATGCTCCAGAGGCTGTCCTTCATGTGGCCCAGAAAGGTCAGCCAGGATGGACCGCCGGAGCTGTTTTCCGGTCGGTAATGAGCGGAGAGGATACGGCGAACCATGTCCTTGTTGACCTCGATTCCGAAAGCCAAAGCGATCTGCTGAACAATTCGGGGACAACCCCAAGTGGGATTGCGCTGGTTCATTTGGACCACTGCTTCAATCAGATCCTTGCCCGGTCCTTTGGGGCCAGGTTTGGCACGGCATTTTGGGGAGAACAGCAGACGGTACTTACGATTCATCATGGCCCTGTGGAGGTTTAAAAAAGTCGATGGTTTCAGTACGATTGCTGAACGGATCAAGCGGGCGCGGCGAATGAGGCGAGCACACAAACCGGCAACAAGGCGGTCTGAAGCACGCAGATGAGGTGACCTCTGCCGCGAACGATTGAGGATCAGGAGTTGCTCCTTGACGAGTACGGACTCGGCGACAACGGAACGTAGGCCGCCCGGACGGAGGAGCCAGACAAGAGTAGCGAGGACATGGACGAAAAGGATGACAAGATCGCGCATCTGCTAATTGTAACAAACCCTGATATTGCCTGAGGTTGTGCTGCAAATTAACAATTCTCCACCGACAGGCGGCGGCGAGCTAGCCGGGGCGTCAAGCACCGGACATTCAGCGGCGCACACATAAGCGTTACACGACCCCGCCGTAAGCATTGCGCCCGGCCCCCCGCCCATGACAAAATGCACGCGTTTCTCCGTACTTCAATCCAGCAATCATCGAAAGGTGTGCTACGATGAAAACCAGCCGGGCTTTGTTGAGCAGCGCAGTTCTGATCGTTCTCTTACTTCTCCTCTCCTACAATCCGCTCTACGCGCAGGGATTCCAGGAGCCCACGGGGCATTCCGTCGGCAAAGTACGCGCTGTGGGGAACCTCATCTACATGACTCTGGACGAGGGCGTCTTCGGCAAGGAAACGCTGTTCGATCTGACGAAGCGCACGGTGAAGTTCACTCCCGACGGGGCGGGCTACCGCGTCGAGACCTTGCCGCTGAAGTGGGACGCCGATTTCGGCGCCGAACTGAGCGGCGCGCAGATCGCGCTGAAGAAGTTCACCTTCCCCTTCTCCGGCAAGAGCTGGGATTCGCTCACAGTCGGCGTGAACGGATCCATTGCCTTCCCGACCGTGACGGCTGCGTCAGCAACCGCGCAGGGTCGCGCGGGCGGGGGCGGGGCACAGGGCGGCGGTCGCGGCGGCATGGGCGGCGGCATCACTGTTGGGGATCGCTTCGCGCAATTGCAGGACGTCGCGCGCACGCTGGTAAACAGCCAACCGGCCATCCTGGTTTTCTTCAGGCTGCGCTTCCAAGGCAAGCCGAATACACCCAGCCGCTACGTGAAGGAACTGGACGATCGCGTTGTAATCACGTGGGATGTCACCGAGCCGTACGCCGGAATTCAGGATTGGAGCTGGATCCCGACCGAAAACCGTTTCCAGGCGGTCCTTTATAAGGACGGCTCGGTTGAGATGTCCTACGAGAAGCTCAACGCCAAGGACGCCATCGTCGGGCTGTACCCGATGGTAACGGGCGGCGCCGAGCAAGCGATCGCCACCCTGAACGGCAAGGAGAACTCGGCGGTCGCCGGTCACCTCAATATTCAGGACGTGAAGCTATCGTCTGTCCGCGGCATGTTTCTGAAGGTTGCGCTCGACACGCGCGGCGCTCCGCTTCAGGCGGGCGATCCGGGCGCGGCAGGCGTTACTTATCGGGTGACGTTCACCCCAACGAGCAAGGCTGCTGCCCCGGCAATTACGAAAACCGCTGCCACGGGCGCTACGACCGCGAAGGCCGCGCCGGCCGTTCAACCGGTCGCCTGGGTGGTTCGCGCGGGCGGCATGGGACGTGGCGGCAACCGTGGCGGCGCTCCCACCAGCTACGCGGCTTCCGGGCCGGGCGTATCGCCGGACGTAAAGGTTGAAGGAAACACCATTTCGTTCCAGGGCATTCTGCCGGCAGAGCTGGCCAAGGCGGGCACGATCACTGTGGCGGCGGACGTCAGCACTCGCCCGGCGGCGCCTGCCGCGGCCCAGGGAGCCCAGCCCGTTCCGGCCGGCCAGCGCATCACGCCGACCACGGTGGACGAACTAGCGCCGCAAGCGGTGAAGTTGGCCGGGCTCCATAGCCCCGAAATGGACCTCTCCTCACTCACCGCTAAGGACGGCCCGTTCCCGATCGTCTACGAGTCGTTCCATTACGTGTCGAAAACTACGATGATGCGGGACCTGCCATGCACAGTAATTCAGGGATTAGGCGACAACTTCGACTTCCTGATTTACTACTCCGACTTCCGAATCGACGACCCGGAGGCGGGCAGTTCCAGTAACGGTCCGCGCGGCGGCGATACTGGTCCCTACAGCGTCCAGGGCCTGCGCGACAGAAATGGAAACCCCGGGGCCTATGGCAGCCAGGGCCGCTTCCAATGGGAAATCATCCAGCCAATATACTCCGGTGCGAACCAGATGCAGGAGCGTTCTCCTGAAGGCGTGATCGCACAGCGCGTGGGCGGTCCCATGACCGGCTACGACTTCGCCATGTCGCAGATCGCGCACGAGCTGGGCCACCGCTGGAGTGCCTTTGTGCGCGCCAAGGTCGGCAATGAACTGATCGAACTCGGGCCGACGCACTGGCAGCGCGGCTTGCAGGCGCCCGTCGCCTTCCCCTACAAACGCACGGTAGAAGCATCGCTGATGGGCGGCGGCGTCTGGCAGGACAACTTTGACGGCACTTTCACCCAGCTTGACGACGACTACTATGTCCCGGCCACCGGCTGGTCGTACCTCGAGCTTTACCTGATGGGTCTGGCCACGCCGGCGGAAGTACCCGACTTCTTCCTCCTACGGAACTTGGTGGCCACCGGACGCGATGGGAACGACCATCCGATCTTCAAGGCCGACCGGATCAAGATCACGGTGAACGATGTGATCGCGGCCGAGGGACTTCGCACGCCGACGCCCGATAAGTCGCAGCGGAAGTTCAACACCGGCATCGTGCTGATCGCCGCACCCGGCGCAACGTCTCCGAAGCCCGACACCATCAAGCGCGCGAACGAAATCGCCGCAAAGTGGATCGAGTATTTCTCGATCACCACCGGACGCCGCGCCAGCACGACTGTGAGTCCCTTTGGGCCCGACAAGCCGGCTGGCAACGCCGTCCCAGCCGCCACGAAGCCCGCGGCCGTGAAGCCGGCCACCAAGACCGGTAAATAGGGCCATGGATTAGTTATAATATTGTGCAACTGCCATTGCGGCGGGCGTTAAGCGGCGGACGAAGAGCCTGCGGTCCGGGAAGAGCATCGCGACGTTTCCGCTGGTAAACAGGTGGGTGCGAAGGAAGGAATAGGAAACCGAGGGAAGGGGGAACACACCATCTCAGTCCCGATCTGGATGATAACAATACGCCTATCTAGATCGTAAATCCTAGAAACGGTTTTATCCGCAACAGGTTGGCCGCCTCTTGGCCAATCACTATGTCACAGAACCCGTAGCTCTGTAGTGAAGACTTATGCCTTCCTTGAACGTAGAATCAACAACCTACGCGAATTTCCGGCCCCAGTTGTCAAAGTCGGGCTAAGTCAGGGTTAGGACGTTGCTCAGTCCAGGCCGGGCATTTTGCGGATGGTGATCCGCTTGGTCCATTTCTTGTCGCCGATCTCGAGAACCACGACGTATTCGCCGGGAGGTACCAGCCGAACCATGCCACGCCCTGCCGGCGGGCCGCCCTGCCTCGGTTCCTGCGGCGTCTGCCCCTGGGTGCGCCTCATGTCCCATAGGATCGAGTTCAGGCCCGCCGCCGTCTTGCCTTCGAGTGCCGCTACCTCTTCTCCATATGGGGTCGTGATGCGGATTGCGACCTTAGCCTCCGGAGTCTTTTGCAGATAGTAGTTGATGACAAGGGCGTTGGGTTCATTCGGGGCTGTAAACTGTCGCTCACCCTGGTTGCCGGACGTGCCCGGCCTACGATAGGTCCATTGGATCTTGCTTTTGACGTCGAACAGGTACGCGTCCTCCTGGCCGAACTTGTCCTTCATTTCCTGCAGCGGGGCGATGTCGGTGATGAACAGTCCACGACCATGGGTTGCCACGACCAGATCGTTTTCGCGCGGATGGATCAGCATATCCTGCACCAGGGCATTGGCCGGCAGCTTCGAACCGAACGGGGCCCAGTTTTTCCCCCCGTCCAGAGTTGCATATACGCCCTGCTCCGTGCCCACGAACAGCAGATTGGGATTCTTTCGGTCCTCGACGATGACAGTCACCGTCCCTTCGGTAAGGTTGCCGGTTATGGAGGTCCAGGTCGCGCCGAAATCCTCCGATTTGAAGACGTACGGCGTATATATGTCGTACTGCCACCCTGCCTTGGTGACGTAAGCGGTTCCTTCCTTATGGCTGGAAGGAACGACACGGGTCACGTAGTAATCCACAGGCGCGCCCGCCTTGGCCAAGCCAGCCGTCGCATCCGTCCACGTCCCGCCGCCGTCGCGCGTCACCTGGACCTTGCCGTCATCCGAGCCAGTCCATAGAATGCCCGGCGTGACCGGCGATTCAGCGAGCGTGCTCAAGGTGCCGCATTCGATGTTTCCCTTGAGTTTTACCGGATCGTTCGTCGTCAGGTCCGGACTGATTTCCTGCCAGGTGTCGCCGCGGTTCATGGAACGAAATACCACCTGGGCGCCCATGTAAACTACCCGGCTGTTGTGCGGCGAGAGCGCAATCGGCGCCGTCCAGTTGAAGCGCGCAGCCGGCCTTCCTTCAGCCCGGACCGGCCGGATGCTCTTGGCTGTGCCGGTTTTTTGATCTACGCGCTGGATGGCGCCGTTCTGCGACGCGTTGTACAACCATCGGGAATCCTCCGGATCGACGACATTGAACTGGCCGTCGCCGCCGCCGGTGGAGCGCCAGTCGTCGCGCGTGATCATGCCGCTCGGTCCGTTGGATGGGATTTTGACCGAGCCGTTGTCCTGCAGGCCGCCGTAAATATTGTACGGCTCCTCCATATCCACACCGATCGCGAAGTACTGGGCCAACGGCAGGTGATCGAAAACGTCCCAGGTTTTGCCGAAATCGTAGGACACGGCCAGGCCGCCGTCGCTGCCGAGGATCAGGTGATTCGAGTTGCGCGGATCGATCCAGAAGGCGTGGTAATCGACATGGAACGAGTTTGCGATATTTTCCGGACCGGTCTTGCCCCAGGTCTTGCCGGCGTCCAGCGAACGGTTGAAGCTCGTGCTCGGTACGTAGATGATCTTGTCGTCGTTCGGATCGACGTAGATCCACCCATACCATTTGCCGCCGCCGACGCTGTCGCGCGCCGAGTTCATCTTCGTCCAGGTATCGCCGCCGTTGTCGGAGCGATACACTTCACCCCCGATCGGCCGGGATCCGCCCGCGCCTCCGCGGCCGCCACGGCCACCGGCCGGCTGCGCTGCCGGATCGGCAACGGCAGGCCGCGGGTTCAAATTATCGATAACCGTGTAGGTGATGTTCGGATTCTTGGGATAGATCGCAAGTCCGATGCGGCCGAGTTTGCCGGCCGGCAACCCGCCTGCCAGGCGCGTCCAGTTCTTGCCCGCGTCTTTAGACCGGAAAATAGCGGTCCCGGGACCGCCCTCTTCAAAATTCCACGGCAGGCGAGGCTTGTCATAGCTTGCGGCAAAGATGGTGGCAGGGTTCCTGGGATCTATGACCACAGAGACCACGCCGACCTTGTCGGAGAAATAGAGGACCCGATCCCAATTCTTGCCCCCGTCAGTCGTCTTATAAAGGCCGCGCTCGGGATTCGACGTAAAATGGTATCCGACGGCGGCAACATAGACGATGTTGGGATTCTTCGGATCAATGGCGATCTGACCGACGTGGTGCGTCTCCGTCAATCCCATGTGCGTCCAGCTTTTTCCCGCATCGACAGACTTCCAGACGCCGAAGCCGCGGAGAGGAAATCGCCCTGAAGCAGCGTCGCCGGTCCCGACCCAGAGGATGTTCGGATCCGAAGGAGCCATCGCCATGTGGCCGATCGGCACCATGCTCTCGTCGGGAAGTATTGAGGTGAATGTCGTCCCGTTATTCACGGTCTTCCACAGTCCGCCGGTCGAAGGTGCGATGTAGAACGTGTAAGGATCTTTTTCATTGACAGCCACATGCAGGATGCGTCCGTTCTGCCGCGCCGGGCCGAGGGCGCGGAAGGAGAAGGATTTCATGATATCGGCCGCCGGCATCTCCTGGGCCGGTGCAATGCCGGCACCAAGCAGGCCCGCAACCAGGAGAATCGTGAGAGCGGAACCGTACCTTTGATCCATGGCTATGAGTCCTCCGCATAAGTATGGGGCTGAACATCCAGCTTCTATCACAAATGCGCGGCCACAACAAGCAGTCACAGGCTTCATTCAAAATCGGTCGAGACTGGTCCACAAACTCCGCTGCAACTCTAGGAGCCCGTCCGAGAATTAGGAGGGGTCGCGCGCATGGGGCTTGCGGGGCGAGCTCAAGGCGCGAGGAGGAGGCGATGTCGGTACACATCGTTGACGACGAGCAACGCGGAGATCGCCCCGCAATCCCCATGCGCCCTTCGGGTTCCGGCGGCGCGGGGGCATCTGCGGCGTTGGCGCTCCTCGACGATGTACAGCGACATCGCCTGCGTCGCGCCGCCTTGCATCAGCGCCCGCGGCGCTCGGAACGCGGCCCCTCCTAATTCTCGGACGGGCTCCTAGGCTAAGGGCACAAAACATCAAGTCCAATACATGCGTCTGATCGTTTAATCATGTGCAGGCTGGGAGGCCTTCACGTCACGCGCGTCGGTCGTGGATGTATATATCATTTTTGCACGATGAAGCGGTCCATCACCAGCAAGTCGATGCCGCTCCTGCTAAAAGTGCTGAAGGCGTTGGCGGGAGTGCAGACGATGGGTTCGCCCCGAAGGTTGAAACTGGTGTTCATCAGTACGGGAACGCCGGTAGCTTCACAGAATTTCTCAATCAGACGATGATATCGCGGATTCCATTCCCGGCGAATGGTCTGCACTCGACCCGTTCCCATGTGATTAACAGCGGGAATTTTTGCGCCAGCATCGCCCTTCCACGGCAAGACAAGCAACATATAACGGGCCGGATACTGACGCGCGGGATCGG
>Ga0315284_10002904_pt1 | contig 24401 bp, 39 predicted proteins | sample YL17G09_16_MG_FD_203696 | JGI IMG/M metagenome (GOLD analysis project Ga0315284, IMG submission 203696) | Sediment microbial communities from Yellowstone Lake, YNP, Wyoming, USA - YL17G09_16 | ecosystem: Environmental > Aquatic > Freshwater > Lake > Sediment | place: USA: Wyoming | collected...
GCAAGACTTAATGCCAGCACAACCGTAAAAGCGACAAGAAAGGGTATAACGCCGAGACCCTGTACGGTCGTTACAGCTTCCGGGCGCAATTTGAATTGTACCGTGAATATATTATCAGAAAGTTTTGAAGTTATATATTGTATTTCTTTTGAAAATATAATATCTTTATGTATTTGTTCAAGTTTTTCCTGTAATCCGGCTCTATCAGCGAATTCATCGAGAGGGATAATATAGTCTATTTCATAAATTTTATCCGGGAATAGTTGCATGTTATTAAGCTGTTCGTCGGAAAGTATTTCGCTCATATTTTTATCCCTCGAAATGCGGTAAATCCCATTCTATCATGGGTTTTCCGCCTAATTTCTGCCAGCGTGCGTGCCATTTATCGGTTTTTGTCCTGTTCCATTTAAAATCTATGCTTACGCCCAGCCCTTCGGCTTTATACGAGCATAAATATATATCCATAGCCGTACCTTTCTGGTGGTTAGACAATTTTATTGTTCCGTCGCATTTAGATTTACCTTCGTCGAACAATCTTTTTTGTTCCTGCGCCGAACGGAGAACATAATCTATTACCGGTTGTTCCCCGGCGTCAATCATTTCCTGAATTAATTTTGTTATTCCGGTAGTGAATTCACGCCTGTTCATTTTGTTATTCCTTTTCTCGCCGGGTTGTACCCGGCTCGAAATAGACGGGTAATGCTCACTTGTCTACCTGAAAATCAAATAAATTATTCCGCAAAGTGTAAGCGTTGAATACAAGACAACGATATTTTTTTCGCTGTTAGTCAATGTGTTTTCATACATATTTTTCCTATGAACCAGAAAAGATATAATTAACACTCCGGTGATAAGAATATATTTTATCATATTTCTTTCCCGTTCCGCAAGCCTTTCATATATCCCTTTATTTCTGCTACGTCTTTTACAAGGTCTCCGACGGTTTTTTGCAAGCCCAGCAAGTCTTTAACCCAGATTTTATACCCGCCGAGCAGTATTCCGGCGGAAAATACAAGGGAAAGAACAGAAAAAATAAGTTTTATATCCATGATATTATTTTTTTAAGTTGTCTACGACTTTTATTTTATTGGATTTTTCGCATATTTTTGCTATTGTTTTTTTAATCCATTTTTCTATCCATGGGTTGGGTATAAGTTTTATCCACCATAATTTTACCGGTAGATTCGGTTTTATTTCATCTCTCCACGTATCAACAGCGAGTTGTTCTTTTTCTTCTGCGGTGAATTGACCGTCTGCGGAATATTTTTCTATACCTCTTGTCAGGTAAGATATTACCTGTTCATACCGGCGTAGAAAAGCTTCTATAGTACCCCAGACAGCTATAATAGTAGGGATAAGAACGGGAAAAGATTTTCCAAGTAAGCCGGATAAAATATAAATTAAATCTGTATTTAAGGTAGAAGAAGAAATAGCTGTTAATTCAAACATTTTAATCTCCTTTGAATAAGAATTTTTTTGTTACGTTCCATAGTATAGTCAAGGCAAATTTAGCGCCGAAGCCTATTAACAGCCCAAGCGTAAACGCCAGAATAACATATATAGTCGCAAGTTGCGGAGAAATATTATTCATAAATTTCTGATAAGACTATTATTTTTCCTGTTCTTTTTCTAGGATTCGGAGCAGAACCTGCTGTTCCGTAAGGGCAATAATGAGCAGGAACATTTGACCTTGTATAATGGTCTGTTATTGTTTGTGTGGATAAAGCTACATTATAAACAGCCACTTCGTCTATTCTTCCGTTAAAGGCTTCTTCATATCTGTTTTTTCCTATCCATAGTTCAAGATTATTCAAACAAGTTGCAGTTTGATTACCCCAAGAATAGTTAGCGTCGTCATAGTTTGTCCCGTTCAGGTATAATTTAATTCCGTTTAAGCCTGTTCCATTATATGTTGCTATAAGACATACCCATGTATTCATTGTTATTCTTGAAGTATTCAAATATCGCCTAAAACCACCGCCTAAACTATTAGCTAATTGAAGCACTATAGCAGATTCGTTATTTTCTCCAAAGAACCAGCCGGTAGCATTTCCACTTATTGTTCTTTTATCTAAAAAAGGGTAATTTTTATTTGAAGATGATATGTATATCCAGCACTCAATAGTAAAAGAGGAAGTCCATTCAAAATCGAAATTGCTTTCATTTGCAAGGTTCGAGTAATCGTCGATTCCGTCAAAAATAAGCCCATATCCCATTTTACCGGCAGTCCAATTTATGCCGACTAAACTACCGCTACTAACACCCATAGTATCTGCTATAGTAACTCCGGTATTTTCTTCACAACCCCAATAACTTATCATACCGGCAGTATCGCCAGAACCGCAATTCGTAACAACTGCGTAGGATAAAGGCACGCATATAAACACCAAAAAAATAAATATTATTTTTCCCATATTATTTCCAATGTGCAGGGTTTAGGATTTTTTTCGTCGTGCGTACATTTATGTTTCGCTATATAAGAGCCTTTCGACAGCGAAGATAAATATATATTCTTGAATTGAGCCAGCGTAGACAATACTTCGTCCGCAATAGATATTTTTTCTTTTGGGTATCGCATGGTAACGGTTATATTCGATACCGTTTCTGTTCCTGTTTTTAAGTGATATTTTATAATCTGGTCTTTAATAAAAACGCAACTGGAAGATTTTGCTGTTATATAATCGTAAGCGCTTGTTATCAGGGTATTATTTGTAGTTATAAAATTTAATTCGATAGCCTGCATTTCAGCTTTTACGGGGAGCGCTAAAAATAAAAGAAAGAATAATTTTTTTACCATAAAGCTTTCCAGCCTTCTATAATAAACGTAGCATTATCTCCGACCGTGGTAAGGTTTGTTATAACAGTTTTTATTATAGTGCCCTTAGAAAATATTTTTGTAGAAGTCCAATGCCCCAGCGTTGTATTATCATATTTTACTGTGGTGGTTATTACTTCTCCCGTAGATATTTCAACGAAAGTTGAATTATCCGTAGAAGTGCTTATAGATATTCCCAGCGTGATATTTCCGCTGGTATTGGATAATATATGTGTCTGTGTTATTATCGTATCGCAAGCTAACATAATGGTGTACGTTGAAGGCTGGATAGTACAGTCGGTAGCGTTATCCGTAGACGTGAATATACACCCGAAAACGTTATAAGTAGAATAAATTAGCGGTAATGAGCCGGTAGTGGCTTTAACAGTTGAAGGCAAAGTGCCGTTTTGTATTCCGGTAGAAGGAGATACCTGAAAAGAATCCTGCCAGCTAACGGTTATGTTTCCTATTCCGGTTTCCGGGCTTATACCGATTTTATTTCCTGCTATAATTTTTATAATCGATACTTCTTCCCGTAATACCGGCAAAATAAGTTTACTGTCATAAGAGCCGTTCAAATAATATGAAAAAACCGGATTAGCGCCGGATTCGTTGGCTTTCATTATTACCGATAAGTACCGGGTTTTAGGTATATAAGAGATTGTATCGAACATAACGAAATATTCTTCGATTACCTGCGAAATAGGCTCTGAAAGATAAGTCGAAGCGATAAAATTTTCCGTTGTATCAATAGCTGTTCCAGTACCGTCATAAACGTCAAAATATACACGGGTAACATTGGTATTGCTAATATTCGCATAGAATTCGAGTTCCCATATACCGCTAGGTATAACGGATATATTCCCTAAATTCACCACCCACGAAGAAATTATTATTGCCGTACCGCTTAAAGTTTTTGTGCGTGTCGCTGGCGTAGATTGCAGGGCTGTTGAAGTACCGTAATATTCATAAGATAACCCGTCCGCATTCGCGTTAAGAAAGTGTCGTTGAGTTGTACCCAATATTTCGTTTATTTTATCGTTTAGGGTATCTGTAGAAGATTGCACGTCTGCCCTATCAGCTTTTAATGAATTCAGGGTATTTGTGTCAACAGCCACCTGAATTTCCTGCGCTGTATAATCTCCGTCGAGCCACGTACCAGTAGCGGAAATATTATTTCTTTTTCGTGTATTTGTGCCAGAATCGGATATTTCCTGCCCGGAAATACAGTCGATGAAATTATTATTTTCTATAATAGTTTTTATAGCGTTAGCCGTTAAAGCTATTCCGTAACCGGTAGAGCCTGTAGCTGTTATCCTATTATCTGCTATTTTATTTCCGTATCCATTAGTTAGATTAAGAACATATCTTGTAGCGCCGATATTTGTACCTTGAAAAATGTTTGAGGTAATAACATTGTAACTGCTTATTCCGGTAATAGTAAAAGCGCCAGAACCGTTTCCGCTTACCCTATTATTATAAACAGTATTTCCGGTAAATATATTATGCGAGCCATTGGCTATATTTATAAATACATTAGCTTCGGAATTAAGGGAGATTAACAGGTTATTTATTATTTTATTGTAATTTCCGTTTATAGCAATAGTGCCATCTAACTGATTGCTGTTTATATAATTATTTTCTAGGGTCGCATAACCGGCTGTAAGCCGTAAAATATAAGAGCCTTGATTTTCTGTTTTTACATAACAATTAGTTATCGAGCAATAAACGCCGTTTGAATAAACATAGACCGGAGAATTGTTGCTGTTGTTGTCATAAATAGTTAAATAGGATATTTTACAGAACGGAGCGGTAATATTAAGAATGTTATTTGAACCGGCATTAGTCAGGACAGTCCTGTTTCCTTGCCCGATAATAGTTATAGAGGACGTATTTATGGCTATAGCGGTAGAAATACTGTAAGAACCTTCCCGTAAAGCTATACTACCGCCGTTAGCTAGCGCTGTTATAGCAAGTTGTATCTGTATATCATCATCTGTACCGTCGCATATATAATCGCAATCTTTTGTGAATCCGATGCCATAGGTTACAGGCTTTGGTACAGTTCCGGTAGATAGGGCTATAGCGTCAGCATAATCGTCGAGAGTTTTTGTAGACGTACCTATTTCATTCCATTTATTAGTATCGCTGGAAATATGCGTATTCATTAAAACTTGTATAGCCGTAGAAGATACAGAAAGCCCGTCGATAGAAGCGCCTTTATAACTCCATACATCGCCGGAAAAATGCGTGCTTCCGTCGTAATAGAAGGTCGTTATATACGGTAATTCGCCGATATATATGTTGCTGGAATGGTCTACCCGGAAAATCTGTTTGTTTGTCTGTTTATCGTATATAACCATGTCGCCGGTAGAATTTGTGGTTATATTCCATTGGTCGGTAGAAGCCCGGCTCAATTCAAAGTCTGTAGCATTAATAACAGTAAACGTGTTTTTATGCACGTCGAATTTCAGGCGGGGTAACGTATAAAAACATGGAACGCCCTGCGGATATATCGGCAGGGCTGTAAACAGCAATAAAAATAAAATTATTTTATTCGTTGCAATACCAGTAAAGAATTTGAACGGGCGCATTTTCTGCGATTCCATAGATAGCTCCTGTATAAAAAGGCTGGGTAACGAATTGCCGTTCTGTTCCGGCAAGAATAGGCACGCCGGGATTAGCGCCGGCTGGTAGTGTAACCGTCGCCGTACCGATATAAATCGTATTTCCTGCGCCGGCTAAATCATTGTTATAAATTATGAATTGCCGTCTTAAAGCCAGAGCCGGGAGTATAGCCGTTATAGCGGCGCTTAAAACCGATACCTTGCCGGTAACCAGCGTTGTTACTGTCGGTAGAATAGCTTTCGTCCGGTAATAAGGGATATATTCGTCGTTAAACCCGCAATAAAATTTTACCGTAGCGCCGGCTTGTGCTGTGTTTGTAATGTATACTTTATTGTATATAGTCCGTATTTGCTGTTCGGAATCAAAAGTTATCCCGACGGAATTCGGGTCGTTGAACGAGACGGTTAAATTCGCTCCCGTAGTCAATTCCATTATCCCGAAAAACCCGCCTGATAACTCGTATTTTACGCTTGTCCTTGCGACGGATAAATCTATTGCGGTTATTACATGCCGGGAAATAATTTTTGTGCCGAGTAAATCGAGGTCTTTTGGGGTTAATATAAGCATATTCGATTCCATTGTTCTATCTCCTAAATTCAGGCTTAAAATATTGCCGGAATTAATTACTAGAGTGGCATTTCATAGCCTGATAAAACTATTTGTATCGTATTAGCGCCCGCTCCCGACCCGTACAAGAAAAATGTTACTGTCGCTCCCGCACGGATAAACCGGGGTTTAGAAAGTTTGTTCGGATATTGCGCTGAGCCTAAAAGGTTAGCGCTACTAATAACATTTTCAAACCAGTTTTTGTTTGTAACCGAATCCTGTATCTGCACGGTAAATACCGCCGTCGAATTACCCAATATATGCGTACACATAAAGTCATGGCTGGTAACGATTTTTAGGTTGTCTCTCGTAAGCGAAACGGAAGAGATGATTTTATCGAATACGTACTGGTAAGGAATTTTTTTTCTTTCAGGCTTGACTTGTGTTTGTAACACCATTTTTATTCTCCTTTTATCCTTTTGGGATTAAGACTGTATTTTATAAAGTTCGTAGCCGGCAAGAATTATTTGTATCGTATTCCCGGCGACGGAAGTATCACGTATTTTATAGTATAAACTCGAATTAGCCGGTATGCGCCGTTGTATTGGCAATTCAAACGGGAGATTAACAGTTCCGACGATATTAACGTTGTTTACCGGGTTATCGCTCCACGCACGGTTAAACCCTGAATCCCTGAATTGCACGGTATACGTGCTGGTCTGCGTACCGTATATTTTCGTTACGATAAAATCCCTGTTTCCGTCAATCCTTAAATTTGGCTCTTGCTCCTGCGAAGCCGTCAAGACAATATCAATTATGTACTGGTAAGGTCTCCTGACAATTTTTTCCATTTTCTCTTTCTCCTTTTTTGTTTCGGCGGTTTATTCCGCACTATAAAATTTTATAAATTTATAATTCCATTCCGCCCGTTTAACACGGACGGAAAGTATTTACTGTGCGCCCTTAAAGAATTTTTTGCCGATTAGATAAATACCTAATCCGGCGTCTGCTGAGGCAAGCGTTACAGCCGTAGTCCATGTCATTGTAGCTAACAGGGTCGTGTTTTCCGGGCAATAAAGCGCCGGTTCAAAACCTTTCGGCTTGTTCGATAAATACAAGTGGTTGCATGCAAATACGCCGGCAAACCCGGAGAAGTGCATGACCGAACCCGCTCTACCGATTGGAGAAGCCCAGTAAACATCGATGTTATTGATGTTTAGGGTGAGCCTTCCTGACATGAGTATACGGAGTGTATCAAGCTGTCTTTCGCCGTCGACTACCCCGCCGGGATAACAGATTAACCCGATATGCGTTAATAGGAACGGTTCATCGAATTTTCCCGATGTAACCATATTCGATATTCTTGTCGTACCGCTCGTAAAGAGTATCGGCATATCCTCGTTCTGTCCCTGCGTCCTGAAAAATTGCAGGTTGGTATGCCCGGCTGTATCATACCCTTGAATATCGTAATATTCAAAGTCCACCATACGCCGTTTGCGTTTGTCGACAACGCTTAAGCTTTCTAATTGACCTGTCTGAATATTAAGTACGTCCATTAGTTTAGCTCCTTCTTTATATTTTTCCCCTCATATAGAGAAGCTGGAAAAAAGAAAATCCAGTTTCGACCTTTCAAAGCACCGCTTTGAAATCCCGCTTGAAGCGGGATATTCAATAATGCTTGTTATTCCTATTTATAATTCCGGGGTATACCCAGCAATTATTTTTCATTTTGATTTGTTTTGTAAATCAATACGTTTCTTCTTCCCGGTTCACCGGGATATTTGCCGACGGAACATTAATATCCGCTCCGTAAACAGAAGAATTCGGTACAGCCATTCTTAAAGATGAGCTGGGTATGACAAGATTCAGCCCGCCCATAACCGTACCCGGAAGTGCCTGCGCCAGCAAGTCGATTCCGATTGACAGTAACCCGCCCAAAAACACCGCTCTGCGGATTTCACGGGATTTGAATACCATACCCGCTACAGCCGTTGTAACAATTACCGTGCCGACTTTCCCGATTACAGCCTTTGTGCCGGTCTGCCAGTCGAGCGGAAGTACGTATTTCGGCAACATTCTTACGGCGACGAACCCGGCGGTAACACCGATAAACTGTGTGATTATCGACGAATCCATCGGCGGAGTTAATGCACTCATTATCCCAGCAGGATTTAAGATATGACCTCTTGACCTCGGAGCGAGTTTTGACCTTGAAGAAACCCTGAAAAGACCCCTGCTACCCGTGCCGGAAAGTCTCCGCCTGTGCGAAGATTTTCTCCTTGCCCGGTTGAGTATCATCAATTCTTCTACTCCGGGATTACGCCTGCGTCTGTGGCTTTTGCGTCTCCTTTTCATTTTTATTTCACCCCCTCGTTTATGGATTTTAGAGATTCTTTTATGAATAGTTTTTCTTTTTCTCATGCGAACAGGATTAATTAAAAACGGTTCTTTCATAAATTCTGCTCCTTTAGAGCGTGTAAGAATTTATTCCGGCGGTTCATTTTAAGCTGTGTGTACAAGCTTAAAATATTGCCGGAATTGCTTCATTTCTGATAAATTATATATCCGCCGATTTTATTTTTGTTTTGCTGGTTAAACCCGTTATCCTGCGTATTATCGTTAGTTGAAATTATCGAGCTGACACAAATTTTGAATCCTGTACCGGATATTTGCGCTCCGAAAGCACTTCCTTCTGTCAGCGTAGTAAGGGTTCTTAAATAAACATAACGGTTCGAGCTGTCCTGTACCGCAAAAGTTACCGTATACGTGCTGTAATTCCAGCAATAACCGCTTTCAATAATAGCCGTACCGGAATAAATTGTTATCGGAGTGGTTGTAATATGAGTAATAAACGTTGCAGAGCTTGCAAGGCAAACCCCGGTAAAAATAAAACAAATTGAAATGAAAAGAAAAAGTTTTTTCATCGTGTTTAATCTCCTTTGTAATTGAATATTTTCCATAAAGGCTTCGAGCCTTTTATCAGTAACCCGCCGTCTTTCAGGCGGTATAACTTAGGTTTATTGGTAAATTTGTGTATGAACGTATCGCTTGCGCTTATCGGCGCTAAACCCGGTAAATTCAACGCTCGACCTTTGTTAGCGACAATGTTTTTTATCGTATCATTTTTTCCGGGTATAATACGGGAAATTTTTATCGGCTTGTTTCCTTTAATAAGTATAGACCCGTTTGAAAGCCCGTAAATCGAAGCGGAGTTATGCCTTGAAAAATGCGGGCTGATAGGATTTATTGAAAGGCAATACTTATATATTTTTACAGGCTTTTTAACGGGATTTTTACGTTTAGAAACAACCCGGATTTTTTTCAGGCGCTTGATTTTAGCTTTCTGTATGTAATACCAGCGTGAATGTTTTTTCTTTCCACACGGATTTTTTATATTCTTGCAGTCGCACGATTCAGAAAACATTTTCGGGCTTGCCATGCTCCCGATATTCCAGTCCTGCCAGTTCCCGCCGGAAGAAGATACTTTATGCCCGGCGCTTGTTATTACAGATTTAGGAGAAAGTTTGATTAATGCGTCGAAAAAATCGCCGTGTACATGCCAGCAGGCATGCGGAGTTCTCCGCCCGGTAAATCCTATTTTTGCTCCTTTTCCACGAGAATTTTTTACTTTCAGGGTAAACCTGAAAGCTTTTCCAACCGGGTCTGGCTTGCGGTTAAAAATAACGTTCCCGGAATATTTTTTGTTTATTATAGCCAGAGCTTTGTATAAAGCCTGTTCGGTAGTGTTCCTTGCAACGGGATTAATAAAGGATTTATCTTTTTCCATTTATCCCTTCCTGTATTTCTTTATCGCTTTTAACAATCCGAACCCTTTCGTAGCTATGAACAATACACCGCCGGCGATAAGCAGGTTCTTCGTCGTCAATAAACCCATAACATTGAATCCGCCCTGCTTTATTCCGACGGAAGTCTCTAAGGCTATAATCTGGTTCTCGACGTTTGTAATATTGTTCATATGCGTCGTGATACTGTCAACGAAAGTACCCATATCGTTTTTGGCTTTCATTATAGAATTATACATCCCGGAAATAGTTGATATATCCGTTAAAGTAATGTTGCTAAGAGACAGCGTACCGGCTAATAGCTTTGATACAACCGGGTTTGATTTTACCGTATTGACTATATTAATTATATTCAAGCCCGATACTTCCAGCGCTCCCTGCGTCGATAACAGCCCGGCAATAACCGGCGCTAAACTTACGCTCTGGGTAGTTATTGACGGGTATCTTGCTAACTGGTTATTCCGTGATTGCAATAAAAGTATTTTTTGTTTTGCCGACATGAAATTCCCGATTTTTGCCTGATAATCGGCAATAATCTGGTTTATCAAAGTCTTAAAAATATAATTTACGTCGAAACTTAATTGTCCTAACCCTTGTAATTTCATCTGGTTATCTCCTAAATTCTGCCCGCTTTAGCGGGTATATTTGAATTTAATCCGGCGGTTCATTTTGAGCCGTGTGTTCCGGCTCAAAATATTACCGGAGTTACTTTTTCCTTATAACCTTATATGCCAGATACCCGGCAAGAATTATTCCTATCCCCAGCCCGGCTTTTTTTAATAATGCCGTTCTCGCCTGCGCCTGCCAGCCGGCAATTAATTCTTTATACGCCTGTGTTTTTCCTACGAGCCGTGCTTCCGAAAGCCATGTATTTACCCATACTTCCTGTATAGTTTCCGGCGGAGTACCGGCGTTTACGAACCAGTTGAATACTTCCTGATACGTTACGTCAAAATCGCCCGTGCCGGTAACAGCGTCGGAAGATTGCGGTAACAAAAATTTTGCTAGATTTATGTCCGGCAAGACTTTACTTAAATTAACGTCAGGAAATAAATTTTTTAATTGCGTTCCGATAGTAGTGAACAAACCAAAATCAAATCCTAAAGTTTTCATTAATTTTGCCCGTCCTTGCGGGCTTGTAAAAATTTATTCCGGCGGTTCATTTCAAGCCGTGTGTAAGGCTTGAAATATTGCCGGAATTAAAACACCATCTTTACTAAAGCATATACAGCGCCAGCGCCGATTATATACGGTAATGCATTCCCGCCAGCCTGCGCTTCCGCCTGCTCTTTTGCCTGCTCGTTAGCAGAAATAAATTCGCTGTGTGCCTGTTCCTGCCCGACAGCAAGAATTTCCGAAGCCCATGTTATAATCCACGCTTCCTGTATTTCTTCGGGTTTTTTTCCTATCGCTATATACCAGCTATAAACCATATCACGCCGGTTCTGCTCTGTTAAAGTTACTATCGGAGCGCCCGGTTCTACCGGCACTTCCGGCGGTGAAACAATTCCCCCCGGCTCTAATATTACAACCGGTTTTATGGAAACCAAGAATTCGCTGTACGCAACGGTTTTTCCGGTGAGTTTATACCGGGCAATCCAAGTATTAACCAGTTCAGCAGTAGCGCTTATGTTCGCTTCCGTAAACCATTTAATTACATCGTTCTGTATTATTATATCCGACACAATAAATTCCGAATATGCGGTTTCTTTCCCGGCGGTTATGTATCTGTTTACCCATAGATTAATTTCCGTCGAAGAAACATCTGTAATCCCCAAACTTGTAAACCATGTATTTATTTCGGCTGTTAATATCGCCGTTAAAGTATTATCAAATTCCAGCTTGCAGGCGCTACGCCCGGCGGATTTATACTTTTCTATCCATGAAGGGAGCGAATCAGCCGTAAGGGATAATTTCGAGTACCAAGAGCGTATATCCCTTTCTATAACAGTATTTATGTTCGCCGTCCATTGAGATTTGCATATATCTTTACCCTGCATTTGATATATGTTTACCCAATAATTTATTTCCGTTTCCCCCGGAGACGCCATATTTATCGCTGTATACCAGCTCTTGATTTCTTCCGCTATATTACCAGCTTTAATATTCGCTATCGTAGTCATAAATTCCGAGTAACATATATCTTTGCCGACAGTAGAATATCGGTGATACCAAGCCTCAACTTCTTCGCCTGTCTGTGCGCTAATACCAGCCTGCGTATACCAGCAGATAATTTCTGTCTTGATAGTATTCTTATATACATTCGCCTGATTGGTAAAATCTATAAAGGCTTGACGAACACCGTATTCTACCCGGACACCATTTAAGTCGACGAATTCAAGAGAGTGCATTTTTTCTGTATATTGATATATAAATATTTGCGATACCCATGTAGTAACCCATTCGGAAAGTGGAGAAAGAACATTCCAACTTTTATACCAGTCAACGACAAACGCCCAGTATTTCCTGAATTCGGCGTCGAAATATGCGTATGCCAGCGGTTGTGGTTGTGAGCCGTGAGCAAGACGCCAGTTGTAGCATATAGTATTGAAATCAAGTATTATATCCCTCTGGCGTAACCAGTAATCTATGTCGTTAGCAGTAATATACTGGAAAGTAGGTTTACTTAAAAGTTCCGAATATGTAATTTCATGCGGTTCTAAACTTGCAAGGGATATTTTCACTCTTTTTGTCTCCCTAAAAATATCAGCAGAAGTATTACGCCTATTGTCAGGACAGCTATACCGGTAAATACTGCTGGTTTGCTTATAGCAGTAGCCGTACCCATAATCTCGTCGAATTTAGTGTTTATTAAAGTAACTTTGTCCTGTATATCAGTTTGTAAATCCGCCCATTCGGACAGTACGCTTTTCAAAGCGCTGTCTTTCCCGTCTGTCTGCCAGAGAATAGATAAATTATTTACCGTATCGTCGGAAGGTATCGGAAGGCTCAAAATATTATGCCATGAAAAAATCGTGTCTTTAATCGAGAATATATCTTCCCGAAGGGAAGATAATAAATATTTTTTCATGCGTATCTCTTTTTATTTTTCAATAAATACAGGAGCGATAAAATTCCAGCGCCTATAATTAAAGGAAGATATTTATTTTTTGTAGTAGCGGGAGCTGTTACAGCCGTATCAGGAACAGGCACAACGGCTGTAGTTTCCGCCGGGTCTGCGGGTACAACGGACATAGCCGAAACAATCCCGCTTTCAGGCTCGACTTCCGGTGAAGAAAATTCTTCGGGTGATACCGGTAAATCCGCCGGGGGAATATCTACAGCAGGCTCTAATACTGGGGTTTCGGGTACTGCCGGGACAACAGGCTCGACGGCAAGAATAGATTCCGGGGTAAGGATTGCACCGGGTTCTGTTATTATTACCGGCTCGACTACGGGAACAGTTTCCGGAACGTAATCCGCAATAAAATATTGTATCCCGTTAATCAGCTGTGTTATCGTGTTTATATCGGCTTGAAGCGCAATTACAGCCGGGTGATAAAAGTCTTTATACGATTCAACCTTTGCGAGATAATCGGTAAGTTTTATTTTTCCCTCTGCGGATAAATACGGGTCTGCAAAAGACGGGAATATATCAGTCTCAAAATTTATTGTCTGCCCTTGCGCAAATTCACCGTAATATTTGTAAATTATAGAAATATTATTACAAAAAACCTTGAATCCGTCTATCCAGTTTTGAGCTGTTATTAAATCGGTTTTCTTCGAGGAGAGTAGAATCTGCAAAAAATTTAATTCTATCTGTGCTTCTTCCGGGGTTGTGTAGGTCTGTCCTAAACCTTCCAAGAATACTTTCATTTACAGTCCTTTTATATAACAAAGCGACTTAGGATTTTCTCTCCGGCTCTTAATCCGCCGGAGACAGGGTTTGAGATTTATAAAACAAACAGGATTTGAAGCCTGCTTGAAATTATAACACCGAATTATAATTTCAATCAATTTCAAACCCTGTTACTATGGTTATAGCATAAAAACGAAAAGTTGTCAAGGGGTAAATTAAAAATTGTTTTCAGGCTTGTATTGCGGAACGCATGGGGATAACGTCTTTACCGACCTCTAAGAGCTTCAAATTCCGGTAATCCACCGGGCAAGCCCGGAGTTCGGAATTTTTCGGTAAAAACTTGTTTTCTTTTTCGTTTATTAAAATGTAGTCCTTCTTTTCCGGGAGCTGTAAAGAGAATTTAAGCTTTTCGATTATATCGTAAACGCACTCCGAATCGCTGAATTCACGGGTAATTACTACTTCCTCAATTTTAACTGAAATTGTTACAAACATATTTCAAAGCTCCGCTTTGAAACTCCGCTTTAGCGGAGATTCAACCCAAAATTTATTCCGGCGGTTCATTTTGAGCCGTGTGTTCTGGCTCAAAATATTACCGGAATTAACCGATAGAATTAAAAACTTTTCTTTTTATAAAATCGCTTTCCCAGCCAAACGGCTTGTCTTTTGCCGTTGCGTCTAGGCTAACCCAATTATTTGTCTGCGGGATATTAACGTATAAATAAATGTGGTTGTACCCGCCTTCGGTATTTCCTTTGCTCTGAATTATTACTATCCGGGTAACGTACCCGACAGCATAAAGCAACGAACCTAAAAGTGTTACGTGGTCGTCGCAATCGCCGAAAGCCAGACCCCGTTCCGCTATATCCCTTAAATGCCGTTCCGGGGTCTTAATATATTCGACGTTAGAATAATCCCGTGTATAGCGCATATTATTTTTTACCCATTCGTAAATAGCTGTAATCTCGTCGTTCCAGTTCTTTTCGGAAATAGCCCGGATTATATCCTCGGCGGTTTCCCGCACTAAAGGCACGTACCGGGAATTGTTTATAAGCGTAATTATCGCCCGGACAGTATCAGAAGTTACCACGTTCCGGTAAACAACAGCTTCATTCTGTTTTAAGTCATTGAGCAGGGATATTTTCATCGGTCTTTTCCGGTTCTTTCGGCGTTTCGTCGCTGTTATAAAAATTTATCATGTCGGCAAGCAACGCCAGAACCCATTCCTTATACGGCATAAGTTCAGGAAATTTAATAAATATCTTTTCCTGATTTTCCGGCACACCCAAATATATTTTGAGTTTATCGTAATCTTCCCGTTCTATCTGCTCGATAATAAAATCTGAAATAACGGCAACGTCGACATTACGTTTAGCGAAATTCATTAAGCGGTCTAGGCTATCGTGTATCTGCGTCATAATAAACAGTTCCGCCGGGTCTGCGAATTGTATAACCTCTAATGGTGGATTTGTTCCCACCGGGATAGCGGGCGATACAACGGGCGGTATTACTGGTGCTTCTCCGATTTGTTTTCTCATAGGTATTGTTCCTTTGCTTTTAGCTTCTAAAGCCGTAACAAGTTTTTCCGCTATACCCGAATCGCCGAATTTGTCTATCAGCATGGAAATAACTTTATCGACAACCCCGCCTTCGGAATTCGACGAGCCTTTAAGTTCCATACCCAATTTTACCAGCTCAACGAAATCGCCCATACCCGTCTGCTTATCCCCGGAAATTTCTTTTATTAATTTCGCCATTTCGAGTATCTCGGTAGTGTCCTTTTTCCCGGTATCGTTCTTCGTCGCTAAAGCCGTAAACATCTGTGTCATAGACCCGAACATCTGCGCTATAAGCCCTTCGTTCTTGTCCTGCACGGATTTTAACTGGTCTTGAGAAGCTTTTAACTGCGACTGCACTATCTCAACGATTTTATTCATCGATTCATCTTTAGTGACTGCCGGGATATTATCTTTCGGAGTAGCGTAGTTTGAAGTCCATTTAGAGACGTATTCACCGTTTGCGTCCCGGACAGTAAACTTATATTTTCCACCGCCGTATTTTTCGACTATGGAATTTATATCGAAATCCAAAGAAAATTCTTCCGGTACTTTTTCAGGTTTCTGCCCTTTTTTGGTTATAACGGAAATCGAGACGGTATACTCGTCGGATTCATGCTCTTTTTTGAGTTTCGATACCTCTTTCGGCACTTCTTCCGCCGGTAATTCAAGGTAATCGTCATTTGTTTCGTCGGAAAGTTTCACGATTTTGTTTTTTACCATTAGTTTAATTCCCCCTGTTTGTTTTATTAAATTACCCTTAATACATTATAACAGATATATCCCTTATTGTCAAGGGATATTATTTTAATTATCAAAAAGGTTTTACAAAGAGTTAAAATAAGACAGCCCGCCAGCAGGGGTTTTCACCCCGCACAATAGAGACGGATTCAAACCGTTGCTACCTATCTCGTATAGCGTAAAAGTATTAATGTTCCGTGAAGGCTTCGCCTTATTGACTGGTCAACTTAAATAAAGAAACATTCAGCAGTTAATCTTATGTTTGTCAAGGCTATAGAGAAACATTAATATGAGTTTCGTTTACGCCTTCTAGCGTCTCATCTTCCGCCATAACGGGCTGTCAAAGAACAATTTACAAATAATAAATTTTACTAAAATCGACTTCCAGTTTCCTGTCTACCGTCGTTACGGCAAGCGCCCGCTTCTTCTGCCGGTACGCTTCCCGCACTTTGAACATGTGATTAACCTTATATTTCTTTTCCCGCCGGTCGAACAAATCTTTTAACAGGCTTGCGTTCCCGCTAAACCCGTGCAAGGCATATTTTTTAAGTTCGCCTTTTTCGTTATAATGCAAATATAATTTATTACGTAATAAAATACATTTTCCGACGCACGATATTTTGTAACCGCCCAATCCCTCGACTTCACCGGGTTTCTGCAACGTCTTAATAGAATCTGTCGAGGAATCAAGGCTTTGATATTTGTGTTCCAGCCTGTGCAGATATGCCCGGGTATAGCCGGTAATCAAAGTCGCAATAAAAGGATTAAACAACCCCCCGGCGTTCCATTTCTTTCTCTTTTCCGGGTTCTCGATATATTCCCCGTGCGCCGTCTGTATAAAATCCTCTTTCTCGACGTTACCGCCTTTTTTGTCTTTGTCCGGCTCGGTATATTCTATCGTCTGAATAAATTTACCGTAAAGCGAATTCAAAATTACCTTGTATAATATGTACCGGGAATCGGACTTTGAAGTTTTTTCTTTCATACCGTAAAAATGGTCTACGAAATCGCATAGCGGGTTATATTCGGCGTAACAGGGAATATATACATATCCGTAACAAGTTTTTAAGTCTATCTCTTTCATTTTCAGGGCTTCTTTTAATTCATAGGAAGTTACCCAGACATTATCAGCCTTATCCTTCAACGGCTTAAAATCATGGGAAAAAAGAATCGGGTATTTGCAGTTGCTTAATTTCCCGCATATACACCAGACACCTTCATAATCCGGGTCATATTTCCCCCGGTATTCGTAATGCCCGGAAATAAAATTCGGGATTTGTTTCATGGCGTACGGGTATGCCGAAACAATATCTATATCATAACATTTCTCGGCGATAGTTACACCCTTGCAATAAAACCCGTTTTTCCCGCCGTGATAAGACAATAAAGAAGCTTCAACAATCGGGTCAGGCGGGTATATGAGCCGGTCTCCCTTGCGGATATAATCATGCCGGAATATCCGGGCGGAAAACTGGCTGGAAGAAACCGAAATCCTGCAATTATAATCCCTGTGCCGGTCGATAATCCAGCTTGCAAGGTTATATTCGCATACAGCGTCATTTTTCGCATAATCTATAAACTGTTTTGTTTTTAATTTTATTATACCCAGCCCATCGGGTTTATCGAGTTTCTTTGACGGTAAATTAAGATGTTCCGACAATCCCGCCAGCCCGGATTTAGGGATATTCGGGAAAAACGCCCGGCTGTCTAAAATTTTCAACTGCTTATTGGTTTTCTTATGCTTCAAAAAAGCAAAACAGACTTTACTTACGACAACGCTTATTTCCCAGCCGTATAAATCCAAATTAAAATTTTCGTTCCCAATCCAGTTTTTGTGCCTGCCGTAAAGCAGGACGGCTATGTCAAAAGATAGCAGGTGGAAATAAATAACGTTTACGCTTGCATAAAGAAGTTTCGGCAACATATATTGAAGGAACAATTTTAATACGTTATTTTCTGTTACCCAGACAAGGTCGGCGGTTTTTCCGTCAGAACAAACCTGAAAGCAATACGGTCTGCCGTCAATCGTCTCCGTGTCTCCGCCGAAAACCCTGTATTTCTTCGGGAAACATAAATGGTTCATCTTTATACCGCCCTTAATCCATTGAGGAACAATAACATTTTTTATCATAAATCCAGCCTGCCCAGCGTGTTTGGATTTACTCCGGCGGTTCGTTTCAAGCCGTGTATAAAGGCTTGAAATATTGCCGGAGCTGTTATTTCTGTTCAGGCTTTGCCTGCTAAGTGTTTTTAATTGCGCCTTCAAGGGCGCTGTCAATAATATCCTTTAAGAATACCGGGAGAGCGTAAAAATAAAGGAAATATAAAACAAGAGATAAAATAATTAAAATCAATAAGCCGTAAAAATATTTCATTTCAACCCCGCTAAGGTTTTGATTTTGTCATCAAACCATTTCTTAAACATTCCATATTGACTAAACATTCTGTTTGCTTCATTTGATAAATCCAACATATTTCTCACAAAATCCCTTACGGTTTCCCTCTTTGCGGATTCACGGGAGGAGTCTATCAACTGATTGATTTGTTTGATTACATCATTTCTACAATTTATTTGTTTATCTATCCTATCATAATATTGACAGCACTCTTTGATTATTTTTTCCGCCTCGCCGACTTTGGGTTCTTTCTCAACTCCGGGTTCTTTGGTTTCCATTAGGACTCCTTTTTTGATTTATTTTATATTATGTCTTTTCGCAAATCCTGCTGTCATCCCCATTCCTTCAAGTATTAATGGGTTTTTATTCTGCACTCCCACAACCTTAAACCAATACCCATTAAGAGCAAATTCCTGCCCAATAGGAAACTCTATTAATTTTCCATTCTCTACCAATACTTTTACATCGCTTTCGTTCCCTTCTACTTCAAACGCCTTCTTTAATTGTTCGTGATTCAATTCCATAAATTCATTTCTGCTTGTGTCCATTAGGACTCCTTTTTGCTCGCAAGAGCAATTAAACAACCGACAGCAATATCTTTCAATTCCTCTCTTATTCCATAATTATCGTTGTCTTTTACCGCTTCTATTAATTCCCAATATTCTTCTGTAATAATTCCCAATGCTTCGTGATTGCTTGCATATATCCCATTACCCTTTTCCTGTAATCGTTTATCTACTAATCTCAACACCTCGCCATAAATAACAGATAATTTCTTTATGTCTATTTCAGGTCTTTTAACACCCACCCCCTCAACTGGAACTTTGCCGACGTAGGGGATATAGGAAGGACACAAATCCCCTCCCATATAGCATACATTATGTTTAGACCTTTCGTGAGGATAACCATATTTACATTTATAACCTTCTTCCTTACCGGCAAATTCAGGACATTCCCCTGCCTTCGGACAAATATACATCTCGCCCTCTTTCCCCTCTGCCGGATTCTTACCGCCTTCTCGCTTGCTCATCGGTTCTCCTTTTACTTCCCACGTCGGTTTTTGCAACCTTTTTAAAATATCTTCCGTGTTTTTGCTGTCAAAAGGCTCGCTCACGATTTACCCCCTTAATCTTTCTGAAATTGAATTTATATATTTAAGTAATGCTTCGGTCTGTTTTATGTCTGCCATATCCTTTCCAATATCTATTGCTTTTTCATTCATATTCTCTTTTTTAATATCCTCAATAAAAGACATAATGAAATTATATCTTCCTTTCTTAGAAGTTAATAATAAACCTAAACCTATTAATAATCTTGATATTAGATTCATTCCTGTTCCTCTCTCAATTCTTTATCGGTCATTTTTTACCCCCTTACAACCTCTTATTTTTTATACATTTACCGCCGGAAAAAAATTCACACCGGTTATATTCACAAAAAACCGGGAATTCAATGTCGTTCTGTATATCCGGGCAAGAAATTACTTTTGTTTTTGAAAATTTTGGGTTTGCGGTTCGTGCGTTTTTAATTCGTTCTTTCTCCGTAAATAATTTCTCCTTATAATTTTCATTAATTTATTTCGAGTATAATTTGTGTAATTATCCAAATTGATTGTTATAAAAAGGTTCTTTTTAATTAAATTATTCTCCTTTTCTCGAAAGGCTGTGCCTTTCTCGAAATAGGAGAGTAATGCTTACTCTCCTAAATCGATATCTTCCTCGGTAAACCTCGAATCCGTCTCCGGAGTTTCCTGCTCGACAGGCTTAATACCCCGTTCCGTCATAGCGTTATAATTTATAGGGTAATCCTGCCGTATCAACTGTATTATTCTCCGGGTAGTAGCGGAAAACATGGCGAATTCCGCAAACGTCAAAACTCTCCCGCTCTTTTTCATGTTCTTTTGTATCGTCTTTATGGCTTTCGGCACTTCGTATTTAAGTATATCGAACAAGCTCATGTCAACGCCGTAAACCCGAAACGTCGACGACTTAAACAATAATTTATACGTTTTTGCCGTATAATCCGTCATAGCCTTTACATAATAGAAAATAATGAATAAGTTGAATTTCCATTTACCGGGAAACACCTGCGTTTTCCAGCAGAATTTGAATTTTTTCTGCGTCCAGCCTAAATGCCCTTCCGGCTGGGCTATCCGGTAATGCTTGTTATAATCGAACAGACCGTACCGGGAAAGCGGTCTGATAATTTCAATTTTCGGATAACGGCTGTGCAGTTTGCGTTCCAGCGTATCGAGATATTGCTCCGTGCGAATCCATTTACCGATAACACGCTTTTTTGCAATCCGCTTCAATACCGGTCGTATCTGCAACCACGCCGTAAATTCGTACTCTTTCAGGTAACTGCTGGCTTTAACTTTTATTACCCGATAAACACGCCTACGCTTATGCTTTTTATCTCTTTTCCGCCAGCCGATAAATTTCCAGCGTTTATGAGCCGGTATTCTTACCCTGTGTTTAAGAACAACCGTATGCCGTTCCCAGACCCTTCCCCGGATATGTTTTACGTGCTTAGGCGGTTGGGGATATTTGCTTATCGGATAATACTTGATTTTTTGTTTTTTGGGATTTTCGATTTTCAGCATGGTTTAATATTATAACAAATTATTTTTATTCCTTCCTCACAAGGCTGTGCCTTGCTCGAAATGAAAGGGTAATACTTACCCTTTCAAAAAACAACCGGGAAGGGCTTTCAAATAATTTCAAAAGCCCTTACCCCGTTTGTTTTATAAACCCCTCTTACGCCGATACCCCGGCAACTTTCACATCAAACACGTGCGCTTTCCCGCCACGTTTCGTCGCTTCCTGCCCTTTGTATTCGAGCTTTATCCTAGAATTTTCAGGCACGTTTTCAAGCGCCCTGTCCATTCTCGTCGTACCGAATACCGTCCAACTTTTCCCGGAATCGTCCCGGATAGTGTACCTCGACTTAGGTTTCTGCGTCGTCGGGTCAGTCCACGAATTCTTTTTTACCAGCAACCCGATAAGTATATCGCCCGTCTTTTCTTCCTTATCGGTTTTCCAAAACCTGAATATCGGGTTCTGCGCCGGGTCTTTCCATTCCTCTTTACCCGCCTGTACATCTGTTTTTTCTTTCTTCGCCATAATATTTTTCACCCCCTCTTTTTATGGAATTTTCAAAATTTATAGTTCTTCAAAAAATCCTGAATTATTTTCAGGGATTTTTTTCTGCCCGTTACATACTTCAAAAATAATTCCTCTATTACAGACTTGTCAAAAGATATATGCACTTCGTAAGTGTATTTACCCTGCGTTATTTCAATATTGAAATTATCCCCGAAAATTTTCTTTATATACCCGCTAAAAAGATATTCGATAATTTTTTCTATAGTCATTTCTATTTTCTCGCAAAACTGCATCCTGCTTGAAATGAAAGAGTAATGCTTACTCTTTCAAATCTACAGGAATTTCTTTTATAGATTTTTTCTCTATGCTTTCAAGCATGTTACCTATCTCTACCAGCACATTATACATATGCCAGAATAAACATACTTTTTTGCTGATAACAAAAAACGTACAGCCTTCTCCCAGACAATTCCCGGCAATAACCTGCGTACCGACTTCTACCCCGCTCTTAGGGTCTATTATCGGCGCTGTACCGCTAAACAGCACGCACGCTTTTTGATTGTTTGCTCCTAAACCTATTATGCCCGGCATAAAAATACCCCCTTATCAGCCTATATCCCTGTTCATAAAACTTTTATACAATACCCGGCGCACAACTTCGCTTATCGACCGGTTGGCTTTCCGGGAAACTACCAGAATCCTATCCCGTAAATCCTTTGAAATAAATACCGTCAGGCATTTATCGTAAATATCACGCTTCGCTATCGGGACATCAAAATTATTTCTTTCCGGCATTTTCATCACTCCTTTTTTTCATTAATTTTTCCAGCCCGTCCAATTTCATTCTATATAATTCCTGCGCTTCCTGCATTTCCTTACCCTGCTTATGTTCGTTGAAAAATAACCATATAACAGCAGAAACACAAATAAAAGTGTATATTAACCCTAGTATATAGTCTAAATTACCCTTAAAAACCTCTAAAAACACGTTATTTAACGCTTTTTGTACCACCTTTATACTCCCTTATTAACCGCCTTCTTTATTCGGTCTACCGGAAGAACATAATTCCGGCATAAATAACAAAGTTCATGTTTCCTTATATCAGATTCACTTGAAATAAGCTCCCGGTCTCTAGGGCATTTATACGAAATTTTATGCACCCGCTCTTTAGGTATAATAGAATCAAGCAGATTTTTGTTTACCCGCTTAAAATATTCTTTTCTCGCTTCCGCTAACGGGTCTGTCCTAGATTTATCCATTAAACACCACATCGGAAATATAATATTTCTTTTCTATTTCCCGGTATATATCATCATAAAAAGTTCCTTCGGGAATACGCTTTTTCTGCCCGATTAAAAAATCTTCTAGGGAACGAGCCATAAAAAGCAGGCTGTCAAGCGAATAATCATACTTCGTAAATAATTCCAAATTATGTTTTACTTTCTGGGAATCAATCCCGTAAATATAAGATATAAGAACAACGACTTTTTTCTTTATGCAGTTCTTCATAAATTCCTGCGAGCGGTATATATTAACCATTTTTGTTTATCCTCGCTTTTATCTTTTCGTGTAATTCCACGATTAAATAAGATATATAGCAAATACCGCCCACAATAATAAAGCCCATAGATATAATACATAATAAAGCCATAAAAAATCCCAGACCTTTTAACCCGTCGCAAATAATCATATTCCAGCCGGCAATAAATTCTTTCATTGTTATTCCCCTTTCCGCTCCAACTTATAAAATTGCTTGAAATATTTTTTACTGCATGGTATACACCATTTCTGGTATACAAAAGGAATTTTTTTCTGGAGCATATTACCCATATCAATCGGCACGGGTAATTCCCGATATGCGAATTCAGCGAAATAAATATTATTTTTTTCTATTATAGAAAGGCAATTACAGCATTTAATGGGAATCTTCACCGCAAACCGTAGCCGGTTAAGCGAATTTAATTTTAAGCCTATTCCTAAAGCAAAATCCCTTTTTAACGGTCTCATCTCAAACCCTGTTAAACGCTACAAAATATGTTAGCGCTTAAGCGTTATAATCTTTTACAGCGTTTACTAAACCCTTTACCAGCCACTTATCAACATTATTGAAAAGCAAATCATATTCCTCGAAATATAACCCAACAGCTTCCGCCCAAATCCGGGGGTCAGTTTCCTTTTCCTTAAAATCCAAATATCTCTTATAAGTATCTGATACAACGCCGTTTGAAAGTTCATAATAAGCTTTCGTATCGCCGGTATCTATTTCAAGCAATATTGACAACTGCCCTAAATATACCGATAACTGGAAAGCAACCAACAAAACAAAAAGCGCTTCTTCCGATAAATTATCTTCCCAGACTTCCGACCTTATAAGAGTTATAACAATAGACGGCTCTTTTTCAGCGCCGAATATACCGTGCGCATAAGTAAAAGTTAAATTACCGATAACCTTGTTTTTCCCAAATACCCGGTCGAAATTTTTTGTCAGCAGACTTCCGGGAGATAAAAGCTTTTCAAAATATTGTTTCTTCCATAAAACACCCAGAGATTCGCTCCGTAAAGAAGTAAAGATATTAAAAGTTATTCCTTTCATGTTATCTAACCCTCAAACTTTTGACATTCCTGCTCCCGTACTTCTTCGATAAATACTTTATCCGGGCTAACCTTGCGCCGTCGCTCTTAAAAACCGGATTAAGCCTTCTTAAATCTCCGCCCAATTCTTTTATAATCTTTAACCCCTTTTCAACCGCTCCCGCTATATCCTCTTTCGTTGCCATTGTCTTAATCTCCTTAATAGTATTGTAACAGATAATTCATAATTTGTCAATAGGTAATTAAAAATACTTTTTTCGTTCAACCCCTTCTCGGCATAATAACAGCCGTTATTTTCTGCTCTCTGTTTTCAGAAGATAATTTTACCGGTTCAAGCGGAGTATCGTATATATCGACTTTTACCGATTTACTAAAACCCTCGAAACATTCTAAAAGAGTAATCAGATATTTTACGTCAAG
>Ga0315284_10002908_pt1 | contig 24394 bp, 29 predicted proteins | sample YL17G09_16_MG_FD_203696 | JGI IMG/M metagenome (GOLD analysis project Ga0315284, IMG submission 203696) | Sediment microbial communities from Yellowstone Lake, YNP, Wyoming, USA - YL17G09_16 | ecosystem: Environmental > Aquatic > Freshwater > Lake > Sediment | place: USA: Wyoming | collected...
AGGGGGGTCCGGGGGTGACCCCCGGATATGGGGGGGTAAGGGGGGAGCGATAGCTCCCCCCAAAAAGTGAATTTAAAATCATCTCAATCTTATGTTATTAAACATGGAAGAGAAATTCAAATATTATTTATCCCATCGGGATTTTCAAGAGGGAGAAACCCAAAATTTCGATTTCAGTATTCCAATTTCACAATTTGAAGAAATATTAAAAGAATTCACAGAAAAATTCCCAACAATTTCCTCTATAAAAAATGGGCATAAATTATATGGAATCCATAACAAAAACTTTAAAATATTTCAAGATGGAAGCTGTTATGGATATGTTATTTCTAGCAATACTCTTGAAAAAATTGAAAACTACTGGGAGTTTTCTCAAAAAACACAGCAAATATTGAATGATGATTTTGCTGGATTTAAGACCTATTGGATCGAAGAGTTATATGAAGATATTGTCTTCAAATGCACAGAGGAAATACAAATTATTTTCTCTAAAATGACTGATATACCCCGTAAATACTGCGAATATTCTATTTATTTTGAATCAAAGAAGATACCTCCAATTCTGACAGAACATATCAGATTCATTCAATCTAAACTAAAACAGTTGGATCACTAGATAGGTCTTTTTCAAGATCTATTTCAAGTTCTATTTCAGATTGTTCAGATGTAGAAACAAGAAGAGAAATAACTTCTGGTTCTAATGGTCCAGGTGCTTGAAATTGGATGGGCGTTGGATCAGCCACTGGGGCAGCCACAGGAGCAGCAGCAGGAGCAGCAGCAGGAGCAGCAGCAGGAGGCGCCTTCTTAAAACATTTTGAAACCCACTGAAAACAGCATGAAAATATACTTATAACTTCCTCTGGGCGAATGTTCATCTTTCCGCTTTCAATACTTCTCCATCCAATTGTAATCAAAGCCACTGTAGAATCAATATTAGATTTTAATGTTTCTTTCTGTTCATCAGTGAAACCAACGCTTGCAGTTTGAACAACATGATTTAATATTTTTTTAAGAAGTATTTTCTTCTCATTTTCCCTTAATTGTGTTTGACCTTCAATAAGTTCCAGAATATACTTTGCAATATCAAATAAATTATTTATAATATCATCTGTAAGAGGGTATTTTTTATTTATTTCGGACATTGTGCTGCTGTAAATTAAATTAAAAGCGGCTTTTGTGTCTGTAATTGTTATTGAAGAAATGACTAATTTATTTATCCCATTTTTTGAAACATCAGTTCCGAAATCGATAGCCTTGCTTATCAATTTCTCCAATTCTAACCAATTATTTACTCGTGTCTCCATAAAACTTTTTAAAATAGCCATAGCAGTTTTTTTCTTTTCTACCCCACTTAACTCCGTCTTTTTCTCAACAGCCTCCATAGCAAATTGCACTAATTCAATAATTTCATCTGAATCAATGACTCCATCATCTAAAAATCGTTCAACCATAGTTCCTAAGCATTCATTCTCGATATTTGTGGCACTCATTATAATATTATTATAAAATTATTTTGTATTTTTATAATAATGATTAGAATTATTCTTTCAATAGCCCTCATTATTGTGATTATTGTATTTATTTGGAGATATTTTCTTTTTTCCGATAAATTAGAAAAAAAAGTTAGATTCGAAGATAAAGTTGATAAAATTATTATACCTAATCGAGAAGAAATAAAAGCTGACATAAAAGTTGACATAAAAGAAGGATTCCATAATCAAAATTCAGAAAAAGTCTATGAAAATATTAATCCAGCTAATTTTTACACTCAAGATTTCAATACACCCAATTTTACATCAAATGTTATGGACCTTCGTAAATTTTATTCTTATGATAATCCACCCGGTGGGACAATTAATAAAGTTCCAGATAATGATGAATCATTTGTAGAAGATGTTAAATCAGATCCAGCTTGGCTTATTTCAAAACCAAAAATAGTCAGTCATTTAGAACCAACCTCGAATTATTGGAATTATAAAAATGAGATGCCGATGAATGGAGGTGATTTTGGTGGTTTGTCTGGATATGAAGGAATGGGTGGAACTTATTCTATTTTTAATGTAAAGGAACCTCTGCAAGACAACCCAGATATACATCATTCAGATGATTTACGAAATGGTAAGGGATTTCCTCAAAAACAGGACTTCAGATATAATATGTCGAATGTTTAAATATAAAATTTAGGAATAAAATATTTTACTTCTTTTTTAGTATAATTACTTTGCTCTTTTTTTGGCTGAAATTTAGCCAGAATTGGAATATTTTTATTTGAATCTTCTGCAAATTCTGGAACAACAAATATACGGTTTGTTTGAATTATAATCATATTATAATCTTTTTATATAAATAAAATTGAAAAAAATTACTTATATATAGTATGAATATTAAAAATATGAGCTATAAAATAACAACACAAAAAGGAACTGATTTGGAGCGAAAATGCTTTTATTATGAAGATAGTAATGAGCAACCAATTTTAGCTGCTGGGGTATTATTTATCAAAGAAGAAAATGGTAAAAAATTTGTTCTTATGCAGAAAAAAATTGAAAAAGATAAACAAGATGAATATTCTGATTTTGGTGGTAAAATCGATATAAGAGATGAAACTATTGTTAATACAATTGCAAGAGAATTAGGTGAAGAATTAAATGATGGATTATATGAAATAGTTAAAAAAGAACATGTATATTTAGATACAATTGAAAAATTAAAAAATATTATCTTAAAAAATATCATAAAATTAATATATCAAAGAACTGCCAAATATTTTGTTATTATTGCTAAATTACCAAAAAACATAATGCTTGATTTTGAAAAAATTGGGACTCGTGAAGAATTAGATAAAATCAATCGCACTGTACATTGGATTTCATATGAAGATTTTATTAAATTCTACAAAAGCAATAAAAATACACCCAATTTAATTCATCCTCGATTATGGGGAAATCAAATTCTCAATTTTTTTACACCAAAAAAATTTGGGTTTTCAAAATCAACGTAAATAATCTTCTTCAGTCGGTTCATACAAAGGTAAAAGATATTCCATATTTTTTAATTTTTTTTCAGATGGTAAAAACATATTATTCCAAAGTATTGTTGCCATTACCTTATCGGAAAAAGACGATGGATGGAAACAATCTAATTTCGATAAATAGCTACTATTATAAATTTTGAAATTCTCTAGGATTGGTTGGATTTTTACAATAATATCGTCCCTTTTTCCTGCAAGTGATGCAATATAAGGATATAATTTTTTATTCATATCTTGAAATAATTGGATTACCTTGCTTCTTACATTTTTTTGGCGATTTCTTCCGAGAATACAAGGACATTCATTTATAAGAAGATGGACAATATCACACTTCGGATTTTGCCAATCAAGAACCATTCCAACATCGAACAATGAGACATAATTTATAAATATTTTCTGGGAATCTTCGTAAATATTATCCAATAATTGTCCAATATTATCCATATAGGAGGCAATCGTTTTATTATATCCATTTATACAATAGGCACATATATCATTTGCTCCAATCATTATAGTTAGGACTTTCCATTTATTTGTGCAATTATATTGAACCCATTTGAAATATAATTCTTCCCACATGAATATGACTCGATTGGATAACGCTCCCGAAATTGCTACATTGCAATCTATATTATGGTCATGATTATAATTTACAAGTGTTTCATAATTGGATGCACAAGATTTCGATAAATTCAGATTGGGATTGAATTGGTGAAATATATTAGGAAGAGTTCTGTAGTTTTCTTTGCGTCCAATAGAGAAGACTTGGTCTCTATACTCCATAAAATCCTCTTTTCCGAAAGACCCGGAATTCATAGAAAATCCGGCGGATATGGAATCTCCAATAACGCCAAAACATTCTATGTCTTTCGGATAAATTGCAGCATTTATGGTGCAAAATAATAGAAATGGTAATAATATTCTTATATTTATCATTATAAGAATATAAACATTATTTTTTAGATGGTTTCTTTTTTTTTGTAGCACTAGTTGTTTTCTTCTTTTTCTTTTTTTCAGATGCGGTCTTTGTGGTCTTTGTGGTCTTTGTGGGCTTTGCTGTCTTTGATTTCCTCGTGGTTTTTTTCTTTTCACTATCACTAAGTAAAAAATCGAAAAAACTACCACCATTCATATGTGATTCTGTTGTTAGTCCTTCAACTGATTTTTTTGCACATGAACCATCACCTCCAGAGTGCCAACCAGCTTTCACTTGATTTTTATAGCAAGGCGATAGAGGATAATTAAATTGCTCAACATATCCAAAAGTTGCACCTCCTTTTTTAGAAGATTTTGATTTCGTTGCCATTATATCAATAACAGAGAAAAAAATTAATACGCCCTATATTGAGGTTGAACGACTAAATGATTTCCGTCAACATCTAAATAATATCCAGAATCCGCTTTCCCACCACTAAATATAGGACGACAACAATCATAATATGAACGTATCACTGGTTTTCCGGCAATTGGTGTATCTTCAACCATTACTGAATAACCTTGTCCACCTTTTTGTTTTTTTTTATTTTTAGTTACTACTTCTGAAAAATAGTTTATTTTAAAATTATCAAGATATAGTGTTTGTGTTATTGTATAATTTTTGTAATAAAAAATTAGTATAATCATATTCGAATTTTTCATTAATATTTTTGGGTCACTATTATAATATTTTTGCCTTGAAAATAATACTTCTGAAAAAAGCGATTTTTTACCGGAATATTTTCCCAATTCTCCTATTAAATTATATGTGAAAAATCTTTCCAATATTGGAATAATTTTTATTGATAAATTTGTTTTACTAGTTGCATATTTTATACTATCTATAAATAATTCAATAAGAAAATCTATTTTTTTAGAATTTTTATCCATATTATATATTTAAAGAAATTATTATTTATTAGAGCAATATAATGGAAAACAAAAGTGATAATCGTGATAACCTTATTTTTGGCGTCGAAAGTACAAATGAGCCACTTGAACAAAAAGCTGCCCTTTCTGTTCTTGTAAATGCAGTTCAAGTTGCTCAGAGTAGGGGCGCTTGGCGCATAGAAGAATCATCCATGTTATACAAAGCTATTCAAGCTTTTACAAAGAATTAAAAAAATGATGGAAAATTTGATTGATTTTTTTGTGTGTATCTCAACATGAATCCTGTCCCGAACCCGAAGCTTATGCTTCTAATTCTTTCTGCGCTATACTACGGTCCGCGCTATCTTGTCAAAGTTGGTCTAGCCGACTTTGGCGATTTTCTTGTCATCTTGCTTATTCAGGCGAAAGTCAATGCAATGAATGACTTCAAACCCTATCCCAAACGCCTACCCAAAGGCTCCATTCGAAAAATACAGGAATTCCTGCAGATTTTCCCAATACTCTCTGACCATCAGCTGGATATTTTAGCCCATTTCCTTGGTGACGATGATTTTGAAGGATTCCTTTGCAAGAATTTTGGCAGTGGTTACCAATCAATCATTGAAAAATATGAGCCAATTTTCAAATCGATGCTTCCCAGGTTGTTACATCATGGTCTCGCAATCTCACCCTTGTATGAGGGAAGATATGCATGCTCATGTGCGAAGTGGGTGGTTGTTAAGGTCATCTTTTCAATCATATCTGACATAGCCCCCAATGTGTCTGCGATGATTAAAGGAAAACAGCTGTCGCCTAATTCTGTAAGGATTGCATTAGCTGTCTCAGTATTGCAAGACTACGGTGAGAACCTTGTTTTTCAATTGTATATCAAGACAATCAATGACGTTCAGAGAACGCATGACAGCAAATATTACATGAAGGCAGAGCAAGAGTTTAACTGCTCTATATCCAATGAAAAAGACCATCGAGAATGGTTGGAATTGCACGCTAAATACCAATCGAATTATGGACATTCTTTTGCTAAAAACCCACAAAGGTGGAATTTCAATCTGATTTGTTGGCTGATGAATGGGTTTGAAAACTATGACCATCTGCTTCAGTACATTCATGAAGTTAGAGCAGATTAACTGATGATTATTCCATAAATGACAAACATTATAAAAAAAATGATGGTAAAAAAAATTAAAATTTACCACATTTAGGGCAAGATGAAATTTTTGCCAAAGTTTTTGCCGTTTTTAGTAACGGTTTTAAGTTATCTGCCGTTAGAGCACAGTTCGCGCAGTCAACTTTTGTGTTTACAACTCATTCGTTGTCTTGTGACGAGAATCACGATGCCGTATTTTACAAAGACAGCATCAAACATCAGTCAGATGGTCTTTCGTCGAGTCATGACTCGTGTTTTACAGCTCTTTGGAGATGACGAAATCAAGAGCATCCTCATGGTCCTAAACAAGAGCGGACCGCACAACATCAGAGCACTGCGTTCTGTCTTATGTAGGAATTTTCTGCCTCCTGCGCAACTATCTCTGACCTTTGATTTTATCGATTTTATGCATAAATCAGAGTCTGTTGAACATTGGTTGGATGTTTTGAGTCAGTTTCCACAACTTACTCAACCCAACGCGAGATGTACAGGCTTCAGCCTAGTAGCTCAAGAGTTGCGTACTCTCTACCAACAGAATAAGCTATTTTCCACTTTGTTGTCTTGTCAGTCTTTGAGATTAAGCAAGAGAATCTTGTACAATGCTTCAAGGAATCAGACAAGAAGCTTTCGGGCTTTTATGAATTCTTTTAAGCGTATGAAAAAAGCATTGCGGGGGGAATTGAATCTTGTGGGGCTGAATATGTACGATCTAACTGATTGTATTCTAAGTTACTTCTTTGATGAGATGCAAAAAATGGGACGAATCGACTTACAAAGGCTTTACGAAGTTTTTGCTGAAGGTTCTTTGACGAAGGACTACTACATCAAAGTAGATTCCGAAGGGTGCCTTGTGCCTTTTCCGTTGCGTCCAACTGAAATTTCATTTGTTCCGTTTTCGGATCGAGATGCTAGAGTCATCTTAGATTCTTGCAACAAGACTTTTATGTTTCCACAGATAGGCTCCAAACTCAAGATGGAATTATTTTTTATTGCAAAGGAGCAGGTATCCTTTGATGATTCATGCGTAAGCATCGGTTCTCAAGGGATGTTCTTTATCTTGAGTATGATATCAGTGCATCAATCGGGTGATCCTTTTTTGGCTTATATCATCAGATCAATATATCATTCTTATGATCCGATTGATGATTTCATTGACTTTCACGTGGAGAAGTTACTGCATGTCTCATTGATTAATGGATCTATTCCAGAAATCGTCAGACTGTGGAAGTTAATATATCCAGGAAGGTGGTCGCAACCTGCATTCTTGTCAACCTTTAGGGACACGCGTATTTCATCCATGTTTAGGATGTTTTATGACATCGTCAATACGCCTGAATGTTTTGGGGAGATCGTTGACTTTATTTCACAGAACTCATCTTCTGATTCAAAATCAGTAAGGATGAGTTTAAGAAATATGCAAATGCCTAGTCTTGCTAGCCGCCATAATAGGATGTTTTATCCTTTTATATAAGCTAGTAATACAAAGAAATTGAGAGCGCCATAGTTTTGGTTAAATTCAAAAAAATTATAATATTTATTCAGTTATTGTTGGTAGGGTTTTTTCTAAGCTATTTGCACTGGAATCCATTTCTCATTCACTGGATTCTTTTTACATTTTGCGTAAATTTCTTCTTTATCGAGAAACCAATTTTTCACCATAACACTGCATTCAATATTTGGTATTCCAGCATATCCGACTTTCGCCTTTTTTGAATTGGAACTGTCAAACATGTAAATTTCATATACGTCCGGAAATTCCGTCTTCTTCATTAAAAATTTAGCTTCGTCTTTCCCTTTTGGTTGGACTGGTGCAACTTTTTGTTGATGTTGTTTTACCTGTTGTGAAGTAGTTTGTATAATATCATTATTACTGTTCCCAGAACATATTCTGGTAGTTTGAGAACTATCATTCCCCCCATTTTTTGGACTCTCATCATCCGGTTGTTTATTCCGACATTCCGGAAATATATATAATATATCATAAGAAGCAGCCTCCAAGCATTTAAATACATATCCATTCACACGGAATGGCAACTTCCCAATCAGCCTATTTTTCACACCTATAATATCCTCATACTCATATTTATCTTTCCTAATTAATTCGAAGGGTTCCATATAGGAATCTGACACATAATCATTCGCCAAAATATTTCCGAGAATTTCATAGCGGGTGCTGTATGACTTTACCACCAAATTCGTCTTTTTATATACCAAACAGTCTCCAACATAGAAATACCATTTCTCATTTATTTTAATAGTTTCTCCTTCTAGCATTGTGTCTTGATATAAACTTACATCAAAACGCGTCTTCACAAGAAAAAATGTGGAATTTTTGCGATTAATATAAAGAGCGTATGGCTTGAAATTCACATATGTCAGAAATAGCAAATATTTTGCCCCATAAGTATTCAAAACAAAAGAGTGTTCCTTTTGTTTTAATTCATTCGCACGGTTTTTGTCTAAAAAATGATACCGCTTGTATTCAATATCTATTCCATATTGATTAATTCTATTCGTCAATTCCTGTATATGCAGCGTATTTGTAATTTGTAAAGCTTTTTCATTCCCTAATTTTACTGGTTTCATTTTCTTTATGTTTATTACTAATATCAAATCTTTTTTAAATCATTTTTTTACGAAATTAGGCAACACCCACCACCCCTAATTTTATAACGATGTGAAATTGTCAAAGGCTGGCTGAAATACTTCGGCTGATCTTTTATTGCATATTTCGAAAATAATTTTCCTTTTGTAGAACAAGCAACTTCAATAATTTCATCGTACAAGCTGCATATATCTTGATTCAAAAATTTAGTCTTAAATAACGAATTATACAGTTCTAATTCTTCAAAACTCAGCTGAGTATTCTTACCTTGGCGCATACATTTCACTACCAACCCGTTCCATGTTTCATTCTTTATTGGATTTTCCACAATGTCATTCTCAAGTGCCCAATCTCCTAAATAAATTAGGTCTTTCAAAACTTCATTAATCTTAGCATCATCGGAAATATGGTCAAAAAATCGGATTTCCACACCGTGATTATAATGCTTATTAAAATTAATATCATAGCCCATTTTTTCACCTTTAGTATATGCACAATTCTTATAAAATTGATTATACCAGCCATAATCTTTAGTAACTACATCAAAAATACTGGAATCATCTTGAAGTAATTTGCCCGTTTTCATGGTATCTGTGTCATATGTTCCTATCCCAATATATCGCGAAACAGCGCACCTTTGAGAGCATGCTGAAAAAAGTTTTGCGTAATCGCACTTGATTGTGGAAAATTGGTCGGGGCTTCCAAATTTAGCAAGAAAAAATGGCTCCATAAATTGGATGAGTTTGATATAATTTTTATGGATATTTATGAATCTAACCTTATCATAGATGATCCCATCTTCTCGTAATTGGGTTGGTAATGTAATATTAAAATGAAGTGTTCCATTATTAAATATTCCAATATTATGGAAATTTGTGAGATAGATGGCAAATTGATGATTGTCTTTTTGGAATCCAATTTCTCCATATTTTGGGAAAACACTATTCTCTGAGAAAACACTCCGCAAATTTGTAATAAAATCTTTTTTTGATTGTTTATATTCATCTATTACACAGTTATACTGCGTATTATAAAAATTTTGAGTTATTATCTCAATTGTATCCCCATCAAATGTAAAATTCTTCTGGAAATTATCAGCCAAGTAGGCATTTTTCATTGCCAATTCCCACAATGTTTGCCCACAAAATTTAGAATTGGGCTCACATAATTTAGTATAGAGTGTTTTAGATTGATTCATCTTATCCGTCTTTGTAAGAGAATGGCTGTTTAAAAGAACAGGAAGTTCTATAGAATCGACAAATGATTTATAAAGAAACCCACAGTCAACGTATTCTTCCACATAGTTTTTGTAATAGTCTACACTATATCTCTCGCGTTTATGGTAATTCAAAAATTTCTTCTTATCTACCTGAACTTTCTTCTCAAATTCTAAATATAATTCATTTTCTAGTCCAATCCCCCAATATAATTCATTTTTCCCGTAAGATTCTTTATATTTAGTATGTTTATCTGAACTATTTTTGCCAATAAAATGATCCATGATATAATATGAAAATACAAAATATTATTATTCGACGAGAATATAAAACAAGTGAATTTAGAACGCCTCTAATCCCAAGCGATTGTAAAAAATGTATGGAATTTGGCATTATTGTTTATGTGGAAAAATCCACACAACGCTGTATTTCAGATAAAGAATATGAAGAAAATGGGTGTATTATAATCGAAGATTTTACTGAATTAGGACTTCCTAAAACTGAAACGCTCGTAATTGGACTCAAAGAATTAGATTACTCTAATCCAAAACTACTGCCATGGTGTCATCTTTATTTTACGCATATATTCAAAAATCAGTTGGGAAGTGAAGAAATAATCGAAAAATTAACAATAAGTCGAGCAATTATATATGATTACGAGTATTTTCTTAATCAGAAACAAAAACGAGTCATAGCATTTGGATATTGGGCGGGTTTTATTGGAACTGCAATTGGATTAATACAATATTATTACAAATCAATTAATAAAAATATAAGTAATCTCTTTCCACGTCAAGATGCTTCTATTCTTTTTGAAGAAGTTGAATATTATAAACATTTCTTCCGCAAAATAAATATTGGAATAATTGGAATAAATGGGCGCAGTGGAAGAGGGTCTCGATTTTTATTAGAAAGATTGGGAATATCCAATTTTCATGGATATTCCAGAGTGAGTGATAAAGGACCTCTAAAGCAACATAATATTATCATCAATTGCATCAAATTATCTCCGGAAGATAATAATATTTTTATATCTGATGAAACACTCCATCAATTTGATAAATTAGCCGTAATTGTTGATGTTAGTTGCGATATTAATGCAAAAAATAATCCAATTTGCCTAAATTATCAAGGTACAACTTTTGAAGAACCAGTTTATAAAATTAACGATAGGGTTGATATAATTGCAATAGATAATTTACCTTCTTTACTACCCAATGATAGTAGTGAGGAGTTCTCCGCTAAATTACAAAAAATAATTTGTGAGAAGTGGGAGAATCAATTGCCCAAATTAGGTATAATTTAAAAGATTTATTATATTTATAATAAATAATGGCTGAAAATATCCCAGAGATTGAACATTATTATCCACTGGAGCGGATTGCATTTATTGCTTCCAAATTAGAAGTAAATGGGAATACTGTTGAACTTCTAAATAATTTTAAGGAATTTTATGATAATCTAGAGATAAAATTTCCAGATGTGAATAATTTTAGAAAGAATGGGAGATTTATGGGCAAGCATATGAAACAAAATACTTGGAGAAGGAAGAGCCGGTTTAAGAGGAAAGACTTAGAGAAATTTTTGACAAATTCATATGTTAAGCAGATACCAGAGAATAATATTGAGAGAATAAAGCGTATTATTATTACAAATTTGAATAAATTGAATGAGAAAAAATTTACGATTATTGTGAAGGAATTTATTGACCAATTAGAGGGACTTATGTATTATGAATCTTATGAAATATTAAATCAGGAAATTTCTAATAAAATACACACGGACACTTATTTTATTAGCTTATATGCAAAACTTGTAAAGGAATTGATTATCAATAAAAAATGGCAGAAAAAGATGTTCAATATTGTGAATAATAAAGATGGACAATATTACTATTCATTAAACCGCATGGTTCAAAAAGATGATGAGGAATATTTTGGTCCATTTGATTCTACAGAGGAAGCTATGGAGGATGCAATGGAGAGTAATAACTATATGCTTTCATTTTGTACTTTCCTGGAGGATAATTTTAAAAATAGGTCCACTTATCAATTAGAAATAGAGAATTCAGAGGATAACTTTGAGATGAATATATTTTCTAAGAATCGCTATAATAACTTCCTGAAATTTCTGTTTTCCACTTTCGAGAATAGTATTTTTAATGAGAAAGTTATCCATCATATTTTGCTTCAATTACTGGCTACTAGTGAAATTGAGCAATTTATTTTCTTATTTGATATAATAAACAAGAGTGCCGCACATAAATTAGAAAAATCCAATATTCAATTTTATGAAGGTAAAATTATTGATTTAATTCCAAAATTGAGATTGTCAGCAAAGACTAAATTTAAACTGCAGGAATATTTCAAAATTGAAATTAAGACTTCTAATGCGTTTGATTTATTGGCATCTTTGAGTTCAAATGAGAATACAGAAGAAAAAGTGACAAGTAAAACCACATTAGAAGTGGATAGGAATATGAACTGTATTATTTCGGAATATCCAGTAAATCAAGATTACGAGAATGTAAAAAAGATGTTTACAAAAGTCACAAACTACTCATCATTTTACAATTCAATAATTCAAGAGATATTAGATGTTAATGATAATAAACGAGAATATTTGATTGAACTTATGAGTAAATTATGGAATGATTATGGAAAATTTTGGGAAGAATTCGAGATATTCCTAGTTAAAAAGCTAATGCATGATTTTAGCAATTTGGAGAGTGATTATCCAAATTGTCGAAAGATATTTCATGAATTAATTTTGATGTGGATTGAAGTAAATTCAATGGAGCCCATTGGAATTAATAGTTTTATAAAAAAATTAACGGACTTAAAGTCTGAAGATGACGATGAAATGTATAGTATCAAGCAGTTCAATGAGAAAATAACTGATCCTATTTGCTCTCAGCTTGTTTTAGTTTAGAAAATCCAAATCCTCTTCTTTGTGGCTTAGGAGGGGCTTGGGCTTCTTCTTCTACCCCCTCTACAGAAGGTGAATAAGTATAAGATGATAGGACCTTACCATCTTTTGCAACTTTCGTAGTTGTTATTTCGTAATTCTTCTTTTTGTAGAACGCTAGCCTTTTGAATGCTTGGTTCTCGAAAATGGAGAATTCATCCACAATATCAATAACGAGTGGAGTATTACGCTCGCTATCACCTGTTTTGGGTCTTATTCTGCCAACTGCTTGTTCAATGTCTGTCTTGGGAGTTGCTAGGACAATCGTGTCAATCGTCGAAATATCGAGTCCCTCTGCCGCCATTTGATAAGTAGCTAGGATTGCTAATTTTTTCGTAGATAGTTCCAATGCAGCCTGCTTCATGCCGCCAATGTAATATCCAATTTCGATGCCTTTTTCTGCCATGACGCGTTCAATATCACGGAGCTGTTCCTTGCGGTCAGACAGAATGAGAACCTGGCGGTTCATATCTCGGATGCACTCTATTATTTTTTCTACAATAAAATTCGTTCTTGGCATAAATGATGCGATATTATTAATCATCCCAGCGGAATTGAGCTTTCCATAGTAACCAGTTAATTCTTTGCTATAGACTTCATCTTTGCAGCAATATACATAGCGGATTAGTTCGCTATTAAGGGCACTTTTGCCAATCCTCTGAAAAATGATGTCACCAATGAACCATTTGAGGACCTTTGTAAGACCATCTTTTCTATTAGGAGTGGCACTAAGCCCGAGCATATATGTGCAATTGATTTTTGCCAGGGCTTTAGAAAAGACCCGACTTGGACAACGGTGTGATTCATCTAATATGACGAATCCAAAGGAGTCAAATAGGTCAAGGGGATATTGTTTCATTGAAATACTTTGAATCATTCCAATGACGATGTCTTTATTTTCAATATCAACAACGTCTCCTTGTATTTTCCCAATTCTGGAATTGGGCAGGAAATCAGATATTCTTTCGACCCATTGGTTCAAAAGGAACTCCTTATGAACGAGTACAAATGTCTTTTTCTTCAATTGACTAATAATATAACAGGCACACGCCGTTTTTCCTTCTCCACATGGAAGTGAAAGGATACCTCCTCCACGACCAGTTGCATAGGTCCCGAATGCTTCCATGCATTTAGCAATGGGCTCTTGTTGATGGCTTCTGAGGCTGCCATTGAAGGTAAGGTCAATATTTTCACCGGGGTCCAGCTTTATTTCATCAGGTTGCCCAAATTTTTCCAATCCATAATATTTAGGAATATACATTTTTTGGGCATTTTCGGCATAGATGGGGAATGGTTCATCTGGCTCACCATAATCCCCACTTTGAAATGGTTGAATGAGCAATTCTTTTTTAATTTGATTAAGAACACTGGGATCCCAACTTTTTTTAATAAGAACATATCCTCTTTTCCCAATATATGATTTCATTTTATTTTGGTTTAGATTATGGGGGAAATAAAAAATCATTTTTTTTAATAATAATAATATTCATTAAAATATAATATGAATGCACCACGTAGAGTATTAAGGGCATCTTCAAATGCAGTCAAAAAAATATATGGCTTTGGTGAGAAGTCGGTTCAGGGACATTTGATTGAAGGTTCAATTATAGTTATTTTGATTATTTTAACAGCAGTTGTTCTAAAATTTTTACCACTTAAATTTTTGTGTTTTTTCAACAATATTATTGTGAAAGTTATATTTTTAATTGTTATCGCATTTGTTGCATTATATTGCCCAGCAATTGGCTTAATGTTGGCTATATTATTAGTATCTATTATTCAAATGTGCCAGAGAAAACAATTGTCTATGGAAATTAACAATATTCAAAATTCATCATCAGGAAATGAAAATATGCAGCCTGATATGAATGTTTTTGAATCAATGTCTGGAAACCGCATGGAAGGACAAATGAGTGGAATGGGAAATATGGGTAGAATGGATGACCAGATGGGTGACCAGATGGGTGATCAGATGGGTAACCAGATGGGTAACCAGATGGGTAACCCAATGGGTGGTATCATGGGCGAACAGATGGATTACCAGATGGGAGGCATGATGGAGAGTTATCAGAATCAAGGTTCAAATATGGAGCCTCAAGGATTTAATGATGATACATCATGCATGACTGGTTGTGGTGGAAGTGGATCCGGTGGAAAACAGGATAACCGCCGTGAATTAAATGGAATGTGCGGAAATGTTAAGACTTGGTCAAACCAAATATCTGCTCAGGGATTAGATGGTGATGTTGTTGGGCTGCAGTCATCTATTGGATATCCATTATAATTTTTATTGATTTTAATCTTATAATTAAAATTAAAATTTATTTGAAAACTATTATATTTTGGATCTAATTATTTTTCTTAGACCTTGTGGAACTGAGCTACCAACTGTGATACTATTTTTCATAGCTGCAAGTTCCTTATTATTTGGATTTGCTGCTAGTAATCCTTTATATGCTGATTCTACTTTAGGAGTAATCAAAACCGGATTTTTCTCAAAGCTTTGTATTAAGTTATTTAATACTTTTGAATCAACCGTTGTAGATGAAGACTTTATGTCTTGAATTAATTTACTATTTGAACCAAGCAAACTTGCTAATTGCGGATTATTTTTATTAAATATTGCTTTTTGGCTTGGAGATAAATTATTATATATTCTTGATGCTTCTAGAAGATTAGTCCTTCCAGAAGACCCTGGTGTAGTAAAAGAAGATGGATTTGAACTATAATCACTTATTATGTTGCTTCTTAATCTATTAAAACTTTCAATTTCATTTGAATTTCCAAAACTTTCTGTTCCAAAAGAATATTTTGATTGTAAAAATAATATAATAATACATACAAACCAAATACAAAACCCTATTAAAAATAATTCCCAACTTTTTATTTTAATTTTTTGCTCTGAGGTATCTTTATTTGATTCCTCATTTATTTTAAATAATGCTGCAGTAAAACAAGAAGCAATTGCAAAAAATCCAATAAATGTCACAATAATCCACGGAATATTTCCAGGATTTAGCCATAATTGTCTTGAAAAAATATCCCAAATACCAACTTTTGCAGCTTTTGTTAAAAAGAAAAATATTGCACCAGTACCAAGAATAATAAGAACAATGAATAAGCCAATTAATATTCCTTGAGTAGTAGCCTTACTAGTTTCTTCATTTGTTAAATTTTTTTGATTTGATGTATCTGCTGAAGTTGATGAACCACCACCTATAACATTAACTGCTGTTCTAGAACCAGGATATACTAATTCTTCTTCGCACTCTTCTGCCTGAACTTTTTGACTAAGTGTTGCAACTGTTCTGCTACTAGTAGTACTTGCACTTCTTAAGGTTGTACTTGTTCCAAATTCTGGTTGAAGTAATGATGCATTCCCAACAACTTGGTCACAATTAGAATTACATACTATAGCTTGGTCAGAATTTATTGGTTTTATATTCTCAGTATAAAATATTATTGTTCCTGGAGGATTTGACGGTATTTGCTGTGTATATTTATTCACTTTTGATTGAAAATCATCCGGACCATTAAGAACCCTGGAAATTAGTGTATCTAAAAAAGTTTGTGGAATATCTATTATTCTTGTCATGGAAATATATTGAATACTATTTGTATTAATGAGTGTGCTAAAAAAAGATTTATTAGTTGGCAATAATTTGCCTAAATTTACATTTTTTAAATTAGTTACATTTTTTGTATCATTCTTTAAAGGAATTTGTGGTGTTAATGAGTTCATTAAAACAAAACCATCAGTTAATGCTTTACCAACATTATTGGCTTGACCAATAATTGAAATAACAATCATAATATTTGGATAAGTTGTATTTATAAATGTGAGATAAAATTGAATACTCCTATTATAAGTAATTGAATTTACTACATCTTTTGCAGGTGCTGAAAATTTTATTTCCTTCAAATTAAAACGAATCATATTTTGACCACTGGCACCAGTACCATTCCAATTTATATAATTATTAGAATTATCAGTTGGTGTTATTGTAAAGTAGGTTCCATCATTTGTCAATTTTGCACTGCTTATATCTTTAAATTCAAAATCAAGTTGGCATCCGATTTGACAAAATAAAATTGGAGTATTTGTTGATGGATTTGCACCAGATGTAGATTGTGGTAATTCAAATGTTAATCTTGGTATATTTTGAATCGCTGTATTTCTATTTGTTTCTAAAGTAAAATTTGCCATAATCTAATAGAAATATAGAAAATATTATTCTAAGTAATTATTAATGATTTACATTTTTATTATTTGCATAATTTTTTTATTATTTTTTTGTATTTTTAGCCAGAAACAATCCAAAAAAAATCTGGATATTCAAGAAACATTTGATAATAAAGAACTAGAACAATCTGAAGAAGAAGAATCAGAAAATGCCAAAATGGGGAAAGAATGGGAAAGAGAAATAAAGGATGCTACATTCAAAACAATTATGCCCTCGCAAATCACATATGAGAATATCCTTGCATTCCCTAATGCAGAAATAAAATTGGAACCAAGGGATAAAATATATGTAAATCCATTTTTCCCGAATGATAAATCAAAAGGGACTGTCCAATTGGAGTCGCCCCGTCAGAATTACCCAGATTTAAGGGATATGACAATTGTTGAGAGAAATGCCTTTAAATTTGGTTATCCCGATGGAATGACAATGCAAGATTATGTAAATTGGCTTTATTTATTTAGAAAAACTCCGAATTTATTAAATTTGGAGCATAATATAAATTACCAGAAATTAACTGCTGGGATTCCGATTTACTATAAAAAAGATAAAACACCGCCTCCCGCTAAAAGGCTTACTCCCCTTAATGCTGACAACTATTTTAATAGTATGTATACTAAACCGCCGACTATTCCTAATAAAACACTAACTTATACAATCAATGAAGATGTAAGAGTGGCGGCTAATTTAGGCACATCTGGAATTATGCCAAGTAATTACGATGATTACGGGGATTTCTCCCAGAATTTTGACGTGATGGGATCTACTGGATATGTATATAGTGAGGAATTGGCTGACAAAACGGATCCCTTTTTTTTACGCAATATGACTGGTCCAAATTGGAGTGTTAAAGAGCCCAAACTAGAGGCGAAAATTTAGAAAAATCTAATATGGCACTACACGAGGATAGCTTGGAACATTGCTTTGATTCACTGTAACTCTAAACCAGCAATCTTCGCCTTTTATTTGTACTTGGTCATTTGTGCCCAATTCCCTATGTTTTGACGGTGTTAAAACATTGTATTTTTCGCCATCTGAACTCATTGTAAAATAATCATAGACAGGATATTTCGTATTTGGATATACCCTATTCAAATAAAGAGGGCGATATGCATTCTCATCATAAGGCGCAAATATTTTATAAATATAGCCGACCTGTTCGAATGGTGGATGTGGTCCAATGTCTCCATTCCTTGGCGCAATATTTTTGTTGGAAATATCAAGTGGTGGCAAAATATTGGCAACAACTTGCTGACTTCCACCATAACAGGGCTCTCGCCTTGAACCGCAGCCAACTAGCTCACCTGGTAAAACTACATTTGGGTAATTACCTACATCATATTGCGCTGCCCCATATCTTGGATAAATCCGCTGGAGACTATAGAGTTGTTGCTCACTGTTCGCATTTTGTAGAAGAGGTGAAGATTCCGGTTGAATAACTTTTGGCTGAATGCTTCGCTCTTTGCCCGAGAATTTTTCTAAAGTAGGGCGATTTTTTATTCCAAATTGTAATATATAAATAAATAGAAGAAGAATCAATACACAAATGAATAAAATATAATCTTTCATTAATGTTTGTAAGAAAATTATTTACAACATAAAAAACATCCATTGCTGGAATTGGGGCTCTCTATTTTTAAATTGGGTGTTTCATGAAATCCACTCCCCCCATTCATAACTTTCACTTCTTTTACTCTTCCATCCACTAAAATTGCCCTCAAAATTGAACCTTCACCACCACCTCCAATTACTTCAACTTTGGGAGCAACTTTATAGCCCGACCCTGCATTAATAATATAAACCCCATTTATTTTTCCATTGCCTATAGTGCAGACTGCTTTGCATGGCTTAACATCATCAAGATTATCGCATTTCATATTGGACCCTTCGATAGATGCTCCAGAAAAATTGGGGTAATCTGGGTGACATTGGGCAGAACTCAGAAATTTACACTTCATTGATGACGAAATAACTGGAGCAGGTGTTGGTATAACTGGAGAGGATGCAAGTGGCTTCGCGGAACTTTCCAATGATTCAGGAGCCCCAGTTATTTTTGTAAAATCCTTTATTTTTGTCTGAAGTGCCAATTCAGAATCCTTAGAGTAATTGGGTAAAAGCCCATCATTATTGAATTTCTCCGAAATTGCCTTCTCACTGTCCGTCTTATTCCCAAAATCAAGACCAGAATAGGGAGGAGGTTGACTATCTTTTTCTTGACGAACTTCTACAACTTGTTTCCGCTTATTTCCACCAAAGCCAGAAAATAATTCACCTATACTAAAATCCTCAATTACGGGTTTGTTTTTTTTTTCACGGACCCAAAATAGCTACTCATTTCGTCACCGTTCATAAGTGCATCCTGTACAACATTTCTAGTAACATGTGGTGGGTCAGTAGGAATTAAATTACCTATATTATCATAATGAAAATAGCGTTCATCTATAAATTCCTCAGTCTTTCTAGATTTCCAGCAAAACCAACCAAATAAACAAGAGAATATTATTAATAGAATAATTGCAAGAAGAACTATTCCAAACATGTTATCTTTTTTTGGTCCATTAAAATTTCCATTTTTCATAATAGTATATTATAAAAAATTTTTAGTTATTTTGGTGAAATTATAATAACTTTCCTATTCCCATTTTATTTAAATTTTCAATAATTTTCTGTCCATTCATTAATGGTTTACTTAAGCTCTCTAATTGTTTCCCCAATTTTGAGGTTGCGACTGTTAAATCATATAATTGTTTTTGTGCTTTATATGCTTCTTTTGAACTTACTTTACTTTTGCCAACATCCATATTATCTTCTTTTTCATCTTTATCACTGTCTTCATCACTATCTTCAAATGCCTTAGTGTCTAAATCAAATGCATCTTTTTCTACTTTATCATTAATTAATGGGTCCATCATTGATATTTTAGATTCATCTGGAGCAGGATCTTTTTTATCTTCTAAATTTGCTGGTTGTTCAGCTACTGGATTATCCACAAAATTAGTTTCTTCTGGATTATCTGTTTTTGGATTTTCTACAACCATCTCATTTACGCCATCAAAGCTTTCTATTTGAGTACAATTATCAGAACGATAACAATATACTAAATATAAAGCTAAAAATAAACTAGCAATAAATAATGAGAATAATATATTTTTACATAATTGATTCGAAATAATAAATATAATAATCCATAAAAATATGGCTACAACTATTATTGGCATACGTATAAAAATAACAAGAAGAAGAAGAATAACTGCAACTAAACTTTGATATTGCTTTATTTTTTCATATTCCATATTATGTTTAACATAGAATATAATTAGTGAATAAATTTGAGAACAAAATAAAATACTAAAGCTCCTATTAAACCAAGAACAAAAGTGCCTCCATAAATTTGTAATGAATCGCTTGCTGTAAATCTTGCAACTTGATTTATCATAAATTCGCGGACAAAAGGTAAGCATAATATAAAGAAAATAACTATGAATAATCCAATCGGCTTAAGAGCATTTTTAATTTTCTGACCAGTTGTTAATTCAGGTTCTTCTTCATATTGTTGTTCATATTGTCCATCATCTTGATATTGTTGCTGTTGTTGAGCAAGTTGTTGTTGATTCATGGAATGTTGTTTAGAAGGGTCTACAGCAAATTGTTGCTGTTGATAATTCTGTTGTGTTTGTGCATATGCCTGTTCTGATTCTGCATTATCTGCGTTCATTTGTGACATTATTTTTTTAATGAATTCGCCATCATTTTCATTTCCCTGTGGTCCTCTTGGAAGAGCATTCAATGGAGTTGCTTTTGGGTCAGCCATATTTTAAAATACTAAATATTTAAAAATATAGTGGATTACGCATTGACTTTATTTTGTTTCTCTAATTCGCGCTCCATGTTTTTCTTAAATCTCATTTTACGCTTTTGCCTTAAATAACCTTTTGAATGATATATCATCCATTTTCCAGAATTATCTACTTCTTCATCGTATTTGAATACAGGAACATGTCGTGGATTAACAATTAGAAATGTTGTATTATCCATTTTATATTAATACAAATACTATTTTCTTTAAATGGGGGAGAATTGAAAAACTACTCAGAATTTTTTTGAGAATAGTCCTCCATTAATAAATTGGATTTTTATTACAAACCGATGATTTTGGTATAAAACTATAGCAATCTCCGTTAGCTCCTTTAAATATTTTCCCAATAATTTTATTTGGATGCAATGCACGAATTTCAATACGGTCTCTGCGAACACAAGCCTCTCTAAATATACATGCTAAACCAAATCCCCAAATAATTGATATCATAATAATAAATGGTCTTTGTTTGAAAAAATCAGCTTTCATTGTTAATTATTGAGAAAAAATTTAATTATTAGGTATAATAACAATTTCGTCATCTTTCTTCATGCCAATCATTTTTTGAAATCTAGAGATTGCACCTTCTTTCTCTTTATCTTCTGAATCTATTTTCTGAATAGGAACTATTGATATTTTCTTCTCATCTTCAGGGCAATCAGTTTTATTTGATTTATATTTATAGCAATTATTTGCATTATCTATATAAACTGTTGAATCTGAATTCTCATGTGTTGGATACTTATAAATAATTTCAGGATTTGGAGTAGAAATATAAGCAAAAAACATTCCAATTCCAAATGCAATAATAAACCAGAAAACGTCAAAATATTCTTGAATCATCTTAATTCTTATTTAGATTTATTTTTGGGGGTTCTATGATAAAATGAGCATTTATATTCTCAAAATTAATGTATAATTCTTTCATTCTATTGCTAAGATCATAGAGTAATGCATTTTCTTTAACATAATCTATAATAAATTTAAAATATTCAATCCAATTTTTGGTATCCTTAAGTGAAAGAGAAACATTTTTCGCAATCTGAGTGAATCTTTGTTCTGTTATTTGGTTCTCATTTTTTGCTACTTCTTTTAATTTTACAAAAACATCTTTAGATATATCAATACACTCTTCAAATTTATGTCCCTTTTTTATTTTTATTTCTGCTAAATTTTTCATAATCTCAGACCTTTTTTGAATAATATCATCTATAATTGCTTTTTCTTTATCAAAAATAGCCTTTATATCATTCATATTATCCTCTAATTTTTTCAAATTAACCAACATTTTTTTTATTTCATCATCATTTTCTGGATTATAGGTAGCTGATTCCATATTTTGCCGTAATTTATACATAAATAAATCAGAATTTTTTTTATAAGAATCAGTAATTTTTTCTAATAATAAAATTAAATTTATAACAACAGGTTTTGTAATTGAGACTTTCCAGTTTTTACACCATAATTCAATTGAACTATCATCTTGCTTTCTCTCAAGTGTAGTTTTTAAATCTTTCGGACATTTTGCTCTATCATTATAAAACATTTTTACATAATTTTTATATTCATCCATTTCTTTTGTAAATTTATGATTTAAATTATCTTCTAAATATTTTAAATACATATGATTATATTAGAAGTTTTTTTTCTAACTTAACAATATACATTTATGTATGTAACTATAAAAGAATATTCATTATTTCAATCTGTTTATAGTATTAAGGTAGATTTAATAAGTAAAAATAAAAAATTACAGAATAAATTATTTTATTTTAAATATAAAACTCACATTTTAGAAGATAATAAAACATTATATGAATATAAAATAAAAAAGGATGACAAATTGGAAGTAATTTTCAAAAGTGAAGGTGGAACAATCGCAAAAGGGCTCGCAATTTTGATTTGGGTTTTGATTTTTCTTATTTATTTTTTCTTTTTATTCATGGGATTCATGCCATTTATCGCATTTATTATTCCAAATATATTAGTTAAAGGATTATTAAAAATTGTTGATTTTTTTTATGAATTGACACATCCCAATAATTTTATGAATAGTGTATTATATTTTTTAAAGGCATATGCAATCCCATTTATAAATTTTATTTTTGAATATTTTGGATTATTTATATTTGTTTATATATTAACATTTTTTTCCATATATCATATTTATTATTATGCAAAAAAAGAAAATGTATGTGCTGCATATAATACTACAAGAGTTGTTAGCTTTTTAACAAGTATATTGACTGTTATTTTCTATTTTCTAGCAAACTCTGCTTCTTTTTTTAGAATTATATTTGGTTTTTTACCGAAAGTCATAAAACAGCCTTTTGTTAATTTGGGAACTGGAATTGCTAACCTTCGATTAATATTTATTGGTATGATCCCTTTTACTGGTCAACTTCAAGTTAGTATGGTTAATAGTCTTTCTACACTTTTTAAAGGTATTGGTTATTTAAAATTATATGGAAATCAATTACTTGATAACTGGGATGTTGCAATGGAATTATTAAAAAGTGATAAAATGCGAGAATTTACAAAAGAACAAGGAATTGATGAACTTATAAATTATATTAGAATTATTGAAAAAGCAGAGAGTCATTATGTTAATGGTACTCCTATTACAAATAAGAATAGAAAAAATGCTGAAAATATGGAAGAGATTATCCCATGTTTTAGCTCTACTTCAAGTGCATATTTTTTACGTTCTCTATTTCATAATTTTTTGAAAATGATTATTGATATGACATTCTTTATTGATATATGTAAAGTTAATGGTGATTATGAAGCTACTAAAGAAAAAATGAAAGAAGACTTTATACAAATGATTAAATCAACGGATGAAAAACGTAAAGAAAAAATGGAAGAATTTTTAGAAAAAATAAAAAATATAAGATTGGATAGTATTATAAATATTGATTGTTTAATTAATACATTAGTAAATGGTATGACTTTCAGTTCTACTCTTACATTTTTCTTTTTATTATTATTTATCATATTTTTTTTTGTAAAATTATAAATTTCTATTATAAAATAATATGAAAATTAATCATAATCAAAATAATATTAGTGTATATCATTTTTTATCTTTACACATAAGAGAAAATATAGATGATTATTATTTAGAATCTTCATCTGGGAGAATTTTATCTAATGAAGATATAGTTAAAAAAGACGAGAAATATACAATTAAACAAAAATGCAGGGGTGGTTCATCATTGAATCAGTCTGGAAATTCATTCACTATTACTATTGGAAGTGCAATTATTTATTCTATAATTACTATCTTATATTACAATTATTATATTACAAATATAATTACTGGAGGATATTGTACTATACCTAATATTAGCGAACCAAATTTAAAAAATATTTCTGGAGCATTTTCAAAGAGAAACGAAATTTCAGGAAATTCTATTAATAATGTAAAAAAAGCAAGCAGCATTAATCAATCTGGTGGAGAA
>Ga0315284_10002909_pt1 | contig 24390 bp, 38 predicted proteins | sample YL17G09_16_MG_FD_203696 | JGI IMG/M metagenome (GOLD analysis project Ga0315284, IMG submission 203696) | Sediment microbial communities from Yellowstone Lake, YNP, Wyoming, USA - YL17G09_16 | ecosystem: Environmental > Aquatic > Freshwater > Lake > Sediment | place: USA: Wyoming | collected...
GACCATAATATCCATATTGTGGAGAAATTAAATATTTTGATTCTATTTTTTCAATAATACTTTTCTTTGCACAATATTTATTAAAAATATCACAAATTATCGCAATATATATTTCATCTTTAGATTCTGCTTCTAATATAGGAATATTATAAGTATCTAAAAATGAATTAATATCAGTTATAATAATATCATAAAAATCTCTTGATATGTTTGTTTTTTCATAAGCTTCATTAAGTAAATCAAATTCATAAGATATAATTTGAGTTAATTTATCTCCTGACTTAATAATTATACCTTCAATAATATCTTCTTTAGAATAAGATACACCAAAGGTTTTTTCTATCATTTTAGCAAATGTTAAATCTGTTCCTTCATATTGTTTTGTGTCATATGCAATAAGAAGTTTCTTTTGTTCTTCATTAAGTTTTCCTTGAAATATAATCGGAGGTCTTCCCATACATAATTCACTAGCCCATTGAGTAACTTCTTCATAATTACATGATTCTATAATTTTTCCATTTTTTCTTTTTGTTACGTCAGTTAAAATATAACGTGGAAGTTTCGAATAAGGGATTCTTATAGGTCTTTCGCACGGAACATAGGCTAATGAAAATCTACAACCTTCGGGTATCTTTGCTTCTCGTATTATTATAGGAATTTCTAAAATAGCATTTTCATAAATATCTGATAAACATCTATCGACCAATGTTATAGGTTTATTATCTTTTTTATAAAAAATTATATTATCATTATATTTTTCAAAAGAAAGTCTAAATACATCTAATTTTTCAGTAATAATTACAACATTACTAAGAAAATTTTCAATATAAGCATTCCCTTGTTTATTTAATACATCTGAGAGTTTATTTAACATAGTTTAAATATTTTTAATTAGTAATCATTTAATTATAAAACGCTTTTATTATATATTCTAAATAAAAAAGAGTGATTTATTTCACTCTTAATAAAGTTCCTTTGTTATCATAAATATATCGATATTTATGTCCTAAATCAATTGCAAAAGCAGCTAGTTCTTTTCATTAACGTGCAAATTACCATTTTTATCATATATAAATGTTCGAGTAAAACCATTGCTTCCTCCAGTAAATTCCCAATCATATTGTAAAGTTATTTTAAATCCTCCTTCTGGAAAAATAACATATTTAGATACTATTTCTACTGTTTTCATAATTGCAGAAAAAACTCCAGTACTTGATGAATCATATCTTATTGAATGAACACCCGGTGAACAAAATGTAGAATATGTTGAAGTTTCCATAAAAAATTCAGTATCCCTATATATTGGAAGATTTAAATTATATTGTTTATTAAGTTTTTTTATTTCTCTTTTTAAAAGTTTATTTAATATAGGAATTTCTTCTCTTACTCTTCTTCTGATAGCATTTACTTCTTCTCTTGTCATCGGTAATTTATGTTCATTAGCGAATGGAAGTTGATCGTATAATGGTAATTTATACATAGTATCTTTAAGTTCTTCAACAGATCTTGGAGAAAGATGTTTGATAGCTTCGTTAATATGTTCAGATACTAAGTTCATCACCAATCTTTAATTATTTTTTTCATAGCAGTTTTTATACTGTCTTTATCAATAGTTTTTAATAATTTTCCAATAACGCCTATTGCGTTATACGAAGATCTATAACGAATACTCTGTAAATACTCATAAAAACTAAAGAATACGTTATTACTATTATTAAACCATTCGTCTATTTGTTCATCTAACATTTTTTCTTGTTCTTCTTGAGATCTTGGAGCAAGATGCTTTATAGCTTCATTCATATGTTCAGAAACTAAACTCATTTGTTTAAATTATATTTTTCTATTATTCGTTTTAAATCATCACTTATATAATCTATTAAGCCTATATCATCGCTATTTTGTATTTTAAAATCACGAAGTGTATAATATTCTATATATCGAAGCATGTTAGATAAAAATTCAACAGATAGTCTTCTATTGATATTAGTTCTCATTCGCGCAGCATTCTCTCTTAGTTCTAATTTAACTCTACGTAATAATTCTTTTTTAATAACTGGTGTATATCCCGCTTCATCTAATATTTTTTGCACTTCACCCTTAATATCTTCTTCAGATCTTCCGGTAAGATGTTTGATAGCTTCGTTAATATTTTCTGGTACTAAATTCATTATCTAAATTTATTTGGAAATATTCTTCTCCATTCGTGGCCTTGAGGAACTTGCGATGCTTTAACCCCAAATATTTTTTGCTCAGGACATGGATCTTCTCCATTTATTAAAAAGTTATTATTACAAGCCCATGTTTCAATATTTCTTGACATTATTTGTCCTAATAAAAATGGAAATCTTACACGTTGAGGATTATCGATTGCTCCTATTCTGCCATCAGGACCTTTATGAACAGTAATAACTATACGAGGGTTATTTTTATTTGTGAAGACATCTTTACGAGATCCATATACAGTCTCATTAACATTAAATCGTTTAAATCCTAAAGCAGTCCATTTATCACTAGGTTTTTTAACTAAATAATCTAATTTACTTAATAATTCTTCTATTGTACATTGTCCTGCATCTCTTCCTTTATTTGTAAACCAACAAAACCAACAAATCCAAAACGATTTTGAATTTGGACGATGTATGTCTAGATCATATTGACATCTAATCCAACATCTATCTGCTAATGAAATAATAACAACACCATAACTAAACTGCACGTTATATTTAATATTTAACTTATCTAATTTTTTAAGAATAGATTTAATATATTTTTTGTCAGGTATTTCGTTCAATTGTGCAGCAACTGCTTTATTTATTTCATTATCAGAACGTGGAGATAGATGTTTAATAGCTTCATTAATATTTTCAGGTACTAATTTCATATTTCATTTCATTTTAAAATCCAAAAGAATCTATCCATACATTATTGTCATCTGCCCAATCATATAACATATTCATTACATAATCTACTTCATCAGGTTCTGGATATGAATCTAACATATTAAATTCATCAATAATTTCTTGAAATTTGTCTACTTCATAATCTTCCATAAAATCTTGAAGATATTCTATTTTTGAAGTTAAAATATCAATCATACCCATTCTAAATTCTTCAGTATCACCGCCTTCATCATCGTCTTCATCGTCATCGCCATTATAAGCTTTCATTAATGGCGCAATATTTATAGTGAATTTCCATTTACCACCATTTTTTGTAAATCCTTTTTTAACGAGTTCTGCTTCTTCTTCAGGAGTTCTTGGAGATAAATGCTTTATACCTTCGTTAACAAGTTTTGCTCTCATATAGGTTTTTATTTATATATTAAAATAAAAAGGAGCTTAATGAGCTCCTCAAATATTTAAATTTATAAGTTATTTAGATTTTTTAGGTTTTTCTTTAGTATCTCTTTTAAAACCAAGAGCCAATGCAACTAATTTTATAACTTCCCAAGTAATTAAACCTATTATAAAGAATACAAATAGATATAAAGGTATAAATGCAGGTTCAATTTTTATCATTATCTTGTCTTTATTTTTACTATAAATTTCTTTTGAGGTGTTACACTTTCAGATAATTCTTTATGAATATTTTTTGTGAATTCATCTACAGTATTTGAGAATGTTTCAAAAATAATATTTTTTATCATATCGGGGGTTAAGATATCTTTAAGTGAAGATGCGTTAAGTTGATTATACATACTATCTATAACGTCATATAATTTCCATTTAAGTTCTGATTGTCTTACAGTTTCATTAATAACTGTTTGTACTTTAGTTTTTAAGAAATTTTTCTTTTGTTGAGAAGTTGAGTTCTCATTAAGTATTAAAGAACGTTTAGCCATAAATTTTTCACCTTTTTCGCTTAAACCTTCTTCTTCACTCCAGTAGTGATTAAGCTCAGTTAAAAATGATAATTGAGATTCTTCATCTAATTCATGGATAGAAGTAATAGAGTAATGCTCTAACATCATGTTATAAACATTTCTAAAATCAGTAAGAACTTTAGATTCTTGAATTTCTTCTGCCTTAGATATTTTTTCCTTATATAACTCTTGGAATTTTTTCATATAATTATTCTGTTTTGTTTTATATATTCATCGTCTTTCGTACAAAGTTACCGATTTTGATATCTTCATATAATTTTAGCGCTGCTATAATAAAAGATCCATATTTTTCTAAATAAGGGATCCATTGTTCTGTACAATTTATTCTATCTTCTAATAGATCCATAGTAGCATGTTCTTTAAATCGACTTGGGCCTCCACTAGGAAAATATGCATGTAATACAATTCGATTGTTATCAGAAAAAGTAATTACAAGATAAGTAGAATCATTAGTAACTCTTCCAGTAACAGAAGTTGTTTTTATTTCATGTTTTTCATTATAGTTTTTAAGTTTTTTATATTCATTATCCCATTGACCTTCCATATCATCTGTATATTCTACATCGAACTCAAGAGCTCGCGCTATTTCATTTTCTGATCTTGGAGAAAGATGCTTAATTGCTTCAGATATAAATTTAGCTTTCATAAATTATATATTATAAAATTTTAAAATATTAATTATATTTAACGATATTTTAACAAAAAAATAATTCTGTAAATGAAATTTAATTTAATTTTGACAATATTTATATTATAATCTACTTTATAATTGAATAAATAAAATAAAATATAAATAATATGAAAAAACTTTTATTATTAATCGCATTATTAATACTATCATTAATAGCGACAGCTCAATTAGATACTACTGGTATGACAGCATATGAAAAGTATTATTATATTAAAACTGGAGAAATAGACACAAATAAAATAATTAAAAAAACTAATCCAAAATACACAACTATTTTTAATTATAAAAAACAACAAAAAGAACAATCTAAAGAATACAAAGAAGCATATACTGAAGATTATCAAGAAGGTTATCAAACTGCATATTATCTAGATGATCCATTTTATTATACTATAATGATAAATAGATTTTCTTTAGGATTTTGGACGTATCCTTATTATAATTATTTTTATGATCCTTGGTATTATTCTTATTATGGATGGGGTTATCCTTATATGTGGGGTTATCCATATTATTCTTATGGTTATATAAATTATAATCATAGATATAATTATAGATCTCATAATTATTCGAATGGAAATATAAATTATAAAAATTTTAATAATACGCACATTAGAAGAAGCAGCAATACATATACTAATAAAAGAACCTTATCAAATATGATTGATAAATCTAGAACTGTACAATCACGAAACATAAATAAAAGTAAATCATATACACCTAGTTACATACAGCGCAGAACTAATTCTCGTCCTCTATATAATAATAGTAAAATATCATCACAACAAAGAACATCTGTTCCAATTCAAAAACAAACACAATCAAGATATTCTACATCATCTAAAAGAAATTCTAATTTTTCTAAAAGTTATTCAATGCCCATAAAAAATTCAAGTTCGAGATATTTAACTCCTTCAAATAATTCATCATTTAGTAGATCAAGCGGAAATAAAAATTCATATAGTAGTGGACATCGAAAATAAGAAAAGGGAGTTAACTCCCTTTTCTTTTATTTTTCAAATAATGGTGACATTAATAAATCATCTTTATCTTTATATAATTTAGGTTTTGAAATTGGTCTTTTAGGACCAGGTGTCATAGGACCTCTAGGTTTTTTAGTTCCACCACATCCACAACCTTCATTACACTCATCATCATTCTTAGAATTTTCAAAATCATCTTGATATTTTTTAGGTATTTCACTTCTTCCGTGATAAATAACGTTTCTCATATATTCATGATGACTTTTTTCTTCTTCATCATCTTCTTCTTCATTTTCATCATCTTCTTTATCTTTTACTTCATATATTTTAGAAAGTTTTGGCATCATATAATCTTTATCAAAAGATTCTTTAGTCAATTTGTTTTTCCAATAATTCATAACCATATTTGTTAATTCATCTATAGATTTTTCTGTATTAATAGAAATCCAAGTTCCAGCAGATCTTTTAAATAGTGTATCTACAATACCTCTAAGCCATTTATTGTCTTCAACATCACCAAAATTATTCATATTTAACCAATTTCTCATATTATTTACAGTTTTAAATTTAATTTGTTTTTGAAATTTAAAAAGTATTTTCCCTATCATTTGTTTGATTTCTTCATGAGTTAACGGATGATCATATGTTTTTGTAATACGTTCATTAACAGATACTACATTTTCTTCTATTTTTTCTATATCTTCTTCTGATTCTATTCTATTTTTAAGTCCATTAACTTCTGGATCATTAGGATTTGGAGAATTATGACCCATTAATACATCATCTATAGATATTGTTTCATCTAAAGATTCAAATGTTCTAATTGGTCTTTTCTTTTTTCTTTTAATAGTTTTATCTCTTTTAAAGTTAAGTAATATTTCATTTTTTGATCTTGGTTTAAGATGTTTAATGGCTTCATTAATAACATCTTCCCATATATCTAATTCTGATTCTGGAAGATACTTACTAATTTTATCAAGTAATTCATAATCTTTGTTATCTATTGCTTGATTAACTATTTTTTCAATTTCACTTTTTCTCATCTTTGAATAATCTTTATTTTGTGTATATTTTGGTTCTTCTTTTGTTTCGTATTCATCTATTTTTGCTAAAGCTTCTTGTACAACGTCTGTCATACCTGCAACTCTCCAATTATTATCTATTTCAATTTCATCTTCTTCTCTATAATCTTTAAATCCATATTGATCTTCACCTAATAGAGTACTAAGGTACCATTGACCAGGTGTAAGCTGCCACATGCCACTTTTAGTCTTCATAAAGATTTTAAGTATCCATTCATCTTCTCTTTCAATATTATTTCCTTCTTTTCTTTTTGTTAAAATTCCTCTATATAATCTATCTGCAAGTATATCGATAGGACGATTATTAAGTAAAATAGCATCATATGTACTTTTATTTATAAGCTTAATTACTTCATCATCTTCAGATTCATATAAACGTGTTTTTACCATTGTTTTATTTATATATTCATCTAAAAGATTTCTTAAATCTCTTTGATCTTACATATTTTTCATAAGCTTGCGCAAATCTCTTATCTTTAAATAATAAACGTAAGATTTGTGGAATTGGTTTAGTTTCAGGATGATTTTTTACTGTATCTTTTATAAGTTCTAATTCATTATCTGCTGGATTAGCTCTACCATCATTTAACAAAAGTTTAACAATATCTATATGCTTGTAATATACAGCAGATCTTAGTGAAACACTTTCTAAATCTGCTGGATTAACTCTATGAAATGTAAGCAAATATTTAACAATATTATAATGCCCTCCTTGACATGCCCAAAGTAATGGATGATTATTACTTATAGCTGGATCTGCTCCTTTTTCTATTGCTTCTTTAGCCATCCACAATAATCCTTCTTCACACGCAAATTTAAGCATTTCATAAGATGTCATATTTTTGGAAGATGCACGTAATTCTTCTTTAGATTTTGGAGATAAATGTTTTATACTCATTATAAATATATTTAATATATGTATCTTTTCTTTAAGTTGATTCATTTAAATGATTATAATACATACTATACCATTTTGTATTTTTAATCATATTTATAAATCGTGAATTTCTATTTTTTAATTCTTTATAGATAGCTGCTTCTTCTGTAAAATCAACATTCCATCCTGCCCAATCATCAAATAATTCTTTATCATTTTTAGATAAAAATGATTTTCTTAATTGTTTTAGCCTTTTATTAATAATAATAGAAATTTCTTTTTGAGATCTCGGAGTAAGATGTTTTATAGCTTCATTAATATGTTCAGGTACTAAGTTCACGCTTATAGTTTTATTTTATATATTTAAACTAAAAAAGTGAAGTATTTATAACGTATTAAGCATTCTTTATCATACACACGGAGAAAAAGATAAATTTAAAGTTTAACATAATATGATTTAAATGGAAATCCTCTATCTTTATAAATTCTTTCTCTTTCAGCCGCGTGACGCATCAAATAATTTACTTTCTGATATTTATGTGATCCATAAATAAAATTATCTCTAAAATCTATAACAATTATTTCACTTTTTCCTTCAGCTAATCTCATACCACGACCCAAAACTTGGCGAACTATATATTGAGAACGATAAGATTCTATAATAAATATATTATATAACTGTAAAATGTTTATTCCCTCGCTGAATGTCCCAATACTAGCTACAATTATAACCCCCTCTCCTTCTTCCATTCGTTTTTTAGCATAATCTCTATTATCAGCAGAAGTCCCACCATCAATATAAAAAACATCTTTTTCTGTATTTTCCTTTATCCAATTGAATACAGATCTTCCATATTCATTTTTGATATCTGAAAATAAAACTAATGAATTTTTTGTAGATTTAGAAATAGTTTCACAAATATATTTAAATCTTTTTCTATCATTTCTAAGAATATCTTTTTCAAGAGTCAACAATTTAGCTCCATCCTTTTCATCCATACTTACATTTCGAAGATCATATAATTTCTTTTTATATGAATCTTCTAGATAATCCATTTCAATTCCTACTACTTTTACAGGAGTAGCAAATTTAGCTGTAATAAGATAATCAGATGGAACAACATAAACACATGGTCCTAAATATCCTTGAATAATAAATGATTCATAAGAACTGTCAACTGGTAGAGTTCCAGTCATACCTACACTAAACTTATTATTATAGCACTTAACAATAATATTTTTAATACTGGTTGCTATAGTATGATGCGTTTCATCGATAAAAACAATATCAAAACTTGAAAAATATTGTAAATCTTTTTTAGCTAATGATTGAAATGTTCCAAATATGATATTAGGTTCTATATCATCACTTTTCTTTGCTCCACCAAAAACACACCGAGATTTCCATGTTGGTTTTTTTCCACAGAGTTCTTCAATTTGATAAAATTCTTCTTCTGTTTGATTTACTAATCCTATACTTGGAACTACATAAAGCATTTTTTTAATTACTTGTTTATCAAAAAGATATTTAAATAACATAAATGCCATAAGAGTTTTACCACCCGACATAGATATTTCTTCGGTACAATGTTTATATTTAAGAACTCTTGAAACTCCTTCTATTTGATAATCTCTTGGTTGTTTGTCAGATTCTTCAAAATATATATGAACCCATTCTATAAATAAACTTTCATCATACTCTTTTTCATAGAGATTTTCTATACCTTCAATTTCTAAAGGAAATCTATATTTTTTAGCAAGTTTTTGAACTTCAGCCCAAAGGCCTATTGGGATCCTGTTAAATTTATCAATAAAACAATCTTCAAAATTTTTAGGTATATGTGTATTCTTATTTCGAATGGCTGCCCAATTTTTTCTTTTTTTAGTAAAAGACGACTCTAATTGAGAATACTCTAATTCTGTACTATTTATTAGTACTAAAAATTTTTTATCTTCACTTACTTTAAGTCTCATCTAATCTCATCTAATGTATAAGATATTATATTTACTGGTTGTCCATTTATAATTTGTGTTGCATATCTATGTACTGTATATTTAGGTTTTCCTTTAACTATATTGGATATTTTATCTTTAATTCTATTAAAGAAAACCTGAAATTTATTACGTGGTTTAAGATGCTTTATCATTTTACCATCGTATTTGTCTAAAAATATCTAAACTAGTTTCAGAATCATATTCTTTTATCTCAAGATATTTTTGATTCGTATCTTTAAGATATTTTTCACATTTTTCTTTTTCTAACGAAAACCAAGATATTACATCCCACCACCCAGATATTTCCTTTACTTTACTAATTACTGCGTATATTTTCATTTTATTTTCCTCTTGATATTTGTTCAATTTCTACACGACGCGGAATAGCATATATTATTGCATCAAGACTTTTTAAAGTTTCATCCATAAATTTCACATGATTATCTAAAGTTTCTCTAATTTCTACTAGATCTGCCAAATCTACTTTTATTCTATTATCTTTTGCAGTTTCAGATGTATATCTTATTTGAGATTTGAATGTATAATAATCTTGTCTATCTGCATATCTAGCTTTATATGTTCTACTTATACCAATAGCTAAAGATATTAAATAATGATGATATTCTACAGCTCTTTGACGCTCTGTATAAAGATCTGTCATAAGAGTAGGAATATCAAATATTTGTTTTATTTTATTTGACATGGATTCTATTTTATCAGTCCACTCTTCTCTTTCTTTCTGAAATTTATCTTTTAAAGATTCTTCAGGCTTAACATCAGGATTTATATTAAAATAGTCTAATTTTACCATTTTATTAAAATAATTTTGTACTTACATCTACAATTTTTTTCTTATATTTATGATTTATTATTTTATGTTCTTTAAGTTTTTTATTCAATTTCATATCAACATTGAATACTGGTATATCTATATCTATATCAAATTCAAAATCTATTTTTGTAATTAATTTTTTTGATTTCATTTTATTTAAATCTACAAGTCAATTATATCAAGAGAATTATTTGAAAAATAACTATAAATATTTGGAAGTTTAACATTATTTTCTTTAGCCCAGATTTTTATATCTGTAATATCCCATTTTTGTCTATATGGTGCATTTATATCTTTTAAAAATTTACTCCACAAAAATATTTCATTCTCATTTTTAATTTTTTCAATAGCATGTTCTATTCCAGTTTTATCATAATCATATAAATATTTAATTTGTAAATCTAAAGGAAATGATTTATTGGCTCCACAATTTGCGATACAATTATTTAGAAGAAATGCATCTAAAGGACCTTCGCATAATATAATGGGCTTATTTAAATTAATTAGACAAATATTAAATATCTGAGAAATTGTATCTATTTCATCAGGAATTTTATTAGTTTTTCCCATTAATTCATATAATCTACTTAACTTAAATGTAAGATATTTACTTTTGCCTTTAAATAATCTTTTTTGAACACCTAAAATTTTTCCTGTTGAAGTTAAGTTAAGTATCAAAAGATGATTTTTATTTTGATTATATAAAAATTTAGAAACATCATATTGTAAACGATGTTTTAACCATATCCAAATAGAAGAATCTTTAGCTTCAATTAAATTAAAAAATTTTAAAAATTCTTCTTTATCGATAGCCAATTTATCAATCGACTCCATATCTAAGAAAAGTGACATATCGTACTTATCATTAGATTGAATAGAAAAATCTTGTAAATTATTACTGATATAATTAATTATATCAAGTTGTAAATCTATTTTAAAATCTTTAAAAAATTGATCAATTCTATAAAATTTTGAACAATTAAAACATTTATAATAATTTTTAAATTTCCCTGTTAAAATTATATTTCCTCGTTGTTTCCATTGTGATTTCATACTATCACCACAGATTGGACAACATCCGGTTATACGATCTTTATGTAAATTTATTTTTTGTTTTACTGGTTCATTTAAAAATCTTTGTTGATTAATTTTTTGAAAAGAAGAATATAAAAAATCTAAATATTCTTTTTCAGATATAATTTTATCTTCAAAATTAAATGAACTATCAAATATCATATTATTCTCTATAATTGAATTTGTCATTTTTTACATATTCATTTTTTGATATATTGATAGAAAATATTTAAGCACATTGAAAGACTAGAATGAAAATTTTAGTCTTTCAATGTGCTTAAATATTTTTCGGGGTTAGATATTATTAAGAGCATCATCTAAGTCACCACCTATGCCACTATTTGAACTCATATTAATTTCAGGAATATCTAAATTTCCAAATGAACCTAATCCTATATTAAGATCATCTAATGTTAAATCTGATGATGTAATGCCGCTATTAACTTTTGGAGCATTACCCGGAACAGGTGTTCCAGAAGTTGGTTTATTCTTTATATCTGCATATGCAGTTGAAGGAATTTGACCTGTTACAGCCACTATAACTTGATTAACATATTCATGAGTGTCTTGATCCCATTCTTTATATGCATATTTACTTAAATCGGGACTATTTTCTTTAAGATAATTAAAAACTGTTTCCTTTGGTGTTTTTTCATTAATAGGTTGAAGTTTTTCATTGATGTTTAAAATAAGTGGAATTTTCTTATCAAGAAATCTTGATTGATCATAGTTATTAAAACCTCCAACTTTAGATACTACAACAGCAAATACTTTTCCATCCAAAAGATCAAATGGTTCATGAGGATCACCAATAACTGGTTTCTTTTCAGCATTAATTTTATCCCATACTTTCTTTCCAAATTTCCACACCATTATTTTGCCTTCAAGTTCTTTATTTTGTTCGTCTTTAATAACTTGAATTAATGCAGCAAATGAATGACGTCTACTGAAAATTTCAGATTTTTTTTGTTCTTGAACAGATTCACTTTTTCTAAGTTTAAAAAACATATCTTGTAACACAGATGGTTTTCCAATAGATGACGGACAATCAATATATTTTCCTTTATCAGTTATTGGATCAACAAGCCAGCATACCCATTTTTCAGAAATGGAATTATTTGGATTTTGCCACCAAGGAATAAAACGAACAATAGCTTTATACACGCCTCCCTGTCCTCTTTCAGAGGTAGGATTATATTCAATAGTACTTTTTGAATCAGTACCCATTTCAACTTGAGGGTGAAATAACGAATCAAGATCATAATTTGCTTTCATAATTTTTTAGTTTTTTTAGTTTAAATTTAGATAATTAGTTTTTATTTTTATTTCAATAAAATTTTTATAGTTTATTAAATTTTTTCTTATATTTTAAAACAGTAAAATTAAAAGCAGTTTTTCTACTTTCAAAAAAATATTATTTTTAATTGTGATTTAATTATAAGATTAATTACGTACTGGTTTTTATTCAAATTAATAGATACGTAATTATAAAATTTTCTTTCTTTCACCTTTAGTTTCTTAGTTTAATAATATCTTAGTATTTTAGTCTCTTTAGATATATATTAACGAAAGAAATAAAAGTTTTATTGGTTAGTGTTAAAATTTTGTTAACATAAATATATTATCTGTTTATAATTCAGCTTATATTCATTATACTTTTTGTTTATTTTATTTTTAATTTTTAATAACATTTTAACAATAATTTCAATAAATTTGAAAATTTTAATGAATATATAATACAACTAAATTTTTAATTATGTTAGATATTCTTTATTATAATTATCCACAACTTTGGCCTATATGTGCTATAAGTTTATTGATGATCAGTCATCTTTTTTGGAATATTCTTAAATTTATGGCTTTTATAGCTAAGAATTTATTTTCTAATTAAATTCCAAATTTTGAAAATTATTTCAGATGAACAATTTTGATAATTTGTTTTAAAATTATTAAAATCATTATTTTCTATATCTTGTCTTAAAATTGAAGCTGATATTGGTTTTCCTTCAAATTTATCTGTTCTATTTTTATATACTAAAGGACTACTATTTATATATAATTCAATTAATTTAACACCTTTTGATAGTTTATGAATTTTATAATAATCGATAAGTCTTTTAATTCGTTTATAATCATTTTCCTTTGATGAAGAAGCTAATACATATTTTCCAGGTTTAGCAGATTCTATAAATTTACATGCTGCACCAATAGGAGATACATCTTCTACTTTTTCTATAGAAACTTTAGGGTTATTAATTAACTGAAATATAACTTGATGCGATATAGCTTCTGTTATAATTCCTCTAGTACTTGGACTAACAAATACTTTGACTTCTTTAACATCAGGATTATCAACATATCTTTGAATTAAATCTATATGTCCTGCATGCATAACTTTAAATGACCCAGAAAAAAGAACAATCACGTTTTTATTTTTCATTGAATATTTTTATTAAATTATTAAAATTATTATCAAGTATCATATAATATATAAAATTTTGTTTTTTACATTCCTTTTCTTTTAAATAACATATTTTTTCATGTAATTTTAAAAAATATGACGATTTAATCTCAAAAATTATGTTAGTATTTTTTATTTTATAATCAATATAATATAAATGGTTTTTTCCATCATCATTAATATATTTTATAGAAGGGCCTCTTTCTATCATATCGAGTTTATTTATTTTTTCTAAATATTTAAGAAAATTTAATTCATATTCATTGTAGACATATTAAATATAATAAAAAATCCTGAACTTTATTAATTCAGGATGTTAAGTATGTGTTAAACTTTTGTTTTATATTTATTGAAAAGTTTTTCAAATCCTTTAGGAATTTCACTATAACTATCTTCATCAAATAAATCTCTTGGAAGATTAATTTTGTAAACTGCTCCATGCTCATTTGGATATTGAACTTTAGCTCTTATTTTCATCATGCCGACATTTTGTAAATCTGTAATATTAAATTTGTCTATTTTTATAATTTTTTCAACTCCTAATGCATCTTCATAATATTTTTTTCCATTTACTGTAACAGCTTTTTTATCTTCAAATCCTATAAATACATAAGTATTATATTCTGCGTCATATTCTACAGCTTCTGCATCTCTAGTTAGTTTAGTTGATGTAATTTTAGCCTGTTTAATATCATGATCCCAATCTCTTCTAGAATGAAATCCACGTTTAGTATCATTGTAGATTATTTTTATATTTTCAATAAGTTCTAAAATTTCATCTTTTGATAAGCCGTCATTATACGCATCTTCTACTACATCACTAATTTTTTCTCTTCCTTTTTTTATACGGACTATTAATCTATCTTCAGGACTTAAATTTGATAATTCCTTTTTTATTTCATCAGTAGCATATAAATGTTGATATGCATACATGTAGTCTATTTTTTCATCTTTAGGTAAATTAGCTTTTTCAATTTCAGCTTTCATCTCTTCTTTAGAAAATCCATATCTTTGCATATCTGCCAATCTTTCATTAAATGACAAATTATCTAAAGATCGTTTCATCTCTTCTTTAGTTTTAGGACTAAGATGTTTTATAGCTTCATTAACAGATTCAGGTACGAGCATTGTTTATTTTATATATTTTAATGCTTTTAATAATTCTATTAATTCAGGCTGCGGATGGCAATCTGTTTTATCAGATGCAGGTCTATATGAACAATGAGTCCATATTCCTGAAGTACCATCTAATGCTTTTGGAGAAACATCCCACATATCTTCATGATAGTCAAGAGGAATTCCATATTTATTATGCCAAAATAATATAAGTTCACCTACTGTTTTTAATTGAGAATCTGAGTATTTTTCATAATATTCATATCCTCTAAATTTGTTAGGATAATGTTGTAATGGAACTGCTTCAGGATAACCATAATACGTATAGTATCGCCCTAATTCTGTTTGAACCATTTTTGGTTGTCCATTTTTCTTTTTTCCAAATTGTTTTACAGTTCCATCACCGGGAATAAGCCATCCCCAATTATCAAGCTCGACACCAATAGAGTGTCTATCTAAAACATGATTGCCTGCTCCTAAATGATATGCCCAATATTTAGATGAAAATAGTTGCCAAGGAGTTCCAGCTCTATCAATTATAATACAAGTTCCTACAAGAGAAGGATCGTCTTCCCATGTTGAAATATCTCCATCTACACCATCACCCGATATTGTATGATGTATACATATCTGTGTTTTTGAATAAATTTCATGAAAATATTGATCATCTGGAAAAGGAACTATTTCTATTTTTGATAAATCTAATGGTTTTAAGTTTTCCCACATTATATTATTTGATTATTTTATATGTTGCTCTAATTGCAAGTTCTCCTTTAGGAGTTAATTCATAGTCATCATCAGTTCTTATTATCATTCCCTCTTTTATAAATAATGCAAATATAGCCACAGCAGTTTTCTTAGTTTCTTCAAGACATTCTTTTACTTCTGCATCATTAAGAATAGGTGTTCCGCCCGTAGATATCTTTTTATCAATATTATCTTTAATTCTTGTATAAAAAAGTTCTTTTGTCATAAACGGAAGTATTAAATATTTATCAAAATCTCCATCTTTGATACGTTGGGCAATTTTGGATAAAAATACCTTGTTGTTTGGATTTTCCATAGTTTTAATTTTTTAGTTTGATATATCTATCTTTATTATAATGAAATATGAACTATGTTTTTAATATTTAACAAAATTTTAATTGGAATATATAAATATATGAAACTAGTATCCGAACATATTAACGAAACTATTAAACATCTTAGTCCTAAAACTAATGATGAGCATTTTAATGCTCTTAAACAAACAGTAGAAGAATTTAGTAAAAGAGAAGATAATGAGTTTTCAGTAGATTTATTTAATTTTTTTAATGATCCAGATGAAACATCGTTTAATATATGGGAAATTGTAAATGCGATGTGGCAAGAATTAGATGTTAAAACTAGAAAAAATCTAATATGGCATTTAATAATGGAGTCATCTACATTTAATAGAAGTTTTCATAATATGATAAAAGATCATACTGATCAAATATATGATGAATTTTTATCTGAGTCTATAAAACATTTATCTCCAAAATCAGAAGCAGATTTACAATCTGCTTATACAATGGCTATTAAAGAAATAGATGAAATTTATATACGAGATGATAAATTAAGTTATCTTGAAAAATATTTAGACAAAGATTGGGAAAAAGTTTATTGGGATGTAATAATGTGGATGAGCGATAATGAATTTGATGAATTTTGTCATTATGTTATTATGCATCCTGAAGAATATAAAGAATAATATGAATTTAGTGCCTGAACATATCGATGAAGCTATAAAGCATCTTGCTGGTTTTTCAGAAGAAGAAGCAGAAGCTAATTTTCTAAAAGACATGGAAAAATTCAAAATAGATCCAAAAAATCCATATGCAGCTCACCAGTATATAGATAAAATAGGGTATCATGTTTTTGGTGGTGTATATGAAGAAAATGCTCAATTAACTTACAATGATTACAGAGAAATCGTAGGATTTATTCTTTATAACTTAGATAAAGAAGCTCTTAAAAAAGCGACAATGCAAACTATAAATGATTATTTATTTGGATGAACTTAGTACCTGAAAATATCAATGAAGCTGTAAAACATCTTGGTGGAAGATCTGAAGAAGAAATAGAACAAATAATGTCAGAGATGCCAGCAGATGAAAGATTTAATTATGCTATTGATCATAAAATAAAATTAACAGGTAATACAATAAACAAAATATTAATAGATTTGCTACATGACAGATATGTAAAAACTAATGGTCAATATAATTGGCATTTCAGTTGGAAAGAAGGCGGATATAATGAAGTATGGGCTGCAACAGAAGATGAAGCTTATAAAAAGGCTTCACAAATATGTTCTTTACATCCTATTAAATCGTCTTTAAGAAAAAGAAAAACAGATTATAAAGATCTTATAGAAAAAATCATAGATTATAAAGAAATGCGCGGATTATGAACTTAGTACCTGAACATATCAATGAAGCTATAAAACATATGCCAGGAATGTCAGTAGACGATTTCTGGAAATCTCTCACAAAATTAAATGGAAAAGAAATAGCCGAAGCGTTAAGAGAACGTTTAGATATGTGGCCAGAAGAAGTTTTAAATAGTTTATTAAGTTTTGCGCCTGAAGATAAAATGCCTTTTAGAGATATTCTTGATATTATCGAAGATTTAAGATTTGCAACAATGAAAGATAGACTACGCAATATACAAAGACAAATTAGCGTAATAGAATTATACGCAAGAATATTCGATTCTTTAGAAGCAGAAGAAAAAGATAATGCATTAGAATTATTAAGAATGCATACTGATCAGGAATAATTTCTGCTCGAGTCTAGAGCACCTTTCCTTGAGGAATTCAGGTATCTTTTATATGCATCCCCGAAATTTGGTTTTATAAAATTTATTAAATTTGTGTTAAATTTTCTTTGACTCTATTTAGTTTGTTTTGATGTTGTTTTAAGTTACCTGCATCGAAAAATTTTCCACAATGATCGCATTTATATTTTTCTCTTTTTAATGCAGCAGTTTTACAATTATCTTTAGTAGATTGTGATCGTTTAGTACCTAAAATAGTATTTCGTATTTTGTTATTTTGCGTTTGTTTTCTTTTATCTGCTTCTTCTTTTCCATATTTTTCAATCCAGATATTATATGAGGAATTATTATACATTCCATTTTTTATTCCTGCTGAATTTTCTTTATTAGCTTTTCCTATTTTTAATTTAGTTTCATTAGACAACGGTTTATTCCAATTAGGATGATCTTTTCCTACGCATTTTCCTTTTCTATTAATTGATATTTTTATTAGGCTTTCTTTAGCAAAACAACCTTTTACATTATGACCACCTTTAGGACTTATATTATATCCGTTGGGATTTAACGTATTATATTTTTTAATATATTTTTCTTGAGCATTGAATGCTTCATTTTTTGAAGAAAATTGTTCAAGAATTTTCTTTTTAAAATTAATGTTTCCGTATTTTTTGATAGCTTTAACTATCAATAATCCACTTCCTAAATAATTGTCATCTAAATTATCTGTAGAATGATCTCCGATATATTGTTTTCCATTAACTAAATTAGTGGTTAAATAAACAGTATGTATCATAAAAGGTTTTCTTTAATTTGTAGTGTTTTTAATACGAAATATGCATCTACTAAATCATCGAGATGCGCAATCCAATTTTTACCATTTTTGTTCTTAAAAGACTGTATATTTTCTTTTAATTCATGGTTAAAGATGCAATGTGGGCCTTTTTGCATGAATGCATCTATCATTTCGTTTTTTCCCATTCCCTTTTTTGCACATCCCGCAACACTTTTTACAGTAATTGGAGAATAAGTAAACATATTATCTAATGGAACTTTTCTTGATAGTTCGCTCATAAGCATATATTTATAACCACCAAGTTGAAGGACTACATCACCTGAAGAAGCATAAGATAATCCTTCAAATGCTATATAAGTATCTTCATAAAGAAATGGTAATAAAGTATCATAAATAAGCTTAGATAAATACTGAGCATTTTGAACTTCATATCTCATTTTTGATGAAATATTCGGTCCTTTTTCTTTATCATCTAAACGCTCAATTATTTGAACTCCAGATTTTTGATATTGCTCTACTATTTTTTTAGATAAGTCATAAGGCCAACTTACGAAGTGGCAGAGATTATGATGAAACACACATGCGGCGGGTTTATTAATTGAAAAGTCTAATCCGATAAGATTTGCCATAAATTAAATTTTTTAATGAATATATAAATAAAGCAGTTAGACCTTGAGAAAGTCAACTAGACGGTTAAACTAGCTGTCCTGCTTTTAATATATATTCATCAAAATAAAACGGTAATCATGAAAAAGTTTAGAAAAAATAAACAAAATCTTTTTGTATGCGAAGAATGTGAAAGAACATTTAAAGCATATCAAGGATTACGAACGCATATAAGACATTCTCATAAAAATTTATCACAAAAAAATTATTATGATAAACATCTAAAAGAAGTTAGCGATGATAAATGTAAAATATGCAATAATGAAACTCTTTTTATTGGATTATATGATGGCTATAAAAATTGTTGTAGTAAAGAGTGTTCTAATAAATACAGATTTATAAAATCGAAAGAACAAGTATATAAATTATATAATGTTGAAAATCAATTTCAAAGAACTGAAATTAAAAATAAATGTAAACAAGCGCATTTACGAATTTTGGGGGTAGAATATCCAAGACAATCACAAGAGATAATTGATAAAACAAAAAGAATTTGTTTAGAAAAATACGGTGATGAAAATTATACTAATACTGAAAAAAGGAAAGAAACTTGTTTAGAAAAATATGGATATGATACAGTATTAAGAGATTCAGTTAAAATGAGAGCAGCTATAATGAAAAAATACGGTGTTGAGAATGTTATGCATTATCCTGAAATATTTCAAAAACAACAAATGTCAGCATTTAAAGCTAAAACATATAAAAATACAACTATTTATTATAGAGGTTCTTATGAATTAGATTTTCTTGAAAAATACTATAATAAGTATTCAGATATTAAAAATGGACCTTCTATAAAATATAAATATAAATTAAAAAATAGAATATACCACACTGATTTTTATATCCCTAGTAAAAATTTAATAGTAGAAATTAAAAGCAGTTATTATTATAATAAATATAAAGAAATGTGTATCACAAAAGAAACAGCAGTTATTAAAAGTGGATATAAATATCTTTTAATATTAGATAAAAATTATGTTAACGACCAAGTGCGATGCCTATCGCTGTAGTTACAAGCCTTGATGTTAAAAGTTTTCCTAAAGTTCCTTCTTGATCTATACCAAGAGCTTTACATATTGCTTTTCCTATTGCTGGCCCAATTAAAGCTCCAGCAGCTCCACCTATAACGGCACCAAAAAAACCTTCTTCTATATTTTCTCCTTTTTCAAGTTTTTCCAAAAGAAGAGCATAAGTTTTTTCGCCTTCACGAATTTGTTCAGTAGTTAAGCCTTTGATTTGTTCAGACTCAAATATCATTGAAGTCTTTTTATTTTTTAAATCAAAATAAGTAGGCATCTCATTATATGTTGGCATTTTTTCCATTTTATTTTAAGATATATAAAATATAAATTATATATTCATGAAAAAATTTAAACTTATTAATTCACATTTTGTATGTGAAGAATGCAGAGAAATGTTCTTATATAAAAAAACTTTAAGTTTACATCTCAACAAAAAACATAATTCAAAGGAATATTTTGATAAATGGATAAAAGAAGAAAACGATGATAAATGCAAAATATGTAATAATAAAACTCAGTTTTTAAATATAGGTAAAGGATATAAAAATTGTTGTTGTGAAAGTTGTTCAAAAAAATATAATTATCAGCAAACTGAAAAAACATGTTTATCTAAATATGGAGTAAAAAATGCTAATGTTTTAATTACTGTTAAAGAAAAAATTAAAAAAACTAATTTAAAAAAATACGGAAATGCATCACCGGCTCAAAATAATAAAGTTAAAGAAAAAATTAAAAAAACATGTTTAGAAAGATATGGTGTTGATCATCCGTTTAAATCTGATTATTGCAAAACAAGAAGAATTGAGGGAACTATGAATAAATATGGCGTTATTAATATATCACAATTAAAAGAAACTCAAAGAAAAATAAAAAATACTCATTTAAAAAAATATGGCGTAGAACATCCTATGCAAAATACACAATATTTTGAAAAAACTCAACGTAATAATTTTCTAGCAAAAAAATATAAAAATACAAATATTTATTATAGAGGATCATATGAATTAGATTTTCTTGAAAAATATTATAATAAATTCATTGATATTAAAAATGCTTCTTCAATAAAATATATGCTTAATAATAAAGAACATATATATTTTCCAGATTTTTACATTCCATCATTAAATATTATTATTGAAATAAAATCGTCATATTATCTTAAAAAATATAAAGATAAATGTATAGCGAAACAAATAGCAACTGAAACGCAAGGTTTTAAATATATTTTAATTATTGATAAAAATTATTCTACATTTTTTTAGATCGTTTTTTCTTTGGATCATATTCTCTTACTATATTATCTACTGGCGCTTGTGGAATTTTTTCATCATACATTGTTACTGAAAAACTGTAATCTGAATTTCCAGGAAGCTGAATATTTACCCTATGTTTTAATAGTAATTCGGCAGTTTCAGGTTTATTATTAAAAGTTAACATAAAACTTGAATGCTGTTCAAAATAAAAAACAAAATTTGTTTCTCTAGCGCTCCAAGGATTTTTATTTATTTGTTGTATTCTATAATTTTGAGGAGAAGTTCCTAAAATATCTTCCAAAATAATTTTAATATATGGACGTTCTTGAATAAGCTTATGATATAGATCAAACATCATATGTTCATCATTAACATTATATTTCCATGAATCTTGTTTTAAAAAACCCCAGATTTCTTCATCAGGTCTTCCTGGCATATGCTTTATAGCTTCATCAATATGTTCAGGCACTAGTTTAGGCATATCTATCTAATAATATTTTTATAGTATTCCAAGAAATTAATTCTCTATTATCTCCAAGTATACCCTCTTTTCCGGCTTTCACTTTTTCATTATTTATTTTTAATACATCAAAATGATGACCACCCATACTAATTGATTCGTCTAATTTTTCTTTTATAGTTTTTGCTCTCATAATTTTTATACTGATTTTCCTGCTGTATAATTTTCATCGTCTAATCTTCTTGTTATCTTAAATCTATTATAAACCATGTTCATTGTAAAAGTATTGAATTCTGCAGCAGTTGTAGCGTAACTTAAATTAAATTGAGACATTCCTGTTGGAACTATTTTTTCAAATTCAAAAACTAACAATTCAAAACCATGATGATCTAGAAAACTTATATACATTGATGGCCAAAACGGATCCTTCAGCGCGTACTTCTGATATAGCTCGATTTGTTCGAATAACATCCAATAGGTGATAAAACCTTCCATTAGTTTGAATGTAACGGTGAGGTTCTTGTCCAATATAGGTTCGAGTTCTTTACCACCACGATATTTGATATTAAACATAACCTGTGGCTGATTAACAGGCGCTAAAGACATTTCAGGAAACGAAACATTTTGTACAGAAGCGTTAAGAAAGTCTTCTAATGTTTGATACTGAAGTTTTAATCTTTTAACAATAGGCGTCCATCTCTGTTCAATTTCCGGATAGAAAAAATTCTTAGGGAACCAGACAGTATATTGTGATAACTTCGAATTAAGGATAGACATATGATTTTTTTTTAAGAATATATAATAAAAATATAATTTATATATTTATGAAAAAACCGGCTAAAAATCAAGAAAACAAATTTATTTGTGAAGAATGTCATCATTTATATAAAAGATTTTGTGATTTATCTAAACATATAGGTTTAAAACATAATAGTAAAATATATTATGATAAAAATTTAAAAGAAGATAATGAAGAAATATGTCCTATTTGTGGAAATGAAAATCTATATTTAGATAGATGGGATAGAGGATATAAAAAAACATGTTCAAAATCATGTGAATACATATTAGCAAAACAAACTTCTAAAAAAACTTGTTTAAAAAGATATGGAAATGAACATTATAATAATACTTTTCAAATTCAAAAAACGTGTTTAGAAAGATATGGAAATGTTTGTGCTGCACAATCAGAAAAAAATCAAGTAATAATCAAACAGAATTTAATTAAAAAATATGGAGTAGATAATCCTCTTAAATCTGAAGAAATTCAAAAAAAATGTAGAAAAACTATGAAAGAAAAATACGGTGTTGAATATTGTATGCAATCACCAGAAATAGTAGAAAAAATTAAAAAAACTAATATAGAGAGATATGGTGTTGAATATCCCGTTCAAAATAGTGAAATTCATGATAAAATAAAAAAATCAACCAAAAAATCTACTGGATTTGAATATAATTTTCAAAATAAAGAATTAATGGAAAATTCTTTAATGAAAAAATATGGAGTTACTAATTCTTTTCAGTCTCCTGCTGTACAAAAACTGTGTCGTAAAGTAATGAAAGAAAAATATGGAGTAGAATATTCAATGCAAAATATAGATATATTTGAAAAGGGACAAAAAACACGATTTTTAAGAAAACAATTTAAAGATACAGATATATGGTATCAGGGCTCTTATGAATTAGATTTTTTAGAAAAATTTTATCAAAAATATAATATTCAACGCGGTCCTACTATTAAATATATCTTAGATGATAAACAAAAAGTCTATTATCCTGATTTTTATATTCCATCTTTAAATCTTATAATTGAATGTAAAAATAAATATTTATTAAAAAAATATAAAATTCTTTGTAATCTTAAGAAAAAAGCAGCCATAGCTGCTGGATTTAATTATATTATGATAGTTGATAAAAATTATAGTTTCTTAAGCTGATTTTGAAAAATCACTATTAATTTCATTGGTGGTTTAGTTACCAAAGTTCCATTAATATTGTATTTATTCTTATCTATTTCAGTAACATATCTCCATTGCATTTTTTCACCAGCTACTAATCTAGCATTATAAAGATCATTTCCTTTTAGTACTATGTAATTGTAAAAATCTGAAGTATCATTATTCTTGTAAATTTGAAAATGAGTTTTATGAAAATCATAAGCTTCATTCATATCTTCATGTCTTTTCGATTTTATTCTAGCTTCAAAATACCTCTTTATACATTGATGAATTAACTTAGGAGAAAGATAAAAATCTTTTGATAATTGCTCTAAATGCGCAGGAGAAAAACTAACATGATCATAAGGAAAATGTAAATTAAGATAATCATAAAAATCATCTATAAGTTCTGGTTGTTTTTTTAACATTTCTTCAGGAGACACTCCTTTAAGATGTTTTATAG
>Ga0315284_10002910_pt1 | contig 24387 bp, 19 predicted proteins | sample YL17G09_16_MG_FD_203696 | JGI IMG/M metagenome (GOLD analysis project Ga0315284, IMG submission 203696) | Sediment microbial communities from Yellowstone Lake, YNP, Wyoming, USA - YL17G09_16 | ecosystem: Environmental > Aquatic > Freshwater > Lake > Sediment | place: USA: Wyoming | collected...
CTGGCGTTCCGGCCCGACGGACCGGCCGGGGTCGCCGTCGACGAGGCGCTCGCCGTCGCCCGCCGCAGCGGGACGCTCCCCTGGACGGTGGGCGGCCACGAGGTGGCCGGGCGGCACCACGCCCTGGTCGTCGCAGCGGGGCTGCCGGAGCCGCTCACGCCGCTCGCCTTCGTCCTGCCGGGCTTCCTCCTGGCGGAGGCGACGGCGCGGGCGCGCGGGCGCGACCCCGACGCTCCCCCGGGCCTGACGAAGGTGACGCGGACGCGCTGACGACGGCCGGGCGTGCCATCCTTCGCCCATGCGCCTCGCCGACTTCGCCCTGGAGCGCTACTTCGCCCGCTGGGAGTTCGCCGTCCGGCACCTCCTGTGCGCGTCCGACGTGGAGGGCTGGCCGCTGGCCGAGCTGCTCGCCCTGGCCGACGACGAGACGCGGGCCGCCTGGGACGACCTCCGGCTCGGCTATGCGGAATCGCCCGGGCATCCGCGGCTGCGGGCCGAGATCGCCCGCCTCTACGAGGGGCTGGACGCCGACGACGTCCTGGTCTTCTCCGGCGCCGAGGAGGCGATCTTCTGCCTGCTCAACGTGCTCCTCGGTTCCGGCGACCACGCGATCGTGACCTGGCCCGGCTACCAGAGCCTGTACGAGGTCGCCCGCGCGGCCGGCGCCGAGGTGACGCTCCACGAGCTGCGCGAGGCCGACGGATGGGCCCTCGACGTCGAGCGCCTGGTCGGCGCGATCCGGCCCGCGACCCGGGCGGTGGTGGTGAACGCCCCGCACAACCCGACGGGGATGCTGCCCTCACCCGCGGAGTGGCAGGCCCTGGGGGATGCGTGCCGGGCTGCCGGCGTGCGGCTCGTGGCCGACGAGGTCTACCGGTTCCTGGAGCACGATGGGCGGGCACCCCTGGCGGCGGGCGCCGAGCTGGACGCGGCCTTCGTCTCGATCGGCGTCCTCTCCAAGTCCTTCGCCCTGGCGGGCCTCCGGATCGGCTGGCTCGCCTCGCGCGACCGGGACCTGCTCGCTCGCTGCGCGGCCTTCAAAGACTACACCACGATCTGCGCCGCGGCCCCGTCCGAGATCCTCGGGATCGTCGCCCTGCGGGCGCGCGACGTGGTCCTCGCCCGTTCGCGGGCCCTGGTCGGCGCCAACCTCGCCCAGTTCGACGCCTTCCTGGCGGAGCGACCCGCATTCGCGACGTGGGTCCGGCCGGCCGGTGGGTCGGTCGGCTTCCCGCGCCTGGCCGCCGGCCTCCCCGCCGATCGCTTCGCCGCCGACCTCGTGGAGGCCGAGGGCGTGCTCCTCCTGCCGGGCAGCGCCTTCGGCCACCCGGGCAACCACGTGCGGGTCGGACTGGGCCGCGAGGACTTCCCGGTCGCCCTGGGGCGGCTCGCCGCCTTCCTCGAGGCGCGGGCGATCGCCTGACGCCGTCACCCGGCCGCGGGCGGCGTCACGGGCCGACCCAGGTCGGCCGCCCGGTTCCAGGTCGCCGGGCTGAAGAGCTCCGGGCGGTGGGTCAGCACCACCACGGTGCGGCTGCCGGCGACCGCGTGGAGGTTCTCGACGAACGCGCGGGCGGTCGGCTCGTCGAGGTGCTCCGTGGGCTCGTCGAGGACGAGGACCCGCACGTCGGCCAGGAGGGCGCGGGCCAGCGCCAGCCGCTGACGCTGGCCACCGGACAGGCGGGCGCCGTGCTCGCCCACCGCGGTTGCGAGGCCATCGGGGAGCGAATCCACCCAGTCGCGGAGCTGCGCGTCGGCGAGCGCCCGGAGCAACTCCTCGTCGGACGCGCCCGGGCGGGCGAGGCGCAGGTTGTCGGCGATCGTGGCGTCGAAGACGTGGGGGTCCTGCTCGCACAGGCCGACGGCGCGCCTGACGTCGTCCCCGGCCAGGGTCCGCAGGTTCGTCGCCCTCGCCGTACCGACCAGCTCCAGCGTGCCGGCGGCGGGGTCCAGGAAGCGCAGGCACGCGGCCGCCAACGTGCTCTTCCCGGATCCGCTGGGCCCCGTGACGAGCGCCCGGCCGCCGGCCGGGACGTCGAGGTCGAGCGCCGCCAGGGCGTCCTGCGCCGCCCCCGGATAGCGGAGCGCGAGGGCGCGGGCGCGAAGCCCGAGCGGGCCCGGCGGCGCCAGGGCCGGGACGGGCGGGTCCGGGACCGGGTCGGGACGATCCAGGACATCGACGACCCGGCGGGCCGACGCCGCCAGGCCGGGCAGCTGACGCGCGGCCGGGACGAGCGGCGCGATGACCTCGTGGACCGCGATGGGGGTGAGCGCGACGACGGCGAGGAAGACCCCCGCGAGAGAGCCATCGCGGACGGCCACGATCCCGAGGAGGAGCGCCAGCCACGTGGATGCGCCGGCGGCCAGGCCGGCGACGAGGCCGCCGATCCCGGCCCCGGCAGCCACTCGCCGCTCCGCCGCGGCCAGCCGCGCGTCGATCGTCGCGACGTGGGCGACCGCTCGTGGCGCGGCACCGCTCGCGAGCAGCTCGGGCGCGCCGCGCAGCAGGTCCACGGCGGCGTCCGCCAGGGCCCCGCGCGCCGGGGCGAGGGCGCCCTCCGCCCGTCGGGCGACGGCCGCGGCGGCGAGCGGCGCGCCCAGCGCGGCGACCGCGATCGCGGCGCCCAGGACGACGCCGGCGCCCGGCACGAGCGACCCCACGAGAAACACGGCGCCGGCGGCCACGAGCCCGGCCGCGAGGTACGGCAGGAGGACGCGAAGCCACAGGTCGGCAAGCGCGTCGACGTCGCCGACAAGCCGGGCCAGGAGGTCGCCGGCGCGGAGCTCGGCCAGGCCGGCCGGTGCCAGGCGGGCCAGGCGCGCGTAGACGTCGGCCCGCAGCTCCCCGAGGACCCGGAACGCGGCGTCGTGCGCGGCGAGCCGCTCGGCGTAGCGGAGGACGCCGCGGCTGATGCCGAAGGCCCGGACGGCGGTCACCGCCACGAGCAGCACCAACACCGGCGGCTGCTCCGCCGCGCGGGAGATCAGCCAGGCCGACGTGGCGGCGAGGCCGATCGCCGCCGCCGCGGACCCCACGCCCGCCAGGACCGCGAGGGCCAGGCGCCCGGACACCGGCCGGCCGAGACGCGCGATTCGGACGAGCGGCTTCATGCCGCTCCCTCCGCGAAGGCGGCCCACGCCACCGGCACCGCGCGGTCGGCCAGCGCGGCGGCGGCCGGCCGGTGAGCGACGAGGAGCACGGCCGCGCCGTCGCGGGCCGCCCGGGCGACCGCCGCGAGGACCGCCGCCTCCGCAACCTCGTCGAGGCCCGCCGTCGGCTCGTCGAGGAGCAGGAGCGGGGATCCGCGCAGGAGCGCCCGGGCGACGCCGATCCGGCGCCGCTGCCCGCTCGAGAGGCCCGCGCCGCGCTCGCCGAGGATCCGGCCGGGGTCCACGTCGCCCAGCCCGACGTCGGCGAGAGCCGCGGCGATGGCGTCGTCCGACGCGTCGGGTGCCACGAGGCGGACGTTGTCGGCAACGCTCCCGGGGACGAGGAACGGCCCCTGCGGGACCCAGGCGACGCCGGCCCGCCAGAGGTCGCCGTCGAGCTCGCGCACGTCGATCGCGGTCCCGTCCGCCGCCTCGACGGCGATCCGGCCGGCGCTCGGCTCCACGAGGCCCAGGACCGCGGCGAGGAGCGTGCTCTTGCCGGCGCCGCTGGGACCCGTCAGCGCCACGACCTCGCCGGGCCGCACGTCCAGTGAGAGCCCGGCCGGGGCGGCGACGTCGCGGCCGGGCTGGACGACACTCACCCCGTCGATGACCAGCCGCCCGCCGCGGAGGTCGGGCATCGCCGTCCGCGTCCCGCCGGGCAGCGGCGGCGCGTCGATGATCTCGAAGGCCTTCGCCGCAGCGGTCAGCCCCTCCTCGCTGGCGTGGAACTCGGCCCCCAGCCGCCGCAGCGGGAGGTACGCCTCGGGCGCCAGGACGAGCGCGAACAGGCCCACCTCCAGGGTCATCCCGCCCGTCGCCAGCCGGAGGCCGATCCCCACCGCCACCAGAGCGACCGAGATCGTGGCGAGCAGCTCCAGGACCAGGGCCGAGAGGAAGGCCACGCGGAGCGTCCCCATCGTCTCGACGCGGTAGGCGTCGGTGACGCGCCGCAGGATCGCGACCTGGGCGTCGGCGCGGCCGTACGCGCGGAGCGTGGGCAGGCCCGCGACGACGTCGAGGAAACGGTGGGCCAGGCGCGAGAGCGCGGACCAGCGCCGGCGGCGGCGCGACGCCGACATCCGGCCGACGAGGACCATGAAGACGGGGATGAGCGGCACCGTCAGCAGGACCGTCAGCGCCGCGACCAGGTCGGCCGTCGCCAGGCACGCGACGACCACGATCGGCACGATCGCCGCGAGGGCGAGCTGGGGCAGGTAGCGGGCAAAGTAGCCGTCCAGCGCGTCGAGGCCGCGGGTCGCCAGCAGGACGATCTCGCCGCTCCGCGCCTCGGACGCCCAGCGCGGCCCGAGCGCCACGGCGCGGGCGAGCAGCCGCCGCCGCAGGTCCGACTTCACGACGCCGCTGATCCGCTGGGCGACGATCTCGGCAGCCCAGCCCAGCACCGCCCGCCCGGCGAGCACGGCGGCCAGGGCCACGAGCGACGGGGCCAGCTCCGGCAGCCCCTTGCCGCCGAGGAAGGCGCCCGAGATCGACCGGGCCAGCAGCCACGCCTGGGCGACGGCCAGCGCCGCGCTCAGCGCACCGAGCGCAATCGCCGCCGCGAGGGCGACGATCGCGATGCGCCCGGAGGCGAGAAGCCGGCGGTCAGCCGGGGTCATGCACGGCCGGGGGACGCGGCCATGGGCTCAGGGCTCGACGGTCGTCGGCGGGGCCGACACCCGCTTCCGGAAGACCCAGTAGGTCCATCCCTGGTAGACCAGGACGAGGGGCGTGAAGACCACGGCGACCACGGTCATGATCGTGAGCGTGTAGTCGGTCGACGACGCGTTGTCCACGGTCAGGCTGTACGCCGGGTCCGTCGACGACGGCATCACGTTCGGGAAGAGGGCGACGAACAGGGTGACCACGACGAGGCCGATCGCGGCGGCCGTGCCGAGGAAGGCCCAGCCCTCGCGGCGGACGCGGTTGGCGAGGATTCCCCCCACCAGTGCGCCGGCGGCGAGCACGGTGGTCGCCACTGCGGCGGGATTGCCGCGGAGCAGGAGCGTCCAGCCGAGGAAGATCACGGCGGCGGCCGCGGCGGCGAGGCCCACGTAGCCGGCGACCCGATTGGCCCGATCGCGCACCCCACCCTCGGTCTTGAGGGCCACGAAGTGTGCGCCGTGGGTGACGAACAGGAGGAGCGTCGTGACCCCGCCGACGAGGGCGTACGGGTTGAGGAGCGTGAAGAACGTCCCGCTGAACTCCTTGTCGGCGTCGATCGGCACGCCCTGCACGATGTTCCCGAAGGCCACGCCCCACAGCAGGGCGGGCACGAAGGAGCCGATCGCGATGGCCCAGTCCCAGCGGGCCCGCCAGGCGACGCCGGGGCGCTTGTTGCGGTACTCGATCCCGATGCCCCGGACGATGAGCGCCGCGAGGATCGCGAAGAGCGCGACGTAGAACCCGGAGAACAGGGTGGCGTACCACTCGGGGAACGCAGCGAAGGTGGCGCCTCCGGCGACGATGAGCCAGACCTCGTTGCCGTCCCAGACCGGGCCGATCGTCCTCAGCATCGCCCGCCGTTCGGGCTCGCTGCGGCCGATGATCGGCAGGAGGATCCCCACCCCGAAGTCGAACCCATCGAGGACGAGGTAGCCGATCCAGAGGACGGCGATGAGAACGAACCAGATCGTCGTGAGCTCCATCACCGCGCCCCCTCAGTACCCGAGGCCGAGCTCGGGCTCGGGCTCGCCGTCATGGTGGAACCCGGCGGTCGGGTCGGCGTCGGGGAGGCCGGCCCGGATCTGCCGGAGCAGCAGGCCCACCTCGATGACGGCCAGGACCCCGTAGAGGACCGTGAAGCCGACCAGGGTCAGGCCCACCTCCACGGCCGAGGTCGACGGCGACACCCCGAGCGGGGTCGTCATCAGCCCCCAGACGATCCAGGGCTGGCGTCCCATCTCGGTGAAGATCCAGCCCAGCGAGTTGGCGGCCAGCGGCAGGAACGGGAGCAGGACGGCGATCGTGACCGCGCCGCGGCTCGGGAGGCGCCCCCGGCGCATCGACCAGAGGAACCAGGCCGCGGCCAATGCCGCCAGCATTCCCGTCCCGATCATGAGGCGGAAGGTCCAGTAGGTGACCGGGATGTTCGGGGTGTAGTCGCCCGGCCCGAACGCCTGCGCGTACTGCGCCTTGAGGTCGTTGATCCCCTCCACCGTGCCGTTGAAGTCGGCCGTCGCGAGGAACGAGAGGAGGTTCGGGATCCGGATCGAGAAGATCTCTTTCGAACCATCGAGCGACCCGATCGTGAAGATGGAGAACGACGCCGGCTGCGACGTCTCGTAGAGCGCCTCGGCCGCGGCCATCTTCATCGGCTGCTGGTCGGTCATGATCCGAGCCTGCGCGTCGCCGGTGATCGCCACGAGGAGACCGGAGACCACCAGCATCCAGGCCCCCACCTTCGCGGCGCTCCGGAAGGCGGGCGCGTCGACGCCCGGGTGGCGCGCGAGGCGCCACATCGCGACGCCCGCCACGAACGCGCCGCCGGTCACGAAAGCGGCGGGGATCGTGTGCACGAAGGCCACGATCGCCGTGGAGTTCAGGAGAACGGCCATGATGTCGGTCAGCTCGGCCCGGCCGGCCGCCTCGTTGAACGTGTAACCGACCGGGTGCTGCATCCAGGAGTTGGCGGCCAGGATGAAGTAGGCCGAGAGCACGGTGCCGATCGCGGCGATCCAGATCGTCGCCAGGTGGGCCAACTTCGGCAGGCGGTCCCAGCCGAAGATCCAGAGCCCCAGGAACGTCGACTCGAGGAAGAACGCCACGAGGCCCTCGATGGCGAGCGGCGCCCCGAAGATGTCGCCGACGAAGCGGCTGTAGTCGCTCCAGTTCATCCCGAACTGGAACTCCTGGACGATCCCGGTCACGACGCCGAGCGCGAAGTTGATGAGGAAGAGCTGCCCGAAGAACTTCGTAAGGCGAAGGTGACGCTCATTCCCGCTGCGGACCCAGGCGGTCTGGAAGCCGGCCACCGTGAACGCCAGGGAGATCGTCAGGGGAACGAACAGGAAGTGGTACACGGTGACGATGCCGAACTGCCACCGCGCGAGCATCAGGGGGTCCACGGGCACGCCACCTCCGGGAGCGTCTGGGTCATGGCGCAGCGTGCGCGGACGCGGCCCGAGCGTGACCGGCCGAACGTCCCGAAGCCGCGTGCCCTGTGGCGGCGTGATCGGGACCGGGTCTCAGTCGGGCCGGGACGCCTCGCCGATCGCGACCAGGACCGCATCGAGCGCGGCCGGGATGGCCGCCTCGACCGCCGGCGTCAGCACCCCCCTGCCAGAAGCCAACGAGGCCCAGGTGCCGGAGGTACTCCAGCCGGGCGTCGTCGAGTGGGTCCTCAGGCCGGCACCACCGCCCCACCCTGGATGAGGGCCATCGCCCTTTCCACCACGACAGGCACCGCCGCCCCCACGGGAGCGGTCATCTCCCCGCCCACGGTCATGGAGTCCCCGGCCTCGACGGCGACGAAGACCACGTCGGCGGGCACCTCCAGGCCGAGGGCGCGGGCCAGATCGAGAGTCTCCAGGAGGCCGATGTAGTGGGGCGAGCCGCCGCGAGGGCCGGCGAGGTCGCTCTCCTTGAGCTCGAGCACCGTGCCCGGGTCGGTTGCGCCGGTGACGACGGTGTCGACGACGATGAGCCGGGAGGCCCCCACCACCGCCTCAAGCAGGTACATGCCGGTGAGGGCGGTCTCCACGACCTCGACGGGCCCGACCCGTGGAAGCTCGAAGGCCCGCACCGTCACCGCCGGGTCGAGTGAAGGCCCGGGGGGCACCGGCGTGCCGGCGACGGCGAGGCGCCGGCACAGCCAGCGGGCGGCGACGATGCCCAGGGCGTCGTCGGAGATGAGCTCGTTGCCCAGGCAGAGCACCCGGGTGGGCCCGGCGGCGACACCGCCCCCCGCGGCGGTGCCGCTACTCGCGGTGGAGGCTGCCATCGGAGTCGCGGCGCAGCACCGACAGCGTCGTGCCGTCGGACCCGCGCACCGCCAGCACCAGTGGCATGCTCCCCGGGAGGGAGTGGGTGGCGCAGCCGAGGCAGGGGTCGTAGGCGCGGAAGGCCATCTCCACCTTGTTGAGGATGCCCTCGGACACCCTCCCCTTCGAGATCAGCCCCTTGGCCGCCTTCTCCACGCTCATCGCAATGCGCGCCGAGTTGTTCTGGGTGGCCACGATCAGGTTGGCCTGCTCCACGATCCCGTTAGAGTCGGTGACGTAGTGGTGGTACAGCGTGCCCCGCGGCGCCTCGACCACCCCGACACCCTCGCGCGGCGTCGCGGTGGGCAGGGTGCGCACGTTGGTGTCGATGAGCTCCGGGTCGTCGGCCAGCTCCTTGAGCCTCTCCGCGGCGTAGAGCAACTCCACGACCCGGGCCCAGTGGTTGGCCAGGGTGTGGTGCACCGGCTTGCCCCCGAGCGTGGCGTACAGCTCCTCGTAGGCCTCCTGGGCCAGGGGGGTGGCCATCCCGTCGGCGGCGTTGAGCCGGGCAAGGGGAGCGACCGAGTAGATGCCGCTCTCGGCGCCGTCGGTGAAACCGTGCCAGCCCAGCGGTTTGAGGTAGCAGAACTTGACGTACGACCAGGGCTCGACGTGCTCCGCCACGAAGTCGAGGTAGTTGGCGGCCGGGAAGGTGGCCCACTCCGCTCCTTCGGGAGTGACCACCCGGACACGCCCGTCGTAGAAGTTGGGCCGATTCTGCTCGTCCATGAGGCCCATGTAGTAGGTGCGGTGGGTGAAGGCGTCGGAGACGATGAGGTCGACGTATGCGGGGTTGGCCAGCACCACCGAGCGGAAGACGCCCAGGGTGAAGCGGGCGAAGTCTACGGCGTCGGCGGCCGTCTCCTTGAACTGCGCCTGCTGCTCGGCGGTGACCCGCTTGGCGACCCCGCCGGGAAGGCCCAGGACGGGGTGGATGGCCTTGCCGCCCGCCAGGGTGATGATCTCCCGGAGGCGGCGGCGCATGGTGATCACCCGCAGCCCGACCTCCCCGCCCACCGCGGCGATGACGCCGAGGATGTTGCGCTGGGCGGCCGGCGCCTCGGGGCCCACCACGAAGTCGGGGCCGCCGAGGAAGTAGAAGTGCAGGGCGTGGTCCTCGACCATGAACGCCGAGTAGACCAGCTCCCGGATCTTCTTCGCCGCCGGCGGGGGGTCGACCTTGTAGAGCGCGTCGAGCGCCTTGGTCGCCGCCATGTGGTGCGCCGTGGGGCACACTCCGCAGATCCGCGAGGTGATCTGCGGCATGTCCTCGGCGGGGCGGCCCTGGGCGAACTTCTCGAAGCCACGCAGCTCCGGGACCTGGAAGTAGGCCCGCTCCACGTCCCCCGCTTCGTCGAGGAAGATGTCGATCTTGCCGTGCCCCTCGAGGCGAGTGATGGGATCGATGGTGATGCGGCGGCGGGCGTAGGCGGCCCCGGCCCCCTGGGAGCCCAGGCGCCACGCCTCCTGGGTGGTCATCTCTTCGGGCATGTGTCTGGCTCCTCAGGCGTCGACGGGGGTCATCTTGCGCCGGCGCAGCAGCGAGCCGGCCAGGCCGTAGCGGTAGAAGGTGCCGATGGGGTCGGGGATGCTGTCGAGGGCCTTCTCGATGGCCTCGTCGTCAAGGGCCGAGAGCATCGAGGCCAGGGCCGACAGGTACTTGCCGCCCTGGTCGCGCACCTTGCTGGTGGGGCCGAAGCAGCCGGTGCAGGGCATGTTCCCATTGATGCACAGCTGGCCGCATCCCGTCCGGGTCGCCGGTCCCATGCACAGCAGCCCCTGGGCCAGCAGGCAGGTGTCCTCATCGATGAGGATCTCGTGGGGCCGCCGGAAGCGCTCCAGGCTCAGGTCCTGCGGCTTGGTGTCCAGGCGGGGGCACTCCTCGCACAGGGCGATGTCCGGCGTCAGCACCGTCCCCGCCGGGGGCAGGTCGCCGCTCAACAGGGTCTGCACCGCCCCGGCGATGATGTTGGGGGTGGGGGCGCAACCCGGGATGTAGTAGTCGACCGAAGTCACCTGGTCGAGGGCCCGCACCGTGTCGTAGAAGCCGGGTAGGGTCACCCGGTCGCCGTTGTGCGGGGTGGAGACCGACGGCAGGACGCCGTCGGGGTTGTCGGTCGACACGTTCTCGAGGTAGACGGCCCGGAAGATGGCCTCCCGGTCCCACAGGTTGGCCAGGGCGGGGATGCCGCCCAGGTGGGCGCACGAGCCAAAGGCCACCAGCACCTTCGCCTTGCGCCGCAGCAGGTGAGCCATCTCCTCCTGCTCGGTGGTGCGGATGGACCCGTTCACGAAGGCGGCCAGGATGGACCCGTCCTCCATGGCCTCCACGTCGGCCTTCTTGAAGTCCAGGGCCACCGGCCAGAACACGATGTCCACCGCGGCCACCACGTCGAGGATCTTCTCGGCGAGGTCCACGACCGCCTCCTCGCAGCCCCCGCAGGAAGAGCACCAGTAGAAGGCGACTTTGGGCTTGTCGCTCATGCCGTCACCTCCGCCAGGTCGGCGACTTCGGGGAATCCCTCGGCCGGCACCTCGAGGTGCAGCGGCCCCAGCGCCTTCAGGCGCGCCACCATGTCGTTCATAACGTCGCGCAGCTTGTCGGCCTCGGCCGCCGAGATCCACTCGATGCGGATGCGCTCCTTCTCGATCCCCATGCCCATCAGGACCCGCTGCAGCAGCCGGAAGCGGCGCAGCGCCTTGTGGTTGCCCGACTGGTAGTGGCAGTCGCCGAAGTGGCAGCCGCCGACGAGCACCCCTTCGGCGCCATTGGCGAAAGCCTCCATGACGAACTGGGGATCGACCCGGCCGGAGCACATCACCCGGATGACCCGCGCGTTCGGCGCGTACTTCATGCGGGAGGTGCCGGCCAGGTCGGCCGCCAGGTAGGTGCACCAGTTGCAGAAGAAGGCGACGATCTTCGGCTCCCAGCCGTCGGCGGCGCTCTCCTGCGGCTTCTCGGTCGGCTCAGGCATGGGCCAGCACCCCCAGGATCTCCTCGTAGATCTCTTCGTCCTCGAACAGGTTCTGCCGGATGGACCCGGACGGGCAGGCGGCCACACAGGTGCCGCAGCCCTTGCAGAGCACCGGGTTGATCTCGGCCTTCCCGTCCACCCGGGTGATGGCCGTGTAGGGACAGAGCGGGATGCAGGTCTTGCACCCCGAGCACTCCTCACGCATCACGTAGGCGGTGGTCGGCTCCATCTCCACGTAGCCCCGATCGACCAGGGCCAGCGCCTCGGCGGCGGCGGCCCCAGCCTGGGCCACTGTGTCTGGGATGTCCTTGGGGCCCTGGCAGGCGCCGGCCAGGAAGATGCCGTCGGTGAACGTGCTCACCGGGGCCAGCTTGGGGTGGCGTTCCATGAAGAACCCACCCCCGGCGCAGGTGATGTTGAAGGTGCGGCGCACCGCTTCGACGTCGGCCTGGGGCTCGAGGCCGGTGGCCAGGACCACCATGTCCACCGGGATCTTGCGCACCCGGCCGAGCAGCGTGTCCTCGGCCTGGAGGATCACTCTCCCGGTGTTGCCGGCTTCCGGATAGACGTCGGCGACCTTGCCCCGGATGAAGTGGACCCCCTCCTCGGCGACCCGGTTGTAGAACTCCTCCATGCCCTTCCCGGGAGCCCGGATGTCGATGTAGAAGTTGTAGATCTCCGCCCCGGTCTTCTCCTTGACCAGGTGGGCCAGCTTCAGGGAGTACATGCAGCACACCCGGGAGCAGTATTCGTTGGTGTTGACGTCCCGGCTGCCGATGCAGTGGAGGATCCCCACCGTCTCCGGGGTGCGCCCGTCGCGCAGCGTGACGTGCCCCTCGGTGGGCCCCGACGAGTTCACCAGCCGCTCCAGCTCCATGGCGGTGTACACGTTCGGGTAGACCCCGTAGCCGTACGACGGGGTCCGCTTGGGATCGAAGGTCTTGAAGCCGGTAGCGAGGATCACCGCGCCCACCTCGACCGTGTCGAAGGTCTCGGTCTGGGTGAAGTCGATGGCATTGCGGTCGGCGCAGACCTCGACGCAGGTCTTCTTGCAGCGGCCGGTGCGGAACTCGATGCAGGCCTCCTGGTCGATGACCACCACCTGCGGCACCGCCTGGGGGAAGGGGATGTACACCGGCTTGCGCATGTTCAGGCCGAAGTTGAACTCGTCGGGGAACTTGCCCCGCTGGAACACGCAGGCCTCGATGCACTCCATGCAACCCACGCAGGCATCCTCGACGATGAAGCGGGGCTTGTGGCGCACCGTCACCCTGAAGGCGCCCACGTAGCCATCGACCCTGTCAACCTCGGCCATCGTCCACAGGGTGATGTTGGGATTGGAGCGCACCTCGGTCATCTTCGGCGTGAGGATGCAGGCGGCGCAGTCGAGGGTGGGGAAGGTCTTGTCGAACTGGGCCATGTGCCCGCCGATGGACGGCTCCCGCTCCACCAGGTAGACGTGCTTGCCGGCGTTAGCCATGGTCAAGGCGGCGTGGATGCCGGCGATGCCCCCGCCCACCACCATCACCGCCGGGCTGATCGAGACCCGCGCCCTCTCCAGCGGCTTGTGGAACCGCACCCGGTGCACCGCCGCCCGCATCAGGTCATTGGCCTTGCGGGTTGCTGCGGCCATGTCGGCGTGCACCCACGAGTCCTGCTCCCGGATGTTCACCATGTGGAAGTAGTAGGGGTTGATGCCCCCCTCGGCGGTGGCGCGGCGGAAGGTGGCCTCGTGCAGGTTGGGAGAGCAGGAGGCAACGACCACCCGCTCCAGGCCGTTGGCCCGGATGTCCTCCTTGATCAGCTCCTGGCCGGGGTCGGAGCACATGTACTTGTACGCCCGGGCCACCTTGACCCCGGGGAGGCCCTCCGCGTAGCTCCGCACCGCCTCGACGTCGACCGTCGCGGCGATGTTGGTGCCGCAGTGACAGACGTACACCCCGATCTTCGGCTGGCCGTTGCCGCCCCTTTCGGCCGGTTTCATGTGTCGCTCCTCTGTGTCGCACCGATGGCGTCTTCCACCAGCTCAGCGATATCTCGCACCCCGAGCTCCCCTTCCAGCCCCGTGGTCTTCAGGGCGTCGCGGAACATGACCAGGTCCTTGGGGCAGGCCACCACCATGGTGCCCACTCCCTGGAGGCCGGCGGCCTCCCGCACCCGGCTCTCCGCAGGGCGCTCGCCGCCCCCGGCGGCATCCTCCATCCAGATCCGCCCGCCCCCGGCGCCGCAGCAGTACGCCGACGACCGGTTCCGGGGCATCTCGACCAGCCTCAAGCCCAGCCCCTGCAGCACACGGCGCGGGGCCTCGTACACCCCGCCGTAGCGGCCCAGGTAGCAGGGATCGTGGTACGTGACCGGGGCGCCGCCGTTCGAGGAGACGGGCAGGCGACCCGACGAGATCAGGCCCTCGAGGACCTCAGTGTAATGCTTCACCCTGCCGTCCAGCCCGTACTCCTGCTTCAGGACGTGGTAGGTGTGGGGGTCGGTGGTGACGATGGCCTTGAACTGCGAGGACGCCAGGGCTGCCAGGTTCTTCTCCCGCAGCATGTCGAAGAGACCTTCCTCCCCCAGGCGGCGCACGTCGTTGCCGGCATTCTGCTCACCCTCATGGAGGATCCCGAAATCGAGGCCGGCCCGGTGGAAGACCCGGGCCGCCGCCCGGGTGATCTCCTGGACCCGGGGATCGAACGATGCGTAGTCGCCGACGAACCAGAGGTACTCCACCGGCTCCTTGCGGGCGTCCTTGACCTCGAACCCGAGATCCCTCGTCCACTTCGCCCTGTTCCGGGGCGACTGGCCGAACGAGTTCCCATACCGGGTCATGCCCATCAGCATGTCCTGGACGCCGGTCCCGACCTCGCCCTGGCCGATCAGGTGCCTGCGCATCTGCACGATGATCGGGATGTGCTCATTGAACACCGGGCACCGCTCCATGCAGGCCATGCACGTGGTACACGCCCAGACGGCTTCGGCACCCACGGCATCGATGAGGCTCCCGTTGCCGCCGCCGCGAGATGCTGCACCCAGGACCATCACCTTCACCTCGTGGATGAGGTCCTTCGGCGACAGCACCTGCCCGCCGGCGAACGCGGGGCAGACCCGGTCGCACCGGCCGCACTCGGCGCAGGCGAGGCCGTTGTAGAGCTCCCGCCATGTGAACTCCTCCAGGCGCCCGGCGCCCTCCGACGGCGGCGGCATCCCCCCGGGGCTCAGGGAGGCGGTGAGGACGCTGAACGGCGACGCCAGCAGGTGGAGGTGCTTGGAGTACGGCAGGTAGGCCAGGAAGCCCAGGACCGCCACGATGTGGACCCACCACATCGCAACGAACAGCGACTCGGCGGCGGACGACGAGAGGCCGCCGAGCCAGGCGCCGACCACTTCGCCGACCGGGCTCCCCGACGCCGGGCCCGGTTCCGCGGCGGCTTTCGCCCCCTGGCCGACCAGGAAGGTCACCACGAGGAGCGTGATGAGGAGGAGGATGAGCGCGGCGTCCCGCGACTGCGCCAGGCGCGGCGGGGTGAACACGTACCGGCGGATCGCCGCCCCGGCCAGCGCCCCCAGGGTGACCACGCTGAGGAGCTCCATGGGGACCGCTATCCAGGCGACCTCGTCGGCGTACGGGATCGGCAGGACCGGGAGAAGACCCCGGAGCAGGTTCCAGGCGAAGCTGGCGGCGTAGAACAGGAAGGCCCAGAAGATGACGAGGTGGGCCAGCCCGATCCCGGGGTTGTCGAACATCCGGCGTTGGCCCGCCACGTTGACCACGACGTTCCAGAGACGCCGGGGCAGGCGCTCCCAGCGCGGCTCCGCCCGCCCCCGGGCCAGGGCCGCGACCAGCAGGTACAGCCGCCGGCCGACCAGGACGAAAACCACCGCCGTCAGCACCCACAGGAAGACGTAGCCGGGGATGCCCAGCAGGGTCGACGCGGTCGGGTCCGGCATCGGCGCTACCCCTTCCGCTTCCTCACGGCCTCGGCCAGCGCCTCGAGGACGTCGGTGGCGTCGTCGACGATGCCGTAATGGGCTACCGAGAAGATGGGGGCGCCCGCGTCGGTGTTGACGGCGATGATCACCTCGGAGTCCTTCATGCCCTCGACGTGCTCGGGGGCCCCGCTGATCCCGGCGGCCACGTACAGCCGGGGCTTGACGGTCACGCCCGACTTGCCCACCTGGCGCACCAGCGGGAGCCAGCCCTGGTCGATCACGGGGCGCGACCCGCACACGGCCCCGCCGAGCGCAGCGGCCAGATCCTCGGCCACTTCGAGATTGGCCTCGTTGCCGATGCCCCGGCCCACCGCGACGAGCACGTCCTGCTGGGTGATGTCGACGTCGCCCGCCTCGGGCTCCTGGTACTCGAGCAGGCGCACGCCGGAGTCGTCGGCGAGGTCGACGGACACCTCCTCGACGGCAGGCACCGCGGCGCTGCGGCCCGCCTCGGGGGACCTCGTCCCCGGCAGGACGGCCAACACCACGGGCCCGGGCCCGGCCGCCACCGTCACGGCCATCTTCCCGCCGTAGAGCAGGCTGCTGACCTGCAGCGCGCCGTCGATCGCCTCGACATCCCGGCAGAAGTTGACGAAGGGCACACCCAGGCGCCCGGGCAGCAGCCCGAGCAGGTCCCAACTGACGTTGGTGGTCGGCACCAGGATCGTCGCGGGAACGCGGGCCGAGGCGAGCGCGGCCAGCGCCCGGCTCGCCTGCTGTCCGGTGGCATCGGCGAGGACGGGATGGTCGACGTAGAGGACGGCATCAGCAGTGCCCAGCGACGCGGCCAGGCCTCGTACCCCATGACCGAGCAGCACCGCCTCGAGGCGCACCCCCAGCGAATCGGCCAGGTTCCGCCCCAGCGCCAGCAACTCGTAGGTGGCTTCCGAGATGGTCCCCTTCCAGTGCTCCGCCACTACCCAAACGTTGCCTGCCATTGGCATCTCCTCAGAGCAGTCCCCGGGCGGCCAGGATGTCAGCCAGCTTGTCCGCCACGTCCCGCACCGATCCCTCCAGCATCTCGGCGTGCCCTGCTGCCTCGGGTTTGGCCATGGCCGTGACCTCGAGCGGAGTCGTGGCCGGTCCGCTCACGGCCGCGACCACCTCGATGCCCCCCGAAGCAATGGCGGCTCGCACCTTGGCGATGGGGACGTAGCGCGGCGGCTTCTCGCAGCCCTGGACGCCGAGGAAGGCAGGAAGGGCGACCTCGAAGCGTCCCATCACCCCGCCGGCGTACTCCTTGGCCACGACGGCCGTCCCGGCGCCCGGATCGACCGTGATCCGGCTCACCAGGCCCAGGTACGGGAGGTCGAGCGCCCCGGCGAGGAGGGGTGCCACGAAGCCGTCAAGGTCGTCGATGGCCTGGCACCCGCTGAGCACCAGGTCCGCGGGGAGCACGCCGGGGATGCCGGGCAGCGTGGTGGCCAGCGCGGACGCCGTGGAGCGGGTGCCCGCGGTCGCGGCGATTCCCGACACCCTGATCACCCGGTCGGCGCCCTTGGCGAGAGCGGTGTGGAGTACGTCGTCGATCTCGGGGGCCTCCGGCGCCACCACCGTAACGGCCGCCTGCAGACGATCTTTCAGGAGCAGCGCCTGCTCCAGGGCGTAGTCGTCGCGCTCGTTGACGATGAAGCGCAGGTACTCCTGGTCCAGCGACGTGCCGTCGCCGGCGACCTCCAGTTCCTCCACGATGTCGGGCACCATCTTCATCAGGACCAGGATCTTCATGGCGCCAGCGCGTCCTCCTCGCAGGATCCTGCCGCCGGTCGCGGCCGCTCAGTCATCAAGCGCCTCGGCGACCAGTTCCATCACGTCCCGAACCACCATGCGGTCGTCGTACCCGAGCACCTTCAGCGAGTCCTCGAATCGCGGCACCTCGTAGGGGCACGACACCGCCAGCACGTCGGCGCCGGTGGCGGCAGCCTCCTCGACCCGGCGGTCCGAGAGGCGGGGATGCCCCTTGGCCTTGTAGTGGGTGTCGAGCCACATCCCGCCCCCACCCCCGCCGCAGCAGATCGTGTTGTCCCGGTTGTGGGTCATCTCCACGAGGCTCACGCCGGGAAGGGCCTCGAGGATGCGTCGCGGCTCGTCGTGCATGTGGTTGTGCCGGCCGAGCACGCAGGAGTCGTGGTAGGTGACCCGGTACCCGAGCTCCCGGGTGAGGCGCGGCCTGAGGGCGTCGAGACGGGCTGCCAGGAACGGCGTGGTGTGGTCCACCGGCCGATCGAGCCCGAGGGACGGGTACACGTAGGCGAAGGCATCGAAGGCGTGGGGATCCGAGGTGAGCAGCGAGGCGAACTCGTACTTCCCGAAGGTGGCCATGTTCTGTTCCCGCAGGGTGTCGAACAGCCCCTTCTCCCCGACGAGCCGGGCGCACTCCCCGGCGCACTTCTCCTCGGTGCCCAGGATGGCGAAGTCGACCCCGAGGGCCGCCAGGACCCGGGCCGTCGCCCGGGCGTTGTCCTGGCCGCGCGGGTAGTAGGCCGAATAGCACTCGACGATCCACAGCACGTCGACGGGCCGACCCAGGTCGCGCAGGATGGGAACCGGCACCCCGGCGCCGTCGACCCAGGCCGCCCGCTTGCGCGGCGACTCACCCATCGGGTTGCCGTAGCGCATCGTGTTGGAGAGCGCGCTCTGCAGCTCCGCCGGCACCTGGGGGAGCCGGAGCAGCACCTGCTCCTTGACCAGGGGCAGGAGGACGTCGGTGAGGTGGAGCCCGCGGGGGCACTTGGCCCAGCAGTCATAGCAGGTGACGCAGGTGAGCAGGTCGTCGCTGGCGATCGCCTCCTCGATGAAGCCCTCCCGCAGCATGCCGATGAGGCGGCGAGGGGTGTAGCGCATCACGTCGCCGTAGGGGCAGGTGCCGGCGCAGGTACCGCACTGGATGCAGCTCAGCAACGGCCGGCCCTCCGGCGTGGCGAGGAGGCCGTCGAGCGTGAGGTCGGGGGTCTCCAGCACGGTCGCCGTTGCCATCCGTCACTCCCTCTCGTAGTCGCTCGAGCCCGGTTGCCGTCTCGCCCTCAGTCCCGTGCAGGGCGGCATGGGCCTTCGTCTCGTCGTCGACGCAGAAGATCATCTCGACGAGCCCCGGCTCGTGGCCGACCATGAGGGTGTCCCTGGACGTTCACCCCGGTCCGCGCCAGCCGCTCCGCCGCGTCGGCGATGCCGACGCCGCCGATGTGCCTGATGTCGATACCGCGCGCGGCCAGGGCCCGGGCAACGTGAGCGAGTTCACCCGGCCTGTTCTCGAGCTGGACGACGAACTGGCGCGCCACGCCGCCTACCTCCACCGGCCGGGACGCCAGGATCGGACATCTCGACTACCGCCGGGCGCCGCAGACGAGTCTTTCGTGCGCCACGTGCCGGGTGCCAGTGCCGATGGGACCGGGGGCCCGGGCCGAATGCCGCGCACGGGCAGGGCCGATGGCCCGGGTGGGTCGCCATCGAGGGGCCGGGCCCGGACGTGGGGATGCGCGTCGCCTTCTGCCACCGCATCACGACGAGTGAGGCGACAGCCAGGGCGAGGGCGCGCTCGCTCCCGACAGGACGAGCTGTCGAGCGTCTCGGTGGTCACCAACTCGCTGCTCCTGCGCCGCTTCGGGCGGAACACCGCCTGACACCTGGGACGGGCCAGCGGCGGACCCGCCCCGAGCGCGGGAGCCCCGCGCTACACGCCCTTGGGCGCCGTTGCCGCCGTTGGCCGCTTGAGGACGGCCTCGGCCGACACCAGCTCCTTGCCGATCCCCAGTCGCTTCACTCCCACCCCGAGGGCCAGGCCGAGCAGCTGCGTGAAGTAGAGGATGGGCATGGCGTAGTTGGTGCCGTAGGTCCGGTTCACCTCGCTCTGGTAGCACTCCAGGTTGGTCTGGCACAACGGGCAAGCCGTGGCGATGACCTCGGCGCCGGCGTCGACCGCGCTCTGCAGCAGGTCGCGCAGCATCTGCACCGCCGCCCGACGGTTGGTCACCATGAGGACGGCGCCACAGCAGCGCAGCTTGTAGGGGTAGGCCACGGGGTCCGCCCCGGCCGCCTTCATCAGGTCCTCGAAGAAGCGCGGGTCGTCGACCTGGCTGATGTTCAACCCCGGCCGCCGGGGCCGCACGATCTGGCAGCCGTAGTACGGGGCCACCCGCAGCCCCTTGATGCGCTCGCCGGCCTGCCGGCGAATCGACTCCAGCGCCTCGTCGGTCACGAAGGCGCTCATGATGTGGCTCACTTCCACCTTGCCGTCGTAGTGCAGGTCGTCGGCCTCGAGGGCGTAGTTCATGTGCTCCGCGAGGTCGGGGTCCCGCTTCAGGGCGGCGTTCGTGGTCCACAGGTTCTTGTAGCAGGCGTTGCACGGCGCCACGATGTCGAGGCCCTGCTTCTCGGCGAGCGCGAGGTTGCGGGCGCAGAGCACCGTGGCCAGCAACTCGTCGACGTGCGAGTAGGCGGTCGCCCCGCAGCAGTTCCAGTCCTCGAGCTCCTCCAGCTCGATGCCGAGCTTGTGGGCCACCTCCAGGGACGACACGTGATAGGTGGCGGCCATGGTCTCGAGGGAGCAACCGGGGTAATAGGCGTAGCGGGTCATTCGATACCGTCCAGGGGGAGGACGCGGGCCACCATGGCCCGCAAGTTTCGGATCCGCTTGATCCGGGCGGGGATGAGGGGCAGCCGGCCCTTGGCAAGGAGCCGCATCGCCATCCGCATCTCGCGCACCATCCCGGGGACCCCGCCTTCGAAGATGAAGGCCGGGGCGTAGCCGGGCTCGTAGGACTTGCCCGTTCGCAGGATGGTCCGGGCGAAGCGCCGCGAGAAGTCCGGTGCCACCCAGTCCCGGTTGAAGGTGTCCTTCCACAGCGAGTAGCGCGTGAGGGCGTACATGACGTCGGCGGGGCGGATCCCCTCCGGGCACTTCTCCGAGCAGGCATAGCACGAGGCGCACGTCCAGAAGGTGTTGGACGCCATGACCTCATCCTTCATCCCGGCGTTGATGAGCGCGATCAGCTCGCGAGGCGTGTGATCCATGAACTCCACTGCCGGACACGCCGCCGAGCACGTGGCGCACTGGATGCAGCGGACGAGAGAGACTCCCTCCTCCGCGTGGAGGAGGTTCTCTACCTCCTCCCGGAAGGAGATCTTCCTCGCGGTCGACGAAACCACCATGGGATCCCTACCTGCCCTGTCGCGCTTCGCTGGCGGCGATGAGGGCCGCGGCCTTTTGGAGCAGCAGCTCCGGCTCGACCGGCTTCTCCACCAGCTCGTCGACCGGCACAAAGCCCGGGTGGACGGCCTGGCCCGGGAAGAGGAAGGCGATCTGCTCCCGCAGGCCGGTGATGATGAGCACGGGCATCTCCCGCAGCACCTTGTCCTTGCGGATCTTCCGCGCCATCATCACGCCCTCGGCACCGCGCCCCATCATGATGTCGAGGCACAGCAGGTCGTAGCGGTCCTTCTTCAGGGCATCCCAACCATCCTGGGGGGTGTGCGCCACCACGGTGTCGTACTGGCTGTCGAGGATGGCCCTGATCCCCGCAACGAAGTCGGGGTCGTCATCGACGATGAGCACCCTCTTGCGCTCGCTCATCCAGCCTCTCCTTTCGAGACTTGCTCCGGAGGCGCTCCCTCCAGGCCCGGAACCGGCGTCCCGTGCGCCGGCAACGCGATCACGAAGACACTGCCCCGACCCGGGTCGCTGGTCGCGGTGATCGACCCGTCGTGGGCCTCGACAATGCGCCGCGTGAGGGCCAACCCGATGCCGGCGCCGGCGACGCCGCTCTCCCCGGCCTGCCCGCGATAGAACGCATCGAAGATCCGCGGCAGGTCCGCCGCGGGTATGCCGACTCCCGTGTCCGTCACCGAGACCACGACCTTCCCGTCCCGACACACCGCCGACACGACCACTCTACCGCCTTCCCTGGAGTACTTGACCGCGTTGCCGACCACGTTGAGCAGGGCCTCGGTCAGCGCACCCTCGTCCCCCAGCACCGCTGCCGCCGGGTCGACCTCGGCCACGACCTCGACGGCCTTGCGCACCGCCTCCGTCTGGGCGCTCTCCACCGCGTTCGCCACCGGCGCGGAGATCGCGACCGGGCGGAAGCCCTCCTTGAGGGGGGCGACATCGACCGAGAAGCCCCGCAGCCACCGGTTCACCAGGGCGAGCAGGTCCGCCATGCGACTGCTCATCCGCTCCAGCCGCCGCTGCTGATCCTCCGAGACAACCCCTTCGAGCTCCTTGATCGTCACGAAGAGGTTCTGCTGGACGGCCGCCAGGGGCGAACGCAGCTCATGGGACACGATGGCGGCGAAGTTCTCCCGGAGCGCTTCCCGCTCCCGACGCAGCGCCGCCCTCTCCACCACCAGGGCCCGCTGCTCCAGGCCCCGGCGAACTACCGTGCGGAACTCGTCGGGGGTGAAGGGCTTGGGGAGGAAGTCGTAAGCGCCGTGCGTCATCGCCTCGACCGCCGACCCGATCGTGGCGAACCCGGTGAACACGATGCACACGACCGTCGGGTCCAGCGACCGGATCTCCTCGAGCACCTGCATCCCCGGCATGCCCGGCATCTTCAGGTCGACGAAGACGAGGTCGGGCGCCCAGGCCCGGGCCTTGTCCAGGCCCTCTGCGCCGCTCGAAGCGAGCGCGACGTCGTGCTCGCCGCCCTCGAGGATCGCGAGGCAGGAATCGAGCACGACCTCTTCGTCGTCGATCAGCAGGATGCGCCGCCGCTGCTCGGTCACTGCCCTTCCCCCTGGGACGCGTGAACGGGCAGCTCGATGGTGAACGTCGTCCCCGCGCCCTCCTCGCTCTCCACGGTGATCGTGCCACCGTGCTCCTTGACGATCCCAAAGCTGATGGCCAGGCCCAAGCCGGTGCCGTGCCCGACCTCCTTGGTGGTGAAGAAGGGATCGAAGATCCGCCCCATGTTCTCCTCGCTGATGCCGTGGCCGGTGTCCCGGAAGCTGGCCTGGATGACCCTTCGCTCCACGTCGAGCCGGGTGGCCACCGTGAGCCGCCCCACACCGTCCATGGCCTCGGCGGCGTTGATGATCAGGTTCATGAAGACCTGCTGCATCTGCGCCGGGTCCATCACTGTCGCGGGCAGGTCCTCCTGGTAGTCGCGGACCACCTCGATGTTGTGGAAGAGCACCCGATCCTCCACCAGCGACAGGCACTCGTCGATCGTGGTACGCAGGTCGGTGAGCTTCTTGTGCGGCTTCGTGGGCCGGGAGAAGTCGAGGAGGCCCCGGATGATGGTCGCGCAGCGGGTCGCCTGGTTCGCGATCTTCTCCACCGACGACCTCCTGGAGTCGTCGGGGGTCATCTTCTCGAGCAGGAGGTGCGAGTAGGTCACGATCCCCTGGAGCGGGTTGTTCAGCTCGTGAGCCACGTCGGCCGCGAGCTGGCCGACCACGGCCAGGCGCTCCGATTCCATGACCTTCCTCCGAGCGAACTCCTTGAGCTGCTCGTCCCGCGCCCGGAGCGAGGCCGCCATGGTGTTGAACGAGCTGGCCAGCTCCCCGATCTCGTCGTTCGAGGTCACGGGCACCCGGGTCCCCAGGTCGCCCGCGGCCACCCGGCGGGACGCCTCGACAAGGGCGCGGACCGGGGTGGAGAGGCGCCGGGAGAAGACATAGGAGACCGCGACCGCCATCAGCGCCGCGGTCAGCGTGATGCCCAGGAACAGCAGGCTTGTCCGGACCCTGAGATCGACGTAGGGTTTCTCGAGCGTGCCCACGTACAGCATGCCGACCACCCGGCCGTCGTGGTCTCGGAGCGGATCATAGGCTGTGATGTACCAGTCCTTGACCACATAGGCGCGGCCCACCCAGCGCTCCCCACCAACGATGACCCGGCGGTACACCTCCTCCGACACCCGGGTGCCGATGGCCCGCGTACCGTCCTCGTTGAGGACGTTGGTGGCGATCCGCACGTCGCCGATGAACATGGTGGCAGTGCCGATGTCCTCACCCTCATACCGGGCCCCCCCGAATAGGGTCTCCTTGATCCGGTCCACGATCTCGACGCGGCGGGTGAGCAGCAGCCCACCGTAAAGGGCGCCGATGACTTCGCCGGAGTAGTCGACCACCGGGGCTGCGGCCAGGAGCACCAGGCCGTCGGTCTCGACCGTGTCATCCCGGGGCCGCGCCCCGCGCGTCTCCACCAATTCGAGGTGGGCCGCATCCGGCAGCACGGGTGACTCCCGGCCCAGCATCTCCGCCGTGAAGACGGCGGTGCCGACCACCGGGATCCTCCCACCCAGGGCAGCGGCCACGATGCTCTCCCTCGCCTGCGAGTCGCCGCCCACACCGCGGTTCCCGGCCCGCAGGAGGACGACACCCGCCGCGTCGGTCACGGTCAGGAAGTCGAGGCGCTCGGCGATCATGATCCTGGACAGTTCCCCGGCGGCCACCGCGGCATCGCCGGCGAGCAGTGCATCGCGGAGGTAGAAGCGGTCGGCCGAGAGCCTGGCCAGGTCGTAGAGACGGTCCGAGTAGGCGTCGTACATCTCCTGAGCGGATTCGAGGTCGGAGGTCACCCGGTTCTGCGCCTCCGCCAGCACCCGGTCCCCGATGAAGAAGACCGCCACACCGCTGAGGGTCGCGCTGAGCAGGACGACAATCGCCAGGAAAGCCAGCATCAGCTTGACGAAGCGGTTCACGCCGGTACGACCCAGTGCTCTCCGGGCTTTGCCCCCACCCGCCGGCAGCCCGGGCCCGACATCAGTGACACCGACCGACCGGCGAGCCCACGGCGAGACGCCGACAAGGTCCCCTTCATGCTCCCAATGTGCGACGCCGGCCCCGTGGAAAACCTCGCGGGTCGCCTTGTCGTCGGACGTCGTGATGAAGGCGCAGCCGAGGTCGCCGGCCCCGACGCCGCCGATGTGGCGGATGTCGAGGCCGCGCGCGGCGCGGGCGCGGGCGAGATGGGCGAACTCTCCCGGCCGGTTGTCGAGCTGGAGACGACCTGCCGTGCCAATGCAGCCTGCCTCTCCGGCCCGCACCGTGGGCCGACGGACCTCGACCGGCGCTCGGCTCCGCAGGCGAGCGCGGGGACGCGGCGGGACCTCGAGGGAGAAGCGCCCGCGGGCGGATCGTCCTCCCTGCGCGCGCCGGCGAGACAGTGCCGGGAGGCCGAGTTGCCCGGGCCGAATGGTCAGGCCGGGCAGGGCGGATGGCCCGGTGCGTCCTCGATGGCCCGGTCGGTCACCTGCCCGATCGTCTGCCCGATCGTCCCTTGGGCCGGGCCAAGGCCACGGGGCATGCTCTGTCGGCGGAGACCCCTCGCCAGCGTTGCACCCGGAGCCTCA
>Ga0315284_10002911_pt1 | contig 24387 bp, 20 predicted proteins | sample YL17G09_16_MG_FD_203696 | JGI IMG/M metagenome (GOLD analysis project Ga0315284, IMG submission 203696) | Sediment microbial communities from Yellowstone Lake, YNP, Wyoming, USA - YL17G09_16 | ecosystem: Environmental > Aquatic > Freshwater > Lake > Sediment | place: USA: Wyoming | collected...
CAAAGCGCACCCGCGCGCCAAGACGAACGACCAATGACCAAAGACGAAGGACGAATTCGTCGTCGGTCGTTCGTCCTTCGTCAAAATCAAGAGGAGATTATGCGACTAGCTAAACTGCGACAAGCCATCACTCAATCCGAAGAACATCTAGACGCGCTGCTCGTCTATCAGCCTGAGAATCGCCGTTACATCTCCGGCTTTACCGGCTCGGAGGCGATGTTGTTCATCACGCCCGAGCGCGCGGTGCTGGCAACTGATTCGCGCTACTGGGAGCAGGCCGAGCGTGAAGCGCCCGATTTTTCGGTGTACCAGGTCAAGACCAAGTACGTCATGGAAATGGCCGACATCCTGAAAGCAGCGGGCAATCCCCATGCCATCGGCTTTGAAAGCACATTCATCACGGTGGATCAGCTCGACCAGTTGATGGACGCCGCGCCGGAGGTCGAGTGGGTGGCGACCAAGAGCATGATCGAAGACTTGCGCCTGATCAAAGACGCGAGCGAGATCGAGTTGATGCGGCAGGCGGCGCACATTGCCGACGAAGGATTCGAGTTTTTGTGTAAAAAGCTGCAGCCTGGCATGACCGAGCGCCAAGCTTCGTGGGAATTGGAAGCTTTCATGCGGACGCACGGCGCGGACAAGATCGCCTTCGACCTCATCATCGGCAGCGGGCCGAACGGAGCCATGCCGCACCATCACAGCGACTCGCGCGTCATCCAGGCGGGCGAGCCGATCGTGCTCGACCTGGGCGCGCAGGTGGGCGGCTATCACTCGGACCTGACGCGCACGATTTGCCTGGGTCAACCGCAAGACGGGCGCTTTTTAGAGATTTACGACATTGTGCGGCGCGCGCAAGAGACCGCCTTGCAAGGCATCCGCGCCGGTATGCCCGGCGTCGAGGCCGACAAGCTGGCGCGTGATGTGATCGAAGCGGCCGGCTATGGCGACAATTTCGGTCACGGGTTGGGGCACGGCGTGGGATTGGCCGTCCACGAATCGCCGCGCGCCGGAAGAACGTCGGAAGACACTCTCCTGGCCGGCAGCACGCTGACCATCGAGCCTGGCATTTACATCTCCGGCTGGGGCGGCGTGCGGATCGAGGATTTAACACGGATTGGCGAAAATGGTGTACAATTACTCTGCTGTGCAAGCAAAGAGCCGCTAGTCCTCCAACACCCATAGACGAGGTGAAACATGTTAAACATGCTCCTGAATCCTCGAGCCCTTGTCGTTCTGGTGGTGGCAATTGTCGTGGGATTTATCCTCGGCTTTGTCGTCGCCTGGAACATACCTGCCACTGATCTTCCACCGGCGCTGTTACACCCGGGCTACCGTGACTTTTACCTGGCGTTCGTGGCCGATCAATTCGGCCGCACGGGCAACCTGGATTTGGCCCGGCAGCAATTGGGCGCAGACCACGACCGCTGGTCATCCAAAGAGGCCGCCGCCGCGTTGAGAAAACTGGCCAGTGCGTCCGGCCGGGCCGATAAAGCTCAACTGGAAGCGCTGGCGACCAAGTTGGAGCAAACGCCGGTTGCCAAGCCCGCCAGTGGCGGCCCGAATTTGTGGCTGGTCGGCCTGCTGGTCGCAGCTGTGTTGGCATTGCTCGCCGCCGGAGCGGTCGTCGTGTTGCCGCGACTGCGCGGCGAATCGGCGGCCAAGCCGCAAGCCGTTGCGGTGCGCAGCGCGCTGGGCAGCAAGGCCGTCGAGGCCACGAGCTGGGCCGGCGAAGCGGACAAGCCGCTGGCTCAATTCATCACCACCTACGAAATCGGCGACGACCGGTACGACACCTCGTTCAGCATCGAAACGGCAACCGGCGACTTTATGGGCGAGTGCGGCGTCGGCATCGGCGAAACCATCGGCGTGGGCAACCCGGACAAGGTGACCGCGTTCGAGGTGTGGCTGTTCGACAAGAACGACATTCGCACGGTGACCAAAGTCCTGATGAGCGAGTACTCTTTCGGCGATCAGGCGTTGCGCACCAAGCTCGCGCCGAAAGGCGAGCCAGAGCTGGCCCGGCCCGATGTGGCCATCGAGCTGGAAACGGCCACGCTCAAAGTTCGCGCGCGAGTGGTGGATATGGAGTACGGCGTCGGGGAACTAGAGCCGCGCAGCTTTCTCAACAAGCTTACTCTGGAACTGGCGGCGTGGTCCAAACAGACCGCGCCTGCGGCTGCGTGAGCCAAGAACGAATGCAGCGCCGGACGAGCAATCGTCCGGCGCTGTTTGATTGGCATCTTGCTGGGGAGGCAGGGTTCGAACCTGCGATCAAAGGCAAGTCCGTGCACCACGCATACCCCTCAAGGGTATCCTGGGGAAAAGCCCCGCGACGAGCGGGGCTGTGTCTTATTGCCGTTTACTCTCAGGTTAATCCTGTCTACTGGTCTGGTGCGCCGCCCAGTTCGGTCGGCGACACTTTTGACGCTGTTCAGTTGCATCATATTATAGCCTGTTTTGGCGTAACTGCTCAGCCGGTTTAACAGGATATACAGGATTCACACGCCTTGGGCGAAAGGCGCCAGAAACATCCTGCACATCCTGTGCATCCTGTTGGAATCTTTCCAGCCTGAGTAGTTGCGTTTTGGCAGTTAATCCAAGTAGGAAAACTCGTAGTGACCCTTTATCGGGTCCAAGGCTCGATTTTCCCGTTCAAAATGTGGGCTTGACCCGTTAGAGGGACACTACCGAAAATCCGCGATCCGAAATTATTTGGCTTCCGTCAGGCGCGCCTTGAGTTCGACGATGCCAGCAATCACCGTTGGGTCTACTTTGTTGAGCAGCCCCAGATAGCCGCTGACGTAATCGCCATAGTGAATCATCGAAAGCATCTCTGCTAGCCGGGACTGCCCGCGCGCGGCGATGACATCCGTATTGACGCCAGAGGTCAGAAACACCTGGCGCGTGATGGCGTGGCGCAGTTGCGTGCGCGGATGGTCTAACGTCGAGGTCAGGAACAGCACCAGCGTCTTGCGGGCCGCCTCGTCCGGCAGTGTGCCGCAGATGGCGTTGTGGTCAGCCTCTGGCAACACCTCGAACGCGGCCCAGCCTTTGGCGTTCTCGTTGATTTGCGTCTTCCATCGGCGCGCGACCTCGGCCAGATGCCCACTGCCCCACACCGTCACCCATCGGCCCATCATCTGCCCGGCCAGCCGCTTGGCCGAATTTTTGCTCACCGGCGACGAAGGCTCGATTTCTTTTTGCCAGGCGCGCATCGCGGCGACGGCTTTTGCCAGGTCTGCCGATTGGTCCGCGACCAGTCCCAATCGGCACAAGAGCGCCAGCAGCGGCGTGAACGAATAGCCTAGCGCCGCGCGCGGCTGAGACTTGTAGTCGAACGTGGCGAGCGCCGCTCCATAGTCCTTCGCGCGCTGCGCCAGCGTCCCGCCCGTGGTGAGCGCCATCAGTCGGCAGCCGCGCCGACGTGCTTCCTCGAATGTGGCCAACGTCTCTTCGGTCTCGCCCGAGTACGACGCGCCAATCACCAGGCACGACGGCCCGTCTACAAACGCCGGCAGCGTATAGTCGCGCACGACGAACAGCGGCGCGCGGCATTCGCTCGCGATCAGGCTTGCCAGCAGCGATGCGCCGATGGCAGAGCCGCCCATGCCGCTCACAACGATCCTGTTGACTTGCGAAAACGCAGCCGGCAGATCAACGGACTGCATCAGCTTCCAGCCGGCCTCGCATTGGTCGGGCAGCGCCGCGATGTGGCCGAACATGCCGGAAGGGTCAAGTCGTTGATAGGTCATTGGGTCGTCAAGGTTGATCATCTGCGTCTCCTGTGAGGTCTCGCGTATTGCGTGCTGCGCGTTCCGTGTCGTTCCAGGTTAGAGAGTTCCAGAATTTAAATCGTCCCATTTTGCTCGGCTTGCGCGCAGCGTGCCAAATCTAAGCCCTTTAGCCTGAATGTCGCTGGACGCTTCGCGGGCGATCCAGCGAGAGCCTCTTGATGATTATTTTTCTGGAGTAGCCTTACCCATCGGCGCGTCCATGGGGGGATTATACCTGACGTTTACCTCCACAACAAGACAAGAATTTCTTGACGCCGCTCTGGCGAAGCATTATAATCGGCGCCAGCGCGGTTGGGTCACGCTGCTGCGCGATTTTGCGCCTCCCGGCGGAACTCGGCCCTACGAGGTGATGGGATTAGAGTTGCCCGTCGCGCCAAGACGATCATAGCGAACGCTCTATGGTAGAATACAGACAGAGAATACCAGAGTTGTATAGGAGGTCTTGTGGCGGAATATGGTTTAGCGATGCCCGTTACTTTTGAACAGATTGTAGCCGTGATCCGGCAGATGTCGTCCGCCGACCACCGGCGTTTGCTCGACTTGGTGCCCGAGCTGCGCCAGGCCGTTCAGTCTGTGGCAACGGGTTCCCAAAAGGCCCGGCCGGGGCACAAGCCACCCACCAGCAGCGCATCCAAAAGCAGCTCGACATTCGGACAATACGACGAGGACGCCGGGCCGGGGCTGTCGCCCAGGTCGCCTGGGATGGTTCAGGGCGGGCTGGAAATCGGGACCGATCAGATGGGCGATCTTTCCCGCGCCAAGTGGCGCGATCCCTAGCAAATGCAAGCTAATCCCGATCAAAAACCTCCCGCAGATTAAATGTGCGGGAGGCTTGCTTTCAGTCATCCACTCGGTTGCCCTGTTCTCAACTCGCCTCAGTGATAGCGCCGAGTGGAACTGCACCCAAACGGCAGAGGGACGGATGATCACGCTGATTTACTTGAGAGCAGTGCGCTGCATGTTCGTTCTTTGGCGCGGGGCAATGCATTGACCTTGTCGCCTGATTACACTGAACTGGCGGCTGGCCGTTGGACGAGGCGCGACAGACCGCCGGCCGCCGCACACCAGGCCCTCTGCGGCAGCCTGCGGTCAGTGGTCTCTAGCTTGAGCTAGAGTCAGCGGTCGCCCGCGCGGGCCTTGCGGGGTATCCTGGATTTCATAGCCCAGCTCGGCGACCTGGCGGCGGAGCGCGTCGGCGGTTGACCAATCGCGCGCCTGGCGGGCGCGCTCGCGCTGCTCGATCAATTCTGCGATTTGTGATGGCAACTCTTCCGGCTCGGTCGGAGGCGGCGCGGCTTGCTCGCGCATCGCGGTCGGACGCCACGCTGATCCAAGTTGTGAGAACGGAAACGATTCGCCAGCCTTGTAAACGCATTGTTCTTCGCGCGACCCGGTGGTGACAGTCCCCTTGCCCAAGACGAGGCAACACGTCTGCTCAAAATCAAAAATCACGGCGGTATGTTCGTCAATCCCCAGAATCCGCGTCGAGGCGGGCAGTTGTCGCCGCAGCTCGTCCATGCGCGCCCGGCCTATAAAGCACCGGCTGGTGTCTAGCTCGTCGCCGCCTTCGGCATTGTTCCAGTGAGGGACGATTGCCAGCTCCATCCCGTAAGGCACAAGCAGATTCAAGCCATCCACCCAGTGCGGGTCGTCGCCGACTTTGAACACCTCATAGACGGGAATCACTTTTGCGGCGATGGCCAGCGCCGCTGCGCTTGCTATGCACAGATACGCGCCTTGGCGATGGCGCTCGATCACGTAGCGCAGCGCCAGCGTCCCGGCCAGTTGGCGCGCCATAAAAGTCGGGCTGCCCGGCCCCATAAAGATATAGTTGCACTCCAAAATCGGCGCGACGATGGCCGGGTCGTCCGGGCTAAAGGCGGTCCCCTTTTTACGCGCGGGGATGACGCGCACTTGCGGCGCGAAATTCTTGAGCCGCTGCTCCAGGAACTCGCCCACCTTGCCTGCGACCGTGGCCGAGTTGGGCTGAAAGCCCGCCGGCGTTTCCAGGATGGCGACGCGAACCGGCGGCGTCAGCTCGCGCAGCAGCCGCTCGTGAATCGGCTGGCCGCTTGGCGAGGTCTCGCCCGAGCCAAAGAGAACTAGTTTGCCGGGAGGCGAATCAACGATTAGGGTGTCCACTTGTCCTCATTTCGGATTTTTGATTTCGGTGCGCGCCTTGTTTTCGAATGACGAAAATGCGACGCCGCATGTTTTCCTCGTTGGGGTAACTGCTCAGCCGGTCATTGCGAGCGAGCAGTTACAATCACAGGCTTGTTCCCCGATGATATAGCCGCCATTCCACCCCTAACACCGCCAGCGCCAGCGCCGCCAGCCACGGCCAAAACTCGCGGCGAGCGAGGGCGTCGCGGCGGGCCACTGCCGCGCTCACGTCCACGCGGCCGATGCGGATGCTTTCGCGCGGGCGCACGTCCGATTCGCGCGGGTCGAACAGGTTGACAGCGAATGCGTCGGCGGTCTCGCCTTCCGACGAGAGAACGCGAACGGCATAGACGCCGAGCGCGTCCGTCTGCGTAAAGCGGATGTCGCCTTCGGAAATTGGCGCGCGCCACATCGCGCCATCCGGCTTGACGACGTTGACTTCGGTTGCGCCCACAGGCGGCGTGATGGCGAGCGGTTGGCCGGGCCGCAGCCCTTGGGCGGCTACGGCTTGCGCGCGCGCGGGCGTGTACCAGTCGAGCAGGTTTGCTATGAGAATGGGAAAAGACACTTGAAGCGGCAGGTCGGAATCGTGCAGGTCAAACGCGAGCACAACCATCTTGCGCCCGGTCTGCGGCGAGCGTCCGGCCAAGAGTAGCGGCCCGCCGCTGGCTTGTACGAGCGGGCGTAGCCAGCCCGGCGCGCGAATCGCTTTTGCCTGGCGGATGTGGACATTGCCAAAATCCACGTAACGCAGCAGCGGCGGCGCGGTCGGATCAGCGCTGTCGGAGATGCGCGTGATAGACGTCTGTGTGAGGACGCCGGTCACGTCCAGAATCGGCGTGCCGGGCGGTGGATTGATGAGCAACACGTCACCCGATGGCAACGTGCCGGTGAACACGCTATCGTAGATGTAAAGATCGAACGGCGTGGCGGGCAGGGCGGCTGCGCGCTGCGCGACGACGCCCGGCGATAACGCCAACGCTTGATCGAGAAAGACGTTTCTGTCGCCGATAACCAGGACGCGCATTTGCTTTTGCGGCGCGTTGACCGCCCAGGCGGTATTGTCGAGCGGCAAAATGTCGTTCAGCGTTCCTCCGGCGGGCGCGGTGAGACGCGCCTGGATGACGCGCACCGTCGCGGGCAAATGGTCCAGAACGAGATCGGCGGATTGGCCGGCGGGCACGGCCACCTCGCGTGAATCGTACAGCGCCCCATCGAGCGAAATGGCGACGAGCGCGCGCGCATCCGCGCCGGAAAAATTAGAGACGGCGGCGAACAGTTGCAGCCCACCGGGCGCGGCGCGGGCCGACATGGCCGTAATGCCCAAGTTGTCGGCGCGTTGGCCGATGGAAATATAGTGAGCCTCGCCGGGCAGCGGCGGCAGGTCGTCGGGCAGGCCGCCGTCGCCGATGATGACGACGGACGATTGGGCCGCGGCGGCTTCTGCCAGCGCGCCTTCCCAATCGGCCTGGCCCTGGCCGGGCGCGGCGGAATCAATCGCGCGGGCAATCGCGTTGCGGTCGCGCGCGTCGGCGATGAGCGCGCGCGGATTGGCATTGGCGAGGATGACGGTCATCGTGTCACGGCTGCCGAGGCCATCCATCAATTGCTTGGCGGCGGCTTGCGCGCGAGCAAAGCGCGTGGGCTGCTCGTCCGTCGCATTCATGCTGGCCGAACCATCGAGCACGACGACGAGGCTGCCTTGCGCCACCGCGCGCGTCGTGATGAACGGTCGAGCCAGCGCCAGCACGAGCGCGAGCAGAATCAGCAGTTGAAGAAACAGCAGCAGGTTGCGGCGCAGCTTTTGCCAGGGCGCGTTGGCCTCGCGGTCGCGGACGAGCTGCTGCCAGAGCAGCGTGCTCGAGACGCGCGCCTCTCGCCGCCGCAGGCGGAGCATGTACAAAATAATGATCGGGATAGCCAGCGCCGAAAGAGCGAGCGCAAGCGGAGTCAAGAGACCCACGAGACTCTTTGCCCCCAGAGCAGATTTAACACCAAGGCGCAAGGGCGCAGAGAAAGTCTTGCGCAAAGCTTGGCCTCTTCGCTAAAAACCTCTACCGAATGACTCCTGCCTGCCGCAAATCTCGAAGCACCAACTCGTCCAATCGGCGCGTCGTTTGCGTGGCGACGTAGCGCACGTTGTGGCTGCGGCAGTGCGCGCCGATTTCGTCTTGCCAGGCGCGCAGTCGGCGGCGATACAGGTCGCGCATTGCGCCATCCACCGTCACGTCCTGCGGCGAATCGGTTTCGCAATCCACCAGGCGCAGGTCGCCCGCGAGCGCCGGCTCCACTTCGTCCGGCGCGAGCACTTGAATGATCGTCACCTCGAACCCCCGTCCTTGCAGTGCGACCAGTCCATCGCGATAGCCATGGGGCGAAAACAAGTCAGAAACGAGCACGCACACGCCGGGCCGCGATGCGGCCAGCGCGTAATCGCGCAGCGAAGCCGAAAGGTCGGTGACGCCGGCTGGCTCGATCTGCGCCAACCAATCGAACAGGCGGAGCGTGTTGCTCCGCCCGCGCAGTTGCAGAGAGAGGTAAGGCAAAAGGCCGCCTTGCCCGGTCATCGAGACCACGAGCCGGTCGCCGCTGGTCAGCGCGACGTAACCCAACGCGGCGACCAGCTTGCGGGCCAAGTGGAACTTGGTTTCCTGCGGCACGTCCTCCGGCCAATTCATCGAGCCGCTGGCGTCGAGCAAGAGGTGAACGGCCAGGTCTTCTTCCTCTTCGAACAGCTTGACGTAAAGGCGTTCCAGTCGCGCGTAAACGTTCCAGTCCACGCGGCGCAAATCGTCGCCGCGCGTGTAATCGCGATAGTCGGCAAACTCGACGCTCGCGCCGCGCCTGGTGCTGCGCCGCTCGCCTTTCACCTGCCCGGCGCGCGCGCGCGTCACGGCAAAGCGCAGCCGTTCGAGTCTTGACAAGAAGGATTCATCGAGGAGACGAACTCGGTCCGCCATGGCGTCGCAACACCAGACATTTAATCGTAGCTGTCCAGCCTGTCATTTCACCTTGCGGGTCGCCACATCGCGCCGCCGTCGGTGGAGACGTAAAGACCCCGCTCAACCATCCCGGCGAAAAGTGTGCGGTCTCTGGCAAAGTTGGGCGAGAGGACCAGCGACAGCACGCCCGCGGGGCGGCCTCCTTCGCCCGGTGGCAATCCCACGCTCGACGCTTTCCACGTCACGCCGCCATCCTCGGAGCGGAATACGCCTTTGTCGGTGCCGAGGAAAATCAACCGTTCTCGCGTCCAATCGGGCGAGAGCGCAATCGCGCTGCCCCAAATCAGCCCCTGCGGCAGGCCGGAATCCGAAGGATGCCACGTCGCGCCGCCGTCGGCGGAGCGGCGGAAATTTTGCGAGCCGACAAAGCCGGCAAACACCAAGCGGTCGCGCAGGAAATCCGGCGAGATGGCAAGCGACTGGGCGAGCCAGCCGATGCCGGAGGTCGCATCGGTGGGGCTGAACACGCGCGTCCACGTTGCGCCGCCGTCGCCGCTGCGATACAGCCCGGCCTGGTCGGCCCAGGCATAGGCCACGCGCCCATCGCCCGGCACAAAGGCTAACGCCGTCACGCCCGTGTTTTGCCCTAACCCATTCGCGGCGCTCCACGTTTGGCCCGCGTCGGTGGAGCGCATCACGCGCGGCGCGCGATATTCGCCGCCGAGGATCACGGCGCGGTCGTCCGCGAACCGGGGCGAGACGGCCAGGCTCGCCACCGGGAAAAAGCCGCCTAGCCCGGACGCGCTCTGCTCCCACGTCGCGCCGCCATCGTTGGAGCGAAACACCTGCCCGCCCGCCGAGGCAAACACGACCCGGTCATTGGCATAATCCGGCGAAAGCGCCAGGCGGACGCGCCCCATGCCCACGTCGCGCGCGGGAAAGTTGGCCTCCTGCCAACCGCGCAGCGTGCCGCCACCGGTCGAGACAAACACGCCCGCGCGCCCGCCGCCGATGAACACGGTTTGGTCGCGGGCATAGTCCGGCGAAAGAGCGATGGACTCGACGTTGAGCTTGTCCAGCTCGGCCGGCGCATTCGACCACTTTGATTCGCTTGCCTTTATCGCGCGCAAGCGCCCATCATTCAGCCCCATAAAGATCAACCCATCGCGCAGGAAATCCGGCGAAACAGCCAGCGTGGTGATTTGAGCCTGACCCGCCGCGCCTCCGCTTTCGATTTGCCAGCTTGCGCCGCCGTCCGTTGTGCGATACACCGTCGAGCGGTCGAAAGAATGCGAAAGCAAGAACGCCGTCCGCGCCTCCGGCGAAAGGGCCAGCGCCAGGCGGCCCCCCAAATCGAGACGCAGCCCGCGCGAGGCCGCCTGCCACGTCGCGCCGCCGTCGTCGGAGCGCATCACGCCCAGGCTGGCAAAAGCTCCCCACATGGCGCGGTCGCGCGAAAAAGTGGACGAGAACGCGAGCGTGGCCGCGCGGCTTTCCAGGAGTGGCCACCAATTGTCACCGCCATCGCGCGAGATGGACGCGCTCTCGCCGACGCTCACGACGACCGTCTTGTCGTTGATGAAATCGGGCGAGACGGCGAGCGTCCGCGCGTTTAGCACGGCGGGATAAGAAGAACTGTAGCCGGTGCGCTGCCACGTCGCGCCGCTGTCCGTCGAGCGATACAGGCCGCCTTGCCGCGTCAAGGCGAACACGGTGTGGTTGAGTGGAAAGCCCGGCGCGACGGCCAGCTCAGCCACGACCCAATCGCCCAGCCCGCGCGTGGTCGGATGCCACGAGCGGCCCGCGTCGTTTGAGACATAGAGGCCGCCGCCACGCCCGTTCGATGAGATGAACGCCGCGAACAGGGTTTGGTCGCGCGCATAGTCCGGTGAAAAGGCCAGCGCATTGCACCACAGCAGTGAGGACGCTTGCGCTTCGCCGCGAACGCGGATGCGGCTCCACGTCGCGCCGCCATCGCCGCTGGCAAAGAGTTGTCCGGCCAGTGACCCCAGCGGCGCGCTGGTGTGCGCGCCGGGCGTCCACGCGGCGAACAGCGCGCGGTCGTTGGCAAAATTGGGCGAAGGCGCAATCCACGCCACGCTGCCTGTCAATACGCCGGTCGGCTCGAGCTTGAGCGGCGCGGGCATCTCTGCGCCGTGGCCGCTCATCACTAGCAAGTATCCATCGGACGCGAGCAGGTACAACCGGTCGGCTTCCACATCCAGCGCGGCGAGCGTATAGGCGCGCGGGAGCGGCACGTCGGCGATGAGCGCGGCGGTGGTCGCATCCAGCGCCAGCAGGCGCGGGTCCGACCCCCACGAATCAGCGATATAGATTCGCCCGCGCCGCGCGTCCACTTTTACAGCGCCCAGAACGCTGTTGATTCGCAGCGCAGGCTTGAGCGCGTTCCCTTCAGCCTCCAGGATGCTGAATGAGCTGTTGTCCATTCGGCTGCGAGTGGCGAACAATCGCCCGGTGGTTTCGTCGGCCTCTAGCGAGAGGATGCTGCGCTCGCTGTCCTGGTAAATCGTCACTCCCGATGTGAGATGCTGCACCATCAGCGTGTTGCCGCCGTTGGAGCCGGGGATGCCGTTGTTGAGGCTGATATAGAGCCAGCGGCGCTGTGTGTCGAGCGCGACATCGGCGGCGTAGGAACTCCACGTCGCTCCAGGCGTGGGGAACGTGCCCGAGATGCGCGTGGTCACCTCCAGCGATGCAGGATTGGCAGTATACACGCCTTTGTTGACGACAAACACCATGCCCGTGCTTTCGTCCACGATGGGCGTGCTGCCAAAAGGCCCATCGGCGATGGGAATGGTTCCTGCCGATTGAAGCGTGCCCAGGTCGAGCACGGCCACGCCGCTCGGCGCGCCGATGAACAATCGCCCGCGTGAGCGATCTATTGCCACATCGCCGCCGAATGGCAGCGTGTCCGTGACGCGCAAGCTTGCGGCGGAAAGCACCAGCGTCCTATCGGGCGACGCGCCGACAAAGATGCGGCCACCATCCACGTCCAATGCGATGGCGTGCTGGAGTGGCCGCTCAAAGCGCACGCCCAAGTCTACTTCGGCGATGATAGAAGGCAACGCCCCAGATTGAGAACTGGCGACGATGGGAGTTGGTGCCGACGTGGGCGTGGCGGGCCTGGCGGTTGCCGTTGCGCGGGGCGATACAGCCGCCGTCGGCGTGGCAGCATCGCCCCGCGCGACAGTGATGGTCGGCGGCGCAGCCGTTGTCACAGCGCGGCCCGGCGCGCAGGCTGACATGGCCGCGATGAAGACAAGCAAAGCGATACGCGCAATTTCGTCCTTCGTCACCTGCCCTCGCGCTTTTTCGAGGGTTCGTCCTTCGTCACTCATTCAGATTCACCCACCCCAGTTGCGCCGCGCGGACGACCGCCTCGGTGCGCGAGTTGACGTCGAGCTTGGCGAACAAACTGGCAATGTGTCCCTGCACCGTCCGCTCGCTGATTTTGAGCTGAGCGGCGATGGCCTTGTTGGTCAGCCCGCGCGCGACGAGTTTTAGCACGTCCATCTCGCGGGGGCTGGGACGCGGCTCGGCCGGCTCCGGCGGCGATTGGCCTGCGCTCATCCAACGCGCGACGATCTTGCGCGCGATGGCCGGATCGAGCGCCATCTGCCCTTCGTGGACAGTGTGGACGGCCTGGACGATTTCTTCGCTCGAGGCATTCTTGAGCACGTAACCGTTCGCGCCCGCCTCCAGCACGGCCTGCACGTAAGGATCGTCGTCGTAGGCGGTCAGCACCAGCACGCCGACCGGCAGCCGTTCGCTCCGCACGGCGCGCGTGACTTCAATTCCAGTGCGGCGCGGCATCTGAATGTCCAACACGGCCACGTCGGGTTTTTCGTTGCGGATGGCCGTGAGCGCGGCTTCGCCATCGGCGGCCTCGGCCACCACGACAATATCGCCGGACTCTTCCAAAAACTCGCGGATGCCTTTGCGGACGACGGCATGGTCGTCGGCCAGCACGACGCGGATGGGTGGCGCACTCATGGCAGTAACTCCTCGCGTGACACGTATTGCGTATCTCGTATTGCGTGAACGACGCGGCGCGCGCAATACGCGCTACGCACCAAGTATATCAGCGTTTAGAGTTACCGCCAACTGCGGAGAGTTCAAGCTAGCTGGATTGTGTCAGGCGCTTGTGGCAGCCTTGCCACAGCGTCGCCGGGCGAGTAAGCTGGATCACGCGCACATCGGCAAACTGGGGCGTGAGTTGCGCCAGCTCGGGGAGCAGGTCAGCCCAGCGTTCCTCGCGGATTGCGGTGTGCAGCCGGTCGGCGGCCGGCTCCACCCAGGCCCAATCTCGCCGGAAGGCATCCGCCTTGAGGTAGTAATCACGCTTTTCCCAGGCGGAGGCGGATTTGTCCACCGAGGCGGCGATCTCGCGCAATGCAAAGACGATAAACGCGGCCATGTCTTTGGCTTCCGCATCCAGGCTTGGTTTAGCGCTCATTCGCCGCAAGATTTCGGCAATCGCCCGGCGCAAACTGTTGCGTTGCTGGTTAGGCGTTCCGTCCGAATAAGTGATTCGACTCACGTCATCCTCTCATCTATCCACGTTCTCGGATGCGGGAAGATACCAGCTTTACGCCGAATCGTCAAGTGGGGAAACACAAAAGGGGCGGCCAACTTGGCCGCCCCAGCATAACCTTCTAGGTCAGTACGTATTATATTGTAGTGGTAAAGGAACTGTCACGGTAAGAGATGCTTGATTCTTGCGATTCGCCTCCTACTTATATCTCACGTTCCGGCTCGGGTGGTACTGAATCTATTTGTTTATTCGATATCATTGCCTCCTTTCTGAATCCGGTGAAAACTCTTTAACCATCTACATACTACACCCAACCACACCTCAAGGAGGAAAGCCCACGACTACATCACACTCGACCAGCCCATGCCACAACTCTATTCTGGGTTTATTCTAGCATAGAATTCCTGCCAGTGCCGTTTGTGTTGTATTGCAATTGCGTAAAGGATACGTTAAAGCCACAAGGGCGGTCCGAGGTGCGACCGCCCTTGTGCGCCAATCACTTGTGAGCTAGAGCAGCCCGAAGGCGTGCTTGGCTCCGCGCAGCGTGTTCTTCATCAGCATCGCAATCGTCATCGGGCCGACGCCGCCCGGCACCGGCGTGATGGCCGTCGCGATTTCCTTCACCGCGTCAAAATCCACGTCGCCCACCAGCTTGGTCCTGGGCTTGCCGGTTTTCTCGCTGATGACGGGCGAGCCGTCCGGGTTGAGCACCGGGAGGCTGTTCACGCCCACGTCAATGACGAAAGCGCCCGGCTTGACCATGTCGGCGGTCACAAACCTGGGCCTGCCGATGGCGGCCACCAAGATGTCGGCCTGGCGGCAGACCTCGGCCAGGTTTTGCGTCTTGCTGTGGCAGATGGTCACGGTGGCGTCGCGACCCAGGAGCAGCAGCGCCACAGGCAGCCCCACGATGTTGCTGCGTCCCAGCACCACTGCTCGGCTCACGCTGATCTTGGCCCCCACGCGGTCGAGCAGCTCGATGACGCCCGAAGGCGTGCAGGGCGCGAATAGCGGTTCGCGGCCCTTCATCCCCAGCTTGCCCACGTTGACCGGATGGAAACCGTCCACATCCTTGTCAATGTTCACGGCGTTGAGGATGACCTCTTCGTTGATATGCTTGGGCAGCGGCAACTGTACCAGGATGCCGTGAACCTGAGGGTCGGAACAGAGTCGGCGAACTCGCGCAAGCAGTTCATCCTGCGATACATTCTCCGGGAATTCGACCCCGATGGACCGGATGCCCAGCTCCTCGCACGTCTTGCGCTTGGACGTGACGTAACTGACACTATCGGGGCGCGCGCCCACGATCACGGTCGCCAGGCCCGGCGTCAGACCTTTGGCGCGCAGTTGCGTCACCTCGGCCTTGACTTCATTTCGAATCGCTTCGGCGACCGCTTTGCCGTCAATGATGGTTGCCGTCATGTGTCGCCTTACACCTTCAGCAAGTATTCGTAGGCCGAAAGCGACGCTTTAGCGCCCTCGCCGATGCAGATGAGCACCTGTTCGGCATAGACATCCGTCACGTCGCCCGCGGCAAAGACGCCGGGCCGGCTCGTGCGGTTGTTGCTGTCCACCACGATTTGCTTCTTGTCGTTGAGCTTGACCAGGTCGGCCACCAAGTCCGAGTTCGGCAGCAGGTCCAGCTCGATGAACGTCACGTCTACCGGCAGATCCTTTTCTTCTTTGCCTTTGGCGACGACGATGCTCTTGGCATAAATCCCTTCGCCCTTGATTTCCTTGACGCTATAGCCGTCCAGCACCGTGACGTTCTTGGACGCTTTGAGCTTTTTGCCCATTGGGTTATCCAGCAAGCTGGCCGAGGGGAGGATCAAGTACACCTGGCGGGCGATTTGCGCCAGCTCGAGCGCGCTCTTGAGGCCCAGTTCGCCTTCGCCCACCACCGCCGTCGTGCGGTCAATGAACAGCGGCGCATACGACACGGCGCTATACGCCAATCCACGGAAGCGGAACTTGCTTTCGCCGGGGACGTTAAGCCGGACAGGCGTCGCGCCAGTGGCGACGATGAGGGCTTTGGCTTCGTACGTGTGGCCTTCTTTGGTCGTCACCGCATAGCCGCCTTGGATGGCGTCTACCTTCTCGCCGTGCTCCAGCTTGCGGGCAAATTCCAGGTATTCGATCTGGCTCTTGAAGCGGCTGATGACTTCGTCGCCGGTAATGATCTGGAAGCGTTCCAGGTTATCCGGCAGATGCATGTGCATGCCGGTCTTGCCGCCCAGGTCGGGCGAGATGAGCAGCACCTCTAATCGTTTGCGGATCGAGTATACTGCCGCCGTCAAGCCGGCCGGCCCACCACCGAGAATAATCAGATCATACATAAGAGTCTCCTTCCAATGTCGAATGACGAACGACGAGTTTATTTGCGAGCCTTGCGCTTCGCTGCAACCTTTTTAGCGGGCGCCTTTTTCTTGGCGACTGGCTTTTTGGGTTTGGCAGGCTTTTTGGCTGTCAGTTTGGCGACCGCTTTGAGCGTCGCTTTGGTCGGCTTGGGCGCTTGGCTGTCTTTGGGCATGGCAATGTAGCCGGTCGCCATGGCGTCCTGCACCATCCCGCGCGCGCGGTCAATCAGCGCCTTGGCGTATTCGTATTCCTGCTCGTAGGTCAAGTTGGTGATCCCGGCAATGCCCTGCTCGATGGCCTTCATCGCCACCGCCGCCGCTTCGCGCGGGAACACATCCACATCGTCCATCGTCGGCATGATGTATTCGGAGGTCAAGCCCTTTTCTTCGGCCAGCTTGGCCAGCTCTTCCGCCGCCGCGATGCACATCTCGTCGGTAATCGTCTTGGCGCGCACATCGAGCGTGCCGCGAAAGATGCCCGGAAAGCCCAGGCTGTTGTTGACCTGATTGGCAAAGTCGCTGCGGCCTGTGGCAAAGACAACCACGCCAGCTTCCTTGGCGTCCCACGGCCACATCTCCGGGATGGGATTGGCGCAGGCAAACACGATAGAGCCGGGGGCCATCTGGGCGACCCATTCCTTCAAGATGGTGTCCGGCCCCGGCTTGGAAAGCGCAATGCAGACATCCGCGCCGACCAGGGCTTCGGCGATGCCGCCGCTGCGGCCCTCAGCGTTGGTGATGTTGCACAGCTTCCACTTGTCCACAAACTCGGCCTTGCGCGCCTCGATGTCGGCTCGTTCCTTGTTCAGGATGCCTTTGCTATCTACGATAGTGCACAGCGCCGGGGTCGCGCCGTAGGCAAAGATCAGCCGGGTGATGGCGACGTTGGCCGCGCCCGCGCCGATGAAAGCGATCTTGACCTCGCCGATCTTTTTGCCCACCACTTTGAGCGCGTTGATCAGCCCGGCCAGCGTGACGCACGCGGTGCCTTGCTGGTCGTCGTGCCACACGGGAATCTCGCACTCGGCGCGCAGCTTGTCCAGAATATAAAAGCACTTGGGTTGAGAGATGTCCTCCAGGTTTACGCCGCCCAAGCCGGGCTGCAACAGTTTGACGACCCGGATAATGTCTTCGGGGTCTTTGCTGCCCACCATCAGAGGAAAGCCGTCCACGCCGCCCAGGTATTTGTAGAGCAGCGATTTGCCTTCCATGACGGGCATGCCGGCCTTGGGGCCAATGTCGCCCATGCCCAGCACGCGCGTCCCATCCGAAACGACGGCGACGGTGTTCCACTTGTTGGTGTGCTCGTACACCATCTCCGGGTGGTCGCGGATGTCCAGGCAGGGCTTGGAGACGCCGGGCGTGTACCAGATGGCGAAATCGTCAAAGTTGCGCACGCAGCACTTGAGCGTCGTCTCGATCTTGCCCCTGTAAAACGGATGAAGCTCGAGCGCGTCGGCCATCGGCTTGTAGGCCTTGGCTTTAAGCTCCTCTACGGTCGGTGGATGGACTTGCATAAGAATCTCCTTTTATGAATAGCGTTTCGGTTCCCCAAGAAACCGGGGAACTTGGAACTCTAGATATCAGCTACTTTTTCGCTTGCGGTTCTCCTCCTTTTAGGTTTTCAGGCGCGATTCAATTGCGTCTCAGCTATTCGGCGTCACCCGGCACACCCGGTCATCCTCGCGCACACGCTCGACGACGCGCAAGGCGACCTCCTGGCCGGGGCCAACTTGGGTCACGGACTTGTGCTCGATCTGCATCGAGTCCACCGTCTGTTCCAGATCGGTGCTGCGCCCGTGGATGCGAATCCGGTCGCCAACGCTCAACGTGTCCGTCAGCGAGAGGACCGCCACGTTCAGGCGCGCAAAGTAATGCGTCACCCGTCCGATCTCTTGCTCGCTCATCGCTGTTCCTCCTGCTTTAGCTAGTGGGAACGTCACCGCCGGGCAACTCTGTCTTGGCGCCGTTGCCCTTGGCCTGGGCGAGCACCACGATGCCGATGACCAGCACGATCAGCGCCAAGAGGCCCGCGCACACGATCTGTCCGCTGGTGACATACGTCGCCAATATAAAGTTGCCCATTCGCGTCGAGAAAATCTGGTTGTAAAAGCTCTGGCGAGTAGCCAGCTGGTACAGATTGTTCAACGCCAGCGGGCACAGGCAGCACGTCAGGAGCAACCCCAGGACGGCGACCACGATACCAATGTTCTTTCTGCTGTTCATCGTTCTCTCCTTTTTGAGGTCAATCTGCCGCCACGTCCTGGCGGCCCGGATTCAGCAAAGGCCTGCTTAATGGTGCAGCAGGCAACACAGCTAATAATTCTCCGTCATGCCCTTGGTCACGAACGCCACAGCAGGCGCTTCGGATTCCGCCCGCTCGAAATCGGCCAGCATCTCGTCGGCGATCCACATCGCGCCGGCCAGGATGCTATCCGTGCCCAGGCACGCCCAGGCGCACGGGCGCTCTTCGTTGCAGAGCAGGCACGCGGGCTTGGGGCGCAACTCGGGCGGAAGGTTTTCAAACTTGTCACTCATCCCGTTTTCCTCGTTTGATTGCCAGTCTTCTTTCCCTGACTGGCGCATTGCTCTGCACTGAACGCTTGTATCGAACTGGCTTGCTGGACATCGGGCGTTCGGCTAGCCACCTGTTGAGTGACTGTGGAGTCTCACCTGAACGGCGTCCGGCTAAAATACCCGAGACGCTCAAATCCTCATTCAGGTCAGGCCAGTGTATCAGCGCGCCATCTCCGATGATTAAAAAGTTGTTGCGCTCCTTCGGCGTGCCATGCCAGAGACGAGGATACCACAATAAAGGCGCTGTGATGGTGCGGCCATCCACCAGATCAATCGTGAGCGAGTCTTTGCTCACGGTGACATTCTGCGCCCGCGCTTCCTGAATCTCAATCACCAAAGAACTCGTGCCAACGCTCCAACAAATACTCTCTGTTCTCGTTGATCAAGGCAGCGATTCTGCTCAACTCGGCTCGACTAAAGCCACCAGCCTTTTGTAGCGCGACCGGATCAAGCCAGAATTTGGCAACCTTTTCTTCTCGCCTCACGTGAACGTGCGGCGGCTCATCCTAGTCAAGCGAAACAAAGAAGAGACGGCAAGGCCCGATCCTCAGTGCTGTCGGCATATTCGCTTGCTTTCGGAAACTTGCCCTACCAGTCCCATCGTTCTAGTCCAGCAGCAAAGAAACCTACACCGCTTCGACGGACTTGACTAGCGGGAATAGGTCGCGGATCGTGCGCTCGACCGTCATCTTGAGCGTCCACGGCATGAGCGGGCAGCCCTCGCACGCGCCGCCCATCCTGACCTTGACGTGCTCGCCATCGAAATCCACCAGATCAACGGTTCCGCTGTGATAGATTTGGGCATAGTGGCTGATAGTTTCGATAGTTTCTTTCAAACGAGTGTATTCATCTGTCGCGTTCATCGCATCCTCACACACAAGTTTTAGTCGTTCAATTCTTGCCGAGTTCCCCGAGTTTCTGAAATCTCATTCGATCTGGGGACTAGTCTTTCCGAACGGCAGGGTAATTATACTCCAAGTGGCGGCAGATAAAAAGCCCCGGCGCTTTTGCGCCGGGGCAAATGTAGCTCGTCGCAAGAGAGACTGCCTTGCCGGCGCCCGGCTAAAACAGTCCCACGACCTTGCCCGTCTGCAAGTTCAAGTCCACGTCGTAAAACACCGGGCGAGTGGGCAAGCCGGGCATCGTGCGCATCGCGCCGCACAGCGGATAGAGAAAGCCCGCGCCCACAGATGCGCGAATGTCGCGGATGGGCAAACGCCAGCCGGTGGGGCGACCCTTGAGCGTCGGGTCGTGCGAAAGGCTCAGGTGAGTCTTGGCCATGCAGAGCGGCAGCTTGTCGTAGCCGAGCCGCGTATACAGCTCGATCTTGGCTTCGGCCTCCGGCGTGTAATCCACGCCGTCCGCACCGTAAATCTTGGTGGCAATCGCTTCGATCTTTTGCTTGATGGACCAGTCGAGCGGGTAAAGGAACTCGAAATGATTCGTCTTTTTGGACGCCTCGAGCACCGCTTCGGCCAGCTCAATCGCGCCCTGGCCACCGTGCATCCAGTGCGTGCACTTGAACGCGCCTTCGGCCCCGGCTTCTTGCGCGATGCGCTGCACCCGCTTGATCTCGGCTTCGGTGTCGTACTTGAACGAGTTGACCGCCACGACGACCGGCACGCCGAACAGCTTGGCGTTCTGGATGTGCTTGGCGAGATTCACGCCGCCTTGTTCGAGCAGCTCTAGATTCTCTTCGGTGTAGGCCCTGTCGAGCGGTCGGCCCGCCACGACTTTGGGGCCGCCGCCGTGCATCTTGAGTGCGCGAATCGTCGCCACGAGCACGACGACATTCGGAATCAGGCCCGAGGTGCGGCACTTGATGTCCATGAATTTTTCCATGCCAATATCCGCGCCAAAGCCGGATTCCGTCACGACGTAATCGGCCAGCTTGAGCGCGATCTGATCGGCGACGATCGAGTTGTTGCCGTGCGCAATGTTGGCGAACGGCCCGGCATGGACGAACGCCGGCGTGCCCTCCAACGTCTGCATCAGGTTGGGCTTGATCGCGTCCTTCATCAAGACCGTCATCGCGCCGGCCACGCCCAGGTCTTCAGCCGTGATCGGCTCGCCCGCCGCGCTCGTGCCGATGACGATGCGGCCCAGCCGCTCGCGCATGTCCTCCAGCCCGGTCGTCAACGCGAGGATCGCCATCACTTCGCTGGCGACGGAAATGTCAAAGCCGGTAAAGCGCTCGTTGCCCTTTTCCTCGTCGCCCAAGTTGATCTGAACCTTGCGCAGGTGGCGGTCGTTGATATCTACCACGCGCTGCCAGGTGATGCTGTTCGGGTCAATGTCCAGCCGGAACAGGCGGCGCTTGTCCTCGGGCGCGAGGTCCTCGAATTTCTCGGCCCGGATGCCGAGCCGGGTCATTCGCTTGCGGATGGCCGGCGCGAGGTAGCCATCCGGGCACAACGCTTTCGCCAATTTCTCGTCGTCGGGTGTGGCGCGCTCGTGAAGCATCCGCGCATCAATCGCCGCCGCGAGCAGATTATTGGCTGCGCTCACCGCGTGAATGTCGCCCGTCAGGTGCAGATTGAAATCTTCCATCGGGACGACCTGCGAGTAGCCGCCGCCGGCCGCGCCGCCCTTGATGCCGAACGTCGGGCCTTGCGAAGGCTGGCGGATGCAGGTGAATACCTTCTTGCCCAGATGCGCGCCGAGCGCCTGGCTCAGGCCGACCATCGTGGTGGACTTGCCCTCGCCCAGCGGCGTGGGTGTGATGGCGGTCACGTCAATGTATTTGCCATCGGGCTTTTTGGCGAGCCGCTGGCGCACCTCCAGCGGGACTTTGGCGATGTACGGCCCGTGCAGCTCCAGTTCATTCGGCTTGAGCCCGGCTTCTTCTGCGATTTGCAGAATCGGCTTGAGCTTGCACGCCTGCGCGATGTCAATGTCGCTGGGCACAGGATTGAGCAGCTTGATGCGGATCGGCTTAAAGACGGGCTTGGTCGCTTGCTTGACGACCTTTTGGGTCTTGGCCTTTTTGGTTGCCATACGTCAATTTCCTCTTTTGAAAAAAAAGATTGCAACGGCGCAAGGCGCAACGCCGCGCCGCTGGTGTACGGAAGGGAATGTCAGTCGTCCGCCGCGCGCCGGGCGGCGACCCAGGGCTCGCGTCGGGGCACGAGCGTATCGTACAAGAGATGGCGGACCATTCGGCGGGAATGGCCGCGAAGGTTATGGGGAAACAGGCATCGCCTTGAAAGGCTCGAGTTGTTCGCGCAACGCATCTTGCAAGATATGACCAGAGACATTCAACAAGGTGTCGCCATAGTCGCTGTCCACAGTCACACTTGCCAGGCAAGAGAAATCGCGATACAGAGTTTCGGCTCGCTGCTCGGCCTGCTCCACCGGAATGCCGGGCAGGTTTTCGCCCACGTGCCGGGCGCAGCCGCACGGGCTATCGCGCAGCACCTCGACGGTGTGGAGGACGTTCGCGTCTATGGAGATTTTGAAGGCGGGCCGGCCAAAGTGGCGGGCAAATTCGCTGATGGGACCATCTTTTAATTCGACTTGACGCCCTCGCATATTATACCGCATTTCCGTCAACGTGCAGAAGGGATGGGGAAAGGCGCTCGCGACTCCCATTTGCTCCAGTCGCTCGCGCAGTTGATTCGCCCGGTCAACCGGCAGCCAGGCCGCATTGTTGATGGGCGCAATCACGCCTTTTGCGCCGGTCATCTTGGCAATGTCGGGCAGCAGCCGGGCGACGCCGGGGTATTGCGCCAGGCTCAAGATCAGATCGGCGGCGGAAAGCACGGGCGGAAGCAAGTCGTGCAAGGCTTCGATCCAATCGGGCAACACGGGCGGCAAGGCCCATTGCTGCACGGTCCAATGCTCGGGCGCGCGGCGGCGGAGGTGATCGGCAATGCGCTGACCATAGAGGCCCTGCGTGATCACTAGCACCTGGAACTTTGGCTCCAATTCGACCGACTTGATCGCTTCGACCAGCGCCTCGACGCCCGTGGACTGGGTTTTGCGTTGATAGTAGACGTTGATGTCGTTGTTGTCGAGCGAGAGGCCGATGAATTTGAGGCCGGGGCTTTCGCGCAGCATCTGCGCAAAGATCGGCTGGGCGGCGCGGTCCACGTCCACAATGACGACGTCGAGGCCCAGGCTGGGGATGCGAGCCAGCGCCTCGTCCGGCGCAAGAACGCCGACGACTTGCAGCCCGGCCTGGCCGTTGATGAGACGCACCACGCCTTCGGCAAAGAGCGGATGATCAGAGACGATGAGAACGCGGCGCTGGTTCATAGGCAGTGCTGCTTTGATTATAGGCGAGGCGCGCGTGTTGTGTCTATGACCCGACAGAAGCGAATGGACGCAGAAGCCTAGTCCTTTTGGACTAGAACTTACGGCCAGAGTGGGGCAGGAGAGGCGAATCATTCTTGCCTCCGCGCGCGCTCTGGGCTACAATACTCGCCGGGAGGCGAGATGGACGAAACGCAACAGTGGCTAGCCGAAGGCATTGCCCGGGCCAAAGCCGGCCAGCGCGAGCCGGCGCGCGAGTTGCTCTTGCGCGTGGTCGGGCGCGACGAGCGCAACGCCCAGGCCTGGCTTTGGCTTTCCGGCGTGGTGGACGGCGACGAGGATCGGCGCGTGGCGTTGGAGAACGTGCTGACGCTCGACCCGCAGAACGCCGCCGCGCGCGCCGGGCTGGATTGGCTCGACCGCCCAGTCGCCGCCCCCAGCGTGCCTGAAGCATCGGAATACGACACTCGTGACAGCCGTTCCTCGACAGCTAAAGCCGTCACAACACCCCTTACGCCTAGCGGCCCGCCGCCGCAAAGCAGCGGACACACCCCTGAAGGGTGTCCTGCGCGCAAGCGCGGGCAGGGTGTCCTGCGCGCAAGCGCCGACGACTCTCGGCCCCCCGCGCCGGAACCCGAAAGCGAGCCCGCGCCTCCAATGCCATCGCACGAGGTCATGCCGGCGAAAGCCCCGGCCGAGTCGGAAGGCTGCCCTTATTGCGGCCAGGCCGTCTCGGAATCCGATGTACGCTGTCCACACTGCGTGCAGCCGCTGATCCTCCACGCGCCCAAGCACGCCGATTTTTCAATCCGCGCGAGCCTACTGGTGGCGCTGTGGCTCGTGCAGGCTGCGGTTGATTTGGTGAGCGGCGCCATGCTCGTCATCGTATGGATGACGGTAGGCCAAAGGGTATTGAGCGGATTGGTCGTCGTTTACATCCGCGCCTACCTGGCGGGGACTGTGTGGAAGTCCGCGCTGCCGGTGACCGACTTGACGCGGATGGCATTGGTCTTGATCGTGTTCGACGTCGTCGCCTCGGCGTGGTCGCTGGTCGTGACTGTGATTCTGCCCTGGCGTCGCCCAGCGGCCCCGGCGGTGGCGCTGTTCGTGGCTGCGCTGCACGTCGTGTTGGCCGTGAGCGGATTCGCCGTCGGGGCGACTTCGCTATGGGTGATGCTGGCGCGGCTGGCGCTGGCGCTGTTCATCGGTTTCCTGGCGCTGGAAGCCCAAGGGGATTTTGCGTGGGAGTCTGTTCGCCAGCGACTCGAGTTCGATCAGGGCGTCAAGTCGTCTATGGACTATTACAGCCGAGGTCGCTACTATCGGCGCATCGGCCAGACAGCCAAAGCGGTTTTGCATTGGGAGCGCGCCGTCCTGCTTGCGCCGGATCAGTATGCTTTCCGCGTGGCGTTGGGCAACGCCTATTACGCGCAGGGCCGATACAACGGCGCGGCGGAGCAGCTTTACGCTGCATTGCGGATCAACCCGGACGCGGCAGACGTGCGGCAGTTCCTCGACAGAGTTGAAGCGCGAATGTCGTCGGGCGAGTCACGTGTGGTATAATCGCGTGAAACGTAATGCGTGATACGTGACCTTCACTCATCCCGTCAATCATCAGCAAAGAACCCCAACCGACAAGGACAACTTTTAGCAAGGAGAACATCATGTCTGATTCTCGCATCGAAAAGTTGGCGCGCGTGCTGGTCGAGTATTCCGCTCCGGTTCATCAAGGGAACCAGGTGATG
>Ga0315284_10002912_pt1 | contig 24357 bp, 26 predicted proteins | sample YL17G09_16_MG_FD_203696 | JGI IMG/M metagenome (GOLD analysis project Ga0315284, IMG submission 203696) | Sediment microbial communities from Yellowstone Lake, YNP, Wyoming, USA - YL17G09_16 | ecosystem: Environmental > Aquatic > Freshwater > Lake > Sediment | place: USA: Wyoming | collected...
CGATCGTCTCGCCCGTTTTAAGAGCTTCCTCCCAAAAAATCTCAGGGGTGATATCCGCTTTAACCTGACAGCAGAGGGCATATAGTGCTGCTATGTAGGGAATTGACCAGCTCCAGCCACCGTTTGAATAATACACATAATCTTCTGCTCCTGTGGGGCTGGCCGTACATCTCGAATCCATCGGCACTAACAACGCCTCTATAGGAAAACATTTTTCTCCCGAGTAGAATCTCTTGACCCACCAGGATCCTGCGTCATACGAATCGAAAATATCCGGGTCTTTAAAAAGATTTCGGCCAAGACCATGAAAAAAGAATTTATGGTCATAGGTCTCATCCAGAGAAGAAGAGACGATGAATATACCCTGTTCCTTAGCTCTATTCACAGAATCTATAACTTCCCTGCAGCCTTTTTGCTGGGGACTCCATCCTACGGAGATAGATATGACCCTGATCTTATCGTCCCTTGGCAATGTTGCGTTGATTTCTAATATTCTGTCTATGGATTTTGCTAAGTACGAAAAATCCCATTCCAAATTGTCTTTGCTGATAGTGCCATGAGTTTCCGCGATGTAGTACAGGTTTGAATCCGGGGCGACACCCACTGTTTTTCCAACCGCTAACGATGCAACTGCTGGACCATGCATAGAGGAGTGATCATTTTCCAGGCAATGCATTTCCTCATAAAATCTTAACCGATCCTTGTACTCAATATGATCAACCAGCAGGCACTGATCGATGATTGCAATGCTCACACCCTTTCCCGCTACTCCTTTTTTGTGGAGCTCTCTAACGTCTAATCCAGGATTTTTTCCGAGTTCCATGAGTTGATCAGGTTTAAAAGCTTCGGGGAGTGTATCGGGCCATCTGGTTTTGCTATCAAAATCAGCATGTATCAGGTCATAAAGCCTGTCCTTAAGGTCTAAAGCTGTTAAATCAGCGCTTCTTACATCCAATTGCCAGTTTTTCTCTGAGTTAGGATCATAGAAAGGCAAAGATTCAAGTTTTCCATGGCCAGGAAGGTTGCTGTAATCTGCAGGCGGCGGATGTCTTACAATACCTACCGTGTTATCAGGATTTTGACGGGTATGCTGCGCAGTAACATCAGGGATGTTCTTGCTTACCGGTGGACTGCAGGTTACGATGAATAAAACAAGCAAAATTAAAACCAGTAAAAATATCTTTTTTAAAAATGAGAACATCATCTTTGCCTTTTTTATCATCAAAAACATCGCATTTGAGTCCGCTGCGTCGTTGTCAACTCACGCAGAGTAGAGCCTTTCTGTCCAGCTGTATATTAGATGTAAAAAAGAGCGATGAAGTTTCAAACACATGTGAAACCTTTGACGAAGCTAACAGCTCTATATGGTATGGCGATAGCAGGATAATAAAAACATCATAAAATTGGGCAGCGTCTGTGGCATCGTAGGCTTTATAATTTATTTGGGAATCGCTTTTATTCTCGAGAACTTCTGGTGGCAGAAGATTCCCGTTGAGACGACTCAAAACCAATTAACAGTCCTGGGGAGTCCTCTCCACTCTCAAATAAATATGGACGGGCATTTGTTAAAAGGGCTTGCGATGATCCTTTTCATCATCGCTTTTTTAGGCCTCACGCGATTATTAGAAACGGAAAGACCCAGATTGTCTTCCCGAATCGGTGGCCTTTTTGGAATCATTGCCTGCCCTATAATGGTTGCCCAGATGCTTGCCCAGGGAACCGTAAGGGTGAGGCTGGGCAGGATGTTTATTTCTGCGACCGACGAAGCTCAACGTCAAAGTATCGTGGTTCTTTACAAAGGGCTACAAAGCTTTGACATGGGCTTAGACCTGGCTTTTGACACGTTTTTCTTCGCCGCCTGGATTTTATTAGGTTTATCTATGTTTAAAAGCGAGTACTTTGGGAAAATCTTTGGAGCACTAGGAATAGTCCTGTTTGGGATCACTGCGGTCCTGAAGATATGGACTGCGCCTAATCCCCCGAGTTTTGAGATGGCGCCAATCGTCTCTTTCTGGGCTTTGGCGGCTTATGTTCAAATGTTGAGATCCGCAAAGTCAATATGGACTGAAGAAAAAAGGACATTTTGGGAGGACTAAGTATCACACCTGAAAACTCCGGTCAATTTTTGGCTGCACCGGGTGATTTGAAAATAACTTTGCCGAGGAACGAGGCCAGATCCTATGTTTATCAGTAAAGAGACAGGAGAACAAATCCAGCTCAGATTGTTGAAGGTTTTGGCTCAGGCCGAGATTAAGATTTATGAAGAAGACTATGCGTTTGAAGAATTCTCCAGAGAAGATTTCACCCTTAAGGCAAGGTCTGAAGCCCTGGCTTTAGTCCGCGATGGGGAAGTCTGGAGCCAGCTTGTGCCTTCAGAAGATTTGACCAAGGAAAGATTCAAAATTATTAGGTTCTATTTTAAAGAAGCGCTCGACAACAGCGGATTTATAGGCTGGTTAGCCTCTCATCTCAAACACAAAATCGGGACGGGCGTTTTTGTCATTTGCGGTCAAAACAGAGGTCATGGAGGAATATATGACTATTGGGGATACCCCCTAGACGCAGCGGAATCAGTGATAGAAGAAATTCAAAACTTAGTTGGCGAATACCACAGGAGTATGAAGAATATAGAAGAGTGACTATAAAGAGTGTTTCTGATTTCCTTGGCTTCACGCTGGAAGACCCTAAAGACTCAAGGATCCGATGTCTTTTCTCTCCTTCTGTTGTGACTATTTCTCGATAAATAGTTACGGCTAAGTCTAGAACCACAACAGCTACTGCTGTCAGGCCGATGGCGGTAAAGAGATCACTTAATTTATCCGCAGCCGCTTCCCTGCTGGACCCGCCAAAATATATCAAGGCCCCTGAGGAAACAAAAGTGGAAAGAGCGCCGAGAGTAAGACTGAATAAAAAGCTAATCCCCCTTACGATATATAAAGTTATTTTTCCTTGGACAAATAATACTTTAGGGACCTTTTAGAATTTATTGTCTCTTCATCTTTTGCATTTTCCCCAGAGCGCATCCTATGGTCCATAAAATATTCTTTTTGAAAAAATGAATTCCCTATGAGCATTTTCTCTTAAGCGATGTCAATATTTTGGCGCGTGTTTTTGTGAACTTGGTTTTCATAACTTCGCTTTGAATAAAACATGCAGGTTGCGGGGCAAAATCTTATAGTATTCAATGAGGTCAAGCTGCGCTAATTTTTCTTGAGTTTTGGAAGGGAGCAGTTCAAATGGCGGATTTTCAAGAATAGACTTGGTTTCTTGTTCTGAGAAATTTGCTCTCTCTTCGATCCACCCGAATAGACCATTGTTTGCGACGCAGACTTTTTGACAATCAAGGCAGCCAACAAGGCAGTTGTGCCAGGCGGGATCCACCCAGGAGGGAAAATCTCTCGGACCCTCGTTGAGAAAGGTCAGACATCGCTCGGCCCGGAGAAGAAAGCGTTCAGGCGTGATAGCCCCGGTAGGACAGCTTCGCTGGCAAGCAACACATTTTTTACAGCTTTCCATTATTCTTGCCTCAACCCAAGAATCTTCGGAACAAGGAAAATCCGAATAAAATGCCAATAGCCGGTGAAAGCTTCCCATCCCCTCCACATAACAGATGTTATTTTTTCCGTAAAATCCCAGTCCACTCCTTACTGCGAGGAGTTTTAAGGGCAACACTGCTTTGGCCAGATGGTATCCCTGAGGGTTGAGGAAGCTGGAAAGGATCTCCTCAACTCGTTTGTCTGGATACTGCAGATAGGTTGGGGGGATGATGACGGGATGCAATTTTCCTTTCCTGCTGAAAATGATGCGGATTTGAGGTTGAGGATAAGCCACTACAATAAGAGATTTTGCATCGGGCAAGCTCTCCGGGGTTTTGAACTTAAAGCCTGAAAGATACTCCTTGATATAATTCTGGATCGAAAAATCCCTGGCTGTGTTTCTCTTCTATTTCCTCTAAATAGACAAGGCGATGTGTCGAAACAACCTGTCCTTTAATACCGTGCTCTTCTATTTCAGACAGCAGTTTTTTCCGTATATTTCTACCTTTTCCTTGACGGAGCTTTAATTGCATAATTGTCCCTAAGAAACAACATAGTCTTCTCTGATGGGATTCCAGGCATCTACAACTTTTACCGGGTGCAGGGCATAAACACTGTGCTTCATATTCGAAGGCACAGTAACTCCTTCTCCCGCTTTTAAATTTTTTATTTCATCCCCTAGCCTAAATTGCATTTCTCCCTCCAGAATAAAAGTAATCTGTTCGTGAGGGTGTTCATGAGGAGGAATCTCCTGACCCTGCTCAAACTCAAAATAGGTGAGCATCACATTTTTCAGATAGACCGAACACATTCTGATTCCTTCCTTGATTTTCTTTTTTGGCAACTCTTTGACATTAAAAAAATTCATAACTTTACCTCCTTGGAACTCGGATACAGAAACGCTTAGTCGATAACATCAATTAGATTATTAAAGTACTAGATAAGTTTCATTTTTTGTATTGAGTTTTAATGAAATATCTATTTATGATTGAATAAATTTGGTCTGCTGACGGTGTTCCCTAGGTCTAGACTTGCTCATGATGCAAAGGAGTCACCAAAAAGACAGTGATCGCCACTAAAAATGGTTTAGGATAAGCGCATAAGAGAGCTTTTATGTCTTTTTCCAAAAATAGCTTTTGCATCTTACTTTCTTTTGTTTTTCTTTGAACGCTTTAAATAGTCATAGGGAATTTAAAATGTTTAAGTCTTTTTTTGAGTTATGAGATTTCCATAGCGTTTTTAAATTCTTTTCGGCATTCTGAACAATCCGTTAGATGCTCCTCTAAGGCTCTGTTTATTTCATTTCTGCTGATGAAGATGATTCTTCTGCGCCAAAAGTTTCATAAATATTTGAAACTCTTACTAGATTTTTATCGTCTAAATGGGAAGACAAGGAGCGAAGATCATGATTATGCGGATTTGGCATGGCGTTACATTAGAATCAAAAAGCGATAATTATTTTGATTATATGATGAAAACAGGTGTAAAAATGTACCGTTCTCTCAAGGGGAACCAGGGAGTTTATGTCCTAAGACGAATTTATGATAGGAAAGCTGAGTTCTTGCTGCTTTCACTATGGGATTCCTTTAATTCCATTCGCCAATTTGCAGGCACGGATATTGAAAAAGCGGTTTATTGTTTTCCTGAAGATAAGGAATTTCTTCTTGAACTGGAGCCATGTGTAAAGCACTATGAAGTTTTAGCCTTTTTCAATGAGGAATGACACTTCCCAATAAGGGAGGATCGATGGGAAAACGCAGGCTGCCTTACGTGCTTCTCACCCATCCTCTGGAACATATCCAGATTGTCAGAGCCAAGAACGCGCACATCTGGGATTCCAATGGGCACAGGTACACTGACTTTGAATCCGGGATATGGTGTGCAGCTCTGGGACACGGACATCCATCGATCAGAAAAGTTCTGTACAACCAGCTTAAACAACTGATCCATGTGGGAAAAAGATTCACGAACGAACCTGCCGGGATTGCTGCCCGGGCGCTTTTGGAGCTTTTGCCTTGGCAGGAAGGAAAAGCCCTTTTCCTCAGCTCGGGAAGCGAAGCCGTCGAGCTTAGTATCAGGATTGCCAGAATTGTCGCTAACAGACCTAAGTTGCTGACCTTTTCGCAATCCTATCTCGCGGCTTTTGGTGAAGCAGGGACATTTTTGGGGCACCCCGACTGGGTGAAAATAGATCTTGCTTCCTGCGTTCAGTGTATGGAAATGGCATGTTCTATGAAATGTATGACTCTGGCAGCGATAGATTTCTCCCGTATCGCAGCCTTTGTCTTGGAGCCTGGTTGTTCGGGAGGAAGAATTCTATTTCCGCCACATAGAGTTGTCGAATGGCTAGCAAGTAGAATTCAATCCGGTGGAGGCCTCATCATCGTGGATGAGGTCACGACCGGACTGGGGCGGACGGGCCGGACGTTTGGCTTTGAGCATTACAGAATCGTGCCCGATATAGTAGCCGTAGGTAAAGCTCTTGGGAATGGTTACCCCATTAGCGCAGTGGCTGTGAGCAAGTCTGTCGCCAGTGCGTTAGAAACAAAGGCGTTCTCTTATGTTCAATCTCACTTGAACGATCCTCTGGGCTGCGCTGTTGCTGCGGAAGTTATTAGGTTAATCAGGAAAGAAAAACTTGTTTCGAGAGCAGCCCATTTGGGGAAGCTTTTCCTCGAGAGGCTCGGGAGAATTAGTAGTCATTCAGATGTCGCAGAAGTTCGTGGCCGTGGGCTCATGATCGGAGTCGAGTTCAAGTACGCTGATCAGAATGTTGAAGGTCGGCTTACAGGAGTCTGGAGGACAATGCTTGAGAGGGGATTTATTTTGGGAATAACTCCTCGGGCGAACGTTTTGAGGTTCATGCCACCTTTGACAATCCCAGAATACGAAATTATAGCTGCCGTTGATAACCTTGAAGAGGTCCTGGCTTAATAAGAAATGTCCTAAGCTTTCACAGAGAATAAGGCTCCTCCCCTCAGAACAAAGGTGTTAAGGATAAAAGCCTTCTGGTTCAGAGCCTCAACTTTATTAGCGCTCTTGATTAAAACTAACATAGTTTCGAGGAACTTCCAATATCTTTAGTTTTTTTAAAATTTTCAGACTCTTTTTTAGATTTTTATATTCCTCCTTGCATTCCTGACAATCTGCCAAATGTTCCTTCACTGCCTGGGTAATTTCCTGGTTAAGCTCCCCATCATAAAATTCGGAAAAGAGGGCTTTTGCTTCTGTGCAATTCATAATTCTAATATCCCCTCGCAAATACATAAATAATCATCAGCAAACGCTTTGCATTTGTTATTAATAAATTGTTGGCGAAACATCTGCCTGGCCCGGTGAAGGCAAGTCTTTGTTTTACTCATTGTCCATCCCAGTATCTCAGAAATCTCTTTATAGCTGATGTGATGGATGTCTCGGAGGACGAGCACCTCTCGATACTTGGCAGGCAGGTGTTGCTGGAGATTATGAAGGATGCACCATTGGAGTTCTCTCTTGATGACCACTCGCTCTGGGTTATCTTGGTGTGAAGGGATCCTTGTCTCATCAAGACAGAGGGAAAAATGTTTAGGTTTGCGGCGAAATTCCAATCGAAAAAGGTTTATGGCGATACGGCTTAGCCAGGTTCGAAAACCAGCCTGGCAGCGGAAACTGTGCAGCTTTCGAAAAGCCATGAGAAAAGTCTCTTGAGTCAAATCATCTGCCCGGGCTGCATCTCCTGTGAGTTGAAGCGTGAGATTGAAAATATACCTCTGGTGTTGAGAAAAGAGTTCATTCAGAGAACTGCGATCTCCTCTTCTTGCCATCTCGATTAGATTCAATTCAATAATATCCATATTTAGTTATTTAGTACATTTTATAGATGTTCCTATTGTGGAAAAAGTTTCATAAAAAAGTTATTTTAATCTTATTTAAAAATGATAGCAGCAAAATTTTTTTGGTAAATATTTCTCGTGAAATTGTGAAACTTTTTTTATGCTATTCGTATCTAAGATATAACAAATAGAAATAGAAAATAAGGTGTCAAAATGGATTATAGAGACATGTTAAATCACTTTGGACCCTGCGGGCTTAATTGTTCCCATTGTTATGTTCTCCCGGAGGGCGAGATAAAATTCCCGAGTGCAAGATTAGAGCACTTGTTAGGGAATTTTGACAGGCATGCAGAGGGGTTTTCTAGATTTACGCCTTTTTTTGATAATTAATCTTTTTTTAAGGATTGCTTTCTTATCTGGCACATGGTGATTGTCTTGGATACCGGAGAGGGGCTTTTAGAGATTCTCATTGAGGGATTATTCGTTTCTATAAAACAAAAAAGTGGATTTCTGTTTTCAAAGCAGCGGGTTTTCTTATGAAAGAACTCACTTTGACCCTAATCTCAAGCGACGCTGAATTCAGATGAGTCGACTGATGAAAGATATTGGAGTTGAAGCTTATAATAGAGAAGCTAGGGGGTTACCTCGATACAGATGATAACGAAGATTTATAATATAAAAAAGTGAAAAATGAGTTCATAGATTGCTAAATGGAATGCTGGCCGAGAAATTTTCAAAAATGATAAAAAAGGCTGTTTTGTTTTTTAGTTTATGCCTTTTCCTGAGCATGACCGGTGCAAAAGAAGGAGCTATCAAAAATGAGGTCTGTCTCGAGTACACTGTAAAAATTTTGAAAGAAGAGCCATATCATATGCATGTTAAAGCGCAGGTATCGCCCGTCCCAACCGGGCATCTCGGCTTGGCTATGACTCAAAATTATGGCCGCGTCAATAAATTAAAAGAAATTATTCCAGAAATTACAGTTGTCAACGCTGATCAAAAGCCATTGGTCACAAAAAAAATTAATGAGTTTCTATGGGAAGTTGATTCAAGAGAACACGATATCATCGTTATAGAGTACGCTGTCAACACTCAATTCCCCTATTCGAGTTTGAATAGTGTCAGACTACCCTATAGGGATGCTGACCACATTTATTTTCCTGCTGCGTCTGTGTTCATCCATCCCGAGGAAAAATATCTTGTTGAAAATAATATTAGTATCCGGAGAATTCGGGTTAATTTTGATCTGCCAAAGGGATGGATAGCCGCCACGAGCTGGGGGACAAACCGGGTTTCCTATGACCTCTCGCCGTCCAGTCTCGAAAACCTGAACAGCGGCCTTGTCGGAGTCGGAGGCTACCGGGTCGATTCGTTCAAGATCAGGGAGCTTCCCGTAGAAGTCGCTTTGTTGAATTCATGGCCTGTTGCTGACAAAAAGATTAATCGCACTGTTGAGCGGGCGCTTCTCGCAGGCTATAACCTGTTCGGATTTTTCCCTGTGTCCAAATTATTTTTTTTATTCCAATTCATCTTTGACAATCCGGGACAGGGCAGCGGTAATGGGATGGGCTGGTCCCTCAATTTGAACTACAGCCGCAAGCAAGATTCATCCGATTGGCTTAAAGAAAGCGCCCATATTTTTCACGAAATCTTCCATCTCTGGAACGGAACTGAAGCAGAGCCCATCAGTCGCGCCCAAAGCGATCATTCTCTCATCTGGTTTACGGAGGGAATAACAAGATTCTACCAATACAAGAACATGCTGAGGTCAGGGATCATTTCTGAAGAAAAATATTTTCAATTTTTGTCTGAAGAGTTTAGTCAGGTTTACCATAGTTCACGCCGTGAAGATAGCCTGGATCAGATTTCTGAAGATTATTATTCTGACCAAAAAGCGATGACTCTCACTTACAGCAAAGGATGTTGCCTCGCTTTTGCCCTGGATTCATTGCTCCAGCATATTTCTTCCGGGCAAAAAAGCTTTGATAGCCTGATGAAGAAGATGCTTGAGAAATATGATTTCAGATTGAACAGACACTGTTATACCCATCAAGAACTGGATGGTGTCTTTCGTGAAGTCTTAGGAGAAAGATTTTATCCAAGCTATGAAAGACTGTATGGGAAAGACTCTGTGCAGGAGTTTGAATCGATTCTGAACGCTGCTGGCTTTCAGGTTGAAAAATACAAGGACAAGAGATTGTATTTCGGAATCATCAATTTCGGACCACCTTCCGGTCCTTTTTCGGCTTTTGAGATAGATAGAGAAAGTCCTGCCTATCGAGCTGGTCTGAGAGAACAGGACATCCTGCTTGAAATCGATGGCCGCCCGCTGCACGATATTCCTGATATCAAGAAAGCTCTAAATGGTGCCGATGAGGGAGAATCAGTCAATTTAGTCATCGAACGCAACGGGCAAAAAATAAAAATCCGGGTTCCATGGGCGAGCTTTGAGACAAGATTTGAAATCAAAAGAAAAGCTGGTAAAAATATAAAGTGAATGAAAGAGATTATTATAAGTTTTTACATTCATCGATCAGGAGATTTTCTGTGAAAAAAATTGGAATTATTGCCTGTGCGAATACGACGAAGATACTGGACTGTCCCCTTTCTCCCTGTCTGAGAGACTTTTATGATAGGAAAGGAGAGTTTGCCCGATATAAGAATATGGAACTTGAGCTTGCGGGGGTTATCTCCTGCCAGGGTTGTCTGGGTGGGTTAGCGCCAGAAACTGTCCTTTCTAAAGCAAATTCCCTTGTCCATTATGGGGCCGACGTAATTCATCTCACTTATTGTATGAAAGTTCTCTGTCCCTATGTGCTGAAATACATGAAAATATTAGAAAAAGTTTATCCTAAGATCGATATCATTCTCGGCACGCACGAACCCCACGACTCTATTGAGAAAACACGAGATTCCATTTCTCAATTTCTCAAGCAAAAGATGGGCCAGAACATCATTCCTTGAGAGAAATAAAATAGAAAAATGTTATTTCTGGAGGTGGAGCTATGATCAAGAGAGCAATTTTCTTTTTCCATTTTTTATTAATCTTTATGATTGGCCATCTGGCTTCACAAAATGGTCGAATTCTTCAAGAAAATGAGGTGCCTCTGACCGAAGAATTGCACTTTAATATTCTCAATTTTGGCAAGGTTTTACCGAAACTCACGCCCTTTTTAGAGGGAATTTTCAAGAAGGCCGAATTGGTTGAAGTCAAAGAGATTACTTATTTGAGCGATCGGCTTAAAGTTAAAGCGTTTCTTCTTGAGCCGAAAAAAGAGGGGAAATATCCGTGTCTGATTGTCAACCGAGGAGGAAATCGGAATTTTGGCATTTGGACCAGAGAAGAAGCATATTTCGTTCTCACCGAAATTTCCAGTTGGGGGTATGTGGTCGCGGCTTCCCAATACCGTGGGTGCGGCGGTGGCGAGGGAAAAGAAGAATTTGGCGGCAAGGATGTTGACGATATATTATCTCTGATACCTCTATTAGGTTCCCGAAAAAAGGCTGATCCTGGGAGGATCGGCATGCTTGGAATGAGTCGGGGTGGGATGATGACGTATTTAGCGCTAAGAGGCACTAATCGGATTAAAGCGGCGGCTGTGGTTGGCGGTGTTACAGATTTACTTAGCTGGGAAAAGGCAAGACCAGAAATGAGAGAGGTTTTCTCTGAATTGATAGGCGGGGATTCCAAGACTGCTACCGAAGCTCTTAAGGCAAGGTCTGCAATTTTTTGGCCTGAAAAAATTTCTCCTCAAACTCCCATTCTTCTCCTCCATGGGACTGCTGATGAGAGAATCCCTCCGAAACAAGCGCTTGAGATGGCTTCAGCCCTGCTTCAAGCTGGCCATCCTTTTAGGCTCGTTATGCTGGAGGGTGGAGACCATAACCTAACGGATTTCTGGCCGGAATGGTTGGAAATAGTCAAAAAGTGGTTTGCAAAATATCTATCCATTTGAAAGAAAATTTAATTGGCAAGATCATATTTGATGACAGGTAAAAAATGAAGAAACGGCCGAGAAAGATAGTACTAGCGGAAGATGCCTTCAAATCCAGTTTTGTCGATGCCAATGCCTACGACCGACGAATCAGAAAGTTTGTCCCTTATTATGAGGATATGATGAATTCTGTGCTGTGCTGTCTCCCTAAGCAAAAAAGTTACACTGTCGTGCTTGAATTAGGGTGTGGAACAGGCAATCTTTCTCAGAAAATATTAAATGAAGGCCGTTTTTGTAAGCTAGTGGCAATTGATTTTGTTAATGAGATGGTAGAGAAATGCAGAGCAAGACTTATACAATATTCAAATCGAGCTGAAATCACGTGTGCAGACATGATTAAATTTAGAAGATTTGGCTCTTTTGACTATATCCTCTCAAATCTTGCTCTCCATTATGCTGATACAAATGAGAAGAAAATATCTGTTTGCAGAAATGCCTATCAATCCTTAAGGCCGGGAGGTGTTTTTTCTTTCTCAGTTATGTTGACGAGTGAATCGCCAGAATCTACAGAAAAAATCTGGAAACGCTGGGAGCGGGATATTATTAAAAATGGAGTTACTCGGGAGGAACTAGATGAATGGTATAAGACTTACCATAAAAGCGACCATCCTGTCCCCTCAAGCGTTTGGTTTAAATCGCTGGGAGAACTGGGTTTTAAGAATTGTGAACTTGTATGGTCTGAAACTATTTTTGGAACTTTCTGGGCGAGAAAGCCATAAAGTCAATATATGATGTACAAGAATCCCAGGCTTTTAATTGCCTGGGCCGTTATTTTATTTTTAACGACTTTGATTTTCCAATTTTTACATGAATGCGGCCATGGCTTTGGTTCTAGTCTTGAAGGATATCATGTCAGCACAGGATTTGACAAAGTTGGAGATGTGGGCAAGCGGCCGAGTGATCATGATTTCCGGCTAAATAAAACTATCCAAGGAGGGTGGAATCTGAGTGGTTTCCTTGGTCCATTGATCAACTGGATATTTGCCATTTATTTCACCGCAATTTTTCTTCGGCAGAGAACCGTTAGCTGCGTAGCATTGCTCTTTGGATCTGGAGCAGCCATAAATGCGTTAATACGGCTTGTCCCTATGCTCATATTTTTTGGCTCTGCCTTCCAAGGGCGGTTTGTCCTTGAAGATGAGACCGCCTTGGGATTGTCGGCAATTCAACGGATAAAATTTCCAATGTCTTATCTAAATTTTAAGATCCTTGCTTCAACTCAATCCTCGCTATTCCTCGTTGAGCCGAAAATTTATTACTGGCCGGTTATATCTTTAATAATTTCAATTGTCTGTTTCCTTCTCACCTATCGCCGGCTTAAGCAATTAAGTTGGCAGATAATGAGCTCGCGGTTTGCTCAATTGATTTTTATAGTATTGCCATTTCTGATATGGCTGCCTGCGTTTGTTGTTGTCAATAAACTGGACAACTTGATCCGCCTTAATTGGTAATATTCGCAAAATAGATTGGTTAGAAACAGATATAATTCAAAAAGATGTATTCTCATTTGAAGCTAATTCGACGGCCAAGCAAATTTTCAAGGAGCGATGTTCAAAAAGCTTATTGAAGAAAAGATGATAAAAGTATGATCAACAGAAAGACTGTCCAAGTTATTCCTCAAACTAGGAAAAAGATGGAGGAAAAGTAGCAAAGAATTGTACCAAGTTTGGAAGGAGGTTTTTTGAGGGCTTATGCTCTCCTCTCTCCCATGCTGCCAACGTCGTCTGATCGACTCCCAACTGCTTGGCCAGCTTCTTCTGCGTCAGCCCGTGAATCCTCCGATATTCTCGAAGTTTTTCTCCAAGGTTCTCTGTCTTTTTCTAAAACGGATTGCGGCCCAAGAACTCGATAATCTTCGGAATATGGGCCAGGGAAGGCTGGACTCGATTATGCTCCCAGAGATATATCGTTGTATCGTCAACATGAAACTTGGATGAAAGTTGGCGCTTGGTGAGCTTCAAATCGAGCCTTCAGGTCTTAATGTGATCGCCCCACGTCCTCATAAAATCAGGGTATTTCTCCCTGGAAACCGGCTTTTTTGCCTGTAGAGTCAAATGGCAAAAGGGTAACACAAGGGTGATAGACTGGCCTTGCGGCAATTATTAACGGAAAGGGGAACTGATAACGGGAATAATAAGGCAAAATTCTCTACTTCAGGACAAAATGCTGTATTAATTTTATTCCATAGAGAAGAATAGATTTTGAAGAAAAATGAGCTATTTTTTATAAATAGATTCAAAAGCTAAAAATTGATTTTTAAAATATTTGCAGGAATGTGCGTCGGTAAGGCATCCTATACATTTTTTGATATTTCGTTATTGCTTCTTTTAAAAGAAGAGCTTAAAACCTCCGTAGACAGAAAAACTGGGGGTTCCATAGCCAAGGATCATTTCATATTTTTTATCAAGGATATTATCGAAGCGGCTGAAAATCTGAATATGAGAGCTCAGGTCGAAAGATGCAGAAGCATTAAATAAAGTATAGCTTGGCAGAGTAACTTGAGGATAGGGCCAGGTTGAAAAGTCCGCATCGTCTCTTTTTCCGATGTAAAGAAAGGAAAGATTGATAGACCATTTTTTGAAAAAACTATAACTGAGGTTTGCTGTCACTTTGTCCTTTGGTCGCCTTAAAAGATAAGAATTTTTGACCTTATCTTTCGCCTCCAGCTTGGTATAGGAAGCATTAAAGAAAATTTCATTTGTAAGCCTGGCCTCAATAGAAATTTCAGTGCCTTTGGATTCAGCTTTGCCGATATTTATATAGCCATGCAGAAAATCGAAGCTGATAAGGTTTCTGTAGTTATTATAAAAATAAGTTGCTCCTAACAATAATTTTCCCTGTAAGATTTGTTGTTCGATTCCCAGATCCCAGCCAATGCTTTTCTCAGGCTCTAAATTTTCATTTCCTATCGGGCCCCATGCTGTTCCTGGCCCATAGAGCTGGTAAAGGGAAGGAGATTTAAAGCCAGTGCCGATGGTAGCTTTGAGCTTTGTACCAGTCTTCGAGAATAAATAGGCCGGAGCTAGACGGTAAGTTGCCGCTGATCCGGACTGGCTGTGGTGGTCGAAGCGCGCCCCCAGAGTTACAAAGAATTGATCAGCTACGCTGATCTGATCCTGGAGATAAATTCCGATTATGTTGGCTTTTTTTAAGGGGAAGATACTCGAAGAAGCTCCCCATATTCCAAAGGAATGGTAGTCAGATTCTCCCTGTTCTTGTTCGTATTCCATTCCAAGGATTAGGGTGTTTGTTGGGTGGAGAAAGAAATTATTTTGCCAGTCCATTTTCAGCAATCTGCTTTTGAATACGCCTTTCTCCGAGTCAAAAGGATGTGCGTTATCCGGAGGATTATCGTATCGGCGGTTGGAATCAACAAGAGAAAGACCTAGCTTTTGCTCCCAGCGATTCTTGAAAAAAAGAGATCGAATTTGACCCTTAATAAATAAAGATTTATAGTCCTGGGTATTGTTTGGATCATCTCCATAGGCCCCTCCGAAATTATCAATATCCGTTTTCGTCGCAAGAGAGCAAGCGATAAAATCAACTTCAAGGTTATCTGAAGGTTTAAATCCGAGTCTTCCTGATAGGGATAAATTTCTGTAGCCATCTTTCTCTTCGTTTCCTGGAAGGGATGCATCAGCTGCTGAAATTCCCTGATTGCGGAAATAGGAAATTCCTAGAGAATAGTTGATTTTCTCCGCCCCGCCGCTAGCGCCAAAATCGGAAGTTATGGTGGCATAAGATCCACCACTACTCGAAAAGGTGATTTTCGGCTTCCCCTCTCCTTTTTTAGTAATGATATTGATGACTCCACCTATAGCATCCGAACCATAAAGGGTGCTCTGGGGCCCGCGCAATATCTCGATTCGTTCGATATTCTCCAGGGTAAGATGAGATAAATCATAAGAACGACAAGGACTAATGGGATCATTAAGCTCAACCCCATCCATCAGGACTAATGTGTGTTCTGAATTTGCACCCCGGATAGAGCAAGCGGCTCCAGTACCTGATCCTCCATTTTGAATAATAGTCACTCCCAGAACTTCCTGTAGGACTTCAACCACAGTCGTTTTTTTCATTTTCTTTAGGTCCTCTGCAGAGATGACCGTCACAGAACTGGCTATTTCTTTAGCCGGAGTCTCGATTTTGGTGGCTGTGACCACGACGGTGTACTGAAGAGATGAGCGAGGAGTTTTTTCTTTAGTTTCTTCAGAGTGAATGGAGAGAGATAAGATTGTCATAGCTAGGGCAAAAAGAAAAATTTTATTTGCCATAACTTTTACCTCCTAAAAATTTTGAATCCGCTCTGAAATGCTTTAAAGCCTAATCTTTTGCTTATATCCTGATTTTAGGGGAAAATAAGCAAAAAAAATTAACCCTCTCTTCCTCCCGAAGATGGGTCTGGAAAGGTTTAAAGAAGGTCTCCTGACTCTCGGATCATCCTCCTTCCATGCCTTCCTATTCCCGATTTGGCGAAAGTGGCATCTTCTGGAATTCGTCGCCGATTACAGTAGCGGGGGCTGTGTCCGCCTCACACGGACTTCCCTACCTTTAAACCTGAATTTAAATTATCAAAGAACGATACCATTTAAATAAATGCACTAAATTTTATTGGGTCGGAGCCCTTCATATATCTTTTCTATTTCTTTTAATATCTTATCGGAGTTTATTTTTCCTTTGCTTTTAATATAAGCTGCAATTACAGCGCCTCCTGCTCCAACACCTTCTTTAACAAAACCTTTCTCGTAAGCCTGAAGCCCAACATATTTTGAATTAACAAACGAAAGCTTAGTAGCTATTATTGGAATAGAGAGAATTTCATTTATAAGTCCTGATAAATCAGAAGTTTTATCATTTATAATCCAGTTAGTGGTTGCAATAGCTAAGTTATTCACAATTTTCTTTTCTACCTCTTTGATTACAGCTAATATTGCAGCCATTTGCGTTCCTCCGGCCATCAACACAGGTATCTCTTTCGCAGCTCCTACACATATACCTGCATGTACTGGAATCATAGGATCTCCCATCTCTCTTATTACAGAGAAAACATTTCTATCGTTAAGTTTTTTAAGAGCCTGTTTTACTACCTCCATCTTAATGGTGTGCGGATTATTAGGCATTGAACTGCTAACTTTACCTAAAGCATCATACCCTAACCCAACCAATACGCCTAATGCAGTCGTCGTTCCTCCTGCAATGCTTTCGCCAACTACAAGATAATCGCATATTTTAGCTAAGTTTTTTCCAATTATTCTCGCCTTTTTAAAAGTTCCTTGAGGGCTTACAACAGCCTGTTTTTTTCTTATATCCCCACCAGCCTTCCCTCCAACATCTACAAAAGGAATTTGAGGTAAAATGTTTAATCCAGCATTTATTGTTAGGAAAGGAATATTTGCCAGATTGAGAGATGCCCTCGTTATTATTGCGGGAGTTGGTATCCCTTCTGGTGTAACTGGCACCCCATTAATACATCTACATTTCCCAAGCTCAACCAGTTCAACATCAGCAGGGGGTGTCAAATCTGTAAAATTTGGGTTTGCACCTGCTGCAGAAATGCCTTTTATTTTACCAACTTCGGTGTTTGCAATTACACAAACAAATAAGGGAGTTTTGCCCCAGATTTTTTCAATTATTCTTTGAGTTCTTTTTTTCTGACTTACGAATATCAAATCATCATACATGCAAATACTCCAATCAACTAATAGTGATCTTATCGCCAACTAAGGCGAAAAGAGCAGCGATTGCAGCATTTTCTGCTTTGTCATAAGTATTATCAGTTCCAATAATTAGAACGTCTTCTTCTTTAAAATCAAATAATTTGTACAAATCATTGTTTTTAATTTTTAATCTTGTTTGATCAGGAAATTTTAGTTCATTATTCTTAAATACTAGAATTGTTGCACCGAGTGAGCCTATTTTTATTGCTGCATCTCTTTCATCTAGACCAATTTTTACTCTATCAGCAACATTCCTTACTAAAATGGCAACGTCTTTTTCCCCTACAGTTAACCCTTTTGTACTTATAATTCTGGGCCCTAAGATCGACTTGTTTAATTCTTTAACAAATCTCCATCCTTTAGTATATAATTCATGTCCTTTTGCTACTGCAGATTTTAAATAACCTTTTTTGGTAAGATCCTTTAAAATACTTCTAACACTGCCCTCCCCAAGAACCAACCTTTTTGTAAGCTCTTTTCTGCCAATTCTTTTTTCTCTTTCAAGAATTAAAAGGCATCTCAAAACATGTGCGCTATCAAACTGTTTTCGTGGTCCTTTCATTTTATTATCATCTCCAGCTCCTTTTTTGTATTGATGTTTATTGTTTCCTTTCCTCTTGTTATGTATAAATAATCTTCTCCCTTTGCTACAATATTCACCCCGATCGGCACGAGATTATTAATTACTACGGTTGGCGTGAATCCCATATTTTCATAGTCTTTTTTAGGCACAACTACTGATACGGGTTGCTGAATTTCTCCGTATTTGTTCAGAACATCTCTGATTAGCTTAGAATTTAAAAATGGGAGGTCAGCTGAAACTACCAAAAACTCTTTGAATTTTTTTATCAAATATTGAATATCCTTGACATAGCCTTTTCCAGAGGTTTGAACCACTTCTAACTCTAATTCTTTTGCTTTCTCCTTTGTCTTTGGTGTAGCATTAGTAACAGCCACAAAAATGTCATTTATTCCGGCTTCTTTCAATATATTCACGGTTCTTTCTAATATTGTTCTCCCATTTATTTTGATAAGAGGCTTCTCCATATCTAGGTTCAATCGTCTTGCTCTTCCTCCAGCCATAATTATTGCCTTCATAGTATCATACCTTTTCAAACATTCATTTTCTCTTTAAACGCCACTCTAGAATATCCAGAAACCAGTATTTCCAGAAACCTTGTCTGAGAACTGATTGGCTCTTTGTTATTTCAATTCTTTTTTGAAATATTGGACCATCAACAACAAAAGTATGGAATTCTCCGTTCTCACCACAAGGACATATCCTCCTCTCTATAAGCTCATCAAGCAAATTTTTATCTACATATCTACCAACAAATTCTTCATCAAACAAATCGGCCTTGCAACTAACAATAACCGCTTTAAATCCTAGATTAATGAATACTTCAATTACTTTTTCTGGTGCAATTTTCCACAAGGGCTCTATAGGTTGAATTCCCAGATCCTTACAGACACGTTCAACCCAATTTTTATGTTCTTCAAGATAAACATCCCCAAAAACCATGCCTTCAATACCATTGTTTTTGAGATAAAATACAGCTTCTTTGAATTCTTTCTCATATTCTTCCATATTAGAGCTTACTTCTCTTTGTACAAGCGGAATCCCGATTAACTTGCTTTGTAAATTTATTAGCCTTGCTTCAATACCATGAAAACAGCAGCGTTTATACTCTTTTGAAATAAAATTTAAAAGGTATTCCACCTTATAGCCATGTTTAATTGCCCTATAACAGGCAAGACAACTTTCTTTTCCTCCGCTCCATGATGATATAACTTTTTTCATAATCTGTCTCAAATTCTAATCGATAAAGTGAGTAAAGATACAACTCTTGACAATTCGTTTATGGCTCCAATTACATCTCCATTGATTGCGCCAAAATTTCTATGCGCAATCTTTACGATAATCAATGAAGAAAACATCGAGGTAAGAACAGCTAATAATCCTAAATAACGCAACAATATAAAGGAGAGACAAAGAGAGAAAAGAATGGAAAATGGAACTGCAGATTTATTCAAGCCTTCTATAAATAATTTCCCAATTCCTTTTTTCATGGATTTTCCGAAAAATAATGCGAAAAGCATTGCTGTCTTGGCACAGACTTCAGCAACAAGTATTTTATAAATATTTCCATTGAGCATAAAAACAGCGAATATGAAAAATAAAATTACAAATAAAACAAAAGTTATACCTGCTACTCCTGTTTGTGTATCCTTCATTACTTTTATCTTTTTTTCGCTACCTCCGCAAGTATACAATCCATCAGCAAAATCAGATAATCCATCCAGATGGTTCAATCCAGTTATAAAATACAAACAAACGGCAGTAAGCAAGGCTGCCAAAAATCTATCTATAAATTTAAAAGCGAATAAACTGAAAGCTCCTACTATTAAACCAACTAATCCCCCTAAAACAGGCAACAGAAAAGACTGTTTTGCTGCTTTTTCAAGAGATAACTTATTACTAGGCAACCTCGTGAAAAAACTTATTAACTCCAACATTATTACCTACCATCTATTCATATATTTTGGTCATAATTCCTGCGATTAGTCCCCCTACAATGTCATCAAGGACAGGGTCCAATTTCGTAAGAATCCCTGGTTTCTCCGTATCATACCTCCTAAAATTAAATATAGCATTTGTCCCTCCAATATAGTTCGCTATGCTCATTCCTAGAATTTCATCCGCCACAAATTGAACTGGATCGTCTCTGTTAATTTCCGGCTTTTCTTTTTCAAGCTTCTCATGCAGTAGATAGCCCGCCCAGAGCAATGAAAGAATGTTCATATCATTCAAATATTTCTCTAAAAGAAGTCTAAATTTTGCCCTTGCTTTTTTCTCGTCTAGTCCATCTGGTAGATGTAACTCAAATGCACTTATCTCAAGGTCCCTTTTTGTTACTTTCAGTTTTTCCAAAAGATCTCTCATATTAACACCTCTTTTAAAGCACTTTCTAAATTTTCAACAAATATCGCCCCTTTCTCTTTCAATCGTTTGAAATATTCTTCTAGATTTTTTTTAGTGAAATCTCGTTGATACACTGGCGAGGATTCAATAATTATGACCGGAATTTTGAAGTCCAATGCTACCTCTGCTGCTACAATATTTTTTAAATTGCCCGGTCCCACAGGAAAATCAGTAACGATCACAACGTCTGCTTTTTTAATTAGGTCAATATTTGCTTTATTTGACTCATTGGTTATCTGGGAAAATGGGATTTCGCCAACCACAGGTATCTTAAGATTTCTAGCTGCTTCAAAATCTGAGTCGAGGACGTCAAGTACACCACATGTTACTTTGAGTCCGTTATCCAATAAAAGTTTAATTGCCGGAGTGCCTGACCCGCCACCACATATAACATGAACGGTTGGCCCTTTCATTTTCTTATCATTTTTGACATAGAGGAAAGGAATAACATAAGGGACATTAGTTATAGGATGTCTTTTGATAATCGCTTCTATTTGATAAATTCTTCTGATGTTCTCTGATGTTAAAACTCTATGGGGGAATCCCTCCGAGAAGATTCTCCCTTTATTTAGCAAGATCAGTTTATCGGAATATTGACTGGCCAAATTGAGGTCATGAAAAACAGATATTACAATAATCCTCTCTTGTTCACATAAATTTTTAACCAAATCTAAAATTTCTAATTGACATCTGATATCTAAATGAACAGTAGGTTCATCCAGCAATAAAATCTTTGGCTCCTGGGCAAGTGCCCGAGCAATTATTACACGCTGTTTTTCACCACCACTCAATTCATCAAAAGTCCTCTCTGACAGATGCTGTATATTTGTCAGTTTTATAGCCTTTTCTACAATCTCAAAGTCATGAGTACTCTCAGATTTAAATCTCCCCATGTGCGGCGTGCGCCCCATCAAAACAAGCTCGGATACTATGAATTCAAAATCTATACTAGACGTTTGAGGAACAAATCCTATCTTCTTGGCAATCTCTTTTTTACTTAGCTCTTCAGTATCCCTGCCATCTATGAGCACGGTTCCTCTTGGACTTAATACCTTAGATATGCATCTCAATAAGGTTGTCTTACCTGATCCATTTGGTCCCATAACACCTAGAAACTCCCCACTTTTTACCTCAAATGTGACATCATCTAAAATTTTTGAGCTTTGATAGGAAAAAGAGAGATCTGCGATCTTTAGTAACATTTTCATTACCTCTTTCTCTTCTTACTCTTTTGTAAAAGATAGACAAAGAATGGGGCACCACAAAATGCCGTTATAATTCCTACAGGAATCTCTGTAGGCGATAAAATTGTTCGTGCAATAGTATCAGACCATATCAAAAAAATAGCTCCAGCTAACGCAGAAGCCGGCAAAAGTATACGATGATTAGGTCCTACCAAAATTCTCATGATATGTGGAGTTATTAGCCCCACAAATCCTATAATCCCGGTAAATGCAACTGCAGTTCCCGCTACCAGAGAAGAAAAAATTAATAAAATCTTTTTTACAGATCCTGTGTCAATTCCCAGGTGCATTGCTGGTTCTTCGCCCAAAACCATTGCATTTAAATCTCTAGCAAAAAATTGAATAATTATCACTCCTAACAGGATTAATGAAAATGCAATAGCTAATGTGTTCCAACTCGCTTTATTCAAGCCTCCTAATAGCCAAAAAAACAAAAAACGGAATTGTTCATTTGCCATATACATCAGAAACGATGTTACGGCGGTCAAGAAAGACCCAATTGCAATGCCTATAAGTAACAAAGTTTCTACCCTAACATTCCCCCTAGATCTTGCGATAAAATAGACTCCAAAAATCGTTAACCCAGCTCCGACAAAAGCCAAAAATGGTGTTGAATAAATACCTATACTTATAGAAAGACCCATAAGAATTGAAATAGATGCTCCCACAGCAGCACCTGATGACAACCCAATTATAAAAGGATCAGCCATGGGGTTCCTGAATATGCCTTGCATCACTACTCCTGAAACTGCAAGAGCACAGCCTACCAAGGCAGCGAGCAAGATTCGTGGCAACCTTATATCCATAATAATCGTCTTGTAGGAAACCGGCCATAGGCGACTCTTTCCAATCAAAATATCCCAAACGGCTTGCATTGGAATTCTCTCGGGGTTTCCTGAACCTATGGGACCGACGGATCCGATTGTAATTGTTACAACTATCGTAAAGAAAAGTATTATTAATAATCCAATAAGGATTAAATTCCATCTAACGTATTTCTTTTCAAAATCTATTGTCATACTTTTCCCTTTCTAATGAAAATAACTCTGGATGAATCAGTCTTGTCAAATGTTCAAGAGCATTCACAATTCTTGGTCCTGGTCTAGAAATTATATCGTCATCAATCGTGTATATTTTATTATTCTTGACAGCATCAAACTTATCCCAACCAATTCTGCTTATAATATCTTTAATTGTAGTGGAAGAATGGAGACCTACAGTAAAGACTATGATTTCAGGATTACTTCCAACAACAAATTCGTTAGTTATCTCTGAATAAGCAGTGGCTGTGGCTCCAGCAATGTTCTTGCCTCCCGCCATTGATATAAGGTCATTACCAAAAGATTCTAGCCCATATGTCCAATAAGGATAGTACTCTACATAAACCCTGGGCGTGTATAGAGTATTGCTTTTGGTTTTTAAAGTGATAGCATTGATTCTCTGTTCTAGACTATTTGTCAGATTGTCTGCTTCCTTCGTTTTATTTCCGATTATTCCCACAAGTCTAATATCTCGAATTATTCCTTGTATGGCTTTTGGAGCCAGGACAAATACAGTGAGCTTCTTTTCTTTCAAACTCGTTATATACTCTTTGGATGTCATATCTGAAGCTAAGATCAAATCTGGTTCTAACGAAACTATAACTTCTAAATTAGGGTTTAGATAACTCCCTATTTTAGTTATGTTTTTTGCTGCCTCTGGATAATTACTATAATCATCCACTCCAACGACTCTCGTGCCAAGTCCGACGGCAAATATAATCTCAGCACAACCTGGCGCTAATGAGATTATCCTTTGAGGATTTTTTGGCACTGTAACAGCTCTTCCATAATCGTCAATTACGGCAAATCCAGTTTGTCTTTCTGATTCTTTAAGTTGGGTTATATAAGAAATCACAATGAAGAAAGCTAATATCAAAATACATGCCATTGCTATCGCTGCAAGCCTAGTTATCCTTTTTCTTTTATTCATCTAAATCCTTATTTAATTGGATATAATATCCAATATATTAAATCTTTTTTATCTGAAATTCAATCTGGTGATAAAAATAAATCTTTATTATCGAAAGAAATACAATCACAAAAAAATTCCTTTATCCGGAGGGCTCGACTTTTCACCAGGTGGTAACTTTATAGTCTTTTCAGCATTGATGAGCGATCATCATCAGCTCTTTCGAATTTCACGCGATGGCACAAAGAAAGAACAAATAACCCACAGCTTTAAAGAGGTTCATCTGTCTCAGGTTTCTCCAAATGATCATTTTATTGCCTGTACAATTTATTCACAGGTTAGAGAAATTTGGTCGGCTACAGTATCAGATGAATAATAAGCCTACCCAAGGCACTTTTTTCTATTTAGAAAAGGGTAGCTTCGGAGGCAAGTAAAGAGGAGAGGCTAAAGGGATACAAGGTAAAGGTCAAATATCAGCCAGTCCAAGATATGGAGAAAAAGACAAAGCGGGAAGCCATAGGTCAAGTCATTCTTCAAGCCCTGAGGAGGATGAAGGATAAGAATCAAAGAAATCGAGAAGTTTCTGCAGGTTTCTCTTTAAAGGCAGGTTTTCGTCCTTTTCCCAATTCCCAATAGTGGACTCGTCGATCTTTAGTAATTGAGCCAATTTCTTCTGTGACAATCCCTGAACCCGCCGGTATTCTCGAATCCTATCTCCCAAGTTTTCGGCTTCTTTCTCAAACGGATCTCGTCCTAAAAACTCAATAATCTTCGGAATCTGGGCCAGAGATGGCTTCACTCGGTTCTTCTCCCAAAGATATATCGTGATGTCCGAAACATTAAGGTTGAGGGAAAGTTGGCGCTTGGTGAGCTTCAAATCCAGCCTTCGGGTCTTAATGTGATCGCCCCACGTTCTCAAAATATCAGGGTATTTCTCCCTGTGGACCGGTTTTCTTGCCTTTAAGGTCAAATGGCAAAAAGGCAACGCAACCCTGTGAAGACGTCTTCCGGGGGATGGGCGCCTCCAAGTCCGAATGCACCGAGACCCAAAAGAGCCGCTATTACTCTAAAATCTCCGGTCCGCTTCTCGATCGCATCGATATCCAGATCGAGGTGCCGG
>Ga0315284_10002914_pt1 | contig 24353 bp, 6 predicted proteins | sample YL17G09_16_MG_FD_203696 | JGI IMG/M metagenome (GOLD analysis project Ga0315284, IMG submission 203696) | Sediment microbial communities from Yellowstone Lake, YNP, Wyoming, USA - YL17G09_16 | ecosystem: Environmental > Aquatic > Freshwater > Lake > Sediment | place: USA: Wyoming | collected...
GGGCCAAACGCGCTCCTGCGGCCATCAGGAAAGCCGACGTGTCAGCCTAAAACATGAAATCGACTATACTTGTGGTTGCAAGTTATACGCTGTAATCAATATGCGTTCCTACTTAGGCCGGACCAATTGGCGTCTCCTTCCAGTCGGCCTGGCAATAGTATTGCCCTTCCAGGCTCCACCTGTCTTTCATTACCGTAAAATACTTCTTTTGCGAATAACCCAGCACGGGCATGAGGGGTTGTGAGACCTCGCATATCCAAAAAGTGATGAAGTACGTTCCCCCAAGCAGCGGCAGGCTATTTATGCGACAGGACACCTCCCCACAGTCTCCGGGGGACTTTTGCTTGGCCAGCCGCACCAAATCCTTCAGTTTGTCCCAGTGTTGTTCCACCCCCTGCTCCAGGTCCGGGCAATGCTGGATGAGCAAAGTCCCGTCTTCGCGATAGATTAATATGCCGAACAGGCCCTTCTTAATGGGCTTGTCCACGGCATACGCAACTTTGAACTCGACGGGCTGGCCGGGACTGAATAAGTCGCGCTCCCGGCCGTCCTTGTCAAGGATTTTGGGGTCGAAGAAGCGTATCTCGCCGCCTGCTCTGGCTTCGCCTTCAACTGACTGCGCGTTTGCGCCCATCGATGGCTGGCGGATCGTGGCGTGCCGCGCAAGGCTCTCCAGGTAAAGGTCAGCGACCTCGTCCGGATTTCCGTCGGCAACAAGCCTGCCCTGCTCCAGCAGGACGGCCCTGTCGCAAAGGCGGCGCACGTTTCGCATCAGGTGCGTAACCAGGATTATGGTTTTGCCCTGCTGTCGAAAATCATCGAACCTTTTGACGCATTTCTGCATGAAGTACTCGTCTCCAACGGCCAGCGCCTCGTCCACCACAAGAAGAGACGGGTCAAGACTGCTGGCCGCGGCAAATCCCAGCCGCATATACATGCCCGAAGAATAAGTCCTCACCGGCTGGTCGAAAAACTCGCCGATCGCCGCGAACTCCGCTACTTCGTCTATCTTCTTGCGTATCTCGCTCCTGCTCATCCCCAGAAGCGAGCAACTCATTATGGCGTTCTCGCGCCCCGTGAACTCCGGGTGAAAGCCCGCGCCTAATTCGAGCAGCCCCGTGACGCGGCCGCTTACCTCTATGGAGCCCTCAGATGGCGATGACACGCCGCAGAGGAGTTTGAGAAGGGTGCTCTTGCCTGCGCCGTTGAGGCCGATGATGCCGAGCGTTTGGCCCTTCGCCACTTCCAGATTTATGCCCCGCAGCGCCCAGAAGTCCTCGTGCAGACGCCTCTTGCCGAGCGTCGCCCACTCAAGCAGCCGGTTCATCGGCCGCCTGTAAATCTCGTATTTCTTGCCAAGATTGCGTGTAATAAGTGCGTTCATCTCTTGAACCCGTTAGTCCTGCGGCATAAGCCAACACGCCGCCGTATTTCTATACGTATATCGCGCATAATGGGTTTTTTCATTTGGTCTTCTTAGTGCCGTGACCGGAGATGCATCACGCTGCTCATCGCCCAGTCCCCGGCCAGCCAGTACTTCTCCCATTTCCCCTCGTTCGCCCTCACCGCAAGAATGATTTCGTATATCAGTGCGCCTATGCCAAGCAATATCATCAGACACCAGCCGATAAAAACAATTACGAGCACCGCCGAAATAATCATCGCCACCAACGTTATTATCCAAAAATACACGGCCTGCAAGGCGTGAAACGCCACAAATCGCGACTCGTCCTTCTTGACAAAGTAAATAACCAGCGGCCCGATAAAGCCCGTGAATATCAAGAGCAGATGCGCCAGCATCGCCATCGTTCGGTCCTCGGACACAAGGCACGTCCCATCCGGCGCGTATGGCTGGTTGTACCACTGCCCGTTCTGGTAAAACCACCCCGGAGGCGGCTGGTAATAATATCCCTGCTGGCATCCCGGCGGAGGCTGCTGCCCGTAATAACCGCCCGGCTCGCCCGGCGGCGGGGGAGGGGTCTGGCCGCCGGACATCCCGCCCGGCCCTTGTTTCTGCTCATCGCTCTGGTCTTGGTTCGATGTCATGTACAGCCAACCTTATCTCTGTTCCGCGCGCAACCCATCTGCGCTGATATGAGACAAAATGTGCTAACCCTGAGGCACGGGTGATTCACCCCGCGCTTTCCATTCCCGCTCATACCATTCCTTTATCGCCCGAACCCTGTAATCGTTGTCACATCTACAGTGCCGCCAGTACCCCGTCTTGGCAATCTCGGAGAGGGCGGCAATTGCCATTGAGCGTACCTCCTGCGTATAAGGCGGATTGGCGCGGGGCACTTGGAAAGTTCCTGTATCATCGCAAGCCTTCATGAACAGTTCAACAAATCTCTCGCGGCCCCGGACAAGAAGGCCACCCAGTATCGCTATGGCGTCATAACGCTCCTTTGGGTCGGGGCCGGTGGCGCGGGCCATCAGCGCGGCTTCCTCCTCCTTGTCCCCGGCGTTTAACAAAGCCACGCTGAAGTTCGATGCAAGCCATCTGTCATAACCCTTGGCTCCCTCGCATCGCTTTCGCGCATCGCGGATTGCTTTGATGACGGTTTCGTTGCTCTGCCCACCCCGCTCTATAATGGCATCAATGAGCCGCAGGATATTACTGACGGTCAAAGGATCATCTATTTCATTCAACCGCGCCACCAGTATGTCCATCTCCCCTGGGCCAACCACATCGTAACTAAACGAGGACAGTTCTATGAAGTCGTCCTCGGATGCTTTCTGAATTGCTTCCTGGAGATATTTCCTTTCTCCAAGCATCGCGAGAGCGTTGATGTAGTGAATTCTGTGGTCAAACTTCTCCTCGCCGGCAAGGGTTTCCTCAAGTTCCTTCGTTACAGACTTATTGCCTATTTCTCCCACGGCTTGGAGGCACGAGTCGGCAAACTGTGGATCTCGCGCCAGACGCAGCAACTCCGGCACCGCCTTCACATCTTTCAAATGTCCCAGCGCCTGAGCCGCCCTGTCTATCAGTTGAGGATATTTCAGGTACGGCCGGATTAAAGCGGCGTCCTCTGGAGCGCCCTGCTCTCCAAGACAATCAATCGCGCTGTCCAGACATTTAACCCCGTATCTGCCTTCCTTAACAATCACCCTGAGCGCCGGCAGAGAATCCGCCTTGCCGATGTGCGCAAAGGCCCATAACTCATCGCGTTCCACGCGCGTTACCTGTTCAATGATTTCCGCCGCCGAGCGTGCCACTTCCGCATCGCCGCCCTTTGTGAGCGGCCGCAGCACTTCGACGGTAGCCGGCCCCATTTCAACAAGCCTGTGGTACGCGGCCTCGCGGTTGGAGTAGTCGCTATTGCCGAGATCCTTCGCGGCCTCCGCCATTTCCTTCCGTTGCTCCTCGGTTGGCGCTGGCGGGAAGACCCGTGAATTGACATACTCGAATATCTCCTTATCGGCCACGCCAAGATCGCTCAGTTGCCGAATGCATTCATTAGCAACAAAGGTCTTGGTACTCTTCATCCCTTGCATCATGATGGGAACGGCTTTCTCTTCGGGAAAGGAGAGAATAAAATCATACATTATGTCAAGGTCTATCTGATACGCGTACTCGTCCCCCTCTGCTTCCCAGAATTTGAGGATGCCAGCGAGGTCACCCTTTTGCTTCAGTTCCTGCAATTGTGAATTCGCCGCATCGCTTAACCGCCGGTCGGTGGGGTCTTCCATTTGCGCCCAAGCGACGGGCACGGAAAGAACAAGAAAAATGATCATGCTGACATATCGTCTCATGACAGTTCCTCATCGCAAATATAAATGGGCGAGGCGGGATTCGAACCCGCACCCCCGAGTTCACGGGGAGGGGATTTTAAATCCCCAGTGTCTGCCGTTCCACCACTCGCCCTGCAAATCCATCCTGCGCTTAACAATGCCGCCGACGCCTAATCTGCAATATTCTATTCTTTTCGCCGCATCGGCACAAGTACCTTGCCCTGAGGTTATCGTCAATACGCGCGTCCAAATTTGCACGGGCCGCACGAGTGTTCCGTTTTAACGCCCGCCCCGCTTCTTTCTTGACTACATAAACCGCACTCCATAGAATTACGACACCGATTGAGATAATATCAAAGACGTAGCGCATAATGTTGACGCAAAAGAGCAAATGGCCGAAGACAAATTACATCCGATTGGAGTCGACACCGGCGGAACTTTCACCGACTTCGCGTATTTTGAAGGCGATGAAATTCGCGTCCTGAAAGTCCCTTCCACGCGAGCAAATCCCGCGGCGGCGGTGCTGGCCGGCCTTCACGGGCACGGCCTTCCCGTCAGGCCGCTGTCGCACGGCTCAACCGTCGCCACAAACGCGCTGCTTGAACGCCGCGGCGCAAAAACCGCGCTTGTTACCACCGCGGGCTTTGAAGACCTTATCGAAATCGGCCGCCAGCAAAGGCCGGAACTTTATAACCTGGTGGTGAAGAAGCCCGTGCCGCTCGTGCCGCGAAATCTGCGCTTCGGTGTAACCGACAGAGTCCTGCCTGACGGCACGGTGCAGGCCGCGCCTGGCCGGAAAGAACTCGACGCGCTCGCCGCGGCACTCCGTAGGCGCAGAGTCGAATCAGTCGCGCTCTGCCTTCTTTTCTCATTCCTCAATCCCGCCAACGAAAAGAAAATCGCCGCGCATCTCAGGAAATGCGGCTTCAACGTTTCGGCCTCTTATGAACTCCTGCCGGAATTCCGCGAGTACGAGCGACTCTCGACGGCGGTAATAAACGCGTACACGTCGCCCGTTCTCGAACGCCACATCGGCACGCTTCTCGCCGACAAAAGCATTCCCGCGCTGCAAATCATGATATCTAACGGCGGCAGCCTTCCCGCGGACGAGGCGAAGTCACAGGCTGTTCACACCGTACTCTCAGGCCCGGCGGGCGGCGTCATCGCCTCCCGACGAACCGCCGACATCGCGGAGCGCAGGCGGTTCATCTCATGCGACATCGGCGGCACATCGACCGACGTCTGCCTGTCGACGGGCGAAATTCCGTTCACCTCGGCCTACTCGTGCAACGGCCTGCCGATAAGCGTTCCCGTGATAGACATTCACACAATCGGCGCGGGCGGAGGCTCGATTGTGCACTGTGACGCGGGCGGCACGCTGCGCGTCGGACCGCAAAGCGTCGGCAGCGACCCCGGCCCAGCCTGCTACGGCAGGGGAGGCGGCGCCTCGCTCACGGACGCAAATCTTCTGATAGGCAGGCTTCCCGCGGCGGGCCTTCTCGGAGGCGAAATGCCGCTGGACATGGCCGCATCGCGCCGCGCGCTCGGAAAGTTGGCCCGGCAACTCAAAATGACCGTCGAGAAATTCGCGGAAGGGGTCGTCGCCGTCGCCGATGCCAACATCGAGCAGGCGATCCGCCTCATCTCCGTCGAGCGCGGCCACGATCCGCGGGAGTTCACGCTGGTGGCGTTCGGCGGCAGCGGCCCGGTGCACGCGGCAAGCCTGATAGCGCACCTGGAAATCGCGGCCGTGCTTGTGCCGCCGAATCCCGGCGCTTTCTCCGCATGCGGCCTCCTGTTCGCGGACGCGATGCGCGACTATTCGCAAACGGTTTTTCAGCCGACCGCCGGGCGAAGCGGCAAGGAATTCGTGCGCCTGCTTGAGCCGCTCAAGCGCCGCGCGGAACGCGACCTCTTTCGCGCGGGCGCTCGGAAGGGCAGGGCGATATACGTTATGAGCGCCGACATGCGCTACGTCGGCCAGTCGTTTGAATTGAACGTGAAAATGCGGGACGGCCTCGAGGAAGCATTTCATCGCGCCCACGAACGAGAATACGGCTACTGCGACCGCAATCGCGCCGTCGAAATCGTTACCGTCCGGCTTCGCGTGATTGTAAAGGGCCACGCGCCGCGCATCCGCCGCAAGGCCGAGCGCGCGAGCCGGATTGGCAAGAACGCCATCGCCGGCACGCAGAAAATGCGGTGGAACGGCAAGTGGCATGATGCAACGCTCTACAAGCGCGGCTTTCTCGCGCCGGGCGACAGGTTCAGCGGTCCGGCGATCGTCACGGAGTATTCCGCTACGACGGTGGTACCGCCGGGCTTCCGGTGCAGGGTTGACGGCTTCGAAAACCTTATTCTGGAGAAGTCGCGGTGAAGACCGACCCCGTAAAATTGCAGATTTTCAAGAGCCTGCTCCAGGAAGCGGCGGACGAGATGGGCGTCGCACTGAGGCGGAGCGCCTTCTCGCCGAACATCAAGGAGCGCTGCGACTTTTCCTGCGCGGTTTTCGACGCGAACGCGGACTCCATCGCACAGGCCGCGCACATACCGGTGCATCTCGGCTCGATGCCGCTGTCCGTCAAGAGCGCCGTCGGGAGTCACGAGTTCAGAAAAGGCGACGTGGTAATCCTCAACGATCCCTTTCGGGGCGGAACGCACCTGCCAGACATAACGCTGGTCGAAGGCGTTTTCCTAAGAGGGAGGAAACCCGCGTTCTACGTCGCAAACCGCGCGCACCACGCGGACATCGGCGGCCTTGCGCCAGGCTCTATGAGCCTCGCAAGCAGGCTCAACCAGGAAGGGCTTATCATTCCGCCGGTGCTCTTGTGCGACGGCGGCAGACTCAGCACCGGCGTCATGGACATGATTATCGCCAACGTCCGCACTCCCGCGGAACGCAAGGGCGACATCATGGCGCAACTCGCGGCGAACCGCCGCGGCGTCCGGCGGCTTGAGGAACTTGCGCGGCGCTTCGGCACCGCAGAACTCACATTTTACAGCCGCGAACTGATGAACTATTCCGAGCGCATGATGCGCGCGGCCATCTCGCGCATGCCCCGCGGGACTTGCGTGTTCGAGGATTTTCTTGACGACGACGGGCTTGGCAGCGGGCCGCTGAGAATCGCGGTACGCATTGAAATCGCGCGCGACGGCGCGACGCTCGACTTCGACGGCACCGCGCCACAGACGCGTGGGCCGGTGAATTGTCCCCTGGCAGTGACCATATCCGCTGTGTTTTATTGCTTCATGGGAGTCGCCGGGACTTTTGAGGACATTCCCGATTTGCCGCCAAATGCCGGCGCACTGCGGCCGCTGAAGATCCGCGCCAAGCCCGGATTGCTGGTCAATGCAATCCATCCGGCGGCGGTGTCGGCGGGAAACGTGGAGACTTCCCAGAGGATAGTTGACGTCGTCCTTGGCGCGCTGGCGAAAGCGTTGCCCGGCGCGATTCCCGCCGCGAGCGCGGGTACGATGAGCAACCTGTCAATCGGCGGCGTGAATCCCGAAACCGGGCGCGACTTCACGTATTACGAAACCATCGCTGGCGGCGCGGGCGCGTCACGCGATTCGCGCGGCGAAAGCGGCGTGCAGACGCACATGACGAACACGCTCAACACGCCGATAGAAGCGATTGAACTTTCTTACCCGCTGCGCGTGCGCTCCTATCGCATCCGGCGCAATTCCGGCGGCAGCGGCCGCAATCGCGGAGGCGACGGGTTAATCAGGGAAGTTGAAGTGCTGGCCGACAGCCACGTGAGCATCCTCTCCGACCGGCGAAAGTCCGGGCCTTACGGTCTCCAGGGCGGCCACCCTGGCAAGCCCGGCCGGAACAGCCTGATTGCGCCCAATGGGAAAACAACACCAATTAGCGGCAAGGCCAGCCTTGAAGCGCCAGGCGGGTCAGTCATCCGCATTGAAACGCCCGGTGGCGGCGGCTATGGATCGGCCCGCTGAACACTCCACGGCGTTTGGAAATATAAGCGCCCCCGGACGCGTGTCCGAGGGCGCTTTCACTCACACTCGTCTATTACCTGTTATGGCGCCTCAATGGATACGTTTAGACGGAACGAGATCGAATACAGTCAGGACGCCGCCATCGGTGTACTGCGCGCTGGTCGTCTGGTATCCGTATGTAACCGTTCTACCGTTGGCGTCGTACACGTCAAAGGCGCTTTGCAGCAGTTCGCACTGGACGTGGGATGTAAAGCGCGCTTTCGGCATCGTGATGTCGCCCAGTTTGCCGTGAACCGTGATATCAACGTCCAGGTCATAGTCGTTCTTGGCGATGATGCTCTTCAGGTTGCCGTAAACGGTTACAGTGGCGTCAAACTCGCCGTTGGATTGGATCGTGCCGAACTTGCCTCTGTAGTTTGTGCTGCCAAGTTCGATAGTGCCCATTATCTCATCTGCGATAATCTTGCCCGACAGCGAACTGAGAATCTGGATATTCGCGATAGGCAACGAGCCTATGCTGCCGTTCTTAATGGTGAGATTCTTCAGGTTGCCCACGGCCTTGTCGTCGAACGTCTTGTGGATTCCCTGGAAGTAATTTTCGTCGCCGACGGTCAAGAAGTCAAGATCGCCGTTGGTAATCTTGATGTCGTTGGCGTTGCCCGTGATATTAATGCTGCTGACATCAAGGTTCAAAACCGTGATGTTCTGGAAACTGGTCGGAACAGGAGTAATGTAGCCCGGACGCGGGGCAAGCGGAGCGCTGATCAATCCTATGGCCGGGAGATCGGTGCCCGCCGTTGCGGTAACCGACAAATCGCACTTCTTTCCGGATTCATAGATGATGTGCCTGATCTCGTTAATGATAAAATGGCCGGGGGCGGTGTAGTCCAGTTGCGTGTTGTAGTAGTCCACCTGGACCGTGCCATTCTTTGCCTTGATGAAGACATCGCTGCCGTCCCAGACGGGGTAGTGTTGGCCTGCCGAGCCAATGTAGTAAGGAGCCAGGTAAGGAGGAGGCGCGCTCTCGCTAATCTTCCAATTATGGCTACCCAGCGGCGGAGACACGGCGTCGATATGGGGGGGAAGCGCCGGGCCTTCCGGGTGCGGACCCATGATGGTCAGGCTGTCAATGCTGCCTGCTCCACCGTTTGATTGGATTATGCCGAAGCCGAGGTCCATGCCGCCTTCGCCGATGATGAGCGTGTCCCAGTGCGCGGCCTTCATATTGACGCCCGCGCCCAGAGCGTATGCGTCGAAGTATACGACAGTGCCCACGGCGCTCAGGTTCCATACCACCGGGTCATTAATGAACGTACCGCCGATGAAGACATGCTTGATGCCTCCGGCGCTGGTGATTTTGCCGCCGAAGTTGCCGGTAATATCAATGTCGCCCGTTATGCCCTGGGTATAAGTGGCGGTAAAGTTGCTGTAGGAGTTGCCGCCGATGTCGAAGTCCATGTCGATTCCAGCGCCGCTGAACGTGTCAACGCCGGGGGCGAGCTTGGCCCACGAGCCGACTGATTCCAGCGTGCCGGACAGGATGCCCGTGAGGCCGCTGCTCGCGTTGGCTATTATCCGGCCGTAGTTCACGCCGTCGTAATTAAACTCAAACTCGCCCTCAAGATTGTCCCCCGCCGTGATGAGGCCGTTGAAGGCGCCGTCAACAACAAAGGTGTCCGCGGTCAGCGACAGGCTCATATCGCCCTTCTCGGCCTTCCACAAGCCCGTGCTGGTGAAGGCGCCGCTGATGATGACCTCGCCGTCCACTGTAAGGTTCTGGTAGGCCTCAACCTTTCCGCTGAAGTTGCCGCCGACGGTCATGTTGGACGGATCGAACGTGATATCGCCGGTCGTGGCTTTCATTGTACCGCTGAAGTTACCGCCGACCTCCATGTTGGCGTTTGTGAACGTGATGTTCTGCGCCTGGATGAGGCCCGTGAAATCTTCGCTGATGAGCAAGAGATCGCCCGCAAACAAGTCGGGGTCGAAGTTGATGTCGCCGCCCGCGAGCCAGCGGCCGCCGAAATCGCCCTCAACGATGAAGTTAGTGTCGGTGAAGTCGATGTTGCCGCTCGGCTTGGCCGTGAACAGGCCAAGGAAGTCAGTGCCGATGTCCACCATGCTGTTGGTGAACTCGATGTTGCCGGCAGTGGAACTGACAGTGGCTTCAAAGGAAGCCTCGGTGGTCAGCGTAACGTTATCAAATGTCACACCGTTAGGCCCTTTCCACAGCGACTCATCTGTAACAATATCCAGTTCCATGTTAAGGTTCGAGAAAGCGAGGGTTCCAGTCCCATCCGTGCCAGCGAGCAGGTCACCGGAGAACACCGTGGCATCCATATAGGAGGTGCTGACCATCGTGTCAGTGAATGTCAAGTCATTGGCCGCGCTTATCTTGCCGGCAGGCATGAATTGGCCGAAATCGAAGATGCCGTTCTCGAAGGTGATGTCGTTGCCGGCCGTAATGGTGCCGAAGAACCACTCCGTATGGAACTGATCAGCATCCTCTGGTACGACTTGGTGCTGGAAGTCAAATATGAAGTCCGTGCCGGCAATCATCTTGCCTTCAAAATCCTCGATGAACACCTGGGTGGCCGTGAATTCTATGTCGCCGGTCGTAGCCTGAAATAGTCCGGCATCGTACCACAGGTGTTCGACGGTGCAGGTTGAGCCGGGGTCAAAGGTGATGTCTGTGGCAATCCACGTTCCGGAGTAGTCATACGCTGAGAAGACCGAGGGGTCCCATATGATGTCGCCCGCCTTGGCGAAGAAATCGCCGCTGAACAGGTTGGTCACGATGAAGTCAAAATCGGTGAATTTGATGTCGCCGCCTATCGATTCAATCCTGCCAGCGAAATTGTCCATCGTCGCCGCACCATTCTCGAACGTAATGTCACCCTGTGCCTGTATCACGCCGTCTATCGAGAAATCGCCTATCATCGACGCATTGGACACGTTCTCAATCGTTATGACGCCGGTCGTCGCGACCAGCTTGCCATCGAACTCGTCAACGCGGAATTTGCTGGGTCCGCCGTTAAATATGAAACTGTGGTCAGCGGTAATTGTGCCCTGCGGACCCGGAGTCGCCGCTCCTGAGAAATTGTGGATGAAGAACTTGCTGCTTTCGAAATCGATGTCGCCGCCTCCGCCGACAAACGTGGCGATGGTGCCGGTCATGTCACCGTCAATGTAGAACTTGGAGCCATTTTCAAAGAAGATGCGGCTGGGACTTAGGAAGCCGTCGCTGTAAGTCGTCGTTATGCTGCCAGTGAAGTTGCCGTCCACATCGAACCAACTGTCATCAAAGTGGACCCAACTGCCCAACCAGGCGCCCTCGAAGTCCCCTCCAAGGAAGAAATGCGCGTCTTCAAGGAAGACGATGGGGCCGCGGCCACGGCCGTCCGTGTCGGCCCACAGTTTTGCTTCAGGGCTAAAGTTGCCGTCAATCTTGAAATCGACGCTGTGGAAATCAATGCGGTCGTCAGTCAAAATCTGGCCGGCAAAGTCGCCGCCGATGTGGACATCTCCAGTCGGTTGGAAGTGGCTGAAAGTATTGCCCTGGGCCGTCCACTGGCAGTATTTGTCCACGCTCCCGCTGATGTCGAATGAAGCGGTGATGTTGTCATATGCGCTCACGTCAAAATTCTGCGCGTCCCCGTTGTTGAGCACTATGCTGCCCGACACGCTTCCCGAGACATTCGTGTCGCCAGCTTGGATGTAACCATAGGTGCCTAGTCCGCCACCGGTGGCGCTCCCCGCGGTCAACAGCAGGTCGATGTTCCCTGAAGCGGTGATGATGCCGCCGAAGTCTCCACCCACGTCGATGATTGTGGGGGCGTTGCCTATGGATGAGCCGCTGACCACCGTGGCGTCAAAGTCAGTATTCGGCCCGTGGAAGGTGAATACCATCGGCGCCTGAGAGACGCCGTAGGAACTGACCGTGTTATCGCCGTCGAAGTCCGTGGTAACGAAGTCGTTGTTGAATGAACTGTGGCTTCTGATGTCGCCGCTTATTGTGATGTCCAACCCGGAGACAAACGAAGTGCCTGTCCCTGTCCACGCCCCGATGGTGCCGTCGTTCTGCCAAGCAGTACCGGGTGGTAGCGGCACACTGTAATGCTGGTGCAGATAATACTCTCCGTCCGCGTAGAAGTCCGCCTCATAGCCAGCATGGTAGAGATTGCCGGCGTGGATTGTCAGCGGGGTTGTCAGATTGTTTACGGTGTCCCTGAGGCCTATGTTCTTGCACGCCACTATGTCGCCGTCAATGTATCCGTCGCTGCCAGTGGTGTCGATGCTGCCGGCCAGTGACCCGCCGGACATCAGGAACAGCCCATTGGTGGAGGAACTGTCGATGTTGCCGCCGTGCGTCACGATATCAATGGCGAGGTCTTCAGTGTCATTGATTGCGTAGGGACTGCCGGAATAGATATGCTCGTTGTTGGTGATACTGCCGATGATGTTGCCGCCGTTGGTCATGGTGAGGACGGTGTGGCCGGCCGCGCCGAGGCTGTAATCGTAGAAAATTGTGCCGATGCCGTTGCCGTCCCAGTCGGTGGCGATAACGTCATGCGAACTGGCCAGGCCGCTTGCATCAAGATTGCCGTGAATGTTGATTTTTGTTCCGATGATGGAACCCTCCGTGTGAATGGCGCCGAGGTTGCCGTTAAGGCCTTGGGCGGTGTTGCCGTTGATATTGATGGTGGCGTCCTGGAACGCGATGTTATTATTGATTTGGCGGATGACCTTGCCGGTCATGTCACCGACATCAATAACGCCGTTTCCCGGAGCGGCTTTCTCCACCGTGCCATCGATGACGATGCCGTTTGGGCCGCCGTTATGTATGGCGCCTTCAATGCTGACATGGCCGTCGAAGTTGTTCGAGATGTACAGGGGGTTTTCTGTTCCGACAGCCGACACGTCGCCAAGAATGAGCAGGTTCGCAGTACCGCCGCCGGGGTCGGTAGCATAAGCGTAGCCAGCGGTGGAGCGTGGAGAGTAAATGTGCAGGTAGTCCACGTCGTTAATGTTGATGCTGTCAGAGAGCGCGGCGCCGGTCACATTGCCTTCCAGGCTAATGGTCCCAAGATGGCCCGGCAGGGAGGCGTCGATAATGCCAACCTCGGCACCGCCGTTACCGCTGCCGCTGTCGACAGTTATGTACAGGTTGGTGGCCTCGACACAGAGTCCATCGAAGGTTATTGAGTCGAGGCTGTCGAATGGCCCGGCACCGCTGTCATACAACGTAATGCTGCCGGGGTTGATCCCGTCCGGTATCCCTGTGCTGTGAACCAAGACATGGTCACCGTCAAATTCGGTAAAAGAATAGTCGGGTGAGCCAGTGATGAGCGTGATGGTGGTGGCAGGCGCAATGCGCTGCTCAAGTTCCATCAGCCCAAGTTTTCTTCTGAGGTTCATAAATTATCCTCCTAAACAGCAGGTTTTATAGTCGTGTTGATCGCGCGCATAAAAGGGTCACGGCGCGGTCACCCTTGGTTTTCGTAATTTCAAAGTTCTCCCCCCGCCGCACCAGTCAACCACATGCGCGCGAGGCTGGCGTCTTCTTACCTGAATATACAGTGCTTACCTCCTTTCCGGCCTGGCGGATGGTTCAAAGAAACGCATCCACGCGGCCGCAGGAATCCAGGTAAAAGCGAATGTAATATTTTCTATCAAAAGAGCGTGTTACAGAACTATCAGGACGCTTGCGTTTGAACGACTCTTACGCCGCTCCTGCTTTATTGTATCTTGCTGCCTTTTATTATATTGAAGACCGTCAGCCAGCCGTGGCTGGGGGTAGTAAGATACTCGGCGACCGTGGTAGTATAGTAGTAATTGATTGTCCGGTTCGCCGGAGCCTTGCCCGCCACGTCAAAGTTGCCGCTCAAGTTCTTGGCGTTGACGATGCCGGTGAACTGCGCCTTCTGCATGCTCAATCCACCCAGAGTCCCAAAAATCTCGATGTCGTCGTCGAGAGTGAGGGCCTTGGAGGCCTTGAGAGACTTAAGGTCGCCGTACACCGTAAGGTCCGCATCCCACTGGCCGCCGGCCTCGATGCTGCCGAACTTAGCGCTTGAACCGGCCATGCCCAGCACAATGTCGCCGGAAATGTTGTTGGCCGTAATCTTGTCGGACAGAGATCTGAGAATGTTAACGTCGCCGTTCAGGTCGCCGTTCTTGATGGCCAGCGAGGAGAGGTTGCCCACAACATTCTTAAAATTGACGCCAAGGCATTTTGTGTGCCCGATGTCTACATTGCCGACACTGCCATTGCTTACACTTATTTTGCGCGCGGAACCGGAGATGTCTATATCTTCAATGCCGAGATTCTTGAACGTGATGTCGCGGAAACCGGTCGGCGAATGCTGTCCGCCAAGGCGCATGGATGCCGCGCCCACGTAACCCACTTTCGGGAACGCCGGGTTCAAACGGCTGTCCCCCGTGACGGTAAGATCAAGAGCAGTGGCGCCATCCTTATACATTATGCTCGTAATCTCGTTAATCTTGCCGTCGTTGAGTTGCGAGTCGAAGAACCAGACCGTTACGTCGCCGCCCTTTGCCTTGACAAGCACCGACCCTCCTCCCTCGACCATGAACAAATTGGACGCATGCCCGGCGGCCTTGCCGATTATGTCGCCGATTATCATGTGATCGGAAATCTGCCAGAAACCAGTCTTGATTCCAAGAATTACGGTTTCAAGATCCAGGTGATGACGGCCCCTTATGAGCAGGTCCTCAATATATCCGGTGCCCGGTTCATCGCCAGCCAACAGTTCGCCAAAGTTCTCGTCAATGCCCGCGCAACCGATGTCGATGTCGTCCCAGCCCAAGGCCCTCATTTTCACGCCTGCACCGAGGCCGAAGGCTTGGAAGGTGCCCACATCATCCTTGACATCGATGTCCCACTCGTTCGGCCCGTCCAGCAGCCAGCCCCCGATTATCAGTGATTTGAGCGCCATGCCGCTGGACAGGCTGCCGCCAAAATTGCCTGTGTGGGATGCTACATTTCCGATGTTAATGTCGCCGGTGAAACCGCTCAAGAGTGCCTGCATGGAACCCATGAAGTTGCCTTCGATGTCAAAACTCATGCCCACGTCTTCGCCCACGAACTGGGTGCTGCTGCCGAAGGAGCCCGCCGCTGTGAGCGTGCCGTTCAGGTCGCCAATCAGGTCGCCGTCGGTGTCAGCCTTGAGAGAACCGTTGTTGGTTCCATCGTAGTTGAACACGAAGGAGCCACTGAGGTTGTCCGCAGCCAGGATCTGTCCATTGAATACGCCGTCAACCGTGAACGTGAGGCCGCTTATGACAATGTCGCCGTCGAGGGTTTCAACCGTTCCGTTCATCGCGCCACCGACTGTAACATCGTTGAGCGTAATTCCAGTGGCGGCTTTGATGAGGCCGGTGACGCTGAAGTCGCCGTCAACTTCGATATCGTGGCCGTTAAGGGCGCCGTTGTCCGACTTCATTGTGCCGCTGAAGTTCCTGCCCGCGGTAAAGTCGTTAAAGGTCATATCACCGTTGGATTCCATCGTACCGCTGAAATCGTCGCCTATCGTTACGTTGTGGACGGTAAGAGCGCCGCTGTCCGACTGGACCGTGCCGCCGAAACTGCCGTCCACGGCGATGTCATTAAGTATCATGTCGCCGTCGGATTCGATCGTTCCGACGAGATTATCACTGACTGTGATGTTGTTGAGCGTGATGGTGCCGTTGTCGGACTTGACGGTACCGGCATAACTCCCGCCCACACTTATGTCGTTGCCGGTCAGATTGCCGTCGGACTCAAGCGTGCCGCTGAACCAGGCCTGGCCGACGGTTATGTCGTGGAAGTTAAGCATGCCGCCGGTCGACTGAACAGTGCCCGTGAAGAAGTTGCGGCCGATGCTCAGGTCGTTGAACGCCATGTCGCCGCCGGACTTAATCACGCCGGAGAAGTCGTTGCCGTACAAGGGAACTAACAATGGGTCCTTCACCGTAAAATCATGCAGGGTCAACGTGCCATTGGGCGCCTGAATGGTTCCGCTGTAATTCCTGCCTATTGAGATGTCATGGAGCAAGAGGGCGCCGGTCGTGGCTGTAATACTGCCGCTCATGTCGTGGTGGACGGTGATGTCGGTGTCGCCCATGCTGATGTCTGATGCCGTCCACTTGCCGGTGAACGAGCCGAAGTCGAAAATGCTTGGCCCGTTGGTCATGTCGTCGCCGGCCGTGAACGAACCGCTGAAGCCCTCAGGCACGGTAACAGTGGTGTTGACGAAGACAATGTCCGATTCCGCCGTCAGGGACCCGGTGAATTCCTCGCCGACATCCCACGTAACGGTCGTAAAATTGATATCGTCGCCCGCGTTCATCGCACCCCAGTAACCGTTAGACGTGATTGTCGTATCGGTGAAATCGATGTCGCCGGTTTTCGTCGTGAACGAGGAGTCCTTGGTTATCGTGCCGAGGTTGGCGGCGATCTTGTTGAACGTAATATTCGCGCCGGCGGCAAGGCTGGTGCCGAAAATCGTCGTGTCCAGCGTCTCGGTATCGCCACTGGCGTTGCCGAATGCGATGTCGGCGCCGGCTATGATGTCGGAACCGGCAAGAGCCTGGCCGAAGTCAAATGCGGCATTTATGAATGTCACATTGCCCACTGTCGCTTCTATGTCGCCGCGGAAGGCTTGCAGCGTGAAGTCAGCGCTATCCTGGCCGTCGAACGTGAAGTTCTGATTGGCGATGAAACTGCCCGCGCTGTCAAAGGATTCGATTGACACAGGCGAGTTCGTGAACAAGATGTCGCCGGCCTGGGCGATTATCTGGCCGTTGTAACTGTTGGTGACGGTGAAACTGGAAACGGTGAACGTGATATCGCCGGTCGCGGCCGTCCACTGGCCGGTGAAATCGACGGCGTAAAAGGCCGAGGGGTCCCATGTGATGGAATCACCCGCAGTGAACACGCCTGAGAAAATGCCATTGACTGTGAAATTGAAGTTGTGGAATATGATGGATCCGCCGGCCTGGAAAAGACCCGGGAAGGAGTCAAGCGTCAACCCTCCGTTGATGAAGTCCAGGTCGTGGCCGCTGATAATCCGCGCCTCGTCTCCCACTGAGCCGAAGATCTGAGGCGATTGTACGACGTTGAGGAATTCGACCTTGCCGGTGGTTCCCTCAATGGTCCCGTTGAATATGTCAAATCGGACATAGACCGGCGTGGAAATATAGCCCATGGTAACAAAGTCTTCATTGGCGTGGAAATCGCCGGTGAAGTTGTGCACGTAAATCGCGGAATCGTTGAAGATGATGCTGCCTTCCATGGCCCTGACGAACCCGCTCATTTCGCCGCCAACAGTGAAATTCGATTCGTTGGTGAACGATACATCATGATACATTGCGACTATCGAACCGGTGAAGTCACGGTGTACGGTGAACGGGCTTTCAAACATGGTTACCCAGGCCCCGCTCCATGTCCCGTTGAAATCGAGGCATTCGAACGATGACGGGTCGAAGGAGATCTTGCCCACGCCGTTGTTGTCGTAGTCGGCTATGAACTTGGCGGTGTCCGTGAAGTCAACGCCTATGCCCAGGTCGCTGTCGTGGAAGGCTATGTCGTTGCCGGCGAAGATGGTCCCGCTGAAGGAGCCGATGACAGTCCAGTCCGTGTCCGTGAAGATGACGTCGTGGCCCGCGCTCATCGCGCCTTCGTAGTGGTTGTCAACCCACACGTCATCTGTGAAGATGATGTCGCCGGTCACGGCCGTGAAGATGGCGTCTTGCGTGACGGCCGGGATGTTGATGTTCATCTCCAGGAAGGATATGGTGCCGCCCGCCGTCAGTTCGCCGCCCCAGACGCTGGCGTTCAGGTAATCCAGGTTGCCATCCAGGTCGCCGAAGGTGATGTCGTGGCCCGCGGAGATATCGGCGTCTTCAAGGTACTGGCCGAAGTTGAACGTGGCGTTCACGAATGTGACGTCGCCGTTGACGGCGCATATCACGCCTTCAAACCGCTGCACGTTGATGTCGGCGGTCTCTTCGCCGTCAAACGTGAAGTTCTGGTCCGCGCGGAACTGGCCGGACGGGTCAATCTTCGTGATGGTGATGGGCGAGTTCGTGAACAGGATGTCGCCGCCCTCGGCGGTTATGACGCCGCTCATGTAGTCGTTGACGGTGAAGGACGAATCTTCGAAGGTTATGTCGCCGCTCGTCGCCGTCCATTCGCCGGAGAATACGTCGACTTCAAAGGATGACGGATCCCACGTGATGTCGCCGCCCGCCAGGAACCTGCCGCTGAAGGAGCCGTGCACGAGGAAGTCCGTGTCGTGGAACGTCATGTTGTTGTATGCGTACATCGTGCCGGCGAAACTTTGTTCGGGGACGGAGTCGGTGTTAATGACGATGCTGCAGGTGTCGAAGGCAATGTTGCCGTTGGCGGGGTCGGTCGGGTATTCGCCGTCCGCGCTGGCGTAGAAGGTCTTGGTGACGTTTTCAAAACTTGCGTGGACGTTCGTGAACAAGATGGCCGACTGGGCCGTCATTCTGCCGGCCAGGATTTCGGCGTGCAGCGAGTCGGCCGCGGCGTCGATGTTGTCGAATACGATGTTCTCGCCCGCCGAGATATCGCCGTATTCAAGGAAGAGGCCGAAGTCGAACGTGCCGTTTTCAAAAATCACGTTGCTGTCGATGGACTCCATAATGCCGTTCCACCGCCCGATGGTAATCGTGTTGCCGGTAAGCAGCATGCCGTCGAACGTCAGGGCCTGTTCGGCCTGGATGCGGCCGGTCTCGTTGAAGGAGTAGATTGACAGGCTGGCGTTGGTGAACGTGATGGTGCCGGTATCTGCCACGATTGAGCCGTCGAAATTGTTGGTAACGGCGAACGTGGTCGTATTTGGCGCGGCGGCGCCGGTGAAGGTGATGCTACCGTCTTTCGCCTCCCACAAGCCGGTGAAATTCAAGGTTTGGAAACTCGTTGGCCCCGCCGGCGTGCCCGCGTGGTCCCACGTGATGGAATTGTCAGCGGTGAAGGTGCCGGAGAAATTGTCGTTGACGGTGAAGGTCGAATCCGTGAAGCTTATGTCGCCGCTTTCCGCCGTCCATGTGCCGGAGAAATTGTCGGTCGTGAAGGACGACGGATCCAGCGTGATGGAGCCGCCCGCCAGGAACGTGGCGGAGGTGTCGCCGTGCACGGTAACGGCCGTGTCGACAAACACGATGTTCTCGGCGGCTTCCAGCTTGCCCGCGAAGCCCTGCCCGGCCACGCTGCCCGTGTTCACCACGATGGCGCTGTCCGTGAAGGAGATATCGCCGTTTTCGGTAACGGCGGGGTCGTAGCCGTACGCCACCGCGTAGAAGGTCGTGGTTACGGTTTCAAAACTTGCGTTGACGTGGTCGAACACGATGCCCGCGCCCGCCGTGAACTCGCCGGCAAGGATGTCGGCGTGCAGGCTGTCGGCCGCAGTGTCGATGTTGTCGAATTCAATGTTCTCGCCCGCCCAGATTTGGCCGTTATCGAGGAAGAGGCCCATATCGAACTCGCCGTTCGTGAAAATCACGTCATTGTCGATGGACCTCATCGTGCCGTCCCACCGTCTTATATCTATCGTATTGCCGACAAGTTGTGTGCCGTCGAACGTCAGGTCATCCCATGCCTGGATGAGGCCGGTCTCGTTGAAGGAGTCGATTGTCAGGCTGCTGTTGGTGATGAACGTAATGGCGCCGGCGTCAGCCGTGATTGTGCCGTCGAAATCGCTGTTGACGGTGAACGTGGTCGTAAATGCCGCGGAGCCGGTGAAGGTGATGTCGCCGAGTATTGCCTTCCACGAGCCGGTGAAATCATCGGTTTCGAAACTCGTGACCGCCGCCGGCGTGCCCGCGTGGTTCCACGTTATGTTCTGCCCGGCGTAGAAACTGCCGGAGAAATCGTTGGTGATGGTGAAGGTCGAATCCGTGAAGACCAGGTCGCCGGTTTCCGCCTTCCACTCGCCGGAGAAATTGTCGGCCGTGAAGGTCGACGGATCCAACGTGATTGAATGGTCCGCCAGGAATTTGCCGATGAAGTCGCCGTGCACCGTGAAGCCCGTGTCCGTGAGCGTGATGTCATCGGCGGCTTCCAACACGCCCGCGAAGCCCTGCCCGGTTACAACGCCGGAGTTGATGACCACCGCGGCGGTGTCGAAAGCGATGTCCCCGCCCAGCGCGACCGCCGAGAAGTCCTTGGTTACATTTTCAAAATCGGCGTTGACGTTGGTGAACGAGATGCCCGCCTGGGCCGTCATTTTGCCGGCAAGGATATCGGCGTGCAGGCTGTCGGTGTTGGCGTCGATGTTGTTGAATACGATGTTCGCGCCCGCCGAAATTTCGGCGTCCACAAGGTACTGGCCGAGGTCGAACTCGCCGTTCAGGAATCTCACGTCGCCGTCGATGGACGCCATCGTGCCGTTCCACTGCCCGACGGTGATTGTGTTGCCGGTGAGGAGCGTGCCGTCGAATATCAAATTCGATTCGGACTGGATAAGGCCAGTCTTGTTGAATGAGTGGATTGATACTTCGGCGTTGGTGAACGTGATGGCGCCGAGTTGCGCGACTATCGAGCCGTCGAAATCATTGTCAATGATGAAGGACGTGAGGTTTGGTGCGGCCGCGCCGCCGGTGAACGAGATGGCCCCGGTCTCCGCCAGCCACTGGCCCGCGAAGTCATTGGCGGTGAAAATCGTATTCGCCACCGGCGTGCCCGCGTGGTCCCACGTGATGTTCCGTCCGGCGGTAAACTGCCCGGAGAAAACGTCGTCCACCCTGAACGCGGTATCCGTGAACAGGATGTCGCGCGAGGCGGTCATTGAGCCGGCGAAGCTGTCCGCGTCGAACGTGGTTTCGAGGAGCGCGATGTCGCCGTTTATCGCCGAGGCCGCGAAAGATTCCGTGACCGCGGTGTCGATGTTGACGTCCATCTCCCTGAACGTGATGCCGGTGCCGGTGGTCAGTTCGCCGGCGAATACGGTCGCGTGCAGCGTGTCCGTGTTGCCGTCGTCGTCGCCGAACATGATGTAAGTGCCCGCGCTGATGTCGGCGTCTTCCAGATAGAGGCCGAACTCGAACGTGCCGTTCACGAAGGTAACGTTGCCGTCAAGGGACGCTATCGTGCCTTCCCAACGGTCGATGTCGAAGGTAACGAGTTCTTCGCCGTCGAACAGCAGGTTGTCTTCGGCTTCAATGAGGCCGGTGGGGTTGAAGGACGCGATTGACAGGCCGGTGTTGGAGAACCTGATTGCGCCGTCAATCGCCGTTATCGAGCCGTCGAAATTGTTGGTGACGGTGAAGGTCGAATCGTCGAAGGTTATGTCGCCGGTCTCCGCCAGCCACTGGCCGGTGAAGTTGTCGGTAATGAAGGACGACGGGTCCCACGTGATTGAGACGCCCGCCAGGAACTTGCCGGCGAAATCGCCGTGCACGGTGAAGGTCGTGTTGGTGAAATCGATGTTGTCGCTAGCGCTGAATGTGCCGGCGAAGCCCTGCCCGGCGACCGGGCCGGAGTTGACGACCACCGCGCAGGTGTCGAAAGCGATGTGCCCGGTCAGCGCGGCGGCGGAGAAGTCCTTGGTGATGTCTTCAAAATCGGCGTTGACGTGGTCGAACGTGATGTGCCTGCCGGCCACGAACTTGCCGGCAAGGATATCGGCGTGCAGGCTGTCGGCCGCGGCGTCGATGTTGTTGAATATGATGTCCCGGCCGGCGAAGATTTCAGCGTCCACAAGATACTCGCCGAAGTTGAACGTGCCGTTTTCGAATACCACGTCGCCGTTGATGGACGCTATCGTGCCGTTCCACTGCCCGATGCTGAACGTCAGGTTGTTCATGTCGAACGTCAAAGTCTCGTCGGCCTGAATAAGGCCGGTGCCGTCGAAATACCCGATTGTAAAGGCGGTGTTGATGAACCCGATTGTGCCGCCAGCTGTTATGATTGAGCCGGTGAAATTGTTGGTGACCTCGAAGGTCGAATCGTCAAAGGTTATGTCGCCCGTCTCCGCCAGCCACTGGCCGGTGAAGTCGTCGGTGGTGAAGGACGACGGATCCCACGTGATTGAACCGCCCGCCAGGAACTTGCCGCTGAAGTTGCCGGTCACGTCGAAAGACGTGTCGGTGAACGTGATGTCATCGCCCGCGCTCAGCGTCGCGCCGCAGCCGCCGGTGTTGGTGACCGTCATTTCGTAGAAGTGAATGTTGCCCACGGCCGTTACTTCGCCGAGCCACGTGGTCGTGCTCATCGTGTCCAGGCTATTCACGACGTCGTCGTCGCCGAAGGTAACGTTCCCGCCGGCGCTTATGTTGCCGTTTTCAAGGAAATTGTTGAAGGTGAACGCGCCGTTCTTGAACAGCACGTTGCCGGTAACGGCGGACATGGCGCCGTCGAAGACCGACGTGGTGAAGTTCGAGGTGCCCTCGCCGTCAAACGTGAAGTTGTTGTGCGCCGTGATTGAGCCGGTGGAGTTGAAGTACCCGATTCCAATGGCCGAGTCGGTGAACGTGATGTGACGTCCGGCGCTCATTGAGCCGGAGAAATCGGCGGTCACCGTGAAAGGCGTGTCGTCGAACGTGATGTCCCGTCCAGCGTCCATCGAGCCGGAGAAGGCGGTGTTCACCCTGAAGGTCGAATCGGTGAGCACGATGTCCTGTCCGGCGCTCATCGTGCCGGCGAAGTCCGTCATCGTGAAGTCTGAATCGGTGAACGCGATGTTCGCCGTCGTGCCCGTCGCGGTTATCGCGGCGCCCGGCAGGATGTTGAAGCCGGCGGTCGTGGCGGTGATTTCATTGAACGCAATGCCCGTGCCCGCCGTCATTTTGCCCGCGAAGGTCGTGACGTTCAGCACATCCATGCTGGGCGTGCCGTCAATGTCGCCGAAGGTGATGGAGCCGCCCGCCGTGATGTTTGCGTCCACGAGGAACGCGCCCAGTTGGATTTTGGTTGCGCCGTTCTGGAACAGCACGTTGCCGGTAACGGCGGTCAAGTCGCCGTTGAAGGTCGTGACCGAGAAGTCCGAGGCGCCCACACCGTCGAACGAGAAATTCCTGTACGCCGTGATTGAGCCGCCGGAGGTGAGGTATCCGATTGCGACGCCCGAATCGGTGAACGTGATGTCGCGTCCGGCGTTCATTGAGCCGGAGAAGTCGGCGGTCGCGGTGAAGTCCGTCTCGGTGAATCCAATGTCCCGCCCGGCGCTCATGATGCCGGCGAAGCCCGTCATAGTGAAGGTCGACTCGTCGAACAGGATGTCCGCTGTCGTGCCCGTCGCGGTTATCGCGGCGCCCGGAAGGATGTTGAAGCCGGCGGTCGTGGCGGTGATTTCGTTAAACGCAATGCCCGTGCCCGCCGTCATCTTGCCCGCGAAGGTCGTTACGGTCAAAGCGTCCGTGTCGCCGTCATCGTCGCCGAACGTGATGGAGCCGCCCGCCGTGATGTTCGCGTCCACGAGGTACCTGCCCAGGCCGATTGTGCCGTCCACGAACAGCACGTTGCCGGTAACGGCGGTTATAGCGCCGTCAAAGGTCGTGACCGAGAAGTTCGAGATGTCGTTGCCGTCGAACGTGAAGTTCCTGTACGCCGTGATTGCGCCGTCGGAGTTGAAGAACCCGATTGAAACGCCCGTCTCGGTGAATGTAACGTCCTGGCCGGTGGATGTAATCGAGCCGTCGAAGTTATTGTCGACGGTGAACGTGGTCGTATTCGGCGTGGCCGCGCCGGTGAAGGCAACGCTGCCGGTTTCCGCCGTCCATATGCCGGTGAAATTGCCGGCGCGGAAACTCGTGGGCGCAAGCGGCGTGGCCGCGTGGCCCCACGTGATGTTATGTCCGGCGTTAAATGAGCCGGAGAAGTCGCCGGTCGCCCTGAAGGCCGTGTCGAGGAATTTAATGTCGTTCGAGGCGTTCATTGCGCCAGCGAAACCCGCCATCGTGAAGGTCGAATGGTTGAACGCGATGTCTCCGTTCAGCGCGTAGAACGACGCGCTGTCCGTGACGTTGAAGCCGCTGGTGTTGGCGGTGATTTCATTGAATGTGATGTCCCCGCCGGCCGTCATCTGGCCCGCGAAGGTCGTGATGTTCAGGACGTCCATGCTGGGCGTGGCGTCGACGTCGCCGAACGTGATGTCGTCGCCCGCCATGATGTTCGCGTTCACCAGGAACGCGCCAAGTTGAATTTTGGTTGCGCCGTTCATGAACGACACGTCGCCGTCGGCGGCGATTATGGAGCCGTTAAAGGTGGTAACCGCGAAGTCCGCCGTCCCCTGGCCGTCGAACGAGAAATTCTGGTCGGCCAAAAATTCGCCGGTGGCGGTGAAGGAGCCGATTGTTACATCCGCGTCCGTGAACGTTATGCTGCCGGCGAGCGCCATAATCTGGCCGGCAAGATTGTTGGTGACCGCGAAACTTGTGCCGGTGAGGAAGGATATGTCGCCGGTCGATGCAACCCACTGGCCGGTGAAATCAACGGCGCTGAACGACGACGGGTCCCACTTTATATATGTGCCGGCCTCGAAGGAGCCGGCGAAATCGCCGGTTACGGTGAAGGAACTGTTGTCAAACCAGATGTAGCCGGTCGCGGACATCGTTCCGCCGTAGAAGTCCATGTCGAAATCGCAGTCGTGGATGTAAATGTCCCCCTCCACCGTGATGTCGGAAGAGAACATCGAGCC
>Ga0315284_10002915_pt1 | contig 24352 bp, 18 predicted proteins | sample YL17G09_16_MG_FD_203696 | JGI IMG/M metagenome (GOLD analysis project Ga0315284, IMG submission 203696) | Sediment microbial communities from Yellowstone Lake, YNP, Wyoming, USA - YL17G09_16 | ecosystem: Environmental > Aquatic > Freshwater > Lake > Sediment | place: USA: Wyoming | collected...
TTGTTGATTTCAACCTTGGCAATGATGGCGTAGAGAATCACGGGCAGGCAGGGCGGGAAGAGCAGCCCGATCGAGCCCGATCCGGTAAGCAGGCCAAGCGCATTTCTTTCCGAATAGCGTGCTGCCAGCAGGACCGGCATCAGCAGGCCGCCAAGCGCCAGGATGGTAATCCCCGAAGCACCGGTAAAAGAAGTAAAGAACGCGCATACCAGCACGGCGGCAATGGCAGGCCCGCCGCGTAAATGGCCGACGAGCGCCTGAAAAACGCGCACCAGGCGCCGCGCGGCGCCCCCTTCGGCAAGCAGATATCCGGCCAGAGTAAACAGAGGAATAGCGGGAAAACTGGTGTTGACCACCTGCTGGTGATGGCGGATGGCCATCAAGGTGATCGGAGTGCCATCTCCCCATAGCAGGATAAGGGCAGCGCCTCCCAGGGTGACATATATGGGCGCCCCCAGGATGGTCGCGGCCAGCAGCACGATCATCCCCGGGACCACCATGTTGGCAGGATCCACGGGCAGCCAGGTCGCCGCTGCCAGGATCAGTCCCGCCAGCGAGGCAGCCAGTGCCCGTCCCAACCAGGTGTCGGATGCGTGCCGGATCAAACGCCAGGCGACTGCGGCAAATCCCAGAGGAAGAATCGCCTGCGGGATCCAGAGCGGAACGCCGTAGGCCAGGATGTTCCCACTGGCCTGCGTATCCAGGACGAAACGCACGCCGGCAATCGTCAGCAGTGCCGTCACGGCCGCGGCAAATGCACCGCTGAAGAAACGAGCGCCTTCCTTGACGCGGCCTTTCAGGAGCGTCGTCACCGTCGAAAGTGCCAGGAGCCGCCCCTCGCGTGCGGCAATCGCCCCTCCGATCATGCAGATGAATAGGGTCAGATAGGATTGCACTGCGCCGGAGGCGGGAATGACCACCGAGATCCAACGCAGAACGATGTCCTGCAGCGGGAGAATGACCAGCGCCGCCAGCACGACGGTGATCAAGAGATTTTCGCCCTTGTAGAGAAATCCTCTCCGGCCCTGCAATTCCGCGTCCTTTAGAACCGGAGCATCCGCCTCCAGAACTCCTCGTTCGCTCATTTTCCCGCCCCTTTTTGATTGGCCCGGTATTCACTGGAGAGCTTCTGGACTTCGTCAAAGATGTCGGCCGGCACCATCTTGCCCCGAATCTGGGGATAGAGGACCTTGGTCAGCTTTTGCCACTCCTCCTCAACCTGAGGTGTTGCCGGATTTACTTTCAGGCCCTTGGTCTGCATCGCTGCAATCGAGTCCTCATCTTCTTTCCGGCTGGACGCGCGCATTTTTGTCCCGGCGGCGACTGCCGCCGCGCGTAGCTTGCTTTGGGCCTCCGGTGCGATCTTATCCCACGTATCCTTCTTAATTACGGCGGCCCCGGACAGCATGCTCCACTTCAAGTTCAACATGTTGCCAGCCACCGTGTAGACCTGACCCATCAAAGCCAGCTGGGGCGCCATTGGAATGGCAGTGATCAGTCCGGTGCGCAATCCGGGTAGGATGTCGACCGTTTCCAAGGGTATCGGGTTATAGCCCAGAGATTTCATCATATCCACCTGGAAGGCGTTGCCCGCCCAGGTGAACATTTTCATCTGTTTGAAGTCGTCCGGGTGGGTGCCAGGAGTCTTGGAGAAGAAACGCACAATGCCTGCATCACCCCAGAACAAGACCACGAACCCTTTATCCAGCAGCATTTTCTCCAGCCGTGGGGTCAGCTTTCCGACGACATAGTCGTACTCATCCCAGGAATGGAAGGTCAGCGGCAGATAGGAAAGGCCTCCGACCGACGGTTCGATATCATACAGCCCTACGACCGTGAGCATGCCGGCATTGAGCACTCCCGCGCGCATCATGCGCACCATGTCCGCCTCGCCGCCCTGGGTCCCGTCAGGATAAATGGTCAGCTTCACGTTGTTGCCAGTCGCATCCCGCCACTTCTGGCCCATCTCGAGGAGAGCCGTATGATAGGAACTGCCGGTTGGGGCAAGCGTGCCCAGCTTCACGCTAACCACATCGGCCGCCCGCGCCATGCCTGGCTTTCCAGCGGCCCCAAAGACTCCCAAGGTCAAAATACCGATCACTGCGATTTTGGCTGCCGTAATCTTCATATCAGTCCTCCACCTTCCAGGAAGTCAAAAGCAAAACGGTATGGTTCTGTTCTTGTTTTCCCGGGTCCAGGATCAGATCGTCGATCCGTGACAAAAGCCAGCGGGCCCGCCGCTGCATCACCAGGTTTACCAGCCGGTATTCCGGTTTGGCATTCACATCGATCGCCAGCGCGCGCTCGAGCAGGGATTGGAACTCCTTCCGGTTCTGCTTGGCAACGGATACCGACTCTGCCAGCGAAACCAGCGGGCCGGCCTGGAAGACGCCCGAGAGCGCCATGGCACGCTCGAAATGCTTGCGCGCCCGCTCATAAGGATCGCCTGGCGCTCCTTGCCTGACGGTCTCGTAGGTGATCAGGAAAGAATGAATGGCCCCTTGATCGAAAGCCTCATCAAGTTCGAGAGCACGATCGATGAGCGCCTCCACGATCGGCTGATCAGCGACCAGCATCATATCATTCTTGGATAGGCCGATAGCCGAGCCCCAGGATGCCGCGGTCCAGTAGATCAAGGGAACATCCGCGCGCCGGGCGGATTTTACCGCCTTCACGGGATCCGCCCTGAGCGCAGCTCCGAATCCGGGAAGCTTGGTCTCCAGGCCGCGCAATCCGTAGTCTCGAGCGCGCAGGAAGAGGCGCTTCGCCCGGGCCTTCATTTCCATGGCCGCCTCGAGATTAACGGGCTCCATCTCGTCGGCTTCCTCGCGCACGAAGGCGTATGCATACTGGGTAAAGGCGCTCGAAGTCGCGAACAGCAGCCCGCGGTGCTTCGGGGTTTCAGCCAGCAGGCTTTCCATGAGCTTCAGGCTGAACGGGAGTGCCGCTTTCACGAGCTCGGGATCGTCATCCGAGGAAAAGGTCGTACCGCTGTTGGCCAGAGCATCGCCAATCATGTTAATGGCCATCTTGCGTACCGCACAGCCGGGAGTGACCACGAACAGCAGAACCACCCCAATCAGACAATGGGGCATGAGGTGCTTGCGGTTGATTGTCACCAAGGATCTCGAGTTCCTCATAATCGTCAACCTCGATTCAAAAAATCTGAACAGCCGGGAGCATCAGCCGGACAATGCATCCCCGATGCCTTTCGCCCACCTGCTATAATAACTGCGACAGCCGGACTGACTGGACATCGTTACATAAATTCATAGCGTTTTCCCAGCATCAAAATTGCATTTCAGCCCGCAGTTTCCAAAGAACTGTTGTCCGCACCGGGCAAAGGCTGATAAGCTCCTCGGCAAAACGCACAATTGTTGGACTTTTGACACCAGTATGGACCAGGCGACTTCGAGCTTCCATTTGATTGATCGCATTAAAAACGGAGATCGGGAAGCGCTCTCCCTGCTTTTCGACCGGCATCGGCGGCGGCTTGCGGTGCTGGCCCACTATCGCCTGGGACCCCATTTGCGCGGGCTGGTGGAGATCGATGACATTCTCCAGGAGACTTTGCTTAAAGCCTACGTGCAGTTCGATCAATTCACATACCGCACGCCAGGCAGCTTTTTGCGCTGGCTTGCGCGCATCATGGAACATGTTGTCGCAGACACGGCCCGATACCACGGCAGACAGAAACGCCAGGCTGCCGAGATGGTGCCCTTGAAATCGGAAAGCACTCCGGAGGGCGTTGAGCTGGTAGATTCCAAGACCCCCAGCCGGCTATTGGCGCAGGATGAGGCCTTGCGCTCGCTGCTGCGCGAATTGGACGAGCTTCCGGACGACTATCGCGAGGTCATCCTGCTCATCAAAATCGAAGGATTGTCTACTCAAGAGGCGGCGGAGCGGATGGGGAAATCGCGGGAAACCATCGCCTTGCTGCTGCACCGGGCCATTAAGCGCTTCCGCCAACTTCAAGATTCAAAGGAAGGCGTATGAACGATTATTCCTCCGGACCCAAACCCGATGCCGGCGCCAACGTTCCGCAGGCCGGACTTGATCGAGAACAAGTGCTGGCCAATGCCGTGGCAGATTTTCATGATCGGCGGGCACGCGGTGAAACCATCGATGCCGAATCCTTCTGTCGCCTTTACCCGGGACTCGAGGCGTTGCGTTCTCAAATAGACACCCTGGATCGATTGGAGGGATTGCTGGAAGAGCCGGAGCCGGCCGCCCCTGATCCGGCTGCCGAACCACTGCCTGAAAAACTGTCAGGGCACAAAATCCTCAGTGTGATTGGCTCAGGCGGCATGGGTCGCGTGCTGCTCGGGCAGGACGAGGCTTTGGGCCGGCCTGTCGCAGTCAAGGTCCTCCATCCCCGTTTTATGAACAATTCCGTTCTGCGCACGCGTTTTATGCAGGAAGCGCGCGCGATGGCCCGATTGCGCCATCCGAACATCGTTCACATTTACAATTTGGGCCAACCGGACGAGATCCCGCATTTTGTCATGGAGTATGTCCAGGGCGCCTCGCTGACGGAGGCCGCACGCGCCCTGACTCTCGAGCAGAAAGTCGAACTGATGCACAAGGTCGTGCTGGCCGTTGATTTTCTACATCAGCACCAGGTCGTCCACCGCGACCTCAAACCCGGCAACATCCTGGTCGGGCCGGACCTCGAACCCAAAATCCTCGACTTCGGCCTGGCCCATCAGGCCGACGGCGGCCAGCGCTTGACCCTGGCGGGCGAGATCATGGGAACGCCGGATTACTTTTCGCCCGAACAGTCACGCGCCGACCCATCGCTCGATGCGCGCAGCGATATCTTTTCCCTGGGAATCATCCTCTATCAGCTGCTAACGGGAACACTGCCTTTCCGCGCCGAAAAACTGTCCGATCAGATGCGCAGCATCTGCGAACAGGATCCCGTACTGCCCCGGCGAATCAATACCAGCATCCCCGGTGAGCTGCAGAACGTTTGCCTGAAAGCGCTGGAGAAGAATCCCGGCGACCGCTACCAGACGGCGCGGGAAATGGCAGATGACCTGGCACGCTACCTGGCAGGCGAACCGGTGCAGGCCAGCCCAACTTCATACTCGCGGATCATGGCCGGTAAAATCGAGCAGCATCTCCGTGATTTGGAGGGATGGAAACAGGATCACATCCTCTCCCTCTACGAGTACGATTCATTTCGCAAGCTCTATGACCGCCTGGTCGACCGCGAGGACGCTTGGATTCTGGAAGTGCGCCGGCTGACGCTCGCCCAGGTTACTCTGTATCTTGGCGCCTGGATCCTGGTCGTAGGCGCCATGCTGATCGAGTTGTTCCGCTACAACCATCTGTCGGCCACTACCGCGGTCCTGCTCTCCGCAGCCGCTGCGGTTCCGACCGCATGGATCGGGGTTCGCTGCTGGCAGCAGGGACATTTCCGTATCGCGATTGCCTACCTCCTGGCATTCTGCCTGCTGTTGCCGGTCGTTATGCTGATCGCAATGGACAAGTGGCACCTGCTGGCAGGATTCACCTTAGGGGATAAGGATCTGGAGTTCTTCAATCTGTTCTCGGTGGCTCAGTCCAACGAAAACTTCCGGCCCACCAACACCCAACTCTGGTGGGCATTTGCGCTCTCGCTTCCCGCCTACCTCTGGCTGCGACGGTTCACCAAGGCCTCGGTATTTTCCCTGGCCTTTGCTGTCATGGGCGCCCTGCTCGCGCTCGTCACGCTGTTGCGAATGGGAGCCATCAACTGGTTTCCGGATCACCCAGGCTGGTTCTTCTTGCACCTGATTCCGGTTGCGCTGTTTTTCTTCTTGATTGCCGCCACCATCGAACGACGCAATCACCCGGCTGATTCCCGCTACTGTTACCCCGTCGCAGTACTATTCACGTTCCTGGCGCTTACGGGTGTGGCCGGATTCCATCAGCCATATCAGGATTGGCTCAGGAAGAACATTCCGCAGACCCACGGGCTGATCGAATACCTGTTCATCATTAATGCCCTGGTTTATCTCTCGCTGCAGAGTTTCAGCGAGCACTTCGGATCCCCGCAGATGCGCTCCGTTGCCAAGGTGTTCCGTTTCGTGATTCCGGGCCATGTGCTGACTTCCCTTCTGCTGCTGGGGCTAAACGCTTCCAAGGAATTTGGGAATGGCAAAAACCTCGATTGGCGTTTTGAGGCCAGATTTTTCGAGGTGTTGCTGCCGCTGGCTGCCCTGCTGTTCGTTTTTGGCAGTATTCCCAAACAAATGAAAAACTTCTTTGCCACCGGACTGCTTTTCCTGGCCATCGGCATCACGCGCCTGCAGCAGGAATTGTTCAAAAATAACGCCATTTGGCCGGTGAGCCTGCTCATCACCGGGCTCCTGCTCATGTACATCGCCGTCAACTACACCCCGGTCAAGTTGGCGCTGACACGCAGGTTTCGCCGCAGCCGCCCGAAAGAATAACCATCCGATCCGGTCGAAAGGACCCAGGCTGAAAGACCTGAGGCTGGCAATGACTACGATGCGAGTTGAGTGTTATGCGGGATATCGTGGTGATGAACGACCGGTCAGGTTTACGCTTGGGGAGAGAACTTACAACGTCCGGGAAGTTGAGGATCGCTGGTATTCTCCTGAAGCTGTTTTTTTCCGCGTGCTGGCGGATGACGGCAATGTTTATGTGCTGCGTCATAATGAAGCACAGGAATGCTGGACGCTGGAGGGCTTTCGCGCGCCGCGTTAGGGCCTATCAATGAATAACGCTTGCACTTTGCTGCGGCCCCCAGGCCCGCTGGCAAGGCGCGAGCGACGAGCATACCCGTTGTGGTATGTAAGGAGCGAGCAACGTAGCCAGCGGGCGGGCGGGCATCTGCGGCGTTGCCGCTCCTCGACGACGTCACCACATCGCCTGCGTCGCGGCGCCTTGCATCTGCCCGCCCGGCGCTCGCGCCAAGGTGTAAACGTTATTCATTGACAGGCCCTTGGTCCGGGCGTCGCGCCTGTTTCTCGGCTGCCGGCTTCCCATGCCCCCGGTAAAGGCGCACAAGGACAAGCAGCACCAGGGCGACCGCCAGCGCAATCATAAAAGCGGGGTAGTGATCCTTCACAACATCCGCGGCCTGGTCGCCAAAGCGCGCCCCCAGATATGCCAGCACGGAGTAGCGCACCAGGCGGCCCACGAATACGCCATTGCCAAAACGCATCTGGCTTACGCGAAATGCTCCCGCAGCCAGAATGACGAACTTGGTTGGAAATGGCGGCGGCGCCGCGACGCCCACGGCCACGGCGACAAATGCGTTCTGATCGAGTTTTTGCTTGATCCAGGCTCTTTTCTCGGCGCTGAAACGTGACAACGCCATTTCGCCTCCGGCACGGGCGAACCGGTACAGGATCAGGCAGCCGAGCGTTGAACCTATGGAGGCAGCCAGGATGATGAGAAGGACCTGGGAGGGGCGCCTCCATGCAAGCAGGAGCACGACCCAGTCCGGCCCCCCCATCATCGGCACTGCGGCCGAATCAAGGAAGGCTATGGCCAGCAGTCCGGGAATCCCCCATAACAAAAGATACTTGCTCAAACGCTGCAGCAGACTCACTCCGCCTTTTCAACCTCCAGATCCAGCGCAAAGATTCCCTACTTTACCTCATGCGAGCCCCGATCCTGAGCTTTTCTTTTATCCGATCTGCGATTCAGACAGTACAAGCCAAAAGCAGCCACGAATGACACGAAGCGGAATATCCGCAACCTAAAAGCCTCAACGCAGAGGGCGCAGAGGATTTTTGCTTTTGAATCACTTTTCTCTGCGGCCTCTGCGACCTCTGCGTTGATCTTTTGCTTTTCTTGCCTAAATGGCAAGGATCTGTAGGTAAGTAGTACGAATAGCCATAGCCGCCACGAATAGACCTGATCGCAGAGCGCGCCGGCGCCCCGGGTGTAATCGGAAGTGGGAGTCAGTAGCTTGCCGCCGCTTTCAGAGCGAATTGGGCTAAAAAACAAAAACGCCACGGATTCCACGGATTCAAAAAAGCCTGGCGGATGATACGTTTGGACTGGAGCGACCTGGTGCCGAAATTGAGGAGCAGCGCCAGCCGGAGTCGCGTGGCGGTCAGGTTATGCAAAGCTTGCGCGTGGTGTTCTACGATGAGGGTGGTCCTGGCTTTGATTTCTAGTGAGCTTGCCGTCGACAAGGAAGTCGGCCCCAGTACATGATCGAGAATTTTTGGCAAATCCGTGGAATCCGTGGAATCCGTGGCGTTTTTGTTTTGATTTCGCCAGGAGTGACTCCCACTTCCGATCACACCCGGCGCCCCCGGTCAATTGACATCCCTGGCGGAAGAGGACTATGTTTACCCGGAGGGAACGATGCGATGATCTCCCGTCGCCAGTTGCTGGTTGCCGCTGCAAAGCTCGGTCCGATTGCAGGCGCAAGCTTGGTGGGGCTGAGCGCTCCATGGCCGTCGTTCGCCTTGAATGACTGCCTGGGCCTTGCCTTTGATCCCATCGAGGAGCTCGCCCGCACGGCCCCAAGGGCCCGCTACTGGATTTCAAGCGCAACCGCCGGCATCGACTGCCTCAAGTGCCATAGCCCCAATGAAAATCTCGCCGATCGCCGGCATCACGTTAAAGACAAAAATCCAACGGTCAAATGCCTGCTGTGCGCCCAGAATTGCACGATCGCTGCCGGCGAAAGAGGCCAGTGCCGGGCCCGGATGAACGTCAACGGGGAGTTGCGCAGTCTTGTCTACGGCCGCCCGATGGCAACCCAGGTCGATCCGATCGAAAAGAAGCCGTTCTATCACTTCTTGCCAGGATCGGAGGCCTTCTCCATGGCAACGTCCGGGTGCCCGCTGCGCTGCAAATTCTGCCAGAACTGGCAAATCTCGCAGGCGCGCCCGGAAGACTACTCGACGCGCATCATCAATCCGTCCGAGATCGTCGACACGGCGCTCGCGCGTTCGATCCCGGTCATTGCGTTTACCTACAACGAACCCACGGTCTTTACTGAGTATCTGACCGATATCGCCAGGCTGGCCCGCAAACAGAAACGGCGCTGCGTAATGATCAGCTGCGGCTTCATGAATCCTGAACCCCTGGCCGAAATGTGCGAAGTCCTGGATGCCATCAAGATCGACCTCAAAGGCTTCGATGAAACGTTCTATCGCAATGTCTGCAGCGCAGAACTGAATCCCGTCCTCCGCAGCATCAAACAAATCGCAAAGAGCGGCATTCATCTCGAGATTGTCAACTTGGTGGTTCCTACGCTGAACGATTCGGACAAGATGCTGCAGGCGCTCGTGAACTGGGTTGCGGGCGAGCTCGGCCCGGATGTGCCGATTCATTTTACGGCTTTCCATCCCGACTACCAGCTATTGAACCTGCCGCCGACTCCCATCCAAACACTCGAGCGCGCCCGCGATCTCGCGCTCAGCAAGGGAATCCACTTCCCTTACGTGGGCAACGTTCCCGGGCATCCCGGAGACAACACTTACTGCCCGGCCTGCAGCAAGATCCTCATTCAGAGAAAGGGCTATTTTATTCTCGAGATGAATCTCAAGGATGGGCACTGCAAATTCTGCGGTAAAGCGGTTGCCGGAGTCTGGTCATGAGTTTGCCTTTCGCCCCATCCATTCGTGCCATTCGTGGCTGCTTTTGCGATTTCGGAGTGCGCTATTTTCGGAACGGGAAAAATCTGCATACCTTCGGATTGGTGCAGGGTTTACAATGGTGATATGAATTGCAGCATCCCTTTGCCAAATGGAAGATGACAGCCATGAAATCCACCCGAATGCAATTTCTCGTGCTGCCTCTCCTGCTCGCCTGCTGCATCGGCAGCAGAGTGGAAGGGCAGAATCAAGCGTCGAAGGTACGTCGTGCAGCGGTGGCCGGCCAGTTTTACCCCTCCGATCCGGCCCATTTGAAACTTGCGGTGCAGCAGTTTCTCGCAGATGCGCGTCCTGCCGCGGCCGGAAAGCCGATTGCCATCGTTGTCCCTCACGCCGGCTACCTCTTCGCGGGCCAGATCATCGCCGACGCCTTTAGCCAGGCGAAGGGACAGATCTATGATGTCGTCGTGATTCTTGGCACCAACCACGGCAGGAACCAGGCCAGTGCCGGCCTTACGGGCATATCCGTCTACGCGAATGGCGCGTACGAAACGCCGCTTGGTATCGCGCGGGTCGATGAGGGCATGGCGTCCGACCTGCTGGCGGAAGATACGGACTGCAAAATGAATCCGGCTCCCCAGGAAAACGAGCACTCGATAGAGGTTCAGGTTCCTTTTGTCCAGGTCCTATTTCCATCAGCGAAGATCCTGCCGGTCATGATCGGCATGCCGGATCCAACCATGTGCGCTCGCCTCGGCAGAGCGCTGGCCAAGATTGCGCGGGACAAGCGCGTGCTCCTGGTCGCCAGTTCCGATCTTTCGCACTTTCCCCGGTATGAGCACGCTTCGACCGTGGATCGACAAACGCTGGAATCCATTGCACGGATCGACCCGGCCCAATTCACATCGAAGGTTCACGCCCTGATGTCGCAGGGAACTCCCAACCTGGACACCTGCGCTTGCGGCGAAGGGCCGATCCTGGCCGCAATGACGGCGGCCAAAGCCATGGGTGCCGGGCGCGGAGTCGTCGTAAGTTACGCGAACAGCGGCGATGCCATTGCGGAAGACAGGTCACGCGTCGTGGGTTATGGATCGGTCGCCTTCGTCGCCGGCAATGGCGAGCCCGATGTCAAGGCCTTGAGCCGGCCCACCGGCCTGCCGCCTTCAGGCCCACTGCAGGCTGCAGACAAGAAAACTCTGCTGAAACTTGCCCGCCAGAGCCTGCAACGATTTCTGGCTACCGAAACCATACCTCTGGCGCGCGACCTGGCGCCCCGGCTGCAGTTTCCTCAAGGGGCCTTTGTCACACTCAAGCAGCATGGCGAGCTGCGCGGCTGCATCGGTCAGCTCGCGGGAGAATTTCCGCTCGGTCTCACCACCAGTTGGATGGCCGTACAGGCGGGAGTGAATGACTCGCGTTTTTCCCCGGTTACACTCAAAGAACTGAGTGGCCTGGAGATCGAAATCTCGGTCATGACTCCCATGAAACCTATCGCCAAGTCTTCTGAAATCGTGGTGGGCCGCGACGGCGTTGTAATTCAGAAGGCAGGCCGCTCAGCCGTTTTTCTGCCTCAGGTGGCGACGGAACAAGGCTGGGGTCTGGCGGAAATGCTGGACAATCTCTGCCTCAAGGCCGGTTTGCCGCGTGACGCCTGGAAGAGCGGCGCGCAGTTCCGGGTCTTCCAGGCCGACGTGTTCAGCGAAGCCCAGTTCAAATAGCCAATCATGACTTACCTCCTGGTCATCGGACTCGTCTCCATTCTTGGGCAGGCTGTGTTGCTCCGAGAGCTGAGCGTGGCTTTCTATGGCATCGAACTGATCTACGTCCTGGCCCTCGGCATCTGGCTGGCATGGACCGCGCTTGGCGCCTTGATCGGCAGGCGCAACCTCACGCCCGCCATCCATTGGATGCAATTTCTTTTCCTGCTGTTTGCGCTCCTGTTGCCGGCAGACGTTGTGTTCATCCGTTCCATCCGCACGCTCTTTTCTGAAGTCCGCGGCGCTTATCTGCCGTTTACCAGCCAAGTCCTGGCCATGGCGGCGGCCCTGCTGCCGATAGGCTTGCTGTCGGGATTGATATTTCAGTGGGGAGCCAAATTATACATTTCCCGTGAACAGACCTTTGCGCGGGCCTATGCCATCGAGAGTGCAGGCGGGCTGGCAGGCGGCTTGTGCGCAACCCTTTTCCTTAGATTCGGACTTCAAAATCTGACCATCGCACTTCTCTGCGCTCTTTTTTCTCTCGGCGCCGTCTGGGCCGGCCGCCATGAGAAAAGCCGCTGGGTCCGCCTGACGGCCGCCGCAGCCATCGTGCTCATGATAGCGGCATGCTGGTACGCCGCAGCCATTGACCGGGCAATGACCGCATGGACCCATCCGGATTTACTGGCAAGCCGGGACACGCCTTACTGCCGCATTACGGTGACGAAGCGGGAAAGCCAGATCGCGGTCTACGAAAATGATGCCCTGTCATTCGAAACCGAGGGAACGGATGCGGAGGAGTTCGTTCACCTGGCAGCGCTGCTGCATCCGCATCCGGCTCATGTGCTGATCCTCGGCGGCGGCATCGAAGGCATGGTCATGGAAACACTGAAGCACGCGCCGGCACAGGTGGATTACGTCGAGCTGAACCCGGCCATGCTGTCCCTGGTAGTGCCCTTCCTTCCCCGGGAAATGCAGGAGCCGCTGCAAGCCGCTCCCGTGAGAGTGACCGTCGGCGATGCCCGGCGCTTCCTCGACCAGGCGGGCCATTTCGATCTCATCTTGATCGGCATGCCGGAGCCTGCTTCCGGCCAGGCAAACCGGTTTTATACGCTCGAATTCTTTGCGCAGTGCGCCGCGCACCTCAACCCGGATGGAATCCTCGCATTCAGGCTGAAGACCGCGGAAAACCTCTGGACGACACAACAGACAGGCCGGGCCATTAGCATATACCGGGCGTTGAAGGCGGCCCTGCCCGAGGTCCTGGTCCTGCCCGGCGGGACGAATATCTTCGCAGCTTCAAGATTGCCTCTTGCCGGGGATCCGCTTATTCTCTCCTCCCGACTGGAAGCGCGTGCGATCACCACGCGGCTCGTTTCCGCACCCTATATCCGCTACCTCTATACGAACGACAGGTTCTCAAAGATCGCACGGACACTCGTCAGCGCATCGGCTCCGGTCAACACCGATACACACCCGATCTGCTACCAGTACACGATCATGATATGGCTGTCCAAGTTCTACCCGAGCCTGGCCGCGATCGAAATGCCCACGCTCTCATCCTGGAACAGCTTCCACAACGGATGGTTTTGGATTGCAGCGCTGGCGGTGCCACTGCTTTTCATTTTCAGCCGCCGGCTGACTTCCTTGCGCAGGGCCTTGCTGGTCGCCGTCTCAGCCTTCATGGGAATGGCGCTCGAAACCGCGCTTGTGCTGTATTACCAGGTGAAGAGCGGCATCCTGTATCAAGACATAGGCGTTCTACTTACCGGTTTCATGGCCGGCCTTGCATTGGGGGCGCTGGTAACCGACAGGTGGATTTCGCGACGGACGCGCAGCATGCTGCACAGGTACGGCTTTCTCTTGTGCATTGGATTCTGCATCTTCAGCCTGGCCACCGGCGCCTGGATCAACTCCGGCACAATGCGCGGCCTGGCTGAGATTACCGGATTGCTACTGATTGCAGGTTTCCTGGTAGCCGCGGTATTGGCGTACGTGAGCTCCGGAAGTACGCACGATCAGCGAGACGTGGTGGCGCCGCTTTATGCCGCAGACCTGATCGGCGGCTGCGCAGCCTCATTGATAAGCACCCTCTTGCTCATCCCGGTTGCCGGAATGGCCGTGACCGCAGCCTCCATGGCGCCATTGGCCATACTATCCATACTCCTGTTACAATGGAAGGGTGGGAATTTAGATTGACGATTGACGATTGACGATCGACGATTGACGATTGACGATTGACGATTAACGATTGACGATTGACGATCGACGATTGACGATCGACGATCGACGATCGACGATCGACGATTGACGATTGACGATTGACGATTGACGATTGACGATTGACGATTGACGATTGACGATTAACGATTGACGATCGACGAGGCTAAACCTCGCCCTTAGCGTCGATGGCAAGTTGCGGCAGGCGGCTGTCCGAAGCTCTCTGTACGGACACCGCACTTCCGACGGTTTCACCGCATTTCGGCCAGATCGATGAATGTCCAAGGGCAGATGGCGGATTGACAAATCACGCCCAAATACTGATACAGCTGTACCGGCATCCCCGCGTCAATCGTCAATCATCAATCGTCAATCAAAGGAGCTTTATGATTTCCGTTCACATGGAAGACGGGAAAGTATCTATCCAGCACAGACCACTGCCGCGCCGACCGGCGGGATTCGCCCTGATTCGAATGCTGTGCGCCGGCATCTGCAATACGGATCTGGAGCTGCAACGGGGATATTACGGCTTCCGCGGCACGCCTGGCCATGAGTTTGTCGGCGAGGTCATGGCGGCAGATACACGCGGGCTTGCGGGACGGCGAGTGGTCGGTGAAATCAACCTCGCCTGCGGCAATTGTGACTGGTGCAGGCGACGACAGGGGCGCCATTGTCCCGGACGCAAGGTGCTCGGCATCGTGCGGCAACCGGGTGTATTCGCCGAGTACTTCGTGCTACCTGAGTCCAACCTTCATCGCGTGCCGGAATCGGTCCCCACGGAATCAGCCGTTTTCGCGGAGCCGCTGGCCGCCGCCTGCGAGATACTGGACCAGGTGCGCATCCCGCGCGGAGCCGCTGTCGCGGTGCTCGGCGACGGCAAGCTCGGGCTCCTGATTGCGCAGGTGCTTCACCTGCACGGCGCAGAGGTTCACCTTTACGGGCATCACCGCGAGCGCATGCGCATCGCCGCGGCGGCGGGCATCCGAACTGCACAGCCACCCGCACGGCCGCGTGCTTTGTACGATTGGCTGGTGGAGGCCACAGGTTCTGCTGCGGGCCTGAGTTTGGCCATCCGAATGGTGTGCCCACGCTCTACCATTGTCATGAAGTCGACAGTCCACGCGCAGGTGGCCATCGATTTTGCTCATTTGATCGTGAACGAAATCACTCTGATCGGCTCGCGCTGCGGCCGCTTCCAACCCGCACTCCGTCTGCTGCGCGAGGGTAAGATGCGCGTTTCTGAAATGATCTCGGCAAGAATGCCGCTCTCGGAGGCACCTCGCGCATTTGATCTCGCGGCAGCGAAAGGCTCCCTCAAAGTCCTCTTATTCCCCGACAAAGCCGCGGATCAAGGCAATTCGCTGCTCCGAAAATAACTCGGCTCAAAACTGCAAAAGCAGCCACGAATGACACGAACTTCTCACCCATTCGTGTCATTCGTGGCTGCCTTAAAAAGACCATGAATTTTCATGCGTCGTCGGGTGAGCGCCATGCGGCGCACGGCGCCCACGGGGTTATTTCTTTGCGGTGGTCGCCTTCAGCCACGCGGTTACAGTGTCGAGAAACTCAGGCGTGAAGGCCTTCGGCAAGGATGCATATTCGCCGACACCGCCGGTTTTTGCACCTTGAAACAAGTGGTTCGCGCCGGCAATTATTTTTACCGCACCAGCCTTGTTGCCGCCGCGTTCAAAGGCGGCAACCATCTCCTTGCGATTCATCTCGGCAGGCACCTGCACATCTTTCTCACCGAAGAGAGCCAGCACCGGGCATGTCACCCTGGCCAGGACCGGAGCAGGATCGTAGGTGAGAAAATATTTAAACCACGGCGTTTTGACCCCGGCAATCTGTGCGGCCGCTGTCTTGGCGGCAAAAGCTTCGGCATCAGGAATCGCCTTCCGTTCCTCCACCGTCATCTTTGCAGTCCTCGCAAGCACGGTGCGGCGAATCGCGGCATCGACTTCATCCCAGCCCTGATCCGTTTTAGCGGCCGCGAACAACATGCGCTGAATCTCAGCATTTGCCTTGATGTTGGCCTCCGGTGTACCTTCGGCACGCCCGACAAGGAAATTTTGCTCGAGCAAGATTCGTTCCCCGTTCAGCGACGGGCCCGCCATGAGAACAATAAATGCCACATCGCGGGAGCGTGTGGCAGCCAGCGGCGCCTCCAGGCCGCCCTCGCTGTGGCCCAGAAGCCCGATCCGCGCAGGATCGATTTCCTTGCGGGTTTTAAGGTAGGCAACAGCCGCCAGGGCGTCACCGGCGAAGTCCTCACTGGTAGACATGGCCAGGTTGCCGGTGGACTTTCCCACGCCGCGGTCATCAAGACGGAGCACGGCAAAACCGTTGCGCGTGAGATGATCCCCAAGCACCTTGAAAACCTTGAAGCCCAGGACATCCTCGTCCCGATCCTGGGCACCGCTGCCGGTGAGGAACACAAGAGCAGGCGACGGAGCGCCGTTGGCGGGCAGCGACAGGGTGCCGCCAAGGGTATCGTCGCCGTTCTTGATCACAACTTCATCGGTCGCGTACGGCAGATTTTCGGCCGGCGGCGCCGCCGCTGCCGCGCCGCGTTTGATCGTGAACGTGCCTGCGGCAGTCCCCTGTTGGAAAGTCCCGGTAATCGTGTTGTCTTTGAGCGCACCCTCGAAGACCGCCAGTCCCGCCCCTGCCGGCAGCTCAAAATGGACCTTCGGCGGCACAAAACTGACATTTCTGAGCGCCAGGGACTTCGCTCCCTGCTGCGGAATATCGATGTTGGCAGCCAGCCCCTGGGGAGCCGTCGTGAATGTCACTTCAATCGTCAGCGCAATCCCCTGTATCTCGATGGCCCCCTGCCATCTGCCATCCAGCTGCCCCTGGGCAAATCCCGGGCCAACGCATAGTACCCCGCAAAACACGGCCAACTTAGTCCCGCTGATCTTTAGCATGATTTTCCCCCCTGGAAATTGACGATTGACGATTGACGATTGACGTGGGGATGCTGGTACGGCTGCTTAAGTATTTGGGCGTGATTTGTCAATCCGCCATCTCTCCTTGGGCATTCATCGATCTGGCCGAAATGCGGTGAAACGGCCGGAAATGCGGCATCCCTACAGAGAAATTCAGACAGCCGCCCGCCGCAAGTTGCCATCGACGCTAAGTGCGAGGTTCAGCCGCGTCAATCGTCAATCGTAAATTCCCCTAGCCTTTTACAACTGCTGCTACTGCGAGCGCGAGAATCAAGATGATGAATCCAAGGAAAAATGCCACAGCTTTCGGATTGCCGAAATTGATGGTGTAACCGAAGCCGAACCGGCGCTCGACAAAAATGGATGGATCATCCCGGTTGACATAGAACGCGCCCAGCACCCAGTACCGATTGTCTGCAAGACCGTTCGTGAGCGGAGCGTTGCCGGCGCTGCGTTCGAGGCGCGCCCCGCCTTGCCCGTAATGCAGGGCCAGATAGAGGGTGCCTCCAAACGCCAAAACGCCCAAGCCGATGCCGATCACCATCATCGACGGCGGCAAACCCTCATCCAGGCCAAGCCCGACACGGATGGAGCCGACCGATCCCACGGTCAGCATCGCGGTAACAAGGAGAGCAATGCCGCACAAAAACCGCGCGACCGCCTGCCTGAAGCGCATCTGCGCCTCAACCGAAATCTGCGTTTGGGGAAACCGGAGTGCGCGCTTCGCCCTGGAAACCAACAAAGCCATGCCCCCCAGGCCGGCGCCCATAATCAGAGTGAGAAGCGGCAGCAGCATTACCGTCCAGAATGATTTCGGCCGCCATGCATCGGGTCTGCCGCCGGGTCCGAAGTGGGTGGGCACGCGGGCCGGCAGATTCGCATAATGCATCGCGGCATAGCTCACCGCGCAGATGCCGCAGAGAATGCCAATCACCATGACCACGATCGGCAGCGTCAACGGAGTTTCAGGCACACTCAACAGCGCCACTGCCGGCGGTGGCAACCCGGGAGCCGCCAGCGTGCGGGCTCGATAATAGGCCCGCAGGAACACCGCCATGGTAACGACGGTAAGCGCCAGCGGCAACGCCGTCATCACAATCGCCATTCCTATCGGATTGTGATACCAGAGGAAAAATAAGATGCTCAGACCGGCGCTGGCCAGACTCCACAGGATCATCCCGATCTGCCAGCTTCTGGTGATCTGCCGCGCCTCCGCACCGTCCCAACGCTCCTCGCCTACATAGACGCCGAAGAGCAATCCACGCCGCGCGATGCGCGGATACAGGAGGGGAAGCCCACCAATCACGAGCGTCTCAACCAGGATGATTAAGACAAATGCGCTTGTAGCCACGATGACTCCTGTCGATCATTTTTCACCGCGCGTATCCAGGGCGGCGAGCGCGCCCTCGAAACGCCTTCTCAGCTCCGCGACGCTCAAACCCGCCTGCCGCATGCGCGCAAGCACGACGCCCAGTTCTTCATTCAGCCCCTCGATAACCGATCCGTCGATGCTCCGGGCCGGCGGAGCAACCACCACCCCGGCCCGGTCGCGGATCGACACGAAGCGCTCCTCTTCCAGAATGCGGTATGCCCGCGCCACCGTGTTGAGATTGATGCCCAGATCGAACGCAACCGACCGCACCGAAGGGAGCACCATGCCGGCGCGCAGTTCACCCGATGCGATGCGCGCGCGGATCTGGCTTGCAATCTGCGCGTAGACCGGCTCGTTCGAATTCCAATCCAACGAAATCAAGGGCATCGACAAAGCTGCCATGTTTTTACTGTATACCTTTTGCTATACAGATGCAAGAACAAAAGTTATGAAAAGAGAAACAGCCTCCCATGCACCAGCGACGCACTCAGGTTCATGAAAATGAATGACTGGGGTGTGCCAATATGCGGGCTAAAGCCCGCGGGCACTGGACATAAGATCATGCTGTGGTCTTTCGCAACCCATAATTCCCTATCCAGTGCCGGCGGGCTTCAGCCCGCCCTGCCCGAAGTAGTTTTCGGAACAGTCCCTCATGCGCCATGGCGCATCCATGCGCATGAAAATGAGCGACTGGCCTGGGCCAAAATGCGGGCTAAAGCCCGCAGGCACTAGATATAGGATCATGCTGCAGTCCTTCGCAACCCCTTATTCTTCATCCAGTGGCGGCGGGCTTCAGCCCGCTCTGCCAGGTTTTATTTTCGGAGCAGAGGTCGCAAAGGTCGCAGAGAAGAGTCATGCAAAAGCAAGAAAATCCTCTGCGGCCTCTCCCCGGAAACTTCCCCCGGGAGGGCCACGAATTCACCATATATTCACCTGGCGGTGTTATTCCCTGGCACGCGCAAGTAGGTCCCGGCTGCCAGACGGGACCTGCAGTTATCTCGGCCCCGACTCATAGGTGGGTATCAATCACGCGATCATGGCAATCGAGGCGAGAAAGGTCCCGTCGGGCCGCCGGGACCTACTTCTCTCCGGAAACTTGGCTCGCGGATCAAAGTTTCTGTTTTCAATGAACAGCGGCGCAGCCGCGGCAAGAGCTCCCCGGAAACTTGGCTCAGTGAGCCTCCACCAGCAGAGCAGGCGGCTTCAGGAAGCCTCCCATAGGCAGACATTTGGGGGGGCGTATCGATTTGACCCTCCATTCGCCGGTCATTTGAATCGAAAATCCAGTTTGAAATTGTAAAGTCACGGAATTTGGGGCGATATTTTTTCATGGGCGAGTTTCTCAGGTAGGTGCTCGTAATGCTGCCGGAGTTGTTCGGCGTGGGGCGCATTGTAGTAAGTTACGATGATGGTGTTATCGTTGATGCGAATGTCGCCCTCGAGTGCCCTAAAAAATGAGGCGCTTCCGGGTTTAGAGTGGGTGCCCACTACATCTTGTGGTTGTGCCTGGAAAGACACCGTCAAGGAAGAGAGAGCCCAGTTGTAGGCCCTGTGGGAGCTGTGGGAATCGCGCAGCGATTTCCAAGAGCCTGTGGAATTCCGCAGGAATTCCAAGCGATTGTGGATCCCGTTTTGTGGGATCCGCATGAGCGGCAGGCTCGGCAGCTTCCACAAGGTTTGGCACCGGACGAGGATGCAATCTTTGCTTAACCACAACAATATTGGGGTCACCCACTCCAAACCCGGAAGGACCAAAAATGAAAACAACGCACTGCCGATGTCCAAACAGGGCAAGCGCATTCATGTCGGAGGCAAGAGCGCCGACGATCTCGGCACCCAGTGCGGCGGTTGGACCATCACATGGCAGGGCCAGAGCGGCAATGTCACAACTGGCGGGACCACTATTCTGCAGGCGATAAAGAACACGGTCTCGAAGACCACGCAGGTAACCTACGCAAAGGATGGCAGCGGAGCTGCAGGAGCCGACCTTGGGGTCGTGGTAGTAGGCGAGACCCCTTACGCTGAAATGTTCGGCGATAGAAGCGATCTGACCTTGGCGCCCGAAGACGTTGCCGCAATCGGCAATATGAAACAACAGGGAATCCCCGTTGTTGTGGTTCTACTATCCGGCAGGCCGTTGATCATCGACCAGGTACTTGATAAGTGCGATGCATTTATTGCGGCGTGGTTACCGGGAACAGAGGGCCAGGGTGTCGGGGAGGTTCTTTTCGGCGATTACAAACCTACTGGAAAGTTATTCCATTCCTGGCCGCGTTCGATGGCACAAATCCCAATCAATGTCGGAGACGCCCGATACGATCCGCTCTTCAGATACGGTTTCGGCCTGACTTACTGAGCGATCCGGCGGCCGGGGCTTACGAACGGCGGAATCATGCCCGCACAGCTCTTTCCCAGCTGGGAATGTGGCCTTTGGCTCCGTAAAATGCAATGTACAAATAGCAGAAAATAGGCAGGAAAAACGCCGCTTGAATGCCGATCGCGTCCGCGAAAGCGCCCTGAATGACGGGAACGATCGCGCCGCCCACAATCGCCATGCAGAGAATCCCCGACCCCTGCCCGGTGTGCTTGCCCAGTGCGGCGACGGCCAGCGTGAAAATTGTGGGAAACATAATGGAATTGAAGAGTCCGACAGCCAGGATGGCCCACATTGAAACGTGACCGGAAAAGATCATGGCCGTCAGGACCAGGAGCGCCGCAACCGCGGCATTGAAAGCCAGAACCTTCCCCGGGGCGATAACCCTCATCACTGCGGCGCCGATGAAGCGCCCCACCATGGCGCCTCCCCAGTAAAATGACAGGTACCGGCCGGCTTCCGCGGCCGATAGACCGGCGATGTTCGACTGCCCGAGAAAATTAACCAGGAAGCTGCCGATCGCGACCTCTCCGCCTACATACACAAAAATCGCCACCGCGCCCAGAACCAGGTGGCGGTACTTGAGAGCGCTCTGGTGCAGGGTTTCATGATTTGTCGCTGAACCTGCCTGCGTGTCCCCGGATGCGGCTTCAATGACCGGGAGTTTCAGGACTGCGAAGAATGCCGCAATGAGGAAGAGGGCAGCAGCCAGCCAGAGATAGGGCACCTGCACGGAAGCAGCTTCCGTCAACTGATACGCCGTCAACTCCGACGGCTGCATGGCCGCCAATTCCTCGCTGGATTTGACCGCCACCGAGAGGATCAACAGTGAGCCGAAGAGCGGGGCTACCGTGGTGCCCAGGGAGTTGAAGGCCTGGGTCAGGGTGAGCCGGCTGGACGCCGTTTCCGACTTTCCAAGAATCGCGACATAAGGATTCGCGGATACCTGCAACAAGGTAATCCCGGAGGCGAGAACAAACAGCGCCGAGAGGAAAACCGGGTAGGAACGAAAGCCTGCGGCAGGATAAAACATCAGGCAACCGATCCCGGCAGTGATCAGGCCGATGACGATGCCGCGTTTATACCCGACCTTCTCCACAATAAAACCGGAGGGGAGCGACACAATGAAATAGGCGGTGAAGAAGGTGAATTGGATGAGCATCACTTGGGTGTAGTTTAATGAGAACACGGTCTTCAGGTGCGGAATCAGGATGTCGTTCAAACAGGTGATGAAGCCCCACATGAAAAACAGGGAGGTCAGTACCCCGAGCGCAGCATTGTAGTTCGTTCCTGTCGCTGCAGTTCCCCTTCCCTGCAGCCCAGCGGTTGTTGCATTGACCATTGCTCTTCTCCTCTTCTTGCCCAAGGCGAATCAGTGCGGAACCTGCCAATCAACCAGAGACGGACTTCACAAAGCTCCCGCTGGGAGCCATCGGGAACAGCCCGTGAGGCAGACGCTACCATGAGAGAGCGTGGTCTGCAAGTGTGATACGGTGGAACCGGATGTGACAAAGCCCGATGTTTCGCTGGGAAGCAATCTTCTACCCATGGGGGCACCGAACTCAGGGCGTTAGAATGCGCTGTTTGCCCTGAGGGATCTTGAAAACCGTCCCGGGGACGGTCTTCAGCGTGCTCCCAGGCATTCAATCAAAAGGACCGGGCTGCAGATCACCGTGTGACACAGGTTGTCACTGTCCACTAAAGCTCTATCGCCAATCTGGCTATATCCGTCCCGATGAAAGACATATCCGGTCTGATTCCCGTCCGCACCGTATCAGACTTGGAAAACACGCGTGCCGCCGTTAGATTACAGAGCATATGAGAATTCGCACCGGTTTGCTAAACTGCGATTCAGACAGTGGGCATTGCACGCATGATGGATCATAAGTGAACAGAGCCGCGCGTGAGCAAGCGGATATTTGAAGACTTTTCGGCTGTATTGAACACGAATTGTTTGACTTTCACATGTCCGCTTGCTGACGCGCGCGGCTCTGTTCGCACGGCTATGTTCTACTGTCTGAATCACTTTTCGATGGACGAGGATGTTGACATTCCGGGCAGCAATGATTTCACCGCACTTCGAGTAAGGAGTAGCCCCTAATGAGGAATTTCCCGCAATCCAAAACCCCGGCCAACTCACGCCGGTTTGGCAGAACGGCAGCTGCCACCGCATGGGTGGCATTGTTGCTGTTTGTGCTGCTATCGGCGGCAGGCGTCGCTGGAGAAGACCCGGTCGTATCGGTGGCCGCGGGGCAGATTCGAGGACGACTGCTTCCTCAAGCAACCGGCGGAGCCGTTTTTAATGGAATCCCGTTCGCACAGCCGCCCATGGGAAACCTGCGATGGCGGGAACCGCAACCGGTCAAACCATGGACCGGAATCCGGGATGCCGGAGCCTACGGCGCCCCATGCGCCCAGGTCGCATCCGGGTGGAACGATAAGATCGCGGCCCTTGGGAGCGAGGACTGTCTCTATCTCAACGTCTGGACCCCAAAATGGCCGGTGCCGTCCCGGTTGCCGGTGATGGTCTGGATCCACGGCGGCGCGAACATGGGCGGATCGGCCATGGGTGCCGGCGGCATCGAGCCGCCGTTTGACGGTGAAAAGCTGGCATTTCGTGGAGCGGTTGTGGTCACGATCAACCATCGACTGGGGGCGCTCGGATACCTGGATCTCTCCTCCTTTGGTGAGAAATATGCCGGTTCAGGGAACGCGGGCGTGCTCGACCTCGTGCTGGCTCTGGAATGGGTGCGGGACAACATCGCCAATTTCGGCGGCGACCCGGGCAATGTCTTGATCTTCGGTCAATCCGGCGGCGGCGCCAAGGTCAGCTCGCTCCTGGCCATGCCTTCAGCCAAAGGGTTGTTCCACAAGGCCGTAGTGCAGAGCGGTGCCGGTCTGCGCATGGGAGCGCCGGAGGACTCCGCAAAATTGGCCGCCGCAGTGGTTGCGGAATTGGGATTGAACAAATCGCAGCTCCAGAAGCTTCACGAGATCCCGGTGGAACGGTTGATCGAAGCCCAGATTGCCGCGGGCAAGAAGATGCCGGCCGCGCCGCCGTCCAACCTGGGCGCGATTGTGAACCGCGCCGGCTGGGGTCCGGTCGTCGACGGCAAGATTCTTCCCAATCACCCCTTTGATCCGGCCGCTCCGGCTATTTCGGCACAGATCCCGATGCTGATCGGAACCGTTATGAATGAATCGTCGCCGAGCATGTCCAATCCTCAGGCAGAGCTTCTCCCCGAAGAAGAAATGAACAAGCAGTCGGCAGAGAGATTCGGGACGAAGAGCGCAGCCATTATTGAAGCCGCCCGCAAGATCTACCCCAAAGCCAAGCCGGTCGAACTGCTGGCGCTGATCACCCGTCCCAGGACGAACGCAATTCTTCAGGCGACACGCAAAGTCGAACAGGGCGCCGCTCCGGCTTACCTGTACCTCTTCGCCTGGCAGACGCCCATTCTCGACGGCAGGCCGCGCGCTTTCCATTGCAGCGAGATTCCATTTGTTTTCTACAATGCCGATGTCTCCGCATTCGCAACCGGCGGAGGCCCTGAGCCGCGCGAGCTCGCGGCAAAAGTCAGCGATGCCTGGATCAACTTTGCGCGCAAAGGGGATCCCAACCACAGCGGGCTGCCGCAGTGGCCGGTCTTCTCGGCGGACAAAGGCCCCGTCATGGTTTTTGACAAAACGTGCGAAGTGAAAAACAACCCAGACCGCGAATTGCGCCAGCTGGTTACCCAGGCCTGAGGTACGTCAGAGAGGATTAGAAAGGGATCCTATTTCCCGTATAACATGAAAAATAGGATCCCTCTTATGCTTTTGATGGGCCGATCTCCTGATCGTGGGATGCCAGCGCCTCGAGGTCCGCGAGGTCTTTGGATCGACCCAGTGCCTTTTTGTTCTTGACGAAAGTCCGCTTGCCTAGAAAAAAGACCTCGCAAGGGCCGAACTTGTGGGGTACACGTTCCCCCCAGGCTTCGGAAAAGGAGACTCCCGTGAGTCCCGTCAGGATGTCTATGCGGCGGGGTGCCACGCCAATCTGGAATACCAGCCCGGGCTCAATGAAATCGGATTCGTGCACCTCCGTGAGCGGCGCACCAAATCGCCTCAGTGCATTCATTACTCGACCTGCGTTCTGACTATCCGGTTCGACCCAAAGGTCG
>Ga0315284_10002916_pt1 | contig 24351 bp, 26 predicted proteins | sample YL17G09_16_MG_FD_203696 | JGI IMG/M metagenome (GOLD analysis project Ga0315284, IMG submission 203696) | Sediment microbial communities from Yellowstone Lake, YNP, Wyoming, USA - YL17G09_16 | ecosystem: Environmental > Aquatic > Freshwater > Lake > Sediment | place: USA: Wyoming | collected...
TGAGGGTGGATTCGTTGCATGTGCAAATGAAGAGTTGGAGAAGATTGCTCGCAGTTTTCGTGAATGGGGTCGTGGATGCTATTGCGTTGGTCGCAAGGCAAACCTTTCAACCAAGGGAAGTTGTGGTTGCCGCTTTAGCAAGTGGTTGCCTCAAGTGCCTGATGAAATCTTCGACCACAAGTATATCTATGACAACATCGGATACAATCTGAAACCAATTGAGATACAGTGCTCCATTGGTCTTGCTCAATTGGATAAGTTGCCTGAGATTCATCGCCGCAGAAAAGAGAATCACAAGCGTCTGACCGAAATCTTCACCCCATATGAAGAGTTCTTTCATATTCACAAGGCAACGCCAAACTCAGACCCATCGTGGTTTGCTTTCCCCGTAACCGTGCGTGACCGTGCTCCGTTTCGCCGCTCTCACTTCACGACTTGCATGGAAGACCACAAGGTTCAGACCAGAAACTATTTCGGAGGAAATCTATTGCTTCAACCCGCTTACCAAGACGTTAAAGGACTTTGTTGGTTGGGTGGAACAATCGCTGACCCAAAGACGCTATTTCCCGTCGCAACCAAGGTTACAACCGATACTCTGTTCTTGGGAACGAGTCCAGTGATTACCTCACAACAACTGGATTACGTCAAAGAGAACGTGGATCAATTTTTCAAAACTATATGAGCGAATACACACTAGTAAGAGACATCACCAGCTACGATTATCCTTCCCACATGAAGCGTCCCGAAGGTTTCTTCGGGTCCAACTTCTTCGAGAAACGGATTCCACAATGGAAAACCCATCTGGGACATTTGATTGGCAAACCCGGCGTCGTCGGTATTGAAGTTGGATGTTTGCACGGAGATTGCTCGGTGTTCTGTGCCGACAAGATTGCCAATGGTTCGGGAAGTGTGCATTATACCATTGACATCCATGAAAATGAATATCTCAAAAACAACATTGCACCTTATGTAGGCAAAAACATTCAGTTTATCAAGGGACGTTCTTACGACGTACTCCGCAATGCCTTTACCGAAAAGGTTGCCGATTATATCTACATTGATGGGTCACATTTGGCGATTGACGTATTGAGTGATGCCGTGCTTGCATGGAGTATTCTCAAAGACGATGGAATCCTCATTTTTGATGATTATGGGTGGGGTATTCATACCACGGACGAGAAACAAAAGCCAAAACTGGCAATTGATGCTTTCTTGCAAGCGTATGTCGGTCATTATGTTCTACTTCAACACGGATGGCAAGTATATTTAAAAAAATTACCGTATATATATATTCCAACGAAGAGTTAACCGCAAATTATCAATAATTTATGAAGAAAAAAGTTGTTTATGTCACAGGTTGTCTAGGATTTATTGGAGCATATGTCACTGAAGCTTGCTTAAATGAAGGATGGTATGTTATTGGTGTTGATAAAATGACTTATGCTTCTCAACCTCATAAATTAACACAGTTTAAATGTCGAAAATCATTTAAATTTATCCAATCTGACATAAATGATTTGACTATGTTATATGATTGTGATTATGTCATTAATACTGCCGCCGAATCGCATGTTGATAATTCTATTGTTAGTAGTAGAGAATTTTTACATTCCAATATTAATGGTGTTCATAACCTGTTAGAACTAATTCGTCAAAAGAATCGTTTTCAAATGCCAATACTTTTACATTTTAGTACTGATGAAGTATATGGAGATATAGAAAAAGGATCTCATATAGAAACCGATCTTCTTACACCAAGCAATCCCTACTCTGCAACTAAGGCGTCAGCAGACATGTTAATTACTGCTTGGGGAAGAACTTTTAAACTACCTTACATAATTGTCAGACCGACAAATAACTATGGTATTGGTCAATATCCTGAAAAACTCATCCCGAAGATGTGTAAACTACTTCAATTAAATAAAAAAATTCCACTTCATAATAAAGGTCTTCCAAGAAGAATATGGTTACACGCAAAAGATACAGCGGATGCAATAATAACCATTATTCATAATAATGATGATGGACAATGCCTCAATCAAATCTATAATATCTCTGGAAATTGTGAACTATCTAATATTGATGTTATCACGAAAGTTATAACACAATTCAATGGAGATGCGGCATTCAAAATTGAAGATTACTGTGATTTTTCTTATGTTCGTGATGGACAAGATGTACGTTATAGCCTAGATGATACAAAACTACATAAACTCGGATGGAATAATAAATGCGATCTTGATAAAGAGATACCATTTGTGGTAGAATACTACAAGAATAATTTTATATGGTAATCTATGAAAATAAAAGTTAGCGATTTAATTGCAGAATTCTTAGAAAAATCCGAAATAAAAACAGTATTTGGCATAATTGGATCAGCCAATTCTCATATTTTTGATTCCATAACTAAACGAGGATACACACAAATTGTATGTGTTCATCACGAGCAAGCAGCAGTGATGGCTATGGGAGCATACTTTCGCACCTGTGGTAAACTATCTGCGGCTCTTGTCACTGCAGGAGCGGGGTCGTCCAATGCCATTACGGGAGTAATCAGTAATTGGGCGGATTCCATTCCGGGAATCATAATTTCGGGACAAGAGGAATCCAAATTTTTAGATCAACATGATAGACTTCGGATGTATGGCATTCAGGGATTCGATTCTCCGAAAATGGTTAAAGATGTTACAAAATATGCCAAAACCATTATTAATGAAACAAGTGTTCAAAATGAACTTGAATATGCTTATTTAATAACTCAATCTGAACGACCTGGACCTGTCTGGTTAAACTTCCCATTTGATATTCAATCTAAGATGATTGAGAGTAGTAATTGGACACTTAAATCCACTCGTCCACTTATGCAGTTCGATGCTGCACCATTGGTGGTTCAAATGGATATAGATTATATTCTTAAACAATTAAAAGAAGCAAAACGACCAGTTATATGGGCTGGACATGGTGTTCGACTATCAGGAATGAAAGATGAATTTAAAAAATTAATAGAGCAACTTCAAATTCCTGTTATTTTAACATGGAGTGGTATAGACCTTCTCCATAATGAACATCCTCTCTATTTCGGGCGAGGGGGAGTAACTGGAATACGATATTCAAATTTCATAATTCAAAATTGTGATTTTTTATTGGTTGTTGGTAGTCGTTTGTCACTCATGCAAACCGGATATGATATATCCCTATTTGCTCCTAAAGCTAAAATTGTGATGGTGGATATTGACCGCAAAGAGAGTTCCAAACATCCAAATAAATATGAGCGAGTCATCCTACAAGATTGCCGCACGTTTGTTCCGGAGATGATTTCGAGAAATCAATCCTTTCCAAACCAAGAATGGATGAATTATTGTCGTAAGATGAAAGAGAAATATCCAGTCATCGAGGAATGCCATAAGGATGGTGGCCCGAACTATCTCAATTCTTACCGCTTCATTGACAAATTGTGTGACTATATTGATGACGACGCTATCATCGTCACTGATATGGGGACCGGGTTACTAAGCGGGCACCACTCCATGCGATTAAAACCAAACCAACTCATGTTTACTTCACTTGGTCTTGGAGAGATGGGGTATGGATTACCAGGGGCGATTGGTGCTGCTAAAGCCTTTCCCGGCAGACAAGTAATCTGTCTTAACTGTGATGGTGGAATGATGATGAACTTGCAAGAACTGCAAACTATCGTTCATCATAAACTTCCCATCAAGATTATCATATTCAATAATGATGGATACTTGATGATTAAGCATACTCAAAATCTGCTCTTCAAAGGATACCGAACTGCGGTAGATAAAAAAACTGGGGTGAGTCTGCCCAACTATCAAAAAATTGGACAGGCGTTTGAAATCAGAAGCAATCAGCTAAAAAGCTGGTCCGACTTTGACTGCGCTATTACCCACTGGTTGTACTACAAAATGCCAGCCATACTTGAAGTATTCATGGATCCAGAACAAGAATTTTTACCCAAGGTCAAAGGATTAGCAAACGAAGATGGAACAATTACCGCAGCACCACTTGAAGAAATGTATCCTCTTCTATCCTATGAAGAAATGGAAGGCGTCATGATTTCGGGAATGAGTGAACGCTCGAAAAAGATTTTAAGACTATGCAAGCTACATGAATAAAGTAAAAGCAGCAATCATAGGGACAGGAAACATTGGAACAGATCTTATGGTCAAGACGCTGAAATCCAATGTGCTTGAGTTAACTGCGTTTATTGGGCGCAGGGCAAATTCTATTGGAATTCAAAAAGCAATTGAAATGGGGGTCAATACTTCAATTGAAGGTATTGATTATTTCAAAATAAATCCTAAACTCGATGTCGTATTCGATTGCACCGACGCATTTACTGCTAATCAAAATTGGTCAATTTTTCAGGATTTGGGGTTGCATGTTATTGATATGACACCATCCAAAATCGGTGAAATGTGTGTTCCAGTTATAAATCGAGATGTTATTCTCACTTACAAAAATGTAAATATGGTGACTTGTGGTGGACAAGCATCTATACCAATACTTAATTTAATATCAAATTGTTGTAATGAGATTGAATACATAGAAATCGTATCTCAAATCGCATCTAAAAGTGCCGGATTAGCAACTCGTGTTAATATCGACCAATATATCCATACCACCGAGGATGCCATTAGCAAATTTACTAATTGTAAATCATGTAAAGTAATTCTAAATCTAAACCCCGCCGAGCCATGTGTGGATATGCAAACTACAATATTTGTCAAATCTGGAGAGGTCAATTTTGATACTCTTCAAGAGAATTTGAATGAACGTATTAAGTTAGTTCGTAAGTATGTTCCTAACTATGAATTAGTTATGATGCCAATTATAAACGAAGACGGCATTCTTATATTAAGCATACGGGTTAAAGGTGCTGGTGATTTTCTGCCTAGTTATGCAGGAAACTTGGATATTATCAATTGCGCTGCCATAAACGTAGCAGAAAGGTTGATAGCATGAGAACTATAATAATTAGTGACCCTTCCCTTAGAGACGGAAACCACTGTGTAAAGCATAAAATTGACCTTGCAAGTGTCGCTCGCTATTGCAAATTCGCTGAAAGTGCCAAAATTCCTATTGTAGAAGTGGGTCATGGCAATGGAATTGGTGCATCTTCTCTGTTAATTGGGCAAATGCCCCATACCGACGCTCAAATGCTCTCTATAGCACGGGAAAACCTCAAAGAAACGAAACTGGGGGTTCATGTTATTCCCGGTATGGCAACTATAAAAAAGGATATTCAACCCGCCATTGATGTTGGAGTTGATGTTTTCCGAATTGCGAGTCATGTTACCGAGGCAAACATTACTCAAAAGCATATTGAGTATGTTCGTAACAAGGGCAAGACAGTCTATGGTGTACTTATGATGTCTGCACTTGTCGATACCAAAACTTTAGTGTCAGAGGCAAAAAAGATGGAGTCGTATGGTGCCGAGACATTTCTAATCATGGATTCCACTGGCACATATCTTCCGAGAGATGTTGAGGGAAGAATTAAGGCACTGAAAGACAATCTATCAATAAGAATTGGGTTTCATGGTCATAACAACTTAGGACTTGCAATTGCAAATTCACTTGTTGCAGTTCAATGTGGAGCAGATGTAATAGATGCTTGCATTCGTGGGTTTGGAGCAGGGGCAGGAAATACTCAACTTGAGGCTCTCATCCCTGTAATGGAACAATATGGATACAACACAAACATTTCGTTTCAAAAAGTAATTATCGAAGCAGATGCCGTAATGGAATATATGGTTAAAACAGTTCCCGTGACTGCGCCTATAAACATACTAACCGGATTGACGAAACTGTTCTCTGGGTTTGAGAAACCAATTGTTAAGGCATCAAAACTATATGGAGTGGAATATTCTTCGCTTATTTTTGAACTTGGCAATCGTAAATTGGTAGCTGGGCAAGAAGATCTGATTCTGGAAATTGCTCAAAACCTTAAAAAGACTCAAATAACTGATAAGTCTGATAATGGATGGGAAAGAATTTCTTGTCCATAATTTAAACACATGAAAATAATAGTTACAGGAGCAAATGGATTCATCGGACGAAACATCGTCAAAAAATGTATTGACCTTGGACATATAGTTCATGGAATTTCCCTTCATACAAACAATCTGATTGATTTACTACCAAATATGACATTCACTGCTTGTGATATGAGCGATATTAAAAGCATGAAAAATCAAATCGTAGAGTTTGCCCCAGATGTTATAATTCACTGTGCTTGGTGGGGTGGTAATAAATTTGCAGACACCAATCATCAAGATCAATTTCATAAAAACATTCCGCCGTTGGTTCAACTCATGGATATCGTTTGTGACAGCGGAGCATCGAAATTTGTCGGACTTGGATCTGCGGCAGAATATGGTAGAAATGAATGTAGCATTAAAGAATTTGCGGCATGTAATCCAGACAATTTGTATGGTGCTACTAAAAACATGGCTAAGATATACACAGAACAAATTTGCAAACAGAAATATATCAACTGGTTATGGGTTCGTCCATTCTATACCTATGGACCATATGATATTAAAACAAGACTCATTCCGAAAACCATTATAGCATGTTTAAAAAATGAGAAAATAGTATTGAATGACTGCGAGGTTCATATTGATTATTTTTACATTGATGATTTTGTCAACTCACTCTATGATTTAATAGTTTACGGGCACGAAGGAATAATCAACATTTGTTCGGGATACCCAACCAGTGTCAAACATGTCATCAATCAAATTAAGAACTTAACTAATAGTTCATCCGAAATTATTTTCGACCCAACATTGAATAGGAAAGATTCTCCGAAATGGTTGGTAGGAAACAATTATAAGTTGTGTTTACGATTAAATCCTATATTAAGACCCGTAGTATTAAGTGATGGATTACTTAGAACTATAAACTTTTACAAAAACACAATGGTTTAAACATATGGAAAAAATAACCTTTTGTATAAACACTTCCATTAATGAACGTAGCCACATCGAGTTGCTATTTCGTTCCCTGAATAAAAATCTCGCTCATAAAGACCACGACATAATAGTTTACATTGAAAACGATAATCAAAGAACTACTGAATTTTTGTTGACGCAGAAGGAACACTTTCCAAACCTAAAAATAGTAAAAAATCCACTTCCAGTTCCACTGGACTATTCCAGAAATATCAATCTGATGTTTGAGATGGCTAAAACCGATATCGTGTCCTATTTGCAATCAGATATGGTTATATGTAGAGGTTATGATGAAGAAGTAGTCAAACAATTAACTCCTGATACGATTATATCATCAACCCGTATAGAACCTCCTCTACATCCGCCATCATCCGAAAAAATAACATATGATTTTGGTGTAGATCCCAAGACCTTTAATTTAGACGAATTTTCAATATTTGCAGATTCTCAGAAGCGTCTTACAACCACCGCATATTTCTTTGCTCCATTCACATTGTATAAAAAAAACTGGGTTGATATCGGAGGTCATGATATTTTATTCCGGCGATCAAGAGTAGATTCAGATATAGCATATAGATTTGCTATGCAAGGATTAAAACTCAAACAAGCATGGAATGTTTTAGTATATCATTTTACATGCACATCATCTCGTGGACCAGAATGGTGGACGGAAAAATCCAAACCCCGAATACAAATTCAAAATCAAGCGGACGTGATTGAGATGGGAAGATTTCTGCGTAAATGGCCACAGTTTAAACATCCAACGACGTTTGATCCATTAACTGAATATAAGTACCATGTAAGTGCAAATTTTAGAAATGTAACTCCGCATAATGCACAGTCAATTCTCCAAAACTACTATCGATTCAACCATATTTATATTGATAACGAACTTGTCCGTGAAAGTCTCAGGTCCGAGTATGATAATTTTCACACATATGCCAACATACTTCTCAATTTCACACCGGAGCAGTGGAAACAGTATAAAAAATATTTAAGAACATGGGAGTTTGATGATATTTTTGTGTCCACACCAATTATAAATGATGATGTTATTATAGATGTTGACCCACAAACCATGGATGTATTTACTAATCCAATTGTAGTTCAAATCAATGATATCGTCCATCAATCTGATATAGGACAATATGAGTGTGGAACCGGCGTTTTAACTATTAACCGCGTAGTTAATCGCATCACGGAAAATATTACGGTAAAAAATCCATCAACCGACGACATACAATTCCTTTTATTATAATATGCAAAACATACCCGACCAATTACTATTCATAAACAATGACTTGTGGTGGCACAAATACAATATTGGAGAATATGAATATCAGCTAAAAGTCAATAGCGATTTCATGAAGAAAGTCCTCCCACATCTAAAAGGAAACGACGTAACAATTCAAGCAGGAGGAAGTTGTGGATGGTTGGTACGTCAAATTCAATCCCATTTCAAACATACCTATACCTTTGAACCAGATTATTTAAGTTTTCTATGTTTATGTCTAAACCTTCCCTACCTGAATGTATCAAAATTCAATGCCTGTGTTGGAAATGAACGAAAATTAGTTAGTATGTCCAACCATTACGACAACCTATCAAGTTCAGGATACATAAATGGAAAAGGCAAAATTCCAACCTTATTGATTGATGACTTAAACGTAGATGCATGTGATTTTATACAATTAGATTTGGAGGGGTTTGAATATAATGGATTAATGGGAGCAAAAAAGACAATTGAAAAGTTTCACCCACTCATTTGTGTTGAATGCTGTTGGCAACATCGGTTTAACTCAAGTCCTGAACAAATAGAAAACTTGTTGATAAAAGAATTGGGATATACAATGGTGGAAAATCTAAACGCTGACCGAATGTATAAATACTTATAAACAATGATACTTTTAGGTTCATGCTTTATTGCTACGTTGCTTCTGATTTGGTTCAGAACTGATGCATGGTTAGAATATACCAAACTACTTCACTTGAACTTCCTCTCCTTTTACCGAGATTTTGAGGCAAAACAGGCACAGGATGTTACACTGACCTACATGCTTTATCTAAGGATGCACCACAACTGCTTCTTTGTCCGGCTAATCACTTGTCCTATCTGCCTCGGAGTGTGGTTTGCCATTTGTTGCGGAATCTGCACGTCACTAATCTCCATCCCCATATTCATCATCGGAGGATTGCTTCTATTTACGGGGATAGACCGACTCTTGGGATAATATGAACATTCAAAACATCACCGAGTTTGCCACCTTTATAAGTGCCAATAACCTCGTTGGTAATGACTCTTCCTTGGTTCAGATTATTCAATGTCTGAATACTTACAAGGCAGCGTGTGCGTGCTGGAAAAAAGAAGACAAGATGATGATGTATGATACCTGCAACCGAGTGTATCACCATGCAGTCAAGCACGTCGTTCCGAGGTTGAAGGCACAGTTTCTAGCAGCAACCCCGGAACGACAGATTTCTTTCTACGACGACCATCACCAACTCATAGGGATAATATCCCGGTAATCGCCTTGTCAAGACGGAAATACTTAGTTCGGTTCAATGCCTCAAGAACGACGCCTTGGAGATAATCATCTTCTATGGCTTCATCGACGGTCAACTTTCGTTTGTTTTCCCATTCTACATTTTGGTCGGCAACTTCGATGACCAACGGATCCTGCAACCTCTCTTCATCGTTTGGAGCGACATCAAATACCTTATAGCCATGACCATCACGAACTTCCTTGATACTCCACCGTTTCAGATGAATCAGTTCCCCCGCCCACTTCTCGTGTATCCAATCTGCTTCGTTACGAAATCGAACATCACTAATAAAAAAGATATGTTTATCATCCACTTCTTTATTACATGTTATACCATTCCGAATCTGTTCATCAATCTTGTCAATCCAATGCTTGCCTTGCGTCTGAGTGCGCTTGCCGCAGCCGTGGGCAACTAAGAATGGGCGAATGAGTGCTTTTTCTTCATCGTTTGATGTCCATACCCTAATACCATATTTTTCATTCAACCAACCCTCTAAATCTCGCTTAAGAGCATCTGCAAAGGACATTTTTTGAGAAGTGTAACCATTTTTTTCAAGAATTATCCTGGCAATCCCTACGAATGTGTCTTTCCCTGATCTCGCAAACCCACCGACTCCTATTATTTTCGTTGTCATTTACAAACCATCTCCTTATTTTGTAGAGGAATCGCCAAACCGAGGTTGCTTTTTTCAGCTCCCGAACTTCCATTGCATACGACTGCCGTTGGTGTGATACTAGCACGAGCGTATCATCATCGCCCAACTCACTTGCGGTTAGGCGTGGCAGTTCTGATAGTTTTATGTTTGGCATATTACCCCAAGTTGTCAATAAATTTCTTGAACGGAGCGTTCCATTGCTCTGGACCATAGAACTGATACTTACGCAATAATTCGAGGTCTTTCATCAGTTCTTGAAGTGCAAGTGACACGTCAATCCGTTTGACGTAGGTTTGTCTATCTGCTTCGGTCTGGTTCTTGAGTTTAAGATACTCTTCTTCGGTCAATATGACTTGCATGTGCTTCCTTAAGTGCTGCCCTTGCGTTTACCATAGCAACCATTCTAACGGCTTTGGCATCGGCAAGCATTCTTTCAAATTGTTTTGGAGTAAGTCCCGAACTTGGGATTGATGGCGCAGGGCAGTCTAATGCCTGCATTTGTTGTAGAGTCATATCAATATGGTTCCACAATCCATCCATTACTTTCACATGCTTTTCTCAATGCTTCCTTTGCATTACGAAGAGCAGTCTCTTTGGTGACTCCTAAACGAAGGAGGATTTCATCTTCCGTTACCCGAAGTCTTCGGCGCAATAGTTCTATTCTCAATTCTTCGTCTATAGCTGGATTACTCATCTTTTTTCTCCTCAAACAGTTCTTCCACTTCTTTATCATCAAGACCGAATGCTTTACAAATTGCAACTAACTCTCCCCGTCCATTTTCATCACGAAGAAGTAAATTCACATAATCATTCGCCTGATACTTGGAGATTTGGAATCGTTTGGAAACATATCCAAGTAGAACCTTGTTGTGCTTCATCACCCGGGATTTAACCCATGGATAGAAGCGATTACTCTTGGGCACAAGGGCAATCAAAAGTTGATAAAACTGCGGTGAGGGAATCTTGTCAAAGATTTGATACAATTGGGCGATGTCTTCCACCAGACTATCATCCATTGCCAAGGCACGGAGAATCATAAAGTGATTGAAGGTCTTCTGGTCGAAATCAGGCAGATTGACGTAATAATTCGGATCTTGGACTTGCCGAATATGCTTTACATGGTCAAAAAGAGAACGCTTCTTCGGACCCTCATTGGGTTCGGCGGATGAAGTTTTCTTTCTTGAACTCTTTTTTATTGGAATGGAACTCATTGCGTAATTTCTTGGCATCAGACATCAAGATATCTTGATTATCCCGTAGGGTTTGCATACCCATACCAAAGTCATTTAGATTTTTTGTAAAAGCGTCAACTCTTTTATTTAAATAGTAAAACAGAACTCCAAGTCCCACTATAAGAAAGTATGTAACGATTAAAAATACAATCATTGGTAATCCGATGGATTGGTGGACTGAGTTTTTACTGGACGGACATCTTTGTGTTTATTCTTCTTCCAAGGCTGGTTATCCTTGGTGAAGACCCTGCCTTTCACTTTTGGGAAGTATGACTGATTTTTCTTATAAGTTTTACCCATATACAATCTTTAGTTCTGCTGACCTTTCATTTGCGTGATAATACCACATATCAAGTCATTGTTCAAGTTATTTTAATACTATTTATGATATGATTATAACAATGGAAAAATCTATTCAATACTTGAAGGAAATCCTTTTAATATGCTCTCTAAAAACATAATAAATACTGATAAAAAATCGAATATTATCGGAAACGTATTTCATATATTTTATCCTGATCTCAATACTTCCATCCTTTTTGACAAGGAACTCACCATTCCGATTATATGGGGTTCAAAAAATGTAGTCATGACGTGGGTAAAGAAGCTGGATGAACTAATGAACACCAAACCAACTACGAAGGTACAAATCTATTCCTACATCCTGAGTCCTGACGGATACCGCCGCATTGACACTTACAACGGTCCTATAGAAACCATCGGAAAATACATCAAAAGATATTAAGCAAGCAAGACATCAAATGATACGATGTCAAACATATTAGAGTCATAATCGCTCATGTCAAATTCAAGTTCCACTATCTCTCGATCTATGCTGACATGAATCAATCGGTTGGTCTTGAAATTGAAAATGCCGTATATTCGGTATCGCTTGGGTTTGAGTTTGCCTAGCTGAATATTTTTGATATTTTTACTCATAGACAACTCCGAATATACGGCATCTAGTTGTTAGTCAATATGGGACTGAGGGTGCCCGAGCGGAGATACATTAATTTTGAGACCTGATGGGTCAGAAATAATGCGAGGTTCGATTATGGATACCACATTTACCATCTTGTAGGCATTGTCAACGAGGTTAATCTTATTTTGCCTTGCCTTGTTGAGAATAATCTGAGTGACGGGGACCATAGAAAACACTTTTGGAGGGCGACCCGTTCCGCCGGGGAGACATCCAATTTCAACAATCAATCCATCGTTAATTGCATTCGTCAAACGAACTCGTAACGTGATGTTGATAAAAGTGGGGTTGAGAAGATGTAATTCTTCGATTGTAAAATATGACGTGGTTGGCCATACTATAGATTGATCGGTTTTATTCTTACGTGTGTTTTGTTTCATAAATTAACTAATATATTGTTGATACACCTTATGGTGAATAAGGCATCATACCCCAGAATGTATAAAATGTCAAGACCTTTTTTCATTTGCCCTTGATAAAAATAATTCGTTCATCGTGCGAGCTAAATCTACGATTGAATTAACGTCTAAAAATTTTGCATTCTTTCCATACATTTTACGGAAATTCTTGCGAAGCGGACTTTTTTCAATTTCTACCAATCTTTCTTTTTCTTCCGCCAGTTCTTTGGGAGTCATTTCTTCAATTTTCTTCCGTTTTACACCACATCGGTCCTCTTCAATGAAATAACTCAACACTTCCACGCCATGGCGACGAATCTTATCCACCTGTGCTTTGGTATGGGTTGCCCCTACATCGTCCGTATAGTACAACGTCATGCCTGTGGCGGGCACTTTAAGATAGTAGCACGGCTCGCCATCCGAAAGGTTGAGAAAATATCGTTCCTCTTCATCAGGAGTAATACCATCAAACAGATTCATGATTGCGCTGAACGCCAGACCCTCGGGCGTCAAACCATTAGGACTTAAATAGGGAAACAGCGAGCGAACTTTCGTGAATTTATCATGTTTTGAGTCATAAGCGAGAATGATGTATGGAAGTACCGTATCCGCCGATACTTGGGTTGAACGAAAAGATACAGTAACGTGAACATTATCAATCATTGATGCTGCTTTGCAGATAGCAACGACGGCAGTCATGGTTCGCAACCACTTATTCCCATTCATTGACCCGCTGGCATCAACCGTGATATGCAACGTCGCATCGTGATGTTCGTCAACCTTGAGTTTATAGAATAAATCCTCGGCATCAAATGCTGCTTCATGAATCTGTCGCTTGTTTATCTTGCCCCACTTCTTGCGAACGATCTTAATTGGATTGACTTCAGAACGGATTTGCAGTTTGCGCCCCAACTTCGTGCCGAGCAGAATACCCTTCTTGACTGCATCAGCAACGTCTTTAGGAGGTTCTGGGGTTTCTTTGCCCAACTTCATTACGCCCGATAGCGGAAACACGTCTTCGCCCGAAAGAATGAGTTCTTTAGTCATCTTTTGGACAACGATGCAATCCACTTTAAGATTCTTATCGTCGCCCGCTTGCAATTTAGGCATTTCCACTTGCACCAAAATAATACTGTGCTTTTCCACCAATTCAAGTAGTGCCTTCTGCTGCTCCGTCACTTTTTCTTTGGGCAGCTCACCAGCCATAAATTTGCGCTGAGATTCAACGATATTTTTGATTTGCTTCTGAAGCTCTTTCCCAATATCACCACTCATACTGATACGATTGACCGCATCATGGTTCTCTTTTAAATTTTCGGGGGTTGGATCACGCTCATTCAGAATATCTGAAATCTCATTGACCATTTTCTTGCCGACATCAACCTCTTCGGAATCTTTACCTGCGTCCTTACCCTTCCCCGGTCCACCATCACCTTCACTTGGTTGAGGGTCGTCATAACTATTCGTGGTCTGTTGGTTTTCACCAAAATCAAAATACTCACTTGGGTCGGCAAGTTTCTGTTTGCTCTGACTCTTTGTTGGTTGACCTTGTTGTAGTGGAAGTGGTTTGTCTAGGCAATCCAAGACGATTTCCACAACTTTGAATGCGGTCTTTACTCGGTCCTTGGTTCTTTCTAATCGGTCAATATGGGAAATGTCAATGGCCCGGGCAATATCATCCAACCGTGGTAGTGCCATGAGGTCAGTATTCAGATTGGTGAAGTTGGTAATACGAAAATTGTAGGAATCCAGACTAGGATACCTATGGACATCACTCAAAAGTAATTCGTCCACTCCAGCACAGTTCCAAAATTTCTCATAGAGAGCAACATAATAACCCCGATATCCCGGTGCCTCATTAAAGACGTAGTTATCAATGAATCGGTCTTCAATGACATTCCACATATTGTGAATAAACTTCTCCAACGATGCCCGTCTAATATTCTTATTGTCGGAGAGTTTGAGGATCTTAGACGGGATATTTGCCCATGCGCTTTTAACTACACTAAAATCTGTCTTAAGTGTATGGGCACCTTCATGGAGTGCTTGTCCAACAGCAACGTCAAAATCTTGCATGGTGTTGATTTGGGCAGAGAGGTAAATGACCTTGCCGCCAAAATTCACATTGGCATCGGCATCATTGAAATAGACAGGGATGTTCTTGCGAGTCAGAATGCGGACGAAGTTAGAAACCGCTTTGCGAATAGAAGACAGGCGAACCATGTCAATATTGAACACAAGGGTTTCGTTCGAGGAATTCCCTTGGTCTAGGAAATTGACATACTTATCAGAATCCAGCCAGAAGTCAACTTCGGCGGGAGATATGATTTTACCTCGGTTCATTAAAAGTCTTCAACTCGCTTACCGGCGAGGGGGTCATTGATGGGACTCTTGACATCCTTTGGGAAATACTTCTGGAGGATGGACTTTACAAAGGCACGTTCACTGTCCGCACCACCATCATCGGGATATTCGGGATAGATTGCTGCCTCGGCAATTTCTTCAAGGGCAAATCCATCCATGACAAGTTCCGCCATTTCAACCATGTTGGCGGGAGAGATGAAAGTTGTAATGGGAGCATCTTCAATCTTGCATTGGGCAATCAAGTCATCCGAAATCTTGGTGATGACCTTCATCAACTTTTCTTCCTCGTCAGTTCGCCCATGGAACAGGATGCCGAACAGCTTTTGGAGTTCCCTACCCGTCAGCGGGGTCATTTCCAACTTGATGGGGAATCGGCGAGACAACGCTTTATCAAGCACTTTTGTCGCAGTATATTCATTTCCTATGTTTGCTGTAGCAATAAAACAAACACTCTCATCCACTCTCACAACGGGAGAATTTTCGTGCTCGTCGAGACGTAAACAACGCTGCGTAGGATCTAAAACAGGAAACAAAATATTCCAAAAATCATGCCCACCACGAGTCAACTCATCTAACAAAATAACAGCGTTTTTTGTTTGAATTGCTTCTACGAACGGTGATTTATGAAACAATGTTCCAGTGTCTTTTTTATAGGTTGTGTTTCCAATCAGTGTTGCCCGAGCATCTTGACCCCCACCACAGTTAAAAACGTGAAATGGATGGGTGTATTCTTTGTATTTTACTTTATAATTCATTTTTGTATTATTTTGATAAATGCATATTCACCACGCAATGCTCGTTTCCAGTTAATTCGTTGTGCCCCAGACCCTCGCACTCGTCCTATTGGAATTCCTCTATTATATTCTCGGATAAACTTTACAAAATTCGCACGACTATCAAATGTTTTTCGAACTTCCCAATTAACTTCAATTCGTATTGTATCCCATCGTTTCAACTGAGATACTCTCATTTTTTCTCTTGTCTTTGTGGATGGAATAAGACCGCAGTGAGACTTCGATATGCGGTCTTTCGTCTCGGTGGACAACCGTTTTCCTAGATGTGTTTCACTTATCATTTTTTTGAACTCCGATGTTCGTCGCTTACCATACATCGGATTATTTTCTCCTCGATTGTTAAATGATACCTTAGCGTGAACACCGGGGCGTTTCATCGCTGCTGTCACGGTCTCACTAAGCTTATTTCTATAGGATGGGTCATCATATCGCCGGTGTTTGTTGGGAGACGTTTCCCGAACCAAATTATAACATTGTTTATCTTTAATTGCATTTAACCGATCAATCCATTCAAGTTCTTTTGCCTGAAGTTCGACCTCATCGGCACATGTCTCCAATATCTCTTTTTTGAAGTTTTTTCTCCCATATTTTTGGATTGCTCGTCTTAATGCTGACCCAGATCCAAGATACCCAATGGTATATTTTTTCTGTTTTCCAATGTAAAACTTTCCGTTTATCAAATTAGTTGTTCTATAAATTATCATCATAATATTCCCTTCTGTGACAGTAATAAATATATTCCACCCCTAGAGTTCTTCAATTTTTTGGATTTTTATATTTGGAGAATTTTTGAGAATATTTAACCGATCCTCAGTAACTATTTGTTCATGTTCAACTGAAAAGGATTTGGCCACACACCGAGCTGCCATGGTTTTTGCACAGCCGGAAGGACCGATTATCATGACGTTTTTTGCACGTAACACCGCTCGCACGAGATACTTCCACTTCAAGTCGCTGATAATCAACTCACTGGGCTTAAGCGTAGCGCAATTACGCAAGAGGTCGTCTATTTCTGCATCATTCATTCTCACAGTATGGCACACCCCACGCCAGAAGTCAACAAAAAAGGCGCATCCCGAAGGATGCGCCTTTGTAATCGGAAAGTTTACGACTGTTTAACTGTCAACTTGGTGTCTGGCTTGCGTTTGCGAAGTTTAACTGGTTCACTAACTTTGTGGTCAATTTGCTTCTTTTGGTCTTTCAAATCTCTCATTGGTTGATTTGGCAAATCATCTTCCTTCTTCACTTGTTCTTCAGTGTAATTTTTGTCTTTGTTCTTCGTCTTGCTTGGAGGTTCGGTTGTCAGCGGTAAAGTCTTGGGTTTGTCCTTCTGAGGCAATCCCTTGTCAGGTGCGGGTATTTGGTCTTCACGATTGCGATATGATTTGTCGTAAGCCTTGTCAACAGCGGTTGGTTGCTTTTCCAAATTCTTCAAGTTGGTCTTGACAAACTGTTTAACTTGTTCCCAACTCTGCCCCGTGACCACAATGCGGTCCTCGTTGCGAGTCATCATTTCAATCACAAAAGAATCTTCCCATCGGGGAGAAATACGAATATACTTCAAATCTCGGGCGTTAATCATCAAATCATCATGGTCATCCCATTGAACCAAGGAGTCCTTGTCAATTTCAGCAACGATTTTAATCAGTTCTTCGAGGAGTTGGTTCTTGCTGCCGCCATCTTTGGAGTTAGCATCTGAACCAAACTTCTTGTTCTTTCTGTCGGCATCAACGCCGTTCCCATTCATCTCAGGAACACGGGGGGGTGACTTGGTTCCAGTTGCGCTGGTCTTCTCCACTTCTTCAGTGAGGACTCTTCGAATGAGTTGTCTAAATGTCTCTGGTTTCATATGTCTAATTATAAATATGGTTTCAGGCCAAGAAAAGTGATATTATAATAGGAACTTGGATGCCTGTGCTTTCATGCAAACTTCGTCGTGGCAAAATAAACCAGTTCTTTGCCACAATTTGGACATTTCTGCCCCGTCACGCTTATACCGTCCACGATGTATTATACCTTACAATCGTTCTACACATATCCAAAAAATATTTCTCATCAAAATCTTGTTTCATAAAATTGACATCTTTATGTACCCATTGAACATTCCCTGGAATATATCCCTTTTCAGAATCAATACGATCTAATGACGCAGTTTGAAGATTAGTTTTACTTCCTATATCTAATATGATATCCTTTCCAGAAAGAGCACATTTTCCCTTCTGTTGTTCGAACAATTCCCAAACATATTTTTTCGTTATCGTAAATTCAAGATTTCTTCGTTTTGCACGTCTATTGTTTTTTGCATTTCGTTCAATTTTATTCCACGTTGATCCAGATATACCGCCATATCCACTCCATCGCTGATGTTTTTCTTTTACCTTATCGTGAATCAAACATCCACAAGATTTTATATTTCCACTTTTAAGATAGATTCCAGATACTTCATATTCCTTCCCACAATCACATAAACATCTAAAAAAACTCGATCTAGTTCCATGATGAGATGGGTTATCTTTAATTCCTGTAAATTCTATAACAGTTAATTTACCGAATTTTTTTCCAACCAAATCATATTTTGGTTTATGTTTAAGCTTAGACCCATCTATATTTTTAGTTCTACCACAACATAAATTTCTCTTATTGTGATAATTTCTCCAACATAAATAACATTGTTTCCTTCCGATGGGAAACTCATTAATAATTTTAGGAATAAAACACTTAGTACAAACTTGTGTGATCATATACTCTATAAGTATATTCCACAAAAACAAAACATATTTATTTTATTTACAAACACTATATCCACAAGAAAGACATGATTTACATCCATTTTGATATACTAATTTTGAGCTACATTGTGGGCAGCTTTCAGTTGATACCGTATTTTCTTTAACATACTTTTTAAGTATTCTAGCTATTACTTTAGAAAATACAGTCATATCTCCTGTAGTTTTTTGTAACTGATCACATATCATATAAACGGAAGCCCCATGTCTGAGCGCACATGAAGTCATCCGAGTTAAAGCATCAGCACTATCATCACTATGACCATTGGTTAATAAATATTCGGTGCCACTATCAGCAACAAATGTATATTTTTGTTTGGAAATCTTTACGATTTTTCCAGATTCAGATTCAATTTTGTCCCTAAAATTTATCCCAGTAAATACTTCATATAAATCATCCCCCAAAAATCCCAATGCGACATATATTTTTTCCTTCTTGTAATGTGCCGCATAAATTTCCCCCCTTAGTTCTTTTGGTCGTTTAACAGCAGTTGTCTTGACTATAGAATCATCTGATTTATTATCAGATACTAACACTCCACTACGACATCCATCACGATATATCGTTATTCCCTTACACCCACTTTTCCATGCTGTTTCATATATTACCGAAACATCTTCCTCGGTAGCAGAGCTGGGTAAATTAACAGTCGAACTAATAGAATGGTCAATGTGTTTTTGAATTACAGCTTGAAGATTCACTCTCTGTTTCCAATCAATCTCATTAGAACAACACTTATTCCACGGGGACTTTGTAATATCAGTTTCATCATTGATCTTCATCCACATTTCGAGAGGTTTATGATAAACCATAAAGTGTTGCCACGAATCTCCTTTACCATCTACAAAATCAACTTTAGAATTCTTATCTCCTGGATTTATTTTCTTCCGACGCATATATGAAAGTGCATAAACGGGCTCTCCACTACTACTTGTTTGTGCAAATATACTAGGAGTTCCGGTAGGAGCTAAAGTTAATAATCCAATATTTCTTCGACCATATTTAGATATTTTTTCATATAAATCTAAATTTTCATCTTTAATTTGAAGCAGGAATTCACTATTCTTTTCGAGATTCCAATCCCAAATAGGAAATGCCCCCAATTCTTTAGCCATATCGCAAGAAGATCCAAACGCAGCATGTTTGAATTTCATCATTACTATATCTACAAACTTTATGGACTCATCAGTATCAAACTTAATATTAAGTGCTGCAAGCATGTCGGCCAAAGCAGTAATTCCAAGTCCAGTGCGCCGACCATTTACTGCTTTAATTCTCACCCGTTTCCATAAATCTAATTCATTTTGCTTCAAAGATGTATCTTCAGGATCACTCTCAACCTTTTCGATTATACGATCAACTTTTTCAATTTCTAAATCAATTAAATCATCCATCAATCTCTGACCAATAGACACATATTCATTAAATAACTCAAAATTAAACGAAGATTTTTTAGTAAATGGATTATCTACAAATGATAGTAAATTAACGACCATTAAACGACAACTATCATCCGCACAAAGCGGAATTTCCCCACATGGATTTGTACAAATAGTGCCAAATCCTTCTTTTTCATAACAATCCACCGCATTATATTTAATCATGCGGTCCCAAAAAATTACACCTGGCTCAGCACTTTGCCAGGCCATATGAATAATTTTTTTCCATGCATTTTTCGCATTTACCATTTTTCTTATTGATGGATTCTTTGAGTCAATAGGAAATCGTTGTTCATAGTCAGTATTATTTTTTACTGCATCCAAAAATTCATTAGTCAATGCCACCGATACATTTGCTCCAGTCACCATTTTTCGGTTCAATTTCATCGAAACAAAATCTAATTTTTTTGGATTATAATAACAAGACAATGTTAAAATATCTCGTTCTCCACGAGATGAATTTCCTTTAATAAGTATTTGTTCTGGATTAGTCCACGAAACATCCGTAGATTCTGGTATAATAACACTTTCTGGATGGTGAATATTTAACATCTCCATCAAAGCCCCTCGGCGACCATTTTGACCAACTTCTCTAATTGTGTTGGAATATCTCTCAGCAAATGTTACAATTCCAGTAGAAGTTCTGGAGGAGTTTGTGGTAGAAGACCCTGCTGGACGTAAATTAGATAAATTAGTTCCAACCCCGCCACGTCTTTTTGATAATTGTGCAATATTTTCGTCCACTCTCAAAATTCCACCATAACTATCTTTTGGAGAATCGGTTACAAAGCAATTACTCAACGATAAAATTTGGATGTCATTTCCTATTCCAGTCATGGGAGAACTTTGGGGAATTAAATATTTGAATTTATCAAATAGTGAATATATCTTTTCCTCCGATAAAGGATGTTTGAATTTGTTTTTTTCTATTCTTGCAAATTCTTTTGCCATACGGCGATGCATCATTACAGGAGAATTTTCCAATAGATTTCCATCTAAATCTCTTAATGCATTAGCATCCAAAAATGTTTTGGCCGCCAGTTCATCTCCATCAAAATATTTGGTTGATATTTCGAATGCTTGTTCAAATGTAAACGTATCCTTAGTTATTATTGTATCCATATTTCTTCTTGAGATTGTATCTTGGTTTGGCAAAGTATAAGTAGATTATTCTAAAATGATAAAGAGGTCGAAAACTTTTTTTAGACAGTCTTAGTTGGAATTGGCGTCGTTGTCGTCGCCGTGGGTTTTCTTCCATGCCTTACCGAGAATGTCCTTGATGCTCTCTTGGGCAGTTTTGGCCTTGCTCAGAATCTCCAACCCCTCAACGGAGTCCTTGTCGTAGATGCAGATTTTTCCACATGACGTGTCAAATGCACAGACATAGGTCTGTCCATCGGGTCCAAAGCGGTTCTTCATGACATGAACCCGGCCCGACCCCGCCAACTTGTCTTCGGTCTTGCGGGACAAGGAGAGGATGAAATCTCCCGTCATGATTTTCTTATAGCTTTCGGCAACATTGCCTGCGCCAATGACTTCTTCTTCGTGTGCTCCACGGTTTGACTGTGAAGCAGTCCATCCGGGAACTTGGAGTTCGCCCAACATGCCACGCAACTCTTCATAGACACTTCCACCATCGCTGTAAGAGTTGGCATTTTTGTCAGCGACAAGCGGACGTAGTAAGTCTGCGTAGTCCACAATCACAAGGTCAATTTTGATGCCCGTGATTAGTTGGAATCGGTCAATGTGCATCTTGAGAGTTGATGCCGATGCCGTTTTGATGGGAAAGTATTTGATGAAGAGTTTGCCGGGAATAGTCGCAAGTGCATCTTTGATTTGCTGAACATTCTTACGAACTTCTTGGAAAGCGATGCCAGAGAAACATGCGTCATAACGGAGTCCGACATACTTTTCATTCAACTCCATTGTGAAATGCATCACGTTCTTGCCCTGTCGCATTGCCTCTGCTCCGATGCGAGATAAAAACCACGAATTATGAGACACTATGCCATTTGAATAATAACAGTGAACATCTTCCACCGAAATATCATATAAAATTTCCTCTTTCCATTTAGTGTATTTATTCTTTTTGCTATGTTTTTTAACTACGGATGTAGTTCCATTTTCGGTTTCTATGATATCATCTTTAGTAATATCTTTTACTTTTTTCCACTCACCATTCGCTTTTAATAAGTGATCTTCCGAAGTTTTTAACGTCGTATTATTCTTAAAATAGGTGGTAACTACTTTTTGTTTCTTAGTTCGAAATGCAGTTACAATATTCTTAAATCCATATGGAGTTTTAACCCCCAATGGGAACGGAACATTGAGATTAGCATCTTCTCGGTCTTCTATCTCTAATTTAGAGAAAAGATTGATCACTTTTATTTTTTCTGTAACAACACGTTTATAAATCATACTAAATACTTTCGTATTTTATCAACACATTCTTGTTTATTGGAATTCCATTCCGATTCCCACACTATTAGTAATTCATATCCTTTGGATTTTAGGCAAGATATTCTCACACCATCTTTCTTCCATATATCACTCGCAATCATAACAGATTTCCCATATGGATACAACTTTTTACATTCAGAAAATATTGATGGGTTGGCGTGCCAGAAATCTCCATAAAACTCAATAATTTTTTTTCCTTTAATTACATCCACAATATAAGGACCAACTGCAACATTTGCTTCCACCGAAGCATCAATATTTTCTTTAATGTGATTATAAAATTGTATTTCTGCTTTACTACGACCATTAAAATTTCCAAAATGCTTTGCCCAATTTCCTTTCCCTACTCTTTCTATCATTTTTTTAACTGACGACGAAATTCGTTCATTTTCTCCATCAGTATGAACGTGACCTTCAAATTTAGATGATCGAGAAGATAATTTTGCCTGTAACTTGCTAATTTCATTTATTGCCTCTTTTTTAGAATATCCCCGTTTAATCCAATACTTTGAATTGAAATGGGAACACTCTTGTAAATCATCTTTATCCAAGTGTTTTTGACAATTCTGTTTTTGTAATTCTGACACTTTTGTCTTTGCATCCAATTCAGACAATCCTTTATTTACCCAATATTTTATGGTCAAGCACGATGCACCATTCTTTTGTCTATCAGAATTTTCTTTTCTGAACGATTTGTCTTGATTTAATTTTTTAAGTGTATTAGATATTTTCTTCTTCAACTCATCAGAATGGACATACAACCGACAAGGACCGAATTTTTGCCTATACTGAACCGAATTACAGGAATGCTTAAATTTAAGATGTGTTACTAAATTCATCCCCTCAAATCCACAGAATTGGCATTTGAGATTATTCATAGTTGATTGTAATTTCCTCTTGTGGAGAAAAGGCATCAAAAATAATTTTGGATGAGATTGATAATATTTTACCATCAACACTTGACGATATCGCATTTTGTCTCAACAAAGAATATTCCTCTTCTACATCGAATGATTCGGGAACTTCTCGTGGTTCATATGTTAAATTTTCGGATTTACAATATTTAACATATCTTAAATCATCTTTTATTTCCATGTTCAAATTTATTACTTTTGTTTTCATACTAAATAAATATCATGCCAAACACAAAAGGTTCATTTTTTCTGTATATTTTCCTGTTCCAGCGGGAGCGACTTCATCTTTTCAATTTCAAAGAAAATATTATCAATTTGCCATCCAAATAATAACTTTCCATCAAAATCAAACTTATCAAATGGTTTAATCCATATGATATATTCTTTTCCCGAATTTCCGGTAACAGAAATTCCAGTTTCCATATATTTGATTTCAATTTCTGTGTTAGGACCAACACATTTTCCCGATCCAGCGGGAGCAACGACGAATCCAAGTTCGCCCTTACCGAGTCCGCCGTCCATGTGAGTGTCAATGATTTCCCAATTGGTTTTGATGACTTCACGTGCCATTTCCGACATGCGTTGGTCAATATCAATCAAATAGTCGTGCCCCAAATTACGTTCAAGTCCAGCACGGGATGCTTCGTTGATTACACTCCACACACTATCATAATCACCATGTTTCAAAAACTGACTGGCAAAAAGAATAGCATTCTTCAACTTCTGATTGCGACAAAATTCGAGAAACTGCTCCTTGATATACGCCGTGTCAGATGCCGACACTTGTTGATATGCTGCCTTGACT
>Ga0315284_10002918_pt1 | contig 24332 bp, 17 predicted proteins | sample YL17G09_16_MG_FD_203696 | JGI IMG/M metagenome (GOLD analysis project Ga0315284, IMG submission 203696) | Sediment microbial communities from Yellowstone Lake, YNP, Wyoming, USA - YL17G09_16 | ecosystem: Environmental > Aquatic > Freshwater > Lake > Sediment | place: USA: Wyoming | collected...
TGAGAACGGGAAGACCAACGGCGGTAACTCGTTAGGAACGATCTCTGCAGCAACGGCGGCCGCTAGTGAAAACGAGCACCACAGTAGAAACATGGCGAGGGAATGTGGAAACATGAGTCGAGACCGGTCGAAAGCAACCGACCTCAACGGTCGGGCAAGAATGTAATTTGCCGGCCAGTCGTGGTGGCCAAAAAAAGAAATTTAACCGAAAGTTAACCGAAATTCCACTGATTATCACCTCTCATTGAGCGACCGGTGCCTTGAGTGATTGCTATTTAAAACGGCGGCAAAGTTTATTGCACACCATTCCCGGTGGAGCCCGTTCCAGTTCGAGTGCTCATTTCTCCGGTCACCACCGAGGTCGACAGCATCAAGCAAGTTCGACGAAGGCCAGAGGACACGTTATTCCCGAGATCGCCGTCCGTTTTCAAAACAAAGCGATTTTCGAGAGCAAGGCTCAAACGCAAATAAACGTTCCACAGCCAATTTTTACGCTTCTGAAAAATGGGTATTACCTCTTGCCGGGCTCACCCGATCGACGGGGTCTTCTCCAAGCGAAAAAAACTCCTCGGTAACGGAGCGGAAAGAGTGCTCGATACGCCCGAGAAACGTGGCGACCGCATTCTTAATTCAGTTCATCGAAGTCGCGTCATGAAATGGCCTCGAGTTCGGCGTCTACCGCCACACCTAAAACGGGGTAGCTCTCACCAGCCAGGGCAATGGTTCGCCTGCTTTTGGCAACACAACGAGATGGACACCTGTGACGGCAGGATTTTGTGACACTTCGAGCAGCGTATCGGCATCCGGCTGATTGTCGAGATTAAGAACGGCGATGGCGTCACCACCGGGTTCGTTTTTCTCGCGTCCCAAGGCCATATGAGCAATGTTCACTCCTCGTTTTCCGCAGATGGTGCCAATAAATCCGATGACGCCCGGGCGGTCGATATGTCGGTACAGCATCAGCGGTCCATCGAGATAGGCGTCCAGATGGAATTGGTCAAGACGGACCAGACGCAGGAACTGTTTGCCAAAAATGGTCCCGGCTGCGGTTAGTTCGCCCGTATCTGTGACGATTGTTGCCGAGACGAGTGTTGAGAAATCACCGACCTCGTGTGACAGTTCTTCGCTGATTTCGATTCCTCGATCTCTGGCGAGCATGTCTGCATTGACGATATTGACGTTCTCGGCAAGCGCATTGGAAAGCAGTCCTGCCGCAAACGCACTCGAAATTAGGGAGGTCTTCTTGCTTGCGGCCTCACCCTTGAACTGCAATCGGACTTTACGGACTCCGGCCTTGTTGAGCTGGGCGAGCAGGAGTCCCAGCCGGCGACCCAGATCGAGATACGGATGCATGTCCGCCATTTCAGCCGCAGAAATGGGTGCCATGTTGATGGCATGACGAACTTCGTTACGCACCAAAAAACCAGTAATAATTTCGGCCGCCTCCACGGCGACTAATTCTTGTGCCTCATCTGTCGATGCGCCTAGGTGAGGTGTTGCCAGCACCTGTGGAAGTTGAGAGAGCGTCCAATCTTTGGGGGGCTCGTCAACGAAAACATCCAATGCGGCACCGGCGACATGACCGGATCGGATGGCCGCGATCAAGGCGACTTCGTCGATGAGGCCTCCGCGTGCGCCGTTGATTAGCCGCACGCCGCGTTTCATTCTGGAAATTCGCTCCGCATTAATCAGCCCCTCCGTTTCCGGTGTCATGGGGGTGTGGATGGTCAGGAAATCGCACTTTTCAACGAGATCATCGATGTCTCGATACAGTTCGATTCCCTCCGCACGTGCTCGTTCTTCGGAGAGGAATGGGTCGTATCCCAGTACCAGCATTTCGAACGCCTTGCAGCGGCGTGCCACCGTCAGCCCGATGCGACCTAGTCCAATAACGGCGATTGTTTTTCCTGCCAGTTGAGTTCCCGTGAAGCTTTTTCGATCCCATTTTCCGGCCTTCATTGATGCCGCAGCGGGTGCAATGTTGCGTGCCATGGCCAACAGGAGTGCCATGGCCTGTTCGGCCGTTGAGGTCGTGTTCCCTGCCGGGGTGTTCATGACCACGATTCCCTCTCGCGTCGCCGCCGCGAGGTCGATGTTGTCGACGCCGACACCGGCCCGCACGATGACTCTCAGTCGCGATTGGTCCTTCAAAATCTCGGAAGTCAATTGAGTGGCACTGCGAATAATGACTCCGTCCGATGTTTTCAGGTACTCTCGAACCTGCTCCGGGGTGTGTTTGCCACTTCGAACATCGACTTCGATGTTCGAAGTCTCTTGTAAAATTTTGAGGCCTGCAGGCGATAGATCGTCGGTGATCAGGATTCGATACATGATTGCCAAACGTCGTTAAGGGATAGGGCAAGTGAAATCTGAAAATCTGAAGCCGAGAGCATACGCGGCAGTGGCAATTCAGCCAAGAGCGATCAGGCATGCTCCTCTTCCGAGGTTGCTGTCTGCCGATATTTTCAACGGACCTTCCAACATCACGGAACCAGCCAGCTGCGGGGATTGTTTTCAAGATGCGTCACCAGCGGTGCTGAATTGGTATCAAAACTGATTTTATGTGACGTCATGTTCGAGGGGGACATTCATCTCACCGAGGAAACGAGACGGGAGGCTCACGCGACGCTTTCCCCATTTTTTACGAGTCAGGGCATGCGAGATAGTCAGATGATCGCGGGCGCGGGTGATACCGACATAAGCCAGACGGCGTTCCTCCTCGACAGCGGTGGCCGAACCATCGTCGATGGAACGCTGGTGCGGAAGCAATCCCTCCTCCCATCCAACAAGGTAGACATGATGGAATTCGAGTCCCTTGGCACTATGCAACGTCATCAGTTTAATCGCCGGCTTGTCGAATTCCTCGTCGTCCCCAAATTCACGGTCATTTCCGCTGAGCGTCGTTTCTTCCAGAAAATCGACGAGGTTTGGTCGTATCGCCCGTTGTTCATATTGACGCAGCGTCGAAATACATTCTTCAACAACTCCAGAACGAGCCAATTGTTCATGCACTTCCTTGTACTGCTTGGCAATCTCTGACTCGTAATTAATCGCTTCAATCAGGGTTTCAAACGTTGTAGCCAAGCCGACGCCTGTGATGCGGAAGCGTTCGCGATACTCGTCGAGAAACGTTTGAAATGCGAACACAGCATTCGCAGTTTTGGAGCTGATTTCTTTTTCGGCAGCGGCCTCGGACACGACATCCCAGAGCTTGCGGCCGGTTTTGACTGCGCGGTTGAGTAACTTTTCTACGGAGGCGTCGCCAATTCCTCGCGCTGGCACATTGATAATCCGCAGCAGTGAGACCTCATCCATTGGGTGTGCGATGACCTTCAGATAGGCCATCATGTCACGAACCTCGCGCCGGTCGAAAAAAGACTGTCCACCGCTCAGGACATAAGGGAGATGCACGCGACGAAGTTCAGACTCGAATTGCCGAGGCTGCTCGTTCGTGCGAAACAGGATGGCGACATTCTGTGGAGGAACCTTGAGTTCCTTCACGAGATAGTTGATTTCGCGAACAACGGACTCCGCTTCCAGTTGTTCGTCAGGAAAGGATTTGACCGCGATTTCGGCACCACTTTTGTGCGCAATCAACACCTTTTCGTGCCGCCCCAAATTGTGATGCACAAGCTGATTCGCGCACTGAATGATTTGTGTCGTACAGCGGTAATTGTCCTGCAATCGTACGACTGTCGCGCCCGGAAATTGCTGTTGGAATCCCAGGATATGCTTAACCTCGGCTCCTCGCCATCCGTAAATCGATTGATCGTCGTCACCTACCACGCAGAGGTTACGGTGCTCACGAACCAATGCCGCAACAATCTGAAACTGCATTTCGTTCGTGTCTTGGTATTCGTCAATCTGCACGTGATCAAATTTGTTCTGCTGTCTCGTCAGGACCTCCGGAAAGTGGTGAAAAAGCTGTGCCGTCAAAAGAAGTAGGTCATCAAAATCAACGGCACCGGCGGCTCGAAGTGACAATTGGTATCGGCGATAGGCCGAGGCGGCGAGATAGTCGCGGTCGTCGTGAATCACATCGGCGGCCTGTTCAGGTGGAACTCCGTTCATCTTCCAGCGTCCGATGCAAGATAACAGGTCTGCCGGTTTCAGTGTCGCATCGCCAACGCGGATATCGCGCAAGGCTTTTCGTGCGGCGGACTCCTGATCGCCCCGGTCATAGATCACGAACTGACGAGGGTAGCCAAGAGCTTCAATTTCTTCCCGGAGGATGCGGACGCACAATGAGTGAAACGTAGAAATGTGAGGCCGCGTCTTCAATCGCTTCAACAACAAACCGCTCATACGTCCTGTCATTTCACGAGCGGCTTTGTTTGTAAAAGTCACCGACAGGATTCGGCCAGAATCAATTCCGCTTCGGATCAACTCTGCCATTCGAAACGTGATCACCCGAGTCTTTCCGGTTCCCGCTCCGGCGAGAACTAGGAGCGGTCCAGAAAGCGTCGTTACCGCCTGATGTTGTGAGTCGTTCAAATCGGAGAGTGAACTCATTCCTATGTTTGAGGAACTCGTCGGGGAAGTCATTGACCGATTCGGTGAGCCGCGGAACGAGGACGCGGAATTTGAAAAAGCGGCATAGGACATGGGTGGATCGCCATTGTTCTGTTATAAAGTCGACCGGCGGACAGCATCGGACATCGATTGCTGACCGAAGAAATCGATCCGTCTCATCTTCAGCCATCAAACAGGAGATCGCCGGAATTCCGGAAACCGCGGTTCATATCGGACGCTGTTTCCGACCCAGATAGGCCTCACGAAATTGGGTCACCATCAATGTCATCGTTTGCCAGCGGTCATCCGGTGAGAGGGCCAAGCCCTTCATGATCACATCGGCAATTTTCGTATCGATATCGGGGGCATGAATCCGAACGTCATCGGGAGGCACGTTCAGGTGTTGAATGACCGTATCCAAGGACTCGATCGACAGCCAAGGGAGTCGCTTGGCGTACATTTGATAACAGGTCAGCGCATAGGAGTAGATGTCGATCCGTTGATCCGTCCGCTGTCGTTTGATCAATTCTGGAGCCATGTACTCGGCCGTTCCCGTGCGATTTCCTGGGGCTTGAAAATCGGGTGTGTTTGGAACCACGAGTCCAAAGTCGATTAGTTTGATAGACAGTTCTGCATTGAGAATCACGTTGCGTGGACAGATGTCTCGGTGAATCCAATTGTGCTTGTGAAAGTAAGCGATTGCTTCTCCAAGCTCGATCATCATCCGTAGTCGATTGCGTTTCATGGCCTCATTTTGCATATCGATCAAATAACTCAGACTCACGCCTTCAACAAACTCCATGACTAGATACTGCTCTTTGTTGCAGGTGATGCCATGCTCAAAGGTCTGTACGATATGCGGATGCTTGAGGGTCACGGAGACTTCCCCTTCGGAAGGCTTTTTCGACCGGAGACCGATGAATCTCGCTTCAAGGCGTTTCGTCTTTTCAATGTCGAGGACTTTGAGGGCCACGGTTTTTCCGGTAAATCCGTCAATGGCGCGCCAGACCTTCGACATGCTCCCTTGGCCGACACGGCTGACCAACTGAAAACGTTTGGTCACGTCGAGTTTCGCCAATCGTGGCTTGGAGTTGAACAACCTTTGCAATAATTTGAGCATGGGCAATTCGTGACGCCGGGGCGGTCAATGGGAAGCCGTTCGAGCGAGTTGGCGGATTTCTGTGTAGCGGTAGCGAAAGCCGATTCTGACAGAATTCCCGGAAATAAAATTACATTTCACAATAGTCGATCAGTCGTGAAATTTCGGTCCGCAACTCGGGTCTTGGGATGATGCGATCAACAAAACCGTGGTCCAGCAAAAACTCACTGGTCTGGAATCCTGGGGGAAGGTCAATCCTGCATGTGGCCATGACGACTCGGGGGCCTGCAAATCCGACCAAGGCTCTGGGTTCAGCGATGACGATGTCACCTAGGGAGGCGAAACTGGCGGCAACTCCCCCCATTGTAGGATTGGTGAGCACCGAAATGAATAAGCCACCCACCTCGTGATATCGAGCAAGCGCCGCCGAGACCTTGCCCATCTGCATCAGCGAAAGAATCCCTTCGTGCATCCGGGCGCCGCCTCCGGATCCGCTGAGGATGATCAGCGGCAATTTGAGTCTAGTTGCTTCTTCCACCGAACGGGTCAGTTTTTCACCAACGACCGATCCCATGCTGCCCATGATGAATGTGGAGTCGGTCAGAGCGAAGACTAGAGGTCGGCCTCGCATGTAGCCTCTTCCCGCAATACAGGCATCGTTCATCCCGCACTTCTTCTGTTCGGAAATCAGTCGATCTTTGTAAGGTTTCGAATCGACAAACTGGAGCGGGTCCTTGGGAGCAAGTTCGGCAAACCATTCCTCGAAACTGTCTTCGTCGAGAAGTTGACGGATTCGCTCGCGGCCAGGCACCGTGAAATGATGATCACATTCGGGGCAAAGAAAGAGATTCTTTTCGACCAGCTTACGAAAAATTGTACTCTTGCAGGAATCACAGAGAATCCACAGTCCTTCGGGGACACCTCGTTTCTTGCGTGGAGAGGAATCACCATTGCTGAGGTCATCCACAAGACGGTTAAATTTTGGTCGCCGATCGAGTGATTCGTCTTCAGGAGGTGTCACGCGACTCTGCCCTTTCGTCGGGATACTGGCGTTCATGGCGAGGATGCTCCATCCACAGTGTTTTTCGCCAATCTTTCGAGAATAGAAAGCGGCAAAGTATAGTCTGATTCGTCAAATATCGCACTGCCTGCAACAAATACTTGGCACCCCGCATCAGCGGCGACTCGGATGTTATCCTGTGAAATTCCCCCGTCGATTGACAACAACGTCGTTGGCCCAACGAGCGTCTTCAGTCGTCGTATCTTGTCGAGAACATGCGGTATAAACGTCTGTCCACCGAAGCCAGGTTCGACGCTCATTGTCAACACAATATCGCACTCACTAAGATACGGTTCGATAACCGCCGGGGGCGTCTTGGGATTGATTGCCAAACCGGCCAACCTGCCTGCTGATCGAATTTGTCGCAATAACGCTGTTGGCTCGGAAACGGCCTCAATATGAAAAGTGATCGCATCGCATCCAGCCCGGATGTAGTCATTCAAATACTTGCCCGGGTCCGAAATCATGAGGTGGGCATCAAAAAACGCCTTTGTTCTCGCCCGAACCGATTGGATAAGCATCGCTCCGTAGGATAGATTCGGAACGAAGTGTCCGTCCATCACGTCCCAATGCATCCAGAACGCCCCGGCGGATTCCAAGCGGCAAATCTCCTGTGACAAGTTGCCGAAATCACACTTCAGCATTGAAGGAGCAATGATCGGAGTACTTGCATGCCATTTCGACATATAGACTTTCGGAGTTTCGTCAGGAATTCGAAAATTAACATTCGTGGCGACAGGTGACGCCCATGATCACAAGCGGTGCAGTTGAGCCCGCGTCCATTGGATATCGATAAAAGAATCTGATGCCACAGGCCACACTCCGAATGAATGTTTCGCGGTCCCACAGATGTAGCCTGCTGCAAGACCAAGTCGGTTCAAATGGATGGTTTGGCAGAAAACAGTCCAAGTCGTCTGCAAGATCCCCTAGCGGATGTTAAGCGATTTCAGTGAATGATTCATTCGCTGAAATCGCAGACTAAAAGTTAGCAATTGACTCGAGCGAAAGCCGCATCGTCGTCAATCCGTGAGCAACGCTCCAAGTCCTCGAAGGGGGAATTCAGGAAATGAAAAAACGAGAAGGCGGATTCGGAGTTCTTTATTGCCGAAGATTGAAAAGCAATCCCTTTGACGTCGTGAGGCGTGTTGGTGACATGTCGTCGGGGTCGATTATCTTTAAGCCGATCCAAGCCACGATTGCGGCAGCAAATTTTTCCATCAAAGCAGATTTCACGGATCGGGCTGGTCCGTACGCCGAATGACTGAGCGGGCAAGGCCATTGGCGTTTCGGACCGATTCTCAAAGCCCCTTGTTGATAATCAGTTTCAGCAGATCGCCCACACGATTACTGTAGCCCCATTCATTGTCGTACCAACTGACCAGCTTAAAGAAGCGACTATTCAGTTCGATGCCCGATGTCTTATCGAAGATCGACGAGGACTTGCTATGAATAAAGTCGCTGCTGACGACCTGCTCATCAGTGAACTCGAGGACTCCCTTCAGGTAAGTCTCGCTGGCCCTCTTCATGGCGGCAACGATTTCCGGATAGTTGGTGTCCTTGCAGGTTCTCACGGTCAGGTCGACAACGGAAACGGTCGGAGTGGGAACGCGGAACGCCATTCCGGTCAACTTTCCCTTGACTTCCGGGCAGACCAATGAAACCGCAATCGCAGCTCCGGTCGATCCCGGGATGATGTTTTGAGCCGCAGCCCGGCCACCCTTCCAGTCTTTTTTGCTTGGGCCATCAACGGTTTTTTGCGTCGCTGTATAGGAGTGGACGGTGGTCATTAAACCCTCTTCAATACCAAATCCTTCCTTGATGAGGACATGAACGATTGGGGCAAGGCAGTTTGTTGTGCAGCTTGCATTTGAGATGATGTTGTGATTTGCCGGATCATACTTGTCGCAGTTCACTCCCATCACGATTGTGATGTCTTCACCCTTTGCCGGAGCCGAAATGATGACTTTTTTGGCTCCGGCCGTCAGGTGCCCTCGGGCCTTCTCGGCTTCTGTGAAAAGGCCGGTGGATTCGATGACAACATCGACACCGAATCGCTTCCAAGGCAACTCCGCAGGAGTCTTGGCACTGACAACGTGAATTTCACGACCGTTGACGACTAGGACATCGTCTTCCAACTTATCGGAACTTGATTTTTTGGAACTGACTTCGCCAGCGAAACGTCCTTGGGTCGTATCGTACTTCAGTAGGTAAGCCAAGTTGTCTGCCGGCACAACGTCACCGACAGCCACCACGTCGACTTCCGTACCGATTAACCCTTGTTCGAAAATTGCCCGATAGACCAAACGGCCGATACGTCCAAACCCATTAATCGCAATTTTTACCGCAGCCACAATGTTCGCTCCTTGACAGTGGACAGGTTCAACGAAATCTCACGAAAAGCGTTGAATTTTGAATGTTTTTGCCGTGATGGTTGATCCCCCACGCCATTCAACACACAACGCCGGATAGTGCCGCACATCACCATTCACAAGTCGCAACATTCAAACGACTTCAGCCGGTATCGTCCCCGATCATAGTCGTGGTCTCCGCATCCAACAAGGATCACCGAACGTTATGCAGAGGTTCTTCAAAATCAGCAACATCACGATCAATATTGGGGTGGTTTTGAGTCGATACTAACGGCTGGTTCGATCACAAACCCCTGTGCTGATTGAGCGAACCGCCGATTGTGCCGGTTTCTTGTGTGTGTGCTCCTCAGAAAGCGATTGGGTTGCCAATCGTGGTCCGCATGGATGCTGCCGACATTTTTGATGTCGCCAGCCGGCTTCCACCACCCGAAAATTTCAAATCATGCATTTAATTCAATCGGAATTGGATTTGATCGACAGGCTGACCGACTGTGCGCTGACGATTTGACAGAAGCACGGCAATCAGCCTGCTCCAAGGCGTTCATAAAAAAGTGATGGGTGAGATGACGATTCAGCAAAGTCAAGATCTGGAAGATCTCCAAGAGGGTGTGGCAGGCGAGTCGGATTTCGACCTTGCAGACAATCTGGAGGAATTAGTGGATGCCAGCGAGTCACTTCTGAAGCGGATCCAGCAAGATCAGCTCTCGGCTTATGCGTCTCCCGCATCACGAATTCACGTTCTGGCATTCTTAATTCGAAAACAGTTGTTTCCCTCAGCACAGAGTCGCTTCAGAATCGCGGCCTCCCCCCAAGTTTCCGGCCCGCCGTCGCCAGCGTTTCCAGAGTCGCAGTGTCTGTCTGCCGACTGCACCGATGGTGAGTTGGCAAGATTCACACCGGAAGTCGCAGAGAAGAAACAAATTGAAATCACCCCAAACAGTCATTGGCGTTCCGATGTTGACTCCGAATTTCATCTCCGGATTCAGCCTCAAAAGAGTCTTGATTTCCATGTGACAGAACCGGCGATGCGTTCTAAACGAGTTTTGATTGTGGATCAGTCGCCATTTTTTCGAATGCTGCTCTCTTTGGTGATTGATGCGGCTGGTTATGAATCGCAAGCGGCCTCAAATCTCGGTGAATTGATGTGTGATTCTGGCAAGAACGGGCATTACGCTGTTGTCTTGTGGGGCGGACTTCATGTGATGGACGAAATGGCCCCACTGCTGGAATGGATTCAGACCCGCAACGATCTCAATAGCGAAGAAACAAAAATCATTGGATTGGTGGACCGCTTGGAGGGGCAGGCAATCGGACCGGGGGACCCCATCCCTCTCGTTTCCAGAACGGATCTCACCGGACTGGTGACTCAGATCGCTAGGCATCTTGGTCCGGCATCCAAGCTCGTGCGGCAGGTCGCTTGACGTAAGTTTTTTAGGATTGCGAAACCGACCTGTGGACGCTTCGCGAAGTTTATGGCCAAAAAACTTTGCATCGATTGGTTCAGGTCGTGTTGAACGTGTCTTCAAACAGACACGATCTCAAACGTCACGAGCGGCCGTTCCAGAGGTCGTGTCGTTCACTGCGACTGGCTTTCGAGCGGGGCTACAGCGACACGCGACGTTGGGCGATCCTTGGAGAGTAAAGAACTATGGGCGTCCCCATTGGCTCGGACGCGTTGCAATCGGTAGTTTCCGTCGGTATCTGTCATCGGAGTGGCTGTCGATAGCCGGACTTTTGACAGGAAGACGTTCCGTTTGTGGCTTTCGGTACCATGATGCCGGCTTTGCGTGGCCGTCGCACCCTGAAAACAACCCCTATTTGTGGGGAGTGGCTGTAATTGAGTCCTCAAAAATGTCGTTTCAACTGGTTTGACTACCGGTCAATCGTTACGTCTATTTAAGCGGATATGGAATGTTTTCGCACGGTCAACTTGAAAAACCGTCCACTGATAAAAACGATGATGTTATTGGCAAAAATTAAGAAAGGCCACTGGCGAACATGCATCCTACAGAATTTACGATCGGATTCCCCAAACACACTTCCGACACTCCGCAGTTGTGCCTGGATCTTGATGCGTTTGAATCAAATCTTCATGCGATGGCTCAAATCGTAAAAAATGCTGGTAAACAGTGGCGGCCGCATTCGAAATGCCACAAATCGCCGGAGGTTGCTCAACTTCAACTCAACGCAGGTGCCATCGGAGTCACCTGTGCCAAGGTCTCGGAGGCGGAGATCTTTGCGGCACACGGGATCACGGACATTTTGATTGCCCATATCCCTGTTGGAGAAAGTCGAGTGACGCGAATCGTAGCGCTGCGGGAGTCGTGCGATGTCGTGCTCACCTGTGACCACTATATACAAGCGGAGAAACTGTCGCAGGCCTGTGCGAAACGCGGTGTTGTTTGCCGAATTCTCGTGGACATCAACATCGGTCTCAATCGGACAGGGGTTTGCCCGGGGAGAGATGCGGTCACGCTGGCACAGGGTATCTGTAAACTCCCCGGTTTGCAGTTGGTTGGGATCATGGGATATGAAGGCCACGTGATGCCAATGACCGATCCGGACGACAAGCGTCGTGCAGTCTTAGAGTCTCTTGGAATTCTTAAGGAATGTCGCTACTCGTTTGAAAAGCAGGGTCTAAAATGCGACATCGTGAGTGCCGGAGGGACGGGCTCTTTATCGACTGCTGTGGAATGCGATTGGGTGACAGAGTTCCAAGCTGGTGGCGGAATTTTTGGAGATCCGTTTTACACGAAGATGCCTGGTGTCACGGGTTATCGATCCGCGTTGACCGTTCTCTCAACCGTCGTCTCTCGACCTACTTTTAATCGGGCCGTTGTAGATGCCGGGCGCAAGGCGATTACCGCTGAAATTCATCCACCACTGGTCAAGGACTATCCCGATGCGAAGGTTGTGATGCATAGTGCGGAACACATCACTTTAGAACTGGGACCCAAATCACGTGAGTTGCAAATTGGCGATCGTGTCGAATTAATCGTTGGCTACGCAGACTTCACAACGTTATTACATGATGAGTTTCTTTGTTTTCGAGAGGACAAACTAGAAGCGATCTGGCCGATCACGGCGCGAGGTAAGCTCCAATGAATTGACGCCGGATCTCCACAGTGAAGATGCCGCTTTTTGTCTGGCGAATCCCCCGCCCGCAAGTCAAAATTCGTTGGTGGTTTGGGATCAGACCCGTTTACGTTTTTCCGAAGTCAACGTTTACGTTTTTCCGAAGTCAAACAGTGGTGTGCTTCGGGTTGATCCCGAGAACCGTGTGCTTTCACCCAGGGCGTCGTTTTTTGAGATTGAGTTTCACGTCGGACATCTCGGAACGCGAATTCTCGATGTGCGATCGCAGTTCAATGACTCTTATTTTTAGCAGTGGATGATGAAAGATTTCTGTGAGGTTCCGAAGATGAAGCCCAAGCCCAGCCGAAAACCATCCGCAACCCTTAGGGATGTTAGTTTTTTGTTTGTTTGTCATCTCTCTTTCGCGTGCGTTTTAAACGCGGATGAGCTGCAGAAGTCGGTCGCGCCCGCGGAGCATAAGTGTCGCTTTACGGCACTCCCCGTCGTGATCGATGGCAAACCCGATGACAAGGCCTGGAGCCAAGCGGAGATCATTGACCAATTTCAGCTTCCTTGGTTGGGGAAGGATGCGCGGCCAGCCAAGACCTCCAGCAAGGCTCGTCTGTTGTGGGATCATGATTACCTGTACTTCTTAAGTGAAATGGTCGACACGGATCTTTACTCAGAACACTCGGAGCATGATGCGAATACCTGGGAAGATGATGTCTTTGAAATGTTTCTGAAGCCTGCCGAGGACAAGCCTGGCTATTATGAATTTCAGGTCAATCCGAAGAATACGGTCTTCGACATGTTCCTGCCGCGGCGAGGGCACTTGAGGCGTTTTCGCCATGCCCAAGAGTTTCATGCGGAAACAAAGGTCGTCCTCAACGGGACGCTCAATGATTGGACGGACAAGGACCAAGGGTGGTCGGTGGAAGGAAAAATACCATGGCGAGATTTTCTGAAGACTGGTGGCCGCCCGGCGGTCAACGAAATTTGGAAGTTCGTGTTGTGTCGCTACGACTACAGCGTTGACTATGAGAGCCCAGAGGTCTCTTGGTGCTCTCCAATGAGCAGTCAGCCGTTCGGGGACTTTCATCGATGGGAGGACTACCTCGAACTTCGTTTTGTTGGGCCAGACAACACGGAAGCCAATCGACCCTTCGGCATCGAGACGCTTCCACGACTGTTGACCTCGAAAGTTGTTGGCTCGCCTGAGCCGCCGCCACTCTTCAAAACGCGCAAGGCGTTTCCAAAACTTAAGCTCAATTCGCCAATTTTTGGAGCTCGCGTGCCAGGAAGCGATTGGATTCTTGCCGGGGTTCAATCGGAAATCAAAGATGGGTCTCCGAACGCCTTGGTTCGATTTCAGGACAAGCCGGATGTCGAATCCGTGGAGACACTTTTAGTGTTGCCTGTCGATGATGGAACTGGAACTCGAGAGACTGTTCCGTACAACGTGACGTTTCATCCCCAGTTTTTTGAGAATGGCTTTCTGTACATGGGATCAGCGGGTCCAGCGTCACCCGACTTCGTTCCCCAATCGGCCGAACGATTCCAGTTGTTTCTTCAAAAAACGGTACGGATCACTCGTTTTCACATGGATCCCAAGACTTTCGAGTTCGACCCAAAATCGGCGACGATCATCTTGGAATGGGAATCGAACGGTCATAATGGCGGCGACATGGTGTTTGGCAATGATGGGATGATGTATGTGACTTCAGGTGACGGAACTTCCGACTCTGACATGATTCAAACCGGCCAGAGCCTTGAACACCTGCTTTCAAAACTGATGCGGATCGATGTCGATCACCCGGACGCTGGAAGAATGTATTCCATCCCCAAAGACAATCCGTTCATCGAAATCAAAAATGCGCGCCCGGAGATATGGGCGTATGGATTTCGAAATCCTTGGCGTGTCACTTGTGACAGCAAGACGGGTGACATCTGGGTTGGGAACAATGGTCAAGATCTTTGGGAACAGGCGTATCGTGTCGAGCGCGGCGCAAACTATGGTTGGTCCGTGATGGAGGGCTCGCATCCATTTTACCTGGATCGCCAACCAGGACCCACACCATTCGTTAAACCGACCGTGGAACACTCCCACAGTGAATCTCGTTCGCTGACGGGGGGAGTGGTCTACCATGGTGAAAAGTTTCCCGAAATACGGGGCGCTTACATTTATGGTGACTGGGCGACAGGAAAGGTCTGGGGCGTCAAACACGATGGGAAAAATGTCACGTTTCATCGGGAATTGCTCGACACAACCCTTCGAATCACTCATTTTTGTCTCGATTCCCATGGGGAAATCCTGATTCTGGATCATCAAGGTGGAGGTAATGGGAACATGTATTCCCTCGAACCGAACCCTCCGCCGACGGAACCCGCACCCAGGTTCCCTCGGCGTTTGAGCGAATCCGGTCTTTTTGCCTCGGTCAAAGGTCACTCTATGCAGCCCGGGATGATTCCCTATTCCGTCAACGCACCTCTCTGGTCCGATGGAGCACACAAATCGCGTTGGATTGGTCTGCCAGACGATCCCGCGAGGAATACCCCACCTTTTGATGCTTCCGGTAGCGACAGTTGGGGAGCACCAGATCAGACCGTTCTCGTGAAGTCCTTCGCCCTCGACACTGAGGCGGGGAATGTTGCCTCCCGACGCTGGATTGAAACTCGTTTTATGGTCAAGCAGCAGGGGGAATGGTCGGGATACAGTTACGAGTGGAACGACGAACAATCCGATGGACTGCTGGTGGATAACGACGGCAAAGACCGCGAATTCACCATTCGTGATTCCCAAGCCGAAGGTGGGATGCGTACACAATCTTGGCATTACCCAAGCCGCACGGAATGCATGATCTGCCACAGCCGTGCGGCCAATTTTGTCCTCGGTTTGAGTACACCGCAACTGAATCGGAACCACGACTATGGAGGGGTTGTCGATCATCAGTTACGCGTTCTTCATCACTTGGGACTCGCCAAGTTTGATCTTGCCGCCTGGCAGGCGGATTCCATCAACACGATCCGCAGTGAGTTGGGAAAAAAGGGACTGTCTGAAAAAGACGTTGAGGATTCTATAAAACAGCAGACCGCGACTCGCGATCAGAGACCCTCACCCACGGAGCCAGATCTGTTGACATTGTCTCGGTTGCCGAAACTGAGCGATCCTTATGACCCTTCCGGGGACCTGTCTGCACGAGTCCGCTCTTACATGCATTCCAACTGTGCAATGTGCCACGTTGATGCGGGCGGTGGCAATTCTCAAATTAACCTCTCATTTTCGGCTTCTCTGAAGGGCACAAGGATGATTGATGCCAAGCCGCTGCACCATAAGTTTGATCTTATTGATCCTCGGATCATTGCCCCGGGTTATCCAGAGCGTTCAGTGCTTCTGACACGAATCAGCAAGCGTGGTCCAGGCCAAATGCCACAACTTGCGACTTCGCTTGTCGATTATCAAGCGGTTGACATTTTTCGCGAATGGATAGCTTCGCTTCCCAAGTCTGCCGATCCGCCGAAGGTCTCCGAATGACACCTGTCAATTCCTTGTGCTCCCTCCACAGGATAACGAGATTCAGAGCGACTGCTGGTGACCGGTGGGCAAAACAAGAAGACAGTGATGTTTGCGATGCGAATAAATCTGTGGAGTGTCCGCCCGAGTTTGTCTTTGGCCTGAACGTCGAAAATCAAGAACAGCAGAACGTCAGTACCGGACGCGGCACCGTTTTTTTCTGGGGCGAATGATTCGGGCGAAGTTTCTACTGGCCCACGCAGGCCTCAAAATTTTGAAAGAGGTGATGATCCAGAAAGAGTTTGTCTTATGTCTGGCGTTGCAGATTTTGGGTGTCGTCTCGGAACTCCGTAACAGATGTCGCCTCTGCCGTCTCAGCACAGAGCCATGACAAACGGCCGCCGTTGCCGCATCTCCTCGCCGGTGTGGGTAATGTTGTCTTCGGGCGAGAAGAAGGCGGTGAGATCGTCGGTTGATTACGCTTCTCAAGGCGTGGATCACGATGCCAATCAAGGTTCATCAGTTGCTTGATGAGCGACTTCGCTTGAGGTCGACAATAGCGAGGATGGTGAAGTCGATTGAAGTCGATTTCATTTCCGGCAACGGGCCGCAACGCAGCGTGACGGCGGAGGTTCAATTTCGTGGCGGTAGGGTCCGGCTGTTGAAGATCTCGAAGGAGATCGGCAGAGTCCAGTCGGGTTTCTAAAAACCCAACGATGAAATACACCTCCTAGACAACGGGAAAGCACTGGGACAACGGGAAAGCACTGGGACAACGGGAAAGCACTGGACAAAACGGTTCATTCTCAACGCCAATCAGGCTTTTTTTGGTAGTGGAAATCCAGACGCTTAATCAAAGCCAAAAAAATTTGTGGAAGGCAACATCCGCCTTAAAAATGCCGCAGTGAGACACCTGAGGGTATCCTTCATGCGCATGCCGCGGCTCCGTTTGCCCTCTGCCCTGCGGCGATCCCACAGGTCGAGCTGTGGGGGTCGCTGAACGAATCCATTCGGCTGCTGGCGGGGACTGCTATTGTGAAGCTCGATCCTTCTCAAACCGATTTTCTTTTGCTGATTGGGGATGGCACAAAATTCGATAACCCCTTGATGTGCAGGGTATTTCGTAGGCCACCCGCTGATTTGATAACGGGGAAAAAATACGCCTAGGCGAGAATTTTCGCCGCCGTATTTTTCGAGAGTTCGATGTTTTTCCAGACTTTTCAGCGTCTCGGGCGAAAGTTGTCGACAAGCAAAAAATGTCGGCAGGATGCCGATCGAGCCGACTCTGCCAGTCAGCCAACTTCAGGTCGAGGAATGTCTTTTCGATTTGCTCATTTGCTTTTCTTTCTGTGATTCAATCAGGTATCTCGAACCAACGGTATGAGCCGCAGTAACGCCCCGGCTCGCCACCACCGAATTCGTGATGCTTGAAACAATAGTACAGCACAATGTCCCGCAACCCGCTTTGTGAGGCGGATCGTCTCACAAAGCGGGTTGCGATAAAAACACTTTGGAGCCCGCTTGAAGTGCCTGTCCGCGTGGTCGTTCTTGATCGGTGCTTTTCAGAAAAAATCGAGGACAGACGGAAAGACTCACGGTAGACTTTGTCTTCGATTCTTGAGGGGACAGAGGTGCTGTCTTGAACGACACATTTTCCGGACAATGCGGCCAAATGTGTTGAAGGGCCGTAAAGAATTCTGGCGATTGGAAATGTCCATGGCCGTTGTCGCTCGGTCTCGCGAGTTTGCCTTGAGGTGTTATCCGCTCTTTCGTTGGACACGGTCTCCTTGACGGCGTAACCTTCTTTGCCTCACCCACGGTCGTCAGGGATCTTGCAAAAAGAATGAAACGTCTCGGCAGCGCAGTCTTCACGGAAAGATATTTTCGACGGTCACTCAGTTCCTTTCTTTCAGTGGGTCGTGTCACATGCTTGCAAAGCTGTCGACGTTTTCACTCATGGGGATTGATGCTTTGCCGGTCGAGGTCGAAGTCGACATTTCGCCAGGAGCAATGCCCAAGACAATTTTGGTAGGGCTGGCGGAGGCCGCCGTCCGCGAAAGTACGCATCGCGTGGAACGGGCGCTGGTGAATAGTGGCTATCTTCGACCGGTTGATCGCATTGTGATCAATCTGTCGCCGGCCGATCTGCCGAAGGACGCATCGTCCTTCGATTTGCCGATTGCCTTGGGATTGCTTGTGGCCAGCGGCCAGCTGACGTCCGGAATTCTTGATCAGTTTGCCGCGGTTGGGGAACTGGCGTTGGACGGTTCCGTACGACCAGCCAAAGGAATACTCTCCATGGCTATTACGGCCAAGAAACGAGGACTCCGAGGGGTTGTTGTTCCTGCCGTCAATGCCAAGGAAGCCGCAGTCGTCGGTGGAGTTGATGTCATTCCGATCGGCTCTCTGACGGAGGCAGTGGGATACTTTAGTGGCCAACTCGAAATTGCTGCCGAGCCCTTTAGTTGGACGGATGCGGTGGCGGAATTTGGTCGCTATCTGATCGATTATGCAGATGTCAAAGGCCAAGAAATGGCGAAACGAGCGGTGACCGTTGCTGCTGCCGGTGCGCATCACCTGCTGATGATCGGATCGCCAGGAACGGGCAAGACCCTGCTTGCACAACGGATGGCAACAATTCTTCCGGTATTGGGCCCCGAGGAGAGCGTGCAGACAACGCGGATCTATAGTGCTGTTGGACGTCTTGAGTCGGGTCAGGCATTGATGCTCCAACGGCCATTTCGTGCGCCACATCACACCATCAGTCAGGCAGGATTGGTCGGTGGAGGCAGCATTCCCTCACCCGGAGAAATTAGCCTGGCCCACAATGGAGTCCTGTTTCTCGATGAGCTGCCAGAATTCAACCGCAGCACTCTGGAAGTTCTTCGCCAACCCTTGGAAGAAGGGCAAGTCACCATCAGTCGTGCCCTAGGGAGTTTGACGTTTCCAGCGAACTTCATGCTGATTTCCGCCATGAATCCATGTCCGTGTGGTTATCGAGGTGATCCACGCCGGCAATGTCATTGTAGTCCAATTCAAATCGAAAGGTACACATCCCGCATCAGCGGGCCGCTCCTCGATCGTTTGGACATCCATATCGAGGTTCCTCCCGTTCCCTTTCGTGAACTCTCGGATCAGACACTAGGGACAACGAGTGAAACGATGCGTGCCAGCGTGATTCTTGGCCGCGAAGTTCAGCAACGACGGTTTGGTAGCGGATCTCTGTCGCTTAATGGTCGAATGACGCCGTCACAAATTCGTAAGCACTGCAAGCTGGAAACGGATGCCGAAAACCTGCTCAAGTCGGCCATGGAAGAAATGGGGCTTTCGGCTCGAGCTCACGATAAGATCCTGCGTATCGGGCGGACCATTGCGGATCTCGAGCAGTCCGAAAAAATTTCACAACAGCACCTGAGTGAGGCGATCAACTACCGAACTCTTGACCGGTCATATTGGAAGTAAAACCACAGTTCAAGGATCGTGGATCCGTGCGGACAGTGGACGCGGGTCACGCTTGAAAATCACGATCTTAATGCGGAGTCACACGGGGATGAGTATTCACGACGATCCAGACTATCAAGCTGGAGATCCGGCAAGTCCTGAACACTGTCCCTCTGGGACGATCATTAGCCCGCATACGCACCGCGATAACCGCATTCCTCCTGGGCAAACTCGAACGCGAAAGTGGCCGGTGTTGGATGCCTTCGGGCCTCCGACACTTGAATTTTCGGAGTGGCGACTCAAGGTCTTCGGGTTAGTAGAGAATCCGTACGCGTTGACGTTCGCAGAATTTCAGGACATGCCACGAGTCACAGTTTTTTCAGATTTTCATTGCGTTACCAGATGGTCTCTTTTGGGAAATCTCTGGGAGGGGGTAGCGACTCGAGATCTGCTTGAACGTGCCACGGTCAAATCGGCGGCGCGGTATGTGATTTGTCATGGGTCTGACAATGCCTGGTCCACAAATCTACCGCTTGTCGATTTTCTTCAGAGCGATTGCCTGCTGGCTGATCGACACGACGGAAGTTCGATTTCACGGGAACACGGCGGACCCGTGCGCGGCGTAATTCCGCAACTCTATGCTTGGAAAAGTGCGAAGTGGATCTGCGGTATTGAACTCGTGGCTGAGGATCGGGCCGGCTATTGGGAGCAGTGTGGCTATCATATGCGAGGTGATCCGTGGAACGAAGAACGCTTTGGTGTTTCCCCCATTCGTTCCGGAGATGGCGGCGGCGGGCCAGAGGATACGTGACGCTCGACGTAATTCCGATGTCGCGAGAGGCTTGAGCCAGTGACGACGCTGCGGATGATAGGTGTTTTTCGGGCGACTCGCATCCGGCGGCGTCGGGATGTAACATGGCACTTCTTCCCACCCAATCTGTTTGCGGAAAGTCTTGCCATGACCAGTTCCATTCAGGCAGAATCATCCTCCACGGATGATTCGTCACGACGGGACTTTATCAAAACGAACGCAGTGTTCGCCGGCACGCTGAGTCTGAATCTTGCATTCAATGCCCAAGTATTTGCGTCGGGTAGTGATCAATTGAAGGTTGGCCTCGTGGGGTGTGGAGGACGTGGTACGGGCGCGGCCAAACAGGCACTGACTGCCGATCCGAACGTTTGCCTGGTGGCTGTTTCGGACGTGTTTCAAGAGCAGATCGACGGCTGCCTGAAGAACCTCGTCTCCAATACGCAGATCAGTCATCGGGTCACTGTTCACAAGGATCACCAGTTTCTTGGACTGGACTCCTACAAAAAGGTGATCGAAGCCTGTGATGTCGTTCTCTTGGCCACCCCGCCCGGATTTCGCCCGCTTCACTTGCGTGCGGCAGTTGAGGCCAAAAAACATGTCTTTTGTGAAAAGCCCGTGGCGACAGATGCGCCCGGTTGCCGATCGGTTATGGAATCGGTGAAAATTGCGAAAGAGAATCAATTGGCATTGGTGGCTGGATTCTGTTGGCGTTATGACAGGCCTCGCCGCGAGCTATTTCATCGCGTTCAAGACGGACAGATTGGCGATGTGGTTTCGAGTTTTGGTGCCTATCTCACCTCACCCGTAAAACCGATGCTGCCAGCTAAAATACGATCGGATGAAATCACGGATCTCGAATGGATGCTTCGTAATTGGTACAACTATGCGTGGTTGTCCGGCGATGGCCTCGTCGAACAGGCCGTTCATACGGTCGATTGGCTGCTCTGGACAATGCAGGACAAGCCTCCTTTACGTTGTACTGCCGTTGGAGGGCGTCAGATTCCAGCGAGCGGGGGTAATATTTTCGATCACATGGAGATCAACTACGAATGGGAGAATGGGGCGCGAGGCTTCCTCGCTCAGCGTCAAATTCCGGGTTGCCATAACGAAAATAGTTTGTACGTCCACGGGACGAAGGGAATGGCGATTATTCGAGGCGGTGGTGATGCGGCAGTTTCCATCGAAGGGCCCAATCACTGGACATATGATGGCCCTCAATCAGGCGACATGTACCAGATTGAACACGATGAACTTTTTCGTTCGATCCGCAACGATAAACCAATCAACGACGGCGATCGCATGCTGACAAGCACACTTGCCGGGATCATGGGACGCATGGCGGCCTACACGGGAAAACTCATCACTTGGGAGATGGCCCTGAACTCCAAGGAGGTTCTCGTTCCGGACATTACCGACTGGACAATGACGGTCGAAGTTCCACCGGTCGCTCAACCGGGAATCACAGCCTTCATTTAAAGCGGCGGAGATGTGCGACAGGCCCTCAAATGAGTTGTGCGTAGGGCAGGTGAATCGGCGAGGATTTGTTTTGATAGTGGTTGCCGTTCGTCGCCAGGGATCTTCAAAACAGGTAATGTTGAAAAGGTGAGAGTGTCGTATTTTTTATGAATGTTTCAGTCGGTGACGCGGGGCGTCTACGAACATTCAGAGAGTTTTCACTCAAGACCGTTTATTGACGTCTTGCAGGAGGTGCTTGTGGCACAAGTTTACGACGTTATTGTGTTGGGAGTGGGCGGGATGGGGTCGGCGACATGCCACCACTTGGCTCGACGCGGAGCAAAAGTCCTCGGCCTCGAACAGTTCTCGTTGAATCACGATCGAGGAAGTTCGCACGGCGAATCAAGAATGATTCGTCAAGCTTATTTTGAGCACCCCGATTACGTTCCTCTGCTCCTTCGCGCATACGAGTTGTGGTCAGAGTTAGAACAAACACTCGGTCAGACGTTGTTTTACCGTACCGGTGTGATGATTTCCGGAGGCCCGAATGGAGAAGCATTTGCGGGTGCGAAGCTCGCGGCATCTCTGCACCATCTTCCCTTGGAAGAATTGACTGCGGAATCCGCCGCCGCCCGCTGGCCCTCGTTTCGTTTTCCCTCGGACCATTCTGTTGCGTTTGAACCTGCCGCGGGGCTGTTGCTGGTTGAAAAGTGTGTGCAGTCGCACATTGAATTGGCACGCCGATTCGGCGCCGAAGTGCGAGCCAATGAAAACGTTTGTGGATGGTCATCCAATGGCCAAACAGTCGCCGTTAAAACGCAAAGCGGCGAATTTCAGGCCCGTTCACTCGTTGTTACTGCGGGGGCTTGGGCGAGTCGTTGCATCTCCGATCTTGGAGTTCCGCTGAGCGTGCTGCGCAAGGTGGTGGCGTGGTTTCCGATTCGCACGGGCGAGTATCGCATCGAACAGAAGATTCCGGCGTACTTCTTTGACCTGCCTCACGGCAGATTTTATGGGTTTCCCAGTCTCGATGGGAAGACAATCAAAATTGCAGAGCATTCGGGTGGTCAGCCCATCGATGATCCCACCGTCGTGGATCGATCCCTTCTTCCGGTAGAATTGCAAAGGCTGCAAGCGACTTTGGCCGACCATATGCCGGGGATTGATCCGTCCCCAGAACGACATTCCACCTGCCTTTATACAATGTCCCCCGACTCTCATTTCATTGTCGATTTGCATCCGCAGTGGAAAAATGTCGCCATAGCCTGCGGTTTTTCCGGCCATGGTTTTAAATTCGTTCCAGTCATTGGTGAAGTGCTCGCAGATCTGGCCCTCAATGGCAGGACGGAACACTCCACTCAGTTTCTTGGATTGAGTCGCTTTCAATAGAGTAGGCTTGAATACCGTACGTCGCGGATTTTGATTCAAGACACGTTTTCCGTGTATCTGTCCCACGCGGCAGGAAATTTGAGGGAGCGGTTGTGGTTCGAATTTTTTTGCCGTTGTCGTTTCTCAGCACGATGACGTTGCTGCTCGTTATGGTACTCGGATTGTCCATTGACGATCCCAAAGTCGTGAGTCGTGCGGTTCAGGCTGGAGTTCAATATCACGTTCTCACGGCGCTTGCGGCACTCATGTTTACGTTGTTGGTTCATGCCATTGTTTTGACGTATTTCATGGGAACCGGACGGTGGATTGAAGAGACCTCCACCGCCTACAAGCTCGATCCAAGCCTTTATCACCAGAGCAAGACCATCAAATACAGAACGATTCCGGCCATGGTGGCCTGTATGGTGTTGTTGATCCTCACGGCCGCGTTAGGCGCGGCTGCCGATCCTGGCGCGACGTTGCAATCGCGCGGTTATCTGGGTTACTCCGCAGCAACGATTCATCTTTCCGTGGCAATCGTTACGGTCTTGGCAAATGTTGCCATGAATTATGCCGAATTCCGAGCCCTCGAACGCAACACGGAAATCATTGGACAGGTTCTCTCGGAAGTAAGACGAATTCGTCAGGAGAAGGGCTTGGCGGTGTAATGTTTCACGTCTTTTATTGATACCACTCCATGAACCACGTCAACTCTCTCGCGGATTTCCCCGCCAGTTCTGCTGTTATCAAATCCGGAATGGATCGCGGGTTGCACACGGGCTGCCAAATCTATGTCTCGTGGAAGGGTGACGTACTTGCCGACGCCAGTCTCGGGGAATCGCATCCGGGAACCGCCATGACTGTCGATACGATCAATCCTTGGCTTTCTGCAGGAAAGCCCGTGACAACGGTGGCGTTGTTAAAGCTCTGGGAGCAGTGTTCTCTGCGGCTTGATGACACGGTCGCAGCATTCATCCCCGAATTTGTAACCGGAGGCAAAAGCAAGATCACCCTGCGACATCTGCTGACTCACACCGGTGGATTTCGAAACGTTGAAACGGGTTGGCCGGACGTTGTCTGGGAGGAGTCGATCCGCCGGATTTGTCATGCGCCTCTTGAAGAAGACTGGATCGTCGGATCGACGGCCGGGTATCACACAACAACGAGTTGGTTTATTTTGGGTGAAATCATTCGCCGAGTGACAGGACAAGCCTACCCCGACGTCATACGGAAGGAGGTCTTCCTCCCGCTCGGATTGCAGGATTCTTGGGCCTCTATTCCGTCTCAGCGACACCAGCAATACGGTCACCGGATTGGCCAGATGTTTGCCCGTGAGAACGGGGAACGGAAATTTCTCGACTGGCACAACCCCGCGCGATGCGAAGCGGCATCACCCGGCAGCAATGCGCGTGGACCGATTCGCGACTTGGGAAAAGTTTATGAAATGCTGCTGAATGAAGGAACCGCTCACGATCGGCGAATAGTGCTGCCACAAACGGTCGCCGCAATGACCGCTCGTCAGCGCGTCGGAGATTTCGATCAAACGCTCGGTCATGTCGTTGACTTCGGCCTAGGGGTCATTGTTGATTCGAATCGATACGGCGTTGAAACCGTGCCATACGGATATGGAA